>Ga0207770_100124_pt1 | contig 66098 bp, 64 predicted proteins | sample A23E2SouthBayCA_FD_187729 | JGI IMG/M metagenome (GOLD analysis project Ga0207770, IMG submission 187729) | Aerobic enrichment media microbial communities from Eden Landing Ponds, California, USA - A23 E2 (SPAdes) | ecosystem: Environmental > Aquatic > Marine > Unclassified | place: Emeryville...
GACCGGAAAGACTGATATGGCGCTTCTCTTTGCCCAAGTTTGGGTTCATCACTGGATTGTTGTTGAAGACTACGATGAGGACGAAATTGAGGTTATATCCAACATTACCAGCTGTCCACAGGTCTACGAGGTCGAATCTCAACAAGAGCTGGTCGAGCGCCTACAGGAAGACAAGAAACAGCTGGTGCTAATCGACGAGGCTTCCTCCAACTTCTCGGCTGGGACTAACCAGCACGACGTAGAACAGCAGTTCAAGAGGACTACGAGGATGATTCGGAAGCACGACGGCTACTTGCTTCTTATCTCCCACAGAGAGGACGCACGGGATGTCCACAAGGATGTTCGAGTACTATCCGATATCATCTACAAGGAGTCCCAGAAGACGGCGAAAATCTACGAAGGAACAGGCTCAGAAGATCCAAAGAAAACTCTCTCGCAGATCCCTCAGACGGATTGGGAATACGATACGCTGGAGGAATCCAATTGGGAATGGGATCTCGATGACGACGATGAGGAGATAAACTGGGACGAGTTCTGGGGTCAGTGCCTCTACTCGAAGGAGAATGGCGAACGATGCGGGAATGAGAACGGACTCAACTCACACGGCTTCTGCGCCATTCACGACGACACAGATCAAGCTGAACGAGTTGCTGAGAACGAGGACAAAATGGTGGAATTCCTTCGGACTCTCGCCCAGCGTGAAGAGGAGGAAGAAGACGAAGATCAGCAGGCGTCAGAGGGTTAGCTCGATTTTGACCCTCGAACTATCTATTTTGACCCATATTTTGAAGGTAGAAGGTTTCTCTATAGGTTCTGGATGGGGTTTCAGAGTTTGAAGCTGATCTCTTACCAATTTCACCCCCGATATTGATGGTAGAGAGTTTGAGAATGAGTGTTAGATGGGGTTTCAGCGATTTAGCCGATTTCTCTTACCAAATACCCGTGTCTGAAAGCTGATTTCTTGAGTAGAGCGTATGATGATACGTTTTGGATGGGGTTTCAGGGTTTAACGGCTATTCTCTTACCAAATATACCCTGATTATGTAGGTAGAGTGTCTGATAAAGTGGTTTGGATGGGGTTTCAGGAAATACGGGGTAAAACACCCTCTATATCGGCTCTATTTTGACCCCCTAAATTCGGGTTTTCTGGTAGAAGAGTAGTCTGAAGTTCTCGATCCTCTCACGCACACGTACACGAGCGCAATTGGGTAGGGGGTAGGGTGGGTAGATTAAGCCTCAGCAGTATCTACTCGGACAAGATTCTGAACAGGGAAAGGATTGTTCTCGCCCTCGTAATCCTCTTCTGGCGTATAGTACCAGAGATTTCCATCAACTTCATAGATGAACGACTCACTGCCCTCTGCTTCAACTCGAACACGCTCTCCGACTTCCTCATCGTCTTCTCGACCAACGACGGTGAGTGGCTCTACTGCCCACTCGAAGAACTTCACTACGTCTCCTGATTCAATTTCATCAAAGAGTTCGAGATCATTATCCGCTGGTTCTCTTGCTTCCATCGAGGGGTTGTGAGAGATAGCCATGTCCTACAAGAGAACCTGAGCGCACTTAATCCCAAGATATTGACTGAAACGAATCGCTTACCCATTCAATCCGGAGTTTAAAGGACGTACTTACTTTCGCAGACGGAAGCGGGTGTTATGGTTGACGAGGATGTCGAGGACTACTGGAATAACTGGAAACTCGACCCAGAAGAATTCAACAGGATCATCGACAAGAATTCTAACGCTCTCTCGGCTATCTACGGTTACGTCGCTGAGGAACGCCTACGAGAAGCATACCTCGAAGACGACGACCGAGTGACTAATCTTCGAAGCCCTGAAGACCAAGATTCAGCTGACAAAGGTGATTGGGCATTCCAGTGGAAAGGCGAGCCGATGAAGATCGAAGTGAAGTCGCTCCAAACGCACACCATCGAGGAAGTCGATTCAAATCAGACCAAGCTCACCGAGGATGATGAATCGATTCAGTACAAGGCAGGGTTCCATCTGAAAGGTACATCTGACCAGCGACAAATCACACACGAGGGCGAGGAGTACAATACTACTCTGATGAACGTCGAAGATACTGATGTAGACATAATGGCGGTCAACCTCTACAAAATCAAAGACGAGTGGGATTTCGCCTTCCTCAAGGTGGAAGATCTTCCCCGGTCTAAAGGAAGCAGTTACCCAGATAGTCTTCGTCAGAAGCTCGCTCGATCACAAATCAAACTCACTATTCCACTACAAGAACCGTTCACAAAGGATCTCTACGGACTGATGGACGAAATTCTGGAAGAGAGAAAATCTCAGTCGTCAGTGTAGAGGACGTTAGTAGGGTCGCTATCCATTTCGTAGATGAGGAAGTAAGAATGGTTCTTCCGAGCGTGAACTTGTTTGTTCATACCTGAAACGGCAGGAGTGTTGCTCCGAACCGTGATGAACAGATCTTTCGTGTACATATCCAGCTCTCCCTCGTAGAAATTCGTGATCTGGATGTGAGTCAGCTCCTGAGTGTTAGCAGAAACCTCGTCCTGTGTTTTAGCAATTAGAGTGCCATCATCTTTCAGAACTCGGTGGGCTTCCATACCCGCCTTGTAGTACACGTCAAGGACGGCTTGATGATACTTTGAACCGTTGGTATCGAGAACTTCCCCATTCGAGTAGTTCTCTCTAAATTGCTCATGGGAACCGTCCCCGCCCGCCAGCATTTCCTTGTTTCGGCGGAAGAACCCTTCAGCATAGGGAGGATCGAGAACCACTACATCCAGAGAATTATCTTCATAAGGGAGCTTCCGAGAGTCCACGGGGTGCCCTGAAGGAGATTTCTCAGGATCAAGGTCAGATGCATAGACCTCGTATTTACTCAGGTCTACGTCTTTCCAGAATACTCCTTTCCCCCATGTAACATCAGCAATCTTCGCTCCGTCATCCACGTGGAGATCGAGAACCTTAGGGAAGACTACGTTATTCCGCTCAACGTAAGCAGAGACAATCAATTCCTCTTCTTCTTTCTCATCCTCAACAAGCGTTGTCTGTACTGTTTCGTCCTCAATCCTGAATTCCTCCATAGAGACTTCGGAGAAATCAGTGACAAGCTCCCGTTCTTGACTCTCACTCATTCTTATCGGAAGGTGAGGGTGGAGAGGTTTAAAGATATCCGTTCAATCCGGGATTGAATGGTGGGTTTATGACGTGACTTTATGGTTTGTAGTGAGGAGTCGCCAGTATGGAAGAGGAGGATCGGGACGACTCTGGGAAATATAGCCAAGAGTATCCCGACTCCGCATTCGTTAGCGCCGTGAGAGATCTTCCAGTAGCAAGTACGCAAAACGTAGCCGATGAAGTCGATTGCTCATACGACCTCGCCTATCGACGGCTTGGAGATCTCTTTGAGGAAGAAAAAATTGAACGTGAAGAAGTAGGGAATTCGTTCGTCTACTATATTCCTGAACAAGATTAATTGAGTAGGTCGAGAAGGAGGCTGTTGATTTGATTGACTACTTCATCTATGTTCTCCATGTCGCTGTCATCGTAGAACAGGTAGAATACTGGATGGTCGTAGGTATCGTTCTTCTGTAGATTTTGGAATCGTACTAACCCAGAAGTATCACTGTAGGACTCTGGCTTTACCTGAATCCCGCAGAAGAGTGTACTCCCATAACTGACCTCGATATCAACTGCTTGCTCCGAGTCTGTCTTTGAGTCAGCCAATTCAAATTCGTATTCAGGATCAGCTTCTCGGAGCTGTCTAATCGCTTCCCGCTCCATCGATTCACCGTCGAGCATTCTGTTGATGAATAGGTTGTAAGACCAGCTGAGGCAGATCTCTTTCTCGTATCGATATTCGTCCCATTCGTCGTTCTGGGCATCGTAGAGCTGTCGTCCACACTCCATAGGATCATTAGTCGTCTCTGTCCAGCAATCGTCTACATCGCAACCCCTGTCTTTGTGGGCGTTAATAGCCTCTACAAGCTCTTTCTCAGTTAGAATAGAATGGTTATCGAATAGGCATTTGAGGTTTACACTATTTCGAGAAGAATTGATCTCGTATTGTTCATTCAGTCTGTTCAAATCTCGCTCAATACTCGATGGAACGTCGCCACCAAGTATCTGATTGCTCCAATTCGTGGATGCACTCTTCGACATACATAACTATATTGATAAATCCTCCCTAAAGCATCTCGCAAAAATAAGCGCACTACAGCAGGCGAACACTTTTAGGGAGAATTAGATTGACTCATCAACGAATTCGGAGTCCGACCATCAAATATACTTGTAGACGAAATAACGGGACAGTATGGGCGAATACGATTACGACAACATAGAACAACTGCTCGAATTACCAGAGTTAGATGAGTGGGAATACAGTGAATTAGAAGATGGTCATAGGTTAGAAAGAAGCGGGCAGAATAAATACGTAGTAGAATGGGAAAATAAAGACGGGGAAGCTGATCCAGATCTATCAGATGAAGGGGACGTGGAAATATATTTCATAGGAAAGGATGTTAATCCGAATAGTGGAACACTGGCGGATCGAAAACTCCTCGACAGTAGTGTGATTTTTGAGGTACTTCGTTTTGTCCGTGCTGTAAACGTATGGTACGACGAAACTGAGAAATACGAGTATTGACCAATATTCCTCTGTCTTACTAATACCACTGAGAGCGTGATTTAGCGAGTCAACTACTTTCAGCCGAGCCCACAAGCATACTGTGTACCATCAGTAATTGATGAATATGGATGTACAAGATGGAGTAATCGGAGGTGTGATCGTATTGTTTATCTCCGCCGTCCTTCGGAAGACCGTTCTTGCTACTGCGATCAATCAGTTCTATAGCGCAGATACGGAGAGCTGGGGATTAGCGACTATTATTGCGTGGGAGGTTTTGCCAACATTGGTTATTGCAGTGTTTTTCATCATCTCCATTCAATCAGTCCGAAGCCAACTCAACTGATTTAGCCTACTATTGTAGTTCTTCACTTTCGGTAGGAGTGTTCGGTCAGTTTGGGAGTCTACTAACAGAATCCAAAACTCAACCCGATTTGAGCGGTCTATAGGTAGGGTTCGAGCGGAAAAATCGGACTCGTTTGCAAACTCCAAAACTCGCAGAAGCTTTTTACCATACTATTTATATTATTATATTGTTATGTCTCTTGATAAGATGTACGAACATAGAATCGAAGTGATGGTAGAACAATACAAACTGCTTCTGGAATATCGATACTACATAGAACAGTTTGAGCCGAGTACTCCAGTAGAGCAATACAGGAAAGAATCACGTGCTGAGGAGTTAGAGCGAATGGCAGAAGACCTTCCATTCGTAGAAGTCTCTCTTGATCTCGACGGAGGTGATGCAGAATGAGTGTATTGAAATCTATTCTGGGAACCGTATTCCTCCTTATCGCTGGGAATATCGTCGGAGCAATCGTTGCTGGATTCTTGACTGCCTTCGGTATCGTTCCATTCGAGTTTGCGATGAGTGACGCTGGCTCGGGGATCTTCAGTATTGTAGGACTTGTAATTGTCCTCGGTATCTACGCCAAGGTGAGTGGGTGATCAGCGATGAATGTAATTACAATCGCTCTCGGCGTGGCACTCGGATTACTGCTCCTTGAGGTAGTTCTAAGACTACCCTACGCATTAGTAGTTGGAGCAGTCGAAGTATACCAACATTCCCAACCAGAACGAACCTATCTACACGAATTTGATCCAGTAGACGGCTCAACTATCTACACAATCGATGCGGAAAATGGAGAAATTGGGCGTGTTATGGACGTGTTCGATGTAGACCGAGACACAGCTGAGTATATGCTGTCTGAGTCGGTCGATGTAGATCGATCTGACGACAACGAGAGCCAACAGGCTGGTGATCGAGATGAGTGAAGACACGGAAGGCTGTGAAGACTCAGAAATGGAGACGTGGAAAGAGTATGTGCTTGACGGATTCGTTGGTCTCAGCTTCTTAATCGGAGCAATAGTAGCCATTCTTGGTGGGGTCTGGTTGGTTCTCCAGCTATTGATACAGCTACAGACTCTACTGAGCGAAGCTCATACTCTCCTATACACACTCACAAATCCGTTACTGGTTGGTGTAGTGTACGGAATCGTTCTCTCATATGTTGTATACAGAGGTCGAGAAAGATGGGGTGATAGAATATTATGAGCGAGCAAACAATCCACCGCCGAGTCACCGTGGATCAGATCGATCAGATGAGAGACGCTTCCCACGATATTGGTGGCAACTTAGCCGACCGGAATGAAGTACTGGTCGTTGTAGCATCGGACTTCGGACTACGAGTTGGTGAACTGAATCAGTTGAAGCGGAGTCACTTCCGACTGGACGAAGATAGTCTACTCCTCCCAGCTGATATCCAGAAAGACTACCCCACGCAACAGTCACCAACCTCAGTCACTATGGAGATCGACCCGTTCAGGTTATTCAACACAAAGAGATTGCTTCAGAGATACTTCGACTCCGAGTGGTGGCAAGCTCAGGAAGGCGACTACGTATTCCCGTCAAGAGAGTCAGAACAGATGACGACAGAGAGCATCAGAAACGTCATAGAACAGCTTGCCGTGGAAGCCGATGTTTCCCCTCGCCGGTCGGATGGAGAGCCAGCAGACCCTTCAGAAGCTCATCCTCATATGCTTCGTCACTCTCTCGCTTCCTATATGCTCCAAGACGAAGACACCCGACTCATCGACGTGAGAAATCGTCTACGCCATCGATCTATCGCAACGACCGAACGAGTCTATGAGCACTACCAAAAGCGGTAATAGGAGAAGACCTTTGCCTTCAGCTACACTATTATTCAGTAAATGTCTGGAGATGAATTTCACTATGAGTGCGGTCGATATCACTGTTCAAACGATGACTGCGACTGGTGGGTGCCCGAAGGTATGGAATACATGGGAGAAAAGCACGACTGCGAAGAATATGCAGATCTAACGCTGGAAGAATTCTTTAACCAGTCAAAGGAAGAAGGAGAGGGGGCGGATATCGAAGCGATGTTAGACGATGTGCCGTCTAAAAAGACCATAGACGAGTATATCGAAGATGCTATCGATGGAGAGGATGTGATAGATAGCGTCGATCTGGATGACCATATGGATGATCTCATAGACGGCGATGCAGTAGATGAGATGTCCGAGGATGAGGACGAAGAGTGAATATCAGAAGATGACGTTTCGGCGGTCCAGTTTTGCGTTAATCTCCATTCTCGAATCCGCCTCAAAGCTCTTCATATTCTCCATATCGCCCTTTTCGTGGTGTTGTACTAAAAATGTAGAATCTTTGTTGTGATTCCCACAGTGGGTATAGATTTCGTATTCATCGGTATCAAAAACGGATTTCGAATAAGTCGGTGCGACTCGTATAGCTCGAAGATCGCAATTTGGGAGAATAGGAAGTACAGGTACGGAACACTCTTGATTTCGTGCATCTCGGGAAACCGTACTGAACCACTCATCATACTCACGGTTTTCAAACGGTTTTGTATGAATAGGACCTTCCTCGAAGCGATATTCTATCTCTTGCCGATAATCAGTGTAGTGCCCATAGATTTCTTCAACGTGGTAGATATTCTTCTTTTTCTCAATCCGCAACTCAGAGAGATAGGTGAATAGAGGCGACGAAGCGACCGTTGAAAGAAAACTACGCCTCTCCATTACTGATCCTCCATCCGCTCTTTGATCTCCTGTTCAAGGGCGTTCAGACGGTCTATTTCGTGAGGCGTCACCTGCCCTTGATTCGATTCGATGGCACGGAACTCGACTGTATCTCTATACGTCTCGATCAGCTCGTCATCGTCCATTTCGTCTATTTCTTTCATATTGTGGAATAGTGTTTGTGATCCTATAGGTGTTCGTCTCTCTCCCGTGCGATTTTGCTCTTAAGTCGGTGAATGAAGCGAGAATGGTAGATACGGTTCTCGTCCCATGTCTCATCGACCGAGCGAACTAACGCAGAATAATCGACTTCTTCACCGGGATTCCTGCGAATAGTCACCTCCAGATCTGCTTCATCGTGAGTGAAATGAGAACGGCACGAAGAGCCGTTGTAAATAGAAATCAAGCGGAAATCAAACAAGTAAGAGATATGCTCTCCGTCTTGATCGTATAGATTCCGAATCGTGGCAGAGTGCCAGTTGTCGTAGGTCTCGAACTCAGATTGTTCGTCTTGAACGGCTAAATGTCCCGTACCGTCCCTACGTCTCCATACGCCCCTCACATTCCACTGACATTCATTCTCCGACTCGTTCTTACCAAGCTCAGAGATAGTATGCGAGATAGACGGAGTGAACGGCACAACAACAACCGATTTGAGGTAATCTCGTCTATGCATCCTCAGACACCCCCAAAATCTCGATCAGAGTCTGAATCTGATTGCGAGTATAGATGCATTTGACGATGGTGTTGTAGCCAATCTGCTTACCCAACAGATCAATCAACTCCTCCTGCACCCTCTCAAGATCCTCCTGCATCTCCCGCAAATCCGAGACCGTATGACTCGCAGATGCAACATCTACTCCACGAATATTGGGCTTAACCTCGCCGTTGATCTCCATACACGTTTCCCGCACGATCTCATACAGATCCTCGTAGTAATCTCTGGTATCAGGAGTCAGCACATCCTTCGACAGCTCCTCATCAGCATCCTCGGCGTCGTCATCACCCGAGCTGAACAGACTAAGCATCCTCCACCTCCTCCATACACTCCAGCAGGTAGTTCTTGAGTCGGTTCATCTTCTGGACCCTTTCGGGGTCGTTGATGTTGGATTTCGCTTCCTCGATCCTATCCAACTGCTCCTGAATCTCCGACCGAGACTGAGTACGCAACGGCTCCAAATGCACGCCCGCACTGTGTGCTATGTTCTGATAGCAATCTACACCGTCGTTGTAGTTCAAAAAGCAATCAGGCTTAGACATCTCAGTCATCACCCATCAGTTGAGAAAATAGATCTTCCCGCTCGATCTGCTGATATTCTCCGATCAGAGCCTGCTTGAGGAGATCATCCATCTGATCAGAGAACAGCTCCAGCAATTCGCTCATGTCCGTTTCTTCAGATGAACCCTTGATACGGATGTCGTAAGCCTTGATCTCCAGCTGATTCTTCCCCTGATTCCGCTCTTCCAGCCTCTCTACTTTGGTTTCGAGATTATCAACCTGATCCTCCAGACTGTCTTCCTCGGTGGTGTTGTCAGGCACTATGAAAAACCTCTACCTCCACATAGTTGGGTAGACAACTTATTCCTTCTGTCTATACAAACGATAGGCAGATAGTAGACAGAGACGGAAGAAATACAAGCCCAGTATCTGAAGCGCCGGTAATGGGCGAAAAGCGGGCTCAATTCAACCTCCGCCTTGAACAAGATCAGAAAGAGCGGTGGGAAGACCACGTAGAAAACGACCCACGATTCAATTCACTGAGCGACTATATTCGATTCGCCGTAGAAGAGCAGATCAAACGAGACCAATCCTAAGCAATTCTCTGTATAGACAAGACATATACATCTCTGGCACGTCGTATCTGATAGAATCGCAAGACAGTACGGATGGGCAACCACGGGACGGTTCAACTCCAGCGATTCAGACTGCCAAATTGAACCTAACCCCCGGCACGTACTTCGATTCCAGACCACCAGAAAAGTAGTGGGCTCGGGCGGATTTGAACCACCGGCCTCTTCCTTGTAAGGGAAGCGTCATAACCACTAGACCACGAGCCCGCACGCGAACACATCGGAGCCGCGCGAATAACGATTTCGCTCTTCGGCGCAACGCTTAGCACCCCGTAACCCCACGTCGTACCCGTGCGGAACCGCTCCCTGCTCGCAGTTCTCCTCGTGCTCGTTGCCGGCGCCGGCGCGTACGTCGTCCTCGACGACACCGAACGAACCACCGTCACCTTCGTCGACGGCGAGAACGACACCGAGCTCGCGACCGTCGCGGTGAACGTCTCCGACACGTGGGACGAGCGCTACACCGGCCTGAGCGACCACGAGTCGCTTGGCCCCGACGAGGGGATGCTGTTCGTCCATCCCCGCGAAGCGGAACACGGCTACGTGATGCGGGACATGGCGTTCCCCATCGACATGGTGTTCGTCGCCGAGAACGGTACGATCACCACGATCCATCACGCCGAGGTCCCCCCGGAGGGCGAGGAGAGCCCCACCTACGAGGGGTACGGGAAGTACGTCGTCGAGATCCCCTACGAGTACACGACTGAGCACGGGATCGCGGTCGGGGACCGCGTCGTGATTCCCGAGGAGAACCGAACCGCCGTCACGACGGAGGCCGACGCGTGAGCGAGTCCGACGCCGTCGACGCGCTGGCCGACCGCGAGGGCTGGGTCGCCGAGGCGTTCGCCGCCCGCGTCCACTACCGCGGCGACGGCGACCGCTACAGCGTCGAGTACTACGCTCCCAGCGACTGCGTGCTCTACTGGCGGGTCAAAGGTGACGGCGAGACGGCGGTCCCCGTCGGCCGCGACACCGTCCCCGACCCCCTGCGTGCGCGGATCCGCGAGGACCTCGACGCCGCCGGCGTCGATCCGACCGTCGAAGGACGGACGCTGTGAGCCTCGTCCACGCGACACACACCACCGGAAGCTACTTTCTCCACGAGGGCGCTGGACCGATACCGGCGAATTCAGCCGCGTCACACCCGAACGAGATGTTTCGATTCGTAAAGGTTTTTGAGTGATCATTGCGTCCCAGTGAGTAACGAATGTCACACCCCGCTGACGAAGACGACCCCTTCGAGGATATCCGTGAGAAGACGGATAATCCGATGCGACGACTGTTCGAGGAGTACGGTCTGCCCAACGCCTTCTACTTCGTCGTCGGCTTCTTCGGAAGCGTCGCCGCCCGCGTGCTCGACTTGCTCCCGCCGCTGATCCTCGGGATCGCGATCGACGCGGTGTTCCGTGACGACGCCGAGTACGCGCTCCCGCTGGTCCCCCAGAGTTTCATCCCCAACGGGACGACCGAACAGTTCTGGTTCAGTATCGGGATTCTCGCCTTCGCGTTCTTCGGTGGCTCGGCGTTCCACTGGGTCCGGAACTGGGGCTGGAACTCCTTCGCCCAGAACATCCAGCACGAGGTCAGGACGGACACGTACGACAAGATGCAGCGCCTGAACATGGACTTCTTCGCCGAGAAGCAGACCGGCGAGATGATGTCCATCCTCTCGAACGACGTGAACCGCCTCGAACGGTTCCTCAACGAGGGGATGAACTCGATGTTCCGGCTCTCGGTGATGGTGCTCGGCATCGCGGCCATCATGTTCTGGCTGAACCCCCGGCTCGCGGTGGTGTCGCTGCTGCCCGTGCCGATCATCGCCGTCATCACCTGGAAGTTCATCGACATCATCCAGCCCAAGTACGCCGACGTGCGCAAGACGGTCGGCCACCTCAACAGCCGCCTCGAGAACAACCTCGGCGGCATCAAGGTGATCAAGACGTTCAACACCGAGCGCTTCGAGTCCGACCGCGTCGACGACGTCTCTCAGGAGTACTTCGACGCCAACTGGGACGCCATCGAGACCCGGATCAAGTTCTTCCCCGCGCTGCGAGTGATCGCGGGGATCGGCTTCGTGATCACGTTCGCGGTCGGCGGGCTGTGGGTGCTCGACGAGGCGCCGGTGTGGATCACGGGCGGGCAGGAGCCGCTGCGGGCCGGGACGTTCGCCTCCTTCATCCTCTACACCCAGCGGTTCATCTGGCCGATGGCGCAGTTCGGCTCGATCATCAACATGTACCAGCGCGCTCGCGCCTCCAGCGCTCGGATGTTCGGGCTGATGGACACCCCCTCCCGGATCGTCGAGGACCCCGACGCCGAGGCGCTCGAAGTCACCGAGGGCCGCGTCGAGTACGACGACGTGACGTTCGGCTACGACGAGGAGGAGACCATCGTCGAAGACATCAACTTCGAGGTCGACGGCGGCGACACGCTGGCGCTGGTCGGCCCGACCGGCGCCGGGAAGTCGACGGTGTTGAAGCTCCTGCTGCGGATGTACGACGTGAACGGGGGGTCGATCGAGATCGACCACCAGGACATCCGCGACGTGACGATCCCCTCGCTCCGCCAGAAACTGGGGTACGTCTCCCAGGACACGTTCATGTTCTACGGGACGGTGTCGGACAACATCGAGTACGGCACGTTCGGCGCCGACCACGAGGAGGTCGTCGAGGCCGCCAAAGCGGCGGAGGCCCACGAGTTCATCATGAACCTCCCCGACGGCTACGAGACCGAGATCGGGGAGCGCGGCGTGAAGCTCTCCGGCGGGCAGCGCCAGCGGCTCTCGATCGCCCGCGCGATGCTGAAGGATCCGGAGATCCTCGTGCTCGACGAGGCGACCTCCGACGTCGACACGGAGACGGAGATGCTGATCCAGCGCTCCATCGACAAGCTGACCGAGGACCGCACGACGTTCGCGATCGCCCACCGGCTGTCGACGATCAAGGACGCCGACCAGATCCTCGTGCTGGAGGACGGGCAGATCGCCGAGCGCGGCACCCACGAGGAGCTGATCTCGGAGGACGGGCTGTACGCCCACCTCTGGGGCGTCCAAGCCGGCGAGATCGACGAGCTCCCCGAGGAGTTCATCCAGCGCGCACAGGAGCGACACGCGAAGGCGGACGTCGACGTGGACGACGATTAGGGAACTTCGCTGACGGAGACGCCTTTTTTCAGGTGGAGCGTTCTTGATTCGTTTCGACGGGAGTAGACAGTATCCAAGCGTTCGGTGTTTCGACTGCGAACAGGACCGCTGACTCCGTAGTTTCGACTGCGAACACGACTGCGGAGTGAGCTAGACCACTTGCGACCGCACCGCCCCGCACAGCCCACACACCTCCCCAGCCGACTCGCTCCCGTTGGTCGCTCGTCCCTCGCGCGCTCGTTCGCCCACGGAGGGGCTCACGTCGCGCGCCGACCACCACGGCGGTGGCGGTGGACGCCTCGCCGGCGCCAATTTCGGCGCCGGCGGGGGGAGGGGTGGGGATTCGGCGCCGTGCCGGGCCTCGTGCCCGGCACACTGCGGTCACAAGTGGTCTACGAACGAACTGCTGTTGCGGGTGCTGTCGCGGTCGCTGTCTCAGTCACCGACGACCGCCGAGAAGGAACGAAACCGCCGAAATCACCGAGAAAACGAACCGAAAAACCGCCTCAGTCGTCCAGATACTCCCCGACGAACAGGTCGACGCGCTCGCGGGTCTCCTCCGGGATCGCCTCCGTCGGCGTGTTGATCGTCCCCTCAAGCGAACTGTGGCAGTCGCACTCGTGGCCCTCCGGGAACGTGCGGATCGCCTCCTCGATCGCGGCCTTGATCGCGTCCTCGTTAGCGCTGGCGTTCTCGAGCACCTCCTGCAGCGTCACCTCGTGGTCGTCCTTCCACACGTCGTAGTCGGTGACGCCGGCGAGCGTCGCGTAGCACATCTCCGCCTCGCGGGCGAGTTTGGCCTCCGGGATCGCGGTCATCCCGACGACGTCCCACCCCTGCTCTCGGTAGAACTCCGACTCGGCCTTGGTGGAGTACTGCGGCCCCTCGATGCAGACGTACGTCCCACCCTCTTCGACGCCGGCGTCGGTGTCGACGGCCTCGGCAGCGTTCGAGAGGTGGTCGACCATCGCCGGGCAGTACGGCTGTGCGAACGGCTGGTGGACGACGATCCCGTCGCCGAAGAAGGAGAGATCGCGGTGTTTGGTCCGGTCGTAGATCTGGTCCGGCACGACGAGCGTCCGCGGCGGGAGATCCTCGCGCAGGCTGCCGACCGCGTTGGTCGCGAGCACGTGGGTGACGCCGACCTGCTTCAGCGCGTAGATGTTCGCGCGGTAGGGGAGGTTCGTCGGCGAGTGCTGGTGGTCCGGGCCGTGCCGCGGGAGGAAGGCGACCTCCCGGCCGGTCTCGCCGAACTCGCCGATGGTGACTGCCGACGACGGCGAGCCGTACGGCGTCTGAACCGTCACTTCGCGGGTGTTGTGCAGCGGGAGCGCCTCGTAGATGCCCGATCCGCCGATGAAGCCGATGGTCATGCTCCTCCCTTCACTACCCAACGAAATAAACGGGGGCGGTTCGACGCCGACCTCGACGAGTGTACCGTGCTACCCACTGTTGCGCGAGTTCAAGACCCCCCGCGACCTTCGATACGTATGACCTCCGCCCCCCACGCCGAACGCTCCTCGCTCACGCGGGGCCCGCTGCTCCGGCCGCTGGTCCGGCTGGCGTGGCCGCTGGTGGCGATCCAGCTCCTCCAAGTCGCCTACAACCTCGTCGACACGATCTGGCTGGGCCGGCTCTCTGCCGACGCCGTCGGCGCGCTCAGCCTCGCCTTTCCGCTCGTCTTCCTCGTGATCTCGATCGGCGGGGGGTTCACCGCCGCGGGCGCGATCCTCGTCGCCCAGCACACCGGCGCGGGCGGCGACCGCGCGGCCGGGCGGATCGCGGGCCAGACGCTCGGCTTCGTCGGCATCGTCTCGGTCGTCGTCGGCGCGGTCGGTTTCCTCGCGACGGGACCGCTGCTCGCGCTGCTGCCGGCCGGCCCCGCGACCGCCGAGCGAGTCGTCCCCTACGCTGCCGAGTACATGCGGGTGTTCTTCCTCGGCTCGCCGGCGCTGTTCGGCTTCTTCGTGTTCTCAGCGCTGATGCGCGGCGCCGGCGACACGCGCACGCCGTTGGTGGTGATGGTGGTCTCCGTCGTTGTCAACGTCGCGCTCGACCCGTTCCTGATCTTCGGCTGGTGGGCGTTCCCAGCGCTGGGCGTCGAAGGCGCCGCGATCGCGACCGTTACCTCCCGCGGGATCGCGACGGTCGCGGGGCTGTACGTGCTGTTCGGCACCGATCTCGGTCCGACGATCGCGCCCCGGGACCTGATCCCGAAGCCGGGCCCGGTCCGCCAGATCGTCGAACTCGGCGTCCCGACCGCGCTGGAGCAGTCCGGCACCGCGCTCGCGATGGTCGCCGCCACCGCGATGGTCGCGACGTTCCCGCCCGCCGTCGTCGCCGCCTACGGCCTCGGCAACCGCCTGATCTCGGTCGTGACGCTGCCCGCGATGGGGCTTTCACAGGCGATGGACACCGCGGTCGGGCAGAACCTCGGCGCCGCCGAGCCCGAGCGCGCGACCCGGGCAGTCAAGCTCGGGACGGGGCTGGTCGTCGCCGTGCTCTCGGTCGTCGCGCTCGTCGTCGCACTGGTCCCGGAGCCGATCGTCGCCCTGTTCCTCCCCGCGACGACGGCGGGGGCGATCGCGACGATCGACCACGCCGCAACGTACCTCCGAATCGCCAGCGTCGCGTTCGTGTTCTTCGGCGTGTTTCAGGTCGCGATGGGGACGTTCCGCGGCGCGGGCAACACCACGACCGCGCTGGCGCTCTCGCTGCTGGCGCTGTGGGTGGTCCGCCTCCCGGCAACCTACCTGCTCGCGTTCCCGCTGGGCTGGGGGCCGACGGGCGTCTGGACGGCCGTCGCGCTGGGCGACATCGTCGGCGCGATCGCCGCCCTCGCGTGGCTCTCCCGCGGGACGTGGAAGTCGGCGGTGGTCGACTCGACGCCGGTGTCGCCGGGGCGGAACGTCCCCCGACAGAGCGACGACTAGCGCGTCACGGCACGCTGTCAGCCGTGACGGGCGACGACTGATCTCGCCGGCATGGAGAGGCGGCGAGGGCGATTAGCGCCTCACGGCACCGAGGAAGCGAGGAGAACACTATACCAGCGCGCCGGACTGCAACACCGAGATCAGCACCGTCAGCACCGGCACCGACAGCAGCGTCGTCGCCGCCACGGCCGTCGAGACGAACTCCGGCGCGCTGACGCCGCCGACCTCCACGTCGTCGGCGAACTCGATCAGGAGCACCAGCGGCGTCACCGCGGCGGGCATCGCCGACTCCAGCACGAACGTCCGGGCGACGGTGGGCTCTTCGAAGCCGACCAGCAGGGCGACCCCGATGGCCACCGCCGGGGCGACGACCATCTTCCCCGCGCTCGCGACGCCGATCTGGAACGGCGCGGCGCCGAAGTCGGTGTTCGCGAGCTGGATGCCGAGGATCAGCAGCATCACGGGGATCGAGGCGTCGCCGACCAGCCGCAGCGTCTCCATCGCGGTCGAGCCGCCCGCGGGCACGAGCCCGAGCGCCCGCATGAGCAGCCCCGCGGCGACCGCGTAGATCAGCGGGATGCGGAACACGCGCTTGAGCGCGCCAAGCCCCGCGCTCCCGCCGCCGCGGGAGGCCACGTACACGCCGACGGTGTACATCAGCACCGACTGGGCGGCGACGTACAGCACCGCCACCCCCCGGCCGACGCTGCCAAAGGCGAAGTCGCTGACCGGGATGCCGTAGTTGCCGGCGTTGGGGAACGTCGAGACGAGCACCAGCGCCGACAGCGTCGCGTCGTCGACGCCCAGCAGCCGGCCCGACAGCTCCACCACCGCCGCCATCCCCAGCGTGAACGCGGTGACCGCCGCGGCGAGGCGGAGCAGCGTCTCGCCGCCCAGCCCCGTATCGAGCAGGCTGTGGAGCACCAGCGCCGGCGCGAGCACGTACACCGTCGCCGTGTTGAGCGGCCCGGGCTCCACGTCCTTCGCCCGGCCGAGGGTGAACCCGACCCCCGCGATCAGGACGATCGGCAGGATGGCCGAGACGAAGATGTCGATCAGTGCCACTACGGAAGCGTGATCGGCGCGGGATCAAGAGGGGTTCGGTCCCGGCGATCGGCTGCTACGACGGCTCACGCGCCGGCGAGCGCGACTCTGTGGCTACGCGAATCACCGCAGGACGGGGTCGGTTTCGCCGTGGGAGTGACGGTCTCAGAGCCACCCCTGTCGGCGGAAGTGACCGAGCAGCAGCGCCGCCACGAGCGCCATCCCGAGCATCGTCGCCGGGTAGCCGTACGTCCAGCCGAGTTCGGGCATCGCGAAGGGGGTCCCCGCGAAGTTCATGCCGTAGACGCCGACGACGAACGTCAGCGGGATGAAGATCGTCGCGACCACCGTCAGCGTCTTCATCACGTCGTTGGTCGACTGGGAGACGGCGTTGAGGTAGATATCCCGCGAACCGCCGGTCAGGTCGCGGTACGTCTCGATCAGGTCCACCACTTGGACGAGGTGGTCGGAGACGTCTCGGAAGTACTTCTCGTTGCTCTCGGCGATCTGTGGTACGTCGCCGCGGGCGAGCGAGGAGACGGCCTCTCGGGCAGGCCACGCCACCTTCCGGAACGCGAGCAGGTCCCGGCGCACGCCGTTGAGCTCTTCGAGGATCTCCGGCTCGGGATCCTGCAGCACCCGTTCCTCGACGGCCTCGATATCGGTCTCGATCTCGTCGAGCACGTCGAAGTAGTCGTCGACGATCGCGTCGAGCACGCGGTAGGCGAGGAAGTCCGCGCCGCGGTCGGCGACGCGGCTGCTGTCGCGGGTCCAGGCGGGCGCCGTTGGCGCGACCAGTTCCAGATCCGGCGGCGCGATCGTCACCAGCCAGCCGTCGCCGACGAATAGCCCGACCGACTGGGTGTGGATCTCCTTCCCGAACGCCACGTCGTCGCGCTGGCTCAGCTGCGTTGTCTTGATCAGCACGAACGTGTGATCGGCGTACTCCTCGGTCTTCGGCCGGGTGTTCTCGTCGAGGGCGTCCTCGACGGCCAGCGGGTGGATGTCGAACCGTTCCCTGATCGCGTCCAGATCCGACCGTTCGCGCGCGGAGGCGTGGATCCACGTCTCGCCGGGGGCGTCGACGGCCGCGCCCACGTCGTCGTACTCCTCGACGCCCGCGCCCGTGTAGACGACTGCTTGGAGCGTCACGGCGGCCCCTCCACCTGCGAGCGGCCGCCTGTCGCCACGAGCACGATCCCCACCATCACCGCCGTCAGCGAGAACGCCCGGCCGGGGTAGGGGACGTAGAGCCCCACACCGTAGCTCAGCAGGCCGGCGACGAGGAGGCCGCCGCCCGCGACTCTCCGTCGTTCCATAGTTTGGGTTCGGGCGATGGGTAGTTAAAGCCGACCGCGTGCTACGCCGACTCCAGAAACGTCTGCACCCGGTCGTTCACGACTTTCGACGCCTCGACGCCGACGAGGTGGCCGGCGCCTTCCACCTCGAACAGCTCCGCGTTCGGCAGGTCCTCGGCGAGCTCCCGGCCCCGAGCTGGCGGACAGAGCCGGTCGTCGCCGCCGTGGACCACGAGCGTCGGCTCGGTGATCTCGTACGGTTTCTCGACGACGAACGAGTCGAGCGCGGCGGCCTGTCGCTCCCAAGACTCCCGGTCGGCGTCTTCGGCGGCGCGCCACTCGACGAGCTGGCTGATCGCGTCGGCCTGTTGATCGACGAACTCCCGGGAGAGCGCCGACGCCACCGACGTCCGGAGCGCCGCCCCGTCGCTCGGCGGCGCGAACATGGGCTCGGGATCGTAGCTGTCGCCCGAGAGGGCGCTCCCGAGCAGCGTGAGCGACCGCACGCGCCCGGTCGTACGGGCGAGTTCGAGCGCGACCATCCCGCCGAGGCCGGCGCCGACGACGTGTGCTGAACGAACGCCGTGGTCACGGAGGACCGCCACGGCGTCGTCAGCCAGCGTCTCGACGGTGCAGTCCGCCGGCGGGTCGTCCGAACGCCCGCAGCCGCGGGTGTCGGCCACGATCAGTTCGTACGGCCCAGCGAGGGCGGCGTGCTGCCAGCCCCACTGCCACGCACCGAGGCCGATATCGCCACAGCACAGCACCGCCTCGCCGTCGCCGTCGGTCTCGTAGTACAGCGAGACGCCGTCGTTGTTCGCGTGAGGCACGACCGGCGGTTCGGCCGGGCCGGTGTTGATCGTTCCGGCAGCCGACGGCTCCGCCCATGAACAGGTTGAAACCCGTCGATACTGACGGTTCGGCCATGCCTGCGTGCGAACGATGTGGGGCACACCTCGACGTCACGGGTGGGGGGCTCAAAGACGCGCTCGGCCTCGCGAGCTACGACGGCTACGAGTGCCGACGCTGTGGAACACTGCTCTGTTCGGACTGCTACAACAAGCGGACGACGGAGCTCGCCGGGGCAGCGCCGGACAGCTGCCCGCAGTGTGACGGGCGGTTGGCGAAGCGGTGACAGCCGGGGTCGCTCTCACTCGACCTCGTCGGCGGTCACCACCGTCGCCCACGCGTCGCCGACGGCGTAGCCCGTCTCGTAGGTCTCGTTCTCGTACCGGACGTACTCCGCATTCTGCAACGACTCGGGGAGCGAGTCCCACTTGCCGTAGGGTGCGTCGTACTCGCCCTCGGTGATCGCCGTCCGAACCTCGTCACGGACGCGCTCCGGGAGCTCGTCGAGCGCGACGACGGTCGCGTTCTCGCCCGGCGAGCCGACGGACGTGCGGATCTGGTAGGCGGCGTACAGCTCCCCCGAGTGGGTGGAGATCTCGTACAGTTCGCCCTCGTACCGGACGTACTCGTGCTCACGGAACGGATCGACGTGCTCGAAGTCGTACCCCGCGGAGCCGTTCACGTACGACGTGTTCGGGACGAAGCTCGCCTCGCCGTCGATCGCGTCCCGGAACGCCGCCTGCTGCTGGTCGTTCAGCTGTTCGTACGCGACAACGCGTTCCTCGTCCATACTCGTGGGCGGCGCCGTCGTCGATGTCTCAGTCGGCGTCTGCGTGGGGGTCGCGGAGCCGTCCGTCCCGGGTGCGCCGGTGCCGATACAGCCGGCGAGGAGGATCGCGGCCACGAGCGCGACGGTGGGGACCGATTTCCGCATACCCACAGTTCCGCGCCGGCAGTTGAATCCTTTGTGCCGGGATCGGCCGAAAAAACCGCTTACGCCGTCTGTTTCTGCCGCAGCACGTCGGGCGCGTCGTCCAGCGCGTCGTCCAGCGCGTCCACGTCGGGGCCGCCGCCCTGTGCGAAGTCCGGGGGGCCGCCGCCGCCGCCGCCGACCTTGCGGGCGAGTTCGCCGATCACCTCGCCGGCGTCGATCTCGACGCCGTCTGGGACGCCGACGACGATCTGGGCGGAGCCGTCGGCGCCGGAGCCGACGACCGCGACCTTCCCGTCCTCGACCAGCGCGTTCGCGGTGGCCTGTAGCTCGTCGGCGTCGGCGTCGATGCGTTGGATCACGGCGGTCGCGCCGTCGACGTCGACCTCCTCGGCGTCGTCGCCGCCGCCCGCCCGCGCCGCCGCGAGCTGCTCTTTGAGGTCCTCGATCGTCTTGCCGCGCTCCTTCCACTCGGTGAAGAAGCGCTCGGCGGCGCCGGGCACCTCCTGTGGGTTCACGTCGAACGTGTCGGCCGCGTCGTACAGCGCGTCCTCCTTCTCCTGTGTCGCGTCGATCGCGGCCGGCCCCGCGGCGAACACGAACCGCTCGACGCCGTCCTGCACGGGCTCGGTGTTCAGGATCTTGATCGTTCCCACGTCGCCGGTCCGGTCGACGTGGGTGCCGCCACAGGCCTGCACGTCGTCGCCGACGTGGATCAGCCGGATGTTCTCTCCCGGCGGGATGCCGCCCTGATACAGGTCGAAGCCGTGCTCGGCCTCGGCCTCGTGGCGCTCGGGCCACTCCTGCCGGACGCTGGTGTTCTCGGTCACCATCTCGTTTGCGACGCGCTCGATCTGCTTGACCTCCTCGCGGCTCACGCGGTCGTAGTGGTTTACGTCCAGCCGCGAGCTGTCGACGCCTTTCTGGGCGCCGGCCTGCCGGACGTGATCGCCGAGCACCCGCCGCGCGGCCGCGCCGACGATGTGGGTCGCGGTGTGGTGCTGCATCAGGCGCCGGCGGCGTTCGGCGTCGATCTGTCCCGTGACGAACTCCCCTTTCCCGGGGCTGTCGGTGGTCCGGTGGAGGATCACGCCGTCGCGGCGCTGGACGTCGACCACCTCGACGCTGCCGTCCTCGCTCACGAGCGCCCCGTGGTCGGCGGGCTGGCCGCCGCCTTCCGGGTAGAACATCGTCTGGTCGAGCACCACGTCGTACCCCTCCTCGCGGTCGAGCACGTCGAGGACGACCGCCTCGAACTCCATGCGGTCCTGATCCTCGTAGTAGAGCTGGTCGGTCTCCGGGAGGTCCCCGACGCGGTCCGCCTCCTCGTCCGCTTCTTCGAGCGCCTCCTCGGCGTCGTGGCGCTCGGCGACCAGCGAGTAGAAGTCGTCGGGCTCGTTCACGTCGGCGCCGCGCTCGGCGGCGATCTCGGCGACCATCGACGGCTGGATCCCGTGGGAGTCGTACAGCTCGATCAGCTGCTCGGTCGGGATCGGCGTCCCGGCCGCGGCGTGGTCGTCGGCCAGCTGCTTCACCTTCCGCCGGCCGCGTTCGAGCGTCTCCTCGTACTTGCGCTCCTCGGTGCGGACGATGTCGCGGATCGTGTCGCGGTTCTCGTACCCCAGCCGCTCGGCCTCGCGGTCGACCAGTTCGTCGAGCGGCACGTCGATCCCCACGTCGTCGACCAGCCGTTTGGTCCGGCGGAGCACCATCCGGGCGAGGTAGCCCGTACCGACGTTCGAGGGGACGATCTCGTCGCCGAACATGTAGGCGAGACAGCGCGCGTGGTCGGCGATCGCGTAGATCGACTCCAGCGGCTCCATCAGCGCTTCGAGCCGCTCGACGCTCACGTCCAGCCGGTCGGCGATGTTGTCGCGGGCGGCCTCCATGTCCTCGGCCTCGTCGATGTCCATGTGGCCCGCGAGCTTGGAGGCGCGATGGACGAGCTCCTGCTCCTCCTCGCTCATCTCGATCCCGGCGTTGTCCTTCAGGAACTCGATGGACTCGGGGTAGATCGCCTCGTACACGGTCGGTGTTCCCTGACTCATCCACGTCCAGCGCTCGATCCCGTACCCCGTGTCGACGACCCGGCGGTCCATCTCGGAGTACGTGTTGCCGTCCTTCATCTCGTACTCGCCGTCGGGATCCTGTTCGAGCATCATGAACACGAGCGTCGCGAGTTCGAGCCCCTTGTAGATCACCTCGAAGGCGGGGCCGGCGTTGCCGCCGCCGACCCACGGGTCCTCGATGAACGTGATCTCCTCGCGGGGGACGCCCATCGACGAGAAGAACTCCTCGCAGTACTCGACACACTGGTCCTTCCAGTACACTTCGCCCTCGTAGGCGTAATCCGTCCCGTCGTCGGCGTTGAACGCGTGGTGGCCGCCCATCTCGAACGCCATCGTGTGGCGGCCGGTTTTCCCGACGTTGTCGATGTCCTGCATCCGGATGCAGGGCTGGGAGACGACCAGCGGGTTCGCCGGCGGCGGCGACTCGCCGCTGGTGACGTGGGGCTGGAAGTCGTAGATGGAGGCCTGCGTCAGCAGCACGTCGTCGCGCCAGCGGTTGGCCGCGACGGGTGCGGGGTCGACCCGCTCGTGGTCGTGCTCCTCGAAAAAGGAGAGGAACGCCTCGCGCATCTCCGCCAGCGAGTACGACTCGTCGAACCCGGGATCGTCGATGAACCCGTAGTCCTCACAGGGGGGCTCGCCGCAGGTGTCACGCTCGACGCGGCTCCAGAAGTGGGCGCCACACGACGAACAGGTCTGCCGTTCGAACCCGTTCTCGGCGAAGTAGTCGAGACGGTACTCGCTCTCGAGCTCACTCATTACCGGATGTGGTCAACCGCCGGGCAAAAGGATTCCGGGGTTCGTGCGGGCGAGTCGATCGATCACCGACGGACGGAAGCCCCTGACCCGGCCGCGTTCCCGCCCTTCCCCGGTGGCGTCAGACGCTCCTTCCGAGGCGCTCCACCGAAACACATATGCCACCGTCTCGCAAGAGAAACAGTAGCTGTCTACACTGTGGCACATCGAACCGAGATCCTCGTGGTCGGCGAGAACCCCTGCGGGGCAGTGGGATCGCTGCTCGATCGGGGGGAGTTCACCGGCCGCGTCGAGGCGCCCGGGGCGGCGGTCGCTGCGTTCGAAGAGTCACATCCGGACTGTTTGGTCGTCTGTGGCGACTCGGTCCCGGCGTCGCTGGCGGCCGCGGCCTCCGAGGCCGGCTGCCCGATCGTCGACTGTCAGGCGGAGACGGTCCCCACCCGGAGCGAAGAGGGGGACGCGGACGACGACTCCGCGACCGACCTCGGCGATCGCGTGACGGCGGCCGTCGGCGGCACGCCCAACCGCGAGCGGATAGCCCGACTCCACGAGGGCTCCGCGGAGCTCGTCGGGTTCGAGGAGCGATCGAAGCTCCACCAGCGGATCGTCGAGATCGGAACCGAAGTGCTCGGGTTCGGTATCGCGGTGCTCTATCTCTACGACGGCGACGGGTTCCGGCTCGCGGCCTCGACCGACCCGGATACTCCGGAGACGGCCGATCCGGGGTTCGGCATCCTCTCGGCGGTGCGCCGGACCGGCGAGCCGGCGATCGTCGACGACATCGAGAACCACCCGGTCGCCGAACAACGCGTCGAGGAGCTACGCTCCGGCATCGCGGTCCCTTTCGGCGATATCGGCGTGTTCGGCGGTCTCTCGCCCGAGGTGGGGAGCTACGACGAGACCGATCTGGAGTTCGCCCAGCTACTGGCTAACCACGGTGCACAGGTCGACGCCCGGATACGCGCCCAGCAGAGCCTCCGCAACCGTCAGGTTCGGATCACCCGACTCCACGAGGCCGCACCGTCGTTGATCGGCGCCGAGACCGAGTCGGCGCTGTACCAGCGGGTGGTCGACATCGCGGCGGGCGTACTCGAACTCGACCAGTCGGTGCTCCTGATGGAACAGGACGGTGAACTGCACCCGGTCGGCGGCCAGACCGACAGGCTGGACCGGGTGTCGACTGAAGCGGGCATCGTCGGCCGGACGTACAACGAGGAGCGCTCGTTCCTCGTCGATAACGCCGAGGTCAACCCCGACGCCGAGCCGGCCGACGAGACGGTCAGATCCGCGATCAGCGTCCCCGTCGGGAGTTCGGGGGTGTTCCAGGTAATCTCCGACGAGACCGGCACGTTCGACGAGGAGGACCTCGAACTCGTGGAGCTGCTGGTCGGCTACGCGGAGTCGACGCTCGACCGTATCCGCTCGGAGGAGGCGCTCCGGGAGTCCCGACGGGTGATCGAGCGACTCCACACGTCGGCGATGGAGCTCGGCGCGGTCGAGACGGAAGCGGAGCTGCTCGACATCGCGATCGACGCCGCCGAGGACGTGCTCGATCTGGACATGAGCAAGCTCGACTTCCGGGACGGCGACATGCTCGTCCCCGTCGCGGAGTCGGGCGGCATCTCCGATGACGCCGGGCGGAAGATGCACATCTCGGAGGGGATCGCGGGGAAGACCGCCCGCACCGGCGATTCATTCCTGCTCACGGACATCCACAGCGACCCCGACTCCCGGCCCACCAGCCCGGAGTTCGAGTCGGCGATCTCGGTGCCGGTCGGCGACCTCGGAGTGTTTCAGGCGGTCTCGACCGAGCCCGAGGCGTTCGACGAGGAGGATCTCGAACTCGCGGAGCTGCTGATGACCCACGTCGCGGTCGCGCTGCAGCGTGTCCGTGCGGAGGCCGACCTCCGGCGCCAGCGGGACAGCCTCGAAGCGCTGTTCGAGAACATCCCGGGCGCCGCCGTCTCCTACGAGATGATCGACGGCGAGCCCATCGTTCGGCGGGTCAACGGCGCGTTCGAGCGCACGTTCGGCTACGACGCCGACGAGATCGAGGGCGAGTCCCTCGACGAGTACATCGTCCCGCCCGGGAGCGAGACGGAGGCAGACTCGTACAACGCCCAGCTCGCGGACGGCGAACGGGTCCAAACCGAGGTCGAACGCGAGACCGTCGACGGCTCCAAACATTTCCTGCTGCAGGTCACGCCGCTGGAGGTCGGCGAAGCGAACGCGCCCGGCTACGCCATCTACTCCGACGTGAGCGAACGGCGGGAGCGCGAGGCCGAACTCCGCCGGCAGAACGAGCGCCTCGATCAGTTCGCGAGCGTCGTCTCCCACGACCTGCGCAACCCTCTCAACGTCGCGTCGGGCTATCTCGACCTCGTCAGGGAGACCGGCGATCTCGACAAGCTCGACAACGCCGAGGACGCGCTCGACCGGATGAACCACCTCGTCACCGATCTGCTGACGCTGGCCCGCGAGGGGCAAGACGTCGGCGAGACCCAGCGGATCGATCTCGCCGGCATCGCGCGGGAGGCGTGGACCCACGTCGCGACCGAGGGGGCGTCACTGGCCGTCGACGCCGACGGGACGATCGACGCCGACCCCGATCGACTGATCGAACTGTTCGAGAACCTCTACCGGAACGCGGTCGAACACGCCGGCCCCGATTGCACCGTGACCGTCGGCACGCTCCCCGATCGCGAGGGCTTTTTCGTCGCCGACGACGGTCCCGGCATCGACGACGGCATCAACCCGTTCGACACGGGCGTCACCACCAGCGACGAGGGGACGGGGTTCGGCCTCCCGATCGTCGAGAGCATCGCCGAGGCCCACGGCTGGTCGGTGTCGGTCGTCGAAAGCGCGGACGGCGGCGCTCGGTTCGAGTTCGAGACCGCGTAGCCGTCCCGCTCGATCGAAAACGGCCGTCGAGCCGTCTCTCAGGGCGCCGTCACCAGCACGAACACGAGCAGCGCGGCGGCGGCGACCAGCAGTACGTGACCCGCCGCGGCGAGCGCGGCGGGGATCCCCGCAGCGAGACGCTCGAACGGGGTCAGCGGTTCGCCGAACACGTCTTCTTCGAGGGTTGCGATGGACATGGTCCTTCTACCTAATCGTTGTACCCCCTCCGAAAAGTCGGGTCCGACGATTCCGAGAAACTGGGAACGCCGGTGGCCGCCGGGACCGGCCTCAGCGCTCGGCCATCGCGGCCCGCACGGAGTCGATCGCCCCCTCGATATCGCCGTCGCTCACGTCCCAGTTCGTGGTGAACCGCACCGTCGTCTCGCCGAACGCCACCGCGAGCACGCCGTGCTGTTCGATCTCGCCGACGAACGCCTCCGCGTCCAGCCCGGTCCCCGCCACGTCGGCGACGACGATGTTGGTGTCCGGTTCGGTCGTCTCGATCCCGTCGATCCCGCCCAGCCCCTCGGCGATGCGCTCGGCGCGCCGGTGGTCGTCCGCGAGGTGGCCGCGGTTCTCCAGCGCGAGCAGCCCGGGCGCGGCGATCATGCCGGCCTGTCGCATCCCGCCGCCGAACAGCTTCCGGGTCCGACGCGCGCGGTCGATGAACGCCTCATCGCCGACGAGCATCGAGCCGACGGGGGCGCCCAGCCCCTTCGAGAGACAGAACATCACGCTGTCGGCCGACTCGGCCAGTTCGGCGGCGTCGGTGTCGAGGGACTCGGCGGCGTTGAACAGCCGCGCGCCGTCTAAGTGGACGGGGACACCGTGGTCGTGGGCGACCTCGGCCGCGGCGTCGATCTCCGCCTTCGAGATCGCGACGCCGCCGCGGTAGTTGTGGGTGTTCTCCAGACAGAACAGCCCCGTGCCGGCCTCGTGGAGCCCCTCCTCGACGATCCCCTCCCGGACCTGCTCGGGTGTGGGGACGGCCGACTCGCCGAAGTCGAGCAGCCGGGTCTGGAGGCTGCTCAGCTGGGCGACCGCACCGAGCTCCCACTTGAGGACGTGGGCGTGCTCGTCGGCGAGTAGCTCCTGCCCGCGGTCGGTGTGGGTCCGGATCGCGACCTGATTGCCCATCGTGCCGCTGGGGACGAACAGGCCGGCCTCCTTCCCGAGAATCTCGGCGGCGCGAGCTTCGAGTTCGTTGACGCTCGGATCGTCGCGGTACACGTCGTCGCCGACCTCGGCGTTCTTGGCGGCCTCCCGCATCGCGTCCGACGGCTTGGTGACCGTGTCGGAGCGTAAGTCTACGACCATGCTGATGGGTGGGTGGAGGGGAGGAATAAGGGGTACGGTGCCGTGGGAGTGTTTCCGGATTCGGGCTGTTGGGTGGGGTTGGTGTCTGGTGAGATAGCGACGACGATAACGGTGTCACGAACACGGTGCAAGCCCTCTATAGATGGGTCAATGGCCGCGTGACTGTCAGCTCCGGCAACACCGTGAAAGCCCCTCACCGCTCGGCTCCCGGGACTCGCTGCGCTCCTCAGTCGCTCCGCTCCCTGCGGTGCTTGCTTCGTCCGGGTTCGCCGAGCGGTGAGCCCCTTTCAGCCCCACCCACCAGCCCAGCCCTCGATCCTCCCCAGCCGACTCGCTCGCGGTGCTCGCTCGTCCCTCGCGCGCTCGTTCGCGCACGGAGGCGCTCACGTCGCGCGCCGACCGCGACGGCGGTGCGGTGGCCGTGGACGCCTCGCGGCCGCCGACGGTCGACGCCGGCAGGGGCTTTCACGGTGTTCTCAGTTACCCAAGCACGCTTCCACCGTCTCGAAAAAGGACCACCAACGGAGACGCCGAACTCTACAGCTTCGCGTACGGCCCGCCCTTCGCCTCGGTTAGCCGATCCACCTGCTCGTCACTCAACTCGATCTCCGCCGCACCAAGATTCTCCTCCAACTGCTCGACAGTCCGAGCCCCAACGATCGGCGCGGTCACGCCGTCGCGGTGCATCAGCCACGCCAGCGCGGTCTGAGCCGGCGACGCGCCCACCTCGTCGGCGACCTCGTCCAGCACGTCGTGCACGTCGAAGTTCGTCTCGGTCAGGTAGGCGCTCTCGAACCGGCTCGACTCTGCGGCCCGGGACTCGCCGGTGAGGCCGTCCTCGCGGTCGTACTTCCCGGTCAAAAAGCCCTGCCCGAGCGGGCTCCACGGGCAGACTGCCAGCCCCTCCTCGCGGGCGAACTGGAGGTAATCCCCCTCGATCTCGCGGTCGACGAGGTTGTACCGGGGCTGGAGCACGGTGAACGGCTCCCAGCCCTCCGCGCGGGCGATCTCGTTGGCCTTTGCGACCCGCCACGCGTTGGGCGAGAGCGTCGACGCGCCGAGGTAGTGGACCTTGCCGTCCTCCACGAGGCCGTTCAGCGTCTTCATCGTCTCGCGGGTCGGCGTCTCCCCGTCCCAGCGGTGGAGGTAGAGCACGTCGATGTACTCCGTCCCGAGCCGGTCGAGGATCTCGTCGACGCGGTGGCGGAGGTTCTTCCGGTTCGTCCCGCGGCTGTTGGGGTCGCCCTCCCGGATCTGCCAGTAGATCTTGGAAGCGACCGTGAACCGCTCGCGGTCGCGCTCGGTCAGCCAGTCGCCGATCCACTCCTCTGCCTGCCCGCCGCCGTACACGTCGGCGGCGTCGATGTAGTGCCCGCCGGCGTCGGCGTAGGCGTCGAGCAGCGTCTTGGCGCGATCCTCGCCGATTTCGAGGTTGCCAGCCTCGGTCTCGCGGCCGAACCGCCACGTCCCGAACTGCAGTTCGCTGGTCTGGAGCCCGCTCTCGCCGAACGGGACGAAGTCGAGGTCGGTATCGCTCATGTGTCCGTCCGTTGGGGCGAACGGGGGAAAAGCGTTGACCAATCGGCGGTCCGGGACGCGCTCGGGCCACCGTTATCCCGGGGCGGACGCCATACCCGGTATGGCCGACCGCCGCTTCGCCGCCGCCGACGTGCCCGCCCCCGATCACCGACTGGCCGACACGGCTGCCAACCGCCACTACGTGTGGGACCCCGACCTCGACCCGGCGATCACCGTCGAACCGGGCGAGGTCGTCCAGTTCGACTGCCGGGACGCCTACGACCGACAGCTGCCACGAGAGCCGACCGCCGAGGACGTGAGCGCCGTCGACGCAGAGGGCCATCCGCTGGCTGGTCCCGTCGCAGTCGCGGGCGCCGAGCCGGGCGACACACTCCGCGTCGACCTGCTCGCGTTCGAACACGAAGGCTGGGGCGCCACGGCGGTGCCGCCGGGCGACAGCGGCAGTGGGCTGCTCCCAGAATCGTTCCCGGAGGCACACGTCCGCGCGTGGGATCTGGACGCGACGGCGGACGGCACGCCGGTCGCCCGCTTCCGCGACGACGACGCGCCGGCCGTCTCCGTCCCCATCGCGCCGTTCCCGGGGAACCTCGGCGTCGCCCCTGCCGAGGGCCCGGCCAGCACGATGCCCCCGCGGAACGTCGGCGGCAACGTCGACGTGAAACACCTCACCGCCGGCTCGACGCTGTACCTGCCCGTCGAGGTCGCCGGCGCGCTGTTCTCGATCGGCGACTGCCACGCCGCACAGGGCGACGGCGAGGTCTGCATCACCGGGATCGAGGCACCGATGTCGGTGACTGCGCGGTTCGACCTCGCCGACCGGTCCGTGAGCCAGCCGGAGTTCGAGACCACCGGCCCGTTCACTCCGAGCGGGCGGGACGAGCCGATGTACGCGACGACGGGCATCGCGCCGGACCTGATGGACGCGACGAAGAAGGCGGTCCGACACATGATCGCCCACCTCCACGAGCGCCGCGGCCTCTCCCGGGCGGACGCCTACGTGCTTTGCTCGGCGGCCGTCGACCTCAAGATCAGTCAGGTGGTCGACGCCCCCAACTGGACGGTGACGGCGTACCTCCCGGAGTCCGTGCTCGACTGAGGAAATGAGTCGAACACGTTCGGCTATAGCCGTATTCGGGCGGCGGTCGTACCGGCTCGCATGAGCACCGTCGAGACTGAACAGGCGGCGACGACCACTGTCGAGGTGAAAGCCACCGGCCACGTCCGCCGGGAGCTCGGCGACCACGAGTTCGAGTTCACGTTCGCGGGCGACACGCTCGGCGCATTCCTCGATGCCTTCTTCGCGAAGCACGGCTGCGAGGAGATGCTGCTGGCCGAAACGGAGGCCGAGGAGACCCACAGCGGCTGGGCGGAGTACCCGGGCGAGCCCCCGGGCCGCTGGGAGCGCAACCCCGAGGGCGAGCGGACCCGGGCGTTCGCCCGCGTGCTCGTGAACGGGAAGTTCAACGAACTACTGGACGGCTTCGGGACCGAGCTCACCGACGGCGACCGGGTCGCGCTGGTGTACCCGTTCATGTTCTGTCTGTAGCGGCGTTGTCGACGACGATACGGGCCGCTCCGGCGTGTTTCGCTCCGATCCGACCGGCGTTTGGGATCTCGCTGGAGGCGATCGACTCCCTTCGAGACCGCCCCCTCGTCGATCCACGGTTCGCGCTGCGAGTCGAACGAGCGGAGAAAGTTCGGGTCGGCCGAGTGCGGTCGGCCTCACCGGCTGATGCGTCTTCCAGAACTACGGGTCGGAGTGCTTCCAAGTGACGAACGCTGCGGTTACACAGCAGCTGAGCACGACGAGTGCCATCCCCGGCCCGACGACGGTGCCGGTCGCGGCGACACTGACGATCGACGCAGCGGTACCGGCAGCCGCGGCGGCTGGCTCCTGCCACAGCTGGGTCGCCGTCGCTGATTCGCCGCCGGCGGCCTCGTCGCCGTCGGTGGCTCCGTCGCGCTCGGCGTCTACTTCGGGCAGCGCCTCTGACCGACTCGGCCGCGCGCTCGTCCCCACGACGCCGACGGGGTGGCCGCCACGACAGCGCCCCGGTCCGGACGAGCGCCCGAGGTACTGCAGTGGCGCGTTTCGGTGGCCGTACGCAGGGCGTGGGCGTGGCTGCCGCCATCCGATGTCCCTTTCCGGGTCGACGGCGTCGATACCGGTATGAACGAGCGTTCACGCACCGTTTCTCGGCGGGGTGGCCGACGATGACCGGGAAGGACGACTACTACAACCGCGCCAAGCAGGAGGGGTACCGCGCCCGCTCGGCGTACAAGCTCCAGCAGCTCGACGACACCGCGAACCTGTTCGACGACGGGGATACGGTCGTCGACCTCGGCGCCGCCCCCGGCGGGTGGCTGCAGGTCGCTGCCGAGGAAGTCGGCCCGCAGGGGAAAGTCGTCGGCGTCGACCTCCAGCGTATCGACGACCTCGACGACCATCAGGTGAGCACGATCCCGGGCGACATGACCGAGGACGAGACGCAGGACCGCCTCCGCCGCGAGCTCGGGGGCGCGGAGGCCGACGTGGTGATCTCGGACATGGCGCCGAACATGACCGGCGAGTACGAACTCGACCACGCGCGCTCGGTCCATCTCGCCCGGACCGCCTTCGAGACCGCGACGGAGTTCCTGAAGCCCGGCGGCGACTTCGTCGCCAAGGTGTTCCAGGGGAAGGACTTGGACGAGCTCGAAGCCGACATCGAGGAGTCGTTCCAGTACGTCCGGCGCGTGAACCCCGAGGCCTCGCGGGACGCCTCCAGCGAGGTGTATCTGGTCGCGAAGGGGTTCACCACCGCGCCGGTCGCGACGGGCGATCGGCTCACGGTCGAGATCACCGACACCGGCACGGAGGGCGACGGCATCGCGAAAGTCGACTCGTTCACGGTGTTCGTCGCCGGCGCCGAGGAGGGCGAGGAGGTCGAGGTCACGGTGACCGACGTGAAACCCAACTTCGCGTTCGCCGAGCGCGTCGAGTAGCGGGCGATCGGTCGGCAGCGAGCCGACCCGCCGCGACACTGCAGGACGGTCTGACCGCGGCCCACGACGTGCTCCGCGCAGGGGCTCGGGGGAGCGCCGGAGAGTCCGGCCGCTCAATCGAGCCGCAGCAGCGTCGAGCCCGTCCGCCAGTTGTACAACTCGACGAGGGTCCCGACGGCCATCAGCGCCGCGAGCCCGGCAGTGATCAGCGAGTCGTTGCTCACCGCCTGCATCCCGAACAAGAGGGTGAGCACGCCGAACTCGACGGGCACGTGGGCCGGGTGCGACCGAACCTTCGGGCTGGCACTCGCACCGAAGAAGACGGCCGCGAGCGCCAGCGGCGCGTAGAGCACCAGCGGGTCGTCACCCCCGGTGACGCCGAAGACGAACCCCACACCGGTGAGGAGAGCGAGCACGAGGTGGAACAGCGACCACCACCGACCGGAGGTGTCCATCGTCGGCGACGACGGGCGGTCCGGTGAAAACCGTGGCGGCTACAGTCGGAGATACGTCGTTCCCGCCCGCCAGTTGTACAGTTCCACCAGCGTCCCCACCGCGCTGAACACGGCGAGAATGCCGACGAACAGCGCGCCGCTGCCGACGTAGGCGATGGTGCAGACCGCTGCCGCGAACGCCGCGCCGAGAGCGTTGTACGCGCCGTGTTCCCGGACCCGTGGCATCGCGCTGGCAGCGAAAAACGCCGTCCCGAGGACGACCAGCCCGTACGCCCACCGGGCAGGGCTCCCCGGGCGGACGACGAACGCGACGCCGACGGAGACGATCAGTACCGCCGCGGCGGCGTACAACGCCGTCTGCACTCGTTGTTCGTCCATCGCCGTCCACTCGGACCGCCGGCGAGAAAAAGCCATCCAGTCGTCGTCACTCCGCTCGGGCGGCGTCGGCGTCACGGCGGTAGCTGTACAGTTCGACGATCAGCCCGCCCGCGGCGAGGATCGCGAACAGGCCGATCGCGTCGACGACTGCGGCGTCGAGGCCGGGCGACGAGTCGACGACGAGATACCAGAGCGCGAACAGCACAGCGGCGTAGCCGGCGTTCAGGACACCGTAGGCTGGGTGGGCACGGACGCGGGCGAACGCGCTGGCCCCGAAAAAGCCCGCACACAGAACGAGCATCGCGACCGCCGCGGGGTCGACGGGGCCGGCGACGAACACGACTCCGACTGCGGCTGCCGCGGCGGCGACGGCGGCGACGGTCAGCAGCCCGTTCAGGAGGAACTCCCAGTCCATACCTGCGGCGTCGGCGCGGCCGAACAAAGAGCTACCGGGAGTCTACGACGCGAACAGCCGGCGCTCACCCGCGTCTCGCCGACGGACCGCACCGACGACGGCGTAGACAAATGGCGTGTCGATCAGCGCGATCGCGAGCTTCAGCACGTACTGGCCGACGATCAGCGCGGCGACGCTCGGCGCCGGGCCGCCGCCGACCAGCGGCAGCCCCAGTTCGGTGCCGATCCCGGCGTTCGGCAGCACCCAGAACGCGACGCCGACGAAGATCACCGTGTCGATGAGCTGGCTGCTCGCCGTCGAGCCGATGTTGCGCAGCCAGAGCTTGTCGCCGTCGGTGAGCTGCTTCAGCCGGTGGAAGACGAGCACGTCCCAGTTCTGACTGACGACGTACGCCAGCAGGCTGCCGGCGACGATGTTCGTCGACGCGCCGAGCACCGAGGCGAACGTGCTCGCGAACTCGGGGTTCGCGCCGGGGGCGACGATCGTGCTCCAGACCAGCGCCAGCACGACGAAGTTCATCAGGAAGGCGACGTTGACCAGCTCGCGGGCGGCCTGTTTCCCGTACAGTTCGGCGTAGCAGTCCGACGCGAAGTACGTCACGGCGTACGCGAGCGCCGCACCCGGCAGCGCGAGCGCGCTGCCCGCGACCGGGATCGAGAACGGCAGCTGGACGGAGAGCAGCTTCGCCGCGGTGAGCTGGGCGACGACGAGCGCGGTGACGAACAGCGCCACCAGTAGCAGGCGGTCGACCGGGAGCGGGCGGCGGTCGGCGCTCATTCCTCCTCCTCCAGCCGACCCTGCCGCTGGTCGATCTCGTCGAGCCGGTCGAGCGTCTTCCGGACCGACGCCCGGATCGCGTCGCTGCGGTTGACGAACTTCCCGTCGTCGCCGACGTGCTCGTCCAGATCGTCGAGCAGTTCGTCGGGAATCTCGACGGAGACCTTCGTCATCGGTCGCCCTCCGGTCCACGCGGTCGACCGGCGACACGCCGTGCTGTCGATGTTCGCAGAGTCATACTGAGAGAGTACCCGAGCGGACGCAAAAGCGCACCGTTCGTCGGTCACCGCCGCCGGTCCACCCTACCCGTCGTCTCTCGTGGCGCCGATCGTGGGTTTCCGGAGGTTGCGGCGCCCGCCGAGAGTGAGCACGTACAGCAGCCCGAGGCCGACGCCGTAGGCCGCCATCAGCGGGATCGTGATCATGATCATCGTGAGCGCGTCCGCCGGCGTCAGCAGCGCCGCCACGAGCATCATGCCGATCATCACCTCCCGCCAGCGGTTCCGCATCGCGGTGTAGGGGATCCCCGCGGTGTTCAAAAGCGCCATCAGCACCGGTACGTCCGCGAGGATGCCGATCCCGGCGGTGGTGAAGAAGATCAGCCAGAAGAAGTCGGTGATCCGGTAGCTGATCGTCATGTTCGCCGACAGCGCGTCCTCGACGAGGTAGGAGATCACCCGCGGCGCCACCTGGAGGTAGCCGAACACGAGCCCGCCGAGCAGCCCCGCGCTCAGCAGCGCGGCCCAGCCGAAGATGACCTCACGGCGCCCGCGCACGAACCCGCGGTCACGCAGGGCGGGCCACGCGAAGTAGGCGATCAGCGGCAGGGCCGCGGCGACGCCCAGCAGCGCCGAGAACTTCACCTCGAACACCAGCGCCTCGACGGGGTGGAGCGCGATCACCTTCGACGCCTCCGCGGCGGTCTGGCCGGGTTCGAGCACCTCGCCCGGGACGCGGGCGAGGAAGTCGGCGTACACGTCGCGGATGCCGCCCGTGTACAGCCAGAAGAACGACCCCGCCATCACGGCCATGAACGTCCCGACGATGTAGAACAGCCCCGAGGTGAGCGAGCCGAGGATGAACTGGATGTCCTTGTAGTAGCCGCCGATGTCGTCCTCGTCGGTGTCGTCGGCGAACTCGTCGAGGAACGTGCTGCCGGCGCGCTGGGTGCGGTCGCTCACGCTCCCCGGCTCCGCCTCCTCTTCCTCGGCTTCCTCCTCGGCGGCGGTGGTCGCGTCGTCGTAGCGGTCGAGGAGGAGCCGTGCGCGGGCGTCGTCGTCGGCTGCCAGCGCGCGGTTGGCGTAGAAGTTCGCCTCCTGCTCGCTCAGCGCCGTGAACGTCGCTGGCGGCGCGCGTTCGAGCTCCTCGGTCGAGAGCTGGCCGACGTTGACCGCGGTCGGGTCGGTGCCCGCGAAGTAACACGCGAGCAGGACGTAGATCCCGACGAGAACGGCGACGAACGCGAGCACCCCGGCGGCGGCGATGCCGGCGGCGACGACCGTCGAGTAGCCGAGCGTCGGCACCGCGAACTCGAAGCCGCCCTGCGTGAGCAGCGCGTTCACCTCGCCCGGGTAGCCGAGGACGGCGTACGCGAGGCCGAACAACACCACTGCGAGCACGGTGAGGGGCTGGCCCTGTTGACGGAGTCGCTGCCCCCAGTCGACCCACGCACGGCCGCGCTGGATCGCGCCGATCGGGCCGACAGGCGTGAACAGCGGGTCGGTCTCGTGGGTCGGCGGCTCGGGGGCGTCGGGGTCGGGTTCGTGGGCCTCGTCGTGGCGGTCGAGGATGGCTTGTGCTTTCCCGTGGTCGCCCTCGTCGATGGCGTTCTGTGCGGCCTCTAGCGCCTCGGGCTCGCTCATCGACTCGAACGCCTGAATCGGCGCCGCGCGGACGCCGTCCTCGTCGAGCGTTTCGAGGTCGATCCCGGCCGGATCGCCCATCTCGCTGTCGGGCTCGATCGTCTCTTCGAGTTCGCGGTACGCGAACAGCAGCAGGCCGATCACGGCGAAGACGGCGCCGATCGCGAGCCCGACCAGCACGACGTTCGCGGTCGCGGACAGCGACGTGAGGCCGTCGACTGCGGGCGCGCGGTAGCTGCTCCCGATCGCTTCGAGCGCGGCGTTGGCGGCGTCGCGGCCGCCGGTGTTCGCGTAGAGCCACGCGACGGCGACGCCGGCGACGAGCAGCGCCGCGGTCGCGTTCCAGTTGCGCCGGAGCACGCCGCCGACGGAGAGCCGCTCGCTGCCGCGTTTCATCGTCACCGCGAACTTCGCGAGGTAGAGGCTGAAGCCGTACAGCACGAGCAGCGGCGCCGCCCACATGATCTGGGTGAACGGGTCCGGCGGCGAGAACACGGCGCCGAAGACGAAGATCGCGACGACGGCGTAGCGCCACTTGTCCCGGAACTGCTCGTAGGGGACGATCCCGGTGTAGGAGAGCCCGGTGATGGCAAGCGGCATCTGGGCCGCCAGCCCGAACGAGAACGTCAGCAGCAGCACGAACTCGGTCCAGAGAACGATCGACCAGTAGGGGGCAAAGCCCGCCGACACCGCGTTGCCGGCGAGGAAGTTGAACATGATCGGGAAAAAGAGCAGGTAGCCGTACGCCATCCCGCCCATGAACAGTACCCCCGAGAGCATCACGATCGGCACGGCCTTCCACAGCGGGATCGGCACCTCCGGCCAGTGGCCCCGCTCCTTCAGGGCATCCCGGGAGAAGTAGACGAGGACGGGCGAGGCGACGATGATCCCCGCGACGAGCGAGATCTTCGCCTGCAGTAGGATAACGTCGAAGGGGGTCTGGGCGATGATGTCGAACTGCGACTGGAGCTCCGCGGGCATGCGCTGGGTGGTGACGCCTTTGAGCCACACCCAGACGCCCCTGCGGAGCGCCATGAACACGCCCATGAAGCCGATGAGGAAGACGATGAACACTTTCTGGAGATCCTTCTGTGCGGATCGGAGCACCGCACCCGCCGTCTCCCGCCCCTCGGCGATGGCGCGCTGGGTATCGTCGTCGAGCGCGCTGGACATAGCGAGAACGAGCCACTTCGGCGTTATCAACCTTTCCACCTCGCGGGCGGGCGATCCGGAAAGGCCTATAAGACCGCGTGAGGGATATCGACCCATATGGCCGAGGAACCGGACGACGAGGAGGGACGGGAGCCGTCCGACTCGTCAGAACCCGGTTCCGACGAGGAGCGGACGGAGTCGGAGGTCGAACCCGAAGTCGAGCCCGAACTGACCGACTCGGACGAGTCGGAACCGCACGAGGAGGACGACGACGCAGACGATGACACGGCGGACGACGCGGTCGACGACGTGAGCGAGCCGGACGAGGAGGACGACGACGCCCCGGAGTTCACGAACGTCGAGGGGCTCGGCCCAGACAACGACGCGCGCGAGGACGAGAACGACTCCGGAGAGGGGGAGGACGACGGCACCGACGAGGACGACGACGAGTTCGAGGCCGAACACGTTTTCGAGGATTACGACATCACCGAGACGCCGACGCGCCCCGAGGAGCGCGGCGCGACGATGCCGTCGGTGGAGGACGACGAGTCCGAGTCGAACGACGATGGGTTCGATACGGACGACGGGCTGCTCGGTGAGGGGCCCGACTCGGACCAGGAGATGCCGCTTGCGGCCCACATCGAGGAGATGATGAAGCGGCTGTCGGTGGTGTTCATCGTCGGCGGCGCGGTGGCGCTGACGCTTTTGGGGCTGGGTCAGCTGTTCGAGCAGGTGCCCACGGCGGTGGACATCATCGACGCGCTCTGGAACAACGCGATCCCCGGCGCGCCGGAGATCGAAGGCCGTCGGCCGCGAGTGTACGGCCCGCTCGAACTGTTGCTCACCAAGCTCAAGGTGACCGCGCTGGCGGGGCTGCTCGTGGCGCTGCCGGTGTTCGTCTACGAGACGTACATGTTCATGCGGCCCGGGCTCTACCCCCGGGAGCGGCGGTACTACATCTCCGCGATCCCGACGAGCCTGATCCTCGGGACGATCGGGATGGCGTTCTCTCACTTCGTGATCATCCCGGCGATCATGAGCTACTTCACGGTGTACACCGACGAGAACGTCGCCACCGTCGCTTACGGGCTCGAAAGCACGTTCTCGCTGATCATCGTCCTGATGAGCTACATGGCGGTGATCTTCCAGATCCCGCTGTTCATCATGCTCGCGATCATGATGGGGATCGTCACTCGGCAGTGGCTCGAAGACAAACGCCTCCTCTTTTGGGGTGGGTTTCTCACTATCGCGTTCCTCGTCAACCCCGACCCGACGGGGATGACGCCGTTCATCATCGCGGCGACGATGATCGTGCTCTACGAGGGGACGCTGGCGCTGCTGCGCTGGACGGGGAACTGAGGCGCTATCGGTGACTGCCACCATTTACGGTCGCGCTATCTCGACTGATAGTTTGGACGACGGAGTTTTCTGACTGCGATGTCTCCGCCCAATGGCCCCACAGTAACGGGGCGTTCCTACGATCCGGCCGGGGATCGGCGGCAGTAACTCCTGCCGTCGTCCTCAGCAATCGTGTCGGGAAATTGAACCTTTTCGAGCCTGATAATTAGGCCATGCTGTTTATACGTCTTGACTTAGTCTGAACAGTCAGGCGCGGTCAGAGGCTCTCGCCGATGTGCGGTAATGTGAGCCTACTAACCGGGTCGTAGGAAAATCAATGAAACAGAAAATCAAGTCAATCCTCGAAGAGGACCGAGGCGTTAGCCCTGTCATCGGAGTTATCCTTATGGTGGCCATCACGGTCATCCTCGCTGCGGTGATCGGGACGTTCGTTCTCGGCCTCGGCGACTCGCTCCAGCAGGCACCGCAGGCAACACTGAACGCGGAGGACGCATCGGACGACTTCGAAAACACGTCCGGAACTGATGCGTTCGAAATTTCGCAGAACGGCGGTGACTCGATCGCGCTAAACGACGTGCGAGTCGTGATTGAGAACACTAGTGGCACTGAGAGTCTCCGCTTCAGTCAGGGTAACTGGGAGGAAGCAGAGGACAACACAAACTACAACGCCACACTCAATGGCGACAATATTGAGAACCTTGACTCGCCGACTCTCGAAGTTGGGGACTCCCTCACTGTTACCGCAAAAGGCGGTGGTACTCTACTCAACTCTGACAGCACCTACCGCATCCGCCTGATCCACATCCCGTCGGACTCGATTCTGCTGGACACGGAAGTCACGCTGCGATAGACTCTCGCCGAGATTCGCTCGGTTTTTCTTTCGATAATTTGGTTAGCGGCGCTACTCCCCGACCGTTTCAGATACGGAGCTTGTTGTCTGAGAGTATCAATTTGGATAATCCGCTCGCAGCATATTTACACGCTAACCAACTCCCGAGCAATAGGGGCAACACGGAAACGCAGCCCACATCCCACTAATGAAGCAACTACTTCGATCCTTACGCGACGACGACAGCGCAGTCAGCCCGGTTATCGGCGTGATCCTCATGGTCGCGATTACCGTCATCCTCGCGGCCGTCATCGGGACGTTCGTGCTCGGGCTCGGTGACAGCCTGAATCAGGCGCCGCAGGCGACGTTGAACGCCGAGGACGCGTCGGCTGGCTACGTCAACAACACGGGTACTTTCCCCGGTAACGACAGCGCCGCAGCGTTCACCATCTCCCAAGACGGTGGCGACGCGATCGCGTTCGCCGACATCCGGATCGTGATCGACGGCGATGGGAAGAGCGCACAGTTCGAGCAGGGGAGCTGGAACGACTCCAACCTCGGCGTCTTCGTTGACGGTGCGAACCCGAGTTCCGACGCCGAGTTCGCGGTCGGTGACTCGCTGACGATCGGTAACAGCATCAACTCCGATACCGGATTCAACACCGACACCGAGTACCGCATCCGCCTGATACACGTCCCGTCGGACTCGATCCTGCTGGACACGGAAGTCACGCTGCGGTAAGCTCGACCCCCGAACGCCGTTTTTCTTCGGACGCCACGCTCGACAGCCGCAGCACTCGGTTCCGTTCACGAACAGATCCAACGATACGCCGAGGACGCGAGCGGCTCGTCGATCGATGCAGCCGGCGTGCTGTTCACGTCGGTCGTTGGTGCGGCACGCTCCCGGCTCCGTCCCTGTCACTGCTCGGCAGCTATCGACTGCCGTGGACCGGAACCGACTGCCGGCTGTCGGACTCTCGCTGTCCGCCGCTGTACTGGTGTGAGCGATCGCGTTGTCGTGCCGTATCGTCTGCCGTCGAGTCAGACGCCATCGACGCCGCGGTGGGACTGCCGCCGGCTCGGCGGTACTGTCTCCCACGCCACAGCGGCACCGCCGACGACACGACGAGCCACACGTCGGCGCCGTCGCTCTCGACTGCGGCGGCACCGAAAAGACGCGTCCGAAAAAGGACCGCTTACTGCGGCGTCGGCTCCGATCCGCCCGCGGGCTTCGTGACCTCGGAGCTCTCAAGCGCCGAGCCGGTGATGCTCTTCAGCCGGCTCACCAGCGAGTCCTTCTCGCCTTCGCCCTCCAGCGCGACTTCGAGCACCTCGGAGATGTGCGAGACCGGAATGATCTCGATCATCTCCTTGTACTCCTCTTCGATCATCACGTCCTGCTCGTTGGCCTTCGGGATGATCACGCGGTCACAGCCCGCCTTCGCGGCGGCCTCGATCTTGTGGGTCACGCCGCCGACGGGGAGCACGTCGCCCCGCACCGACAGCGAGCCCGTCATCGCGAGGCTCTGGTCGACGCCGATGTTCTCCAGCGCGGAGATCACCGCCGTCGCGACCGTGATCGACGCCGAGTCGCCGTCGACGCCCTGCTGGCCGGTCTGGATGAACTGGATGTGGATGTCCTTGTCGGCGATCCCCTCGTCGGTGTACTTCTTGATGATCGCCGAGACGTTCTGCACCGACTCCTCGGCCATCTCCTGGAGCTGGCCGGTGGCGATCACCTGCCCGCCCATCCCTTGGGAGGGGGTGATCTCCGCCATCACGGGCAGCATGATCCCGGAGTCCTGCCCCATCACCGCGAGGCCGTTGACGCGGCCGACTTGGTAGCCTTCCGAGACCTGCAGCTCGTAGTCCTTCCGGCGCTCGATGTAGTCGTCGGCGAGCTGCTGCTCGATCGAGCGGCTGCGGCCCTTGGCTTCGAGCACGTGCTCGCGGGTGGTCGACTCCGCACCCTCGCCGCGGGCGATGTCGCCCGCCACGCGGACCAGCCCGCCCAGCGAACGGAGTTCGAGCGTGAGGTGGTCCTTCCGGCCGGCACGGCGCCGGGCTTCGAGGATGACCTCCTCAACGGCGTCGTCCGTGAAGTGCGGGAGTCGGCCGTCGTTCTCGACCTCCTGAGCCACGAAGCGCGCGTACTTCCGGCGCATCTCCGGGCTGTCGCGGATCGTGTCGTCCATGTACACCTCGTACCCGTAGCCGCGGATACGGTTCCGGAGCGCGGGGTGCATGTTCTCCATCGCGTCCATGTTCCCCGCCGCGACCATCACGAAGTCCGTGGGGACGGGCTCGGTCTGGACCATCGCTCCCGAGGAGCGCTCGGACTGGCCCGTGATCCCGAACGCGCCCTCCTGGATCGCGGTCATGAGGTGCTGCTGGGAGCGCACGTCGAGCGTGTTGATCTCGTCGATGAACAGCACGCCCTTGTTCGCTTTGTGGATGGCGCCGGCCTCGACGCGGTCGTGGCTCGGCGTCTCCATCCCGCCGGACTGGAACGGGTCGTGGCGCACGTCACCCAGCAGCGCCCCGGCGTGGGCGCCCGTGGCGTCCTCGAACGGCGCCGTCTTCGTGTCGGCGTTGTTCACCAGCAGGTTCGGGATCATCGCGTCGCTGCCTCGCGAGATGTACTGGAACCCGATGTAGATCAGCACCGCCGCGATCACGGCGATGATGGGGTTCCCCATCGCGAGGATGGCGTAGCCGGCGACGACGGCGATCACGATCCACATCAGGAGGCTGCGAAGCTGATCGCGCTTCTGGGCCTCCTCCTTGTGGGCGTCGATGATCTGTTCGCCCTTGCCCGCGGGCACCGTCCGGACTTTCGGCTCGTTGCCGTCGTCCGGGTTGTGGTAGACGAGTACGTCTTCGAGCTCCTCTTTCGGCAGGAGCTCGGCCATCGCCTTCGCGAGCATCGACTTCCCCGTCCCGGGGGAGCCGATCATCATCACGTGGCGGCGCTGCTTGGCCGCCTTCATCACGACGTCTCGGGCGTGCTCCTGTCCGATCACCTGATCGACCAGCCGATCCGGCACTTCGATCTCGCTGGTCGAATCGATGCGGAGCCCGCCGAGCAGGTCGTCCTTCCCGATCTCCTCGTCCTCGGCGATCTCGGCGTCGAACTCGACCTCGCTCCCGAGGTCGTCGATCTCGGGAGGCTCGTCCTCGTCCTCCCCGTGGCGCTGCTGCTCCGTGGGGGGGTCGGGCTGTTCGTCGGGGTCGCCCTCGCGGGCGCCCGACCCGTTGAGCGGGAAGGGATCGTCTCCCTGCTCCCCCTCGTCGGGCACGTCGGTATCGTCCGTTTCGTTGCTCATAGAACGCTGTCGCTACTTCGAGAGTGGCTCGTGAGCTTGATATACTTTCCCCCATCAGCGGAATTCGCTCCTCCGTCGTAATCCGACGGTATACTGGCGTTAGGCGCCGTTTCTCTGAACGGCGACCCGCTCGATAGCTTATAAATGAACGCCCCGTCGAGACCCGTCGTTTTTATTCCCCCCGGGAGCGAACGCCGTGAGCATGCGGGGGTTCTACATCGGACGGTTCCAGCCGTACCACGACGGCCACCACCGAATGGTGGCGGAGATCGCCGAGGAGGTCGACGAGCTCGTGGTCGGGATCGGCTCCGCCGGCGACTCCCACACCGCGCGGAACCCCTTCACCGCCGGCGAGCGCGTGATGATGGTGACGAAGGCGCTGGAGTCGCTCGACATCCCCACGTACGTCGTGCCGATCGAGGACCTCGACCGCAACGCGGTCTGGGTCGGCCACGTCCAGTCGATGACGCCGAAGTTCGACGTGGCGTACTCGAACAACCCCCTCGTCGTCCGGCTGTTCAAGGAGTCCGGCGTCGAGGTGCGCCAGTCGCCGATGTTCCAGCGCGACGTGCTCGAAGGGACGGAGATCCGCGAGCGGCTGGTCACCGGCGGCGACTGGGAGTCGCTGGTCCCCGAGGCGGTCGCTACGACCATCCACGAGATCGACGGCGTCGACCGCATCCGCCACATCTCCGAGACCGACACCAACGGGGACTGATGGTCGACGCAGGCCCCGCGTTCGAGGCGATGAACGCTATCGGGCTCGTGGCGTTCGCCGTCGTCGGCGCGCTGAAAGGCAGCGACGCCGACCTCGACCTGTTCGGCGTTGCCGTGCTCGGCTTCCTCACGGCGCTCGGCGGCGGGACGATCCGCGACCTGTTGGTCGGCCGCATCCCCACGTCGCTGCAGTCGAACACGGAGGTGCTGTTCGCCGCCGCCGGGATCGCACTCGCCGTGGTGCTCGCGACCCGGGTCCGCGGCGACCTGATGGAGAGCACCGCCGTACTCCTTCCGGATGCGATCGGGCTCGCGGCGTTTTCGGCCACCGGCGCAGCCGTGGGCATCGAGGCCGGCCTCTCCCCGTTCGGGGTCGTCGTCACCGCGACGCTGACCGGCGTCGGTGGCGGCAGCCTCTCGGATCTCCTGCTCGCCCGCGTGCCGGCGGTGCTCCGCGAAGACTTCTACGCGACACCGGCGGTCGCCGGCGGCGCCGTCGCACCCCCGGCGGTCGCCGTCGGGCTCGGGCTCGGCACGACGACGCTGCTCGCCGCGGGCGTCGTGCTCGCGCTCCGTCTGGGCGCGCTGCGGTACGGCTGGCGGCTCCCGACGGTGTGAGAGCACGGCCGGATGTTCGCCGGTGGCGCGCTCACCGGGTCAGGCTCTCCATGCCCCGGTCGGCTGCAGTGCCCTCGGCACGGAGCCTCGGGAGCGCGCTTACCGGGTCAGGCTCTCTATGCCCCGGTTGGCCGTGGTGCCCTCGGCACGAGGCCTCGGAAGCGCGCTCACCGGGTCAGGCTCTCCCGCACCCGTTGGTACAGCCCCGGCCGCCGGAAGTACAGCAGCTCCACGCTCACTACGACGACGGCGACGACCACGACCGTCCGGAACGTCGCCGGCTCCGCCCGGAACAGCCGCAGCAACAGCAGCGGGAGGAACCCGCCGCAGCCGACCAGCCCCACGGCCGGCACCAGCCGTGAACAGCCGAGCGTCCCGGCGTTGGCCAGCGCCAGCGCGCAGGCGCCCCCGAAGACGACGATGAACGAGAGCGACGCGAAGGAGGTGATCCCCTGCAGGCTACCCAGCACGGCGAACGCGGCGGTGATCCCGCCGAGCGCGAGCACTGCCGAGGTCGGGGGCTCGCCGTCGACGCCCCCATCGGGCGCGCCGATCCGCGGGGGCAGCAGGTCGTCCCGCACCAGCCGCTGTGTGAGCAGCGACGACGAGAACAGCGTCGCGTTGATCGCCGACGCGGTCGACACCAGCGCCGAGGCGCCGATCACCGCCCGCCCGGCCGGGCCGAGGAACTCCCCGGCGGCGACGGCCAGCGCGGTCTCGGGCTGCTGTCGCACCAGTTCGGGGACGATCGCCACCGTCACCAGCGCGACCGCGACGTAGATCGCGACTGCGACCGGGATCGCGACCAACACCGCCCGCGGGAGCGTCCGCCGGGGGGTCTCCATCGAGTCCTGATCGTAGAACAGTAGCTGCCAGCCCTGAAACGCGACGAACGACGAGGCGGCGGCCGTCAGCGCGCCCACGCCGCCGAAGCCGCTGAGCCCCAGCGTCAGACTCCCGCGCTGCCAGCCGTAACGGAGCCCCACGAGCGCGAAGACGCCGAGCACGGCGATCTTCGCGGCGACCAGCAGATCCTCGACGGCGCCCGTCTCCCGGACGCCGACGACGTTCAGGGCGACGAACGCCGCCACGACGAACAGTGACGCCGCGGGGCGGGTCACGGGGATGCCACCGACGACGGGCAGCGTCGCCGAGAGGGAGAGCCCCGTGAGGTCGACGAAGTAGCTCCCGAACGCGAAGGCGTACATCGCCATCGAGCCGAGGTAGCCCACGAGCAGCGTCCAGCCGACCATTCCCGCCGTCGTCGACGAGTCGAGGTACTCCTGAACGAACACCACTGCCCCGCCGGGGTGGCCGACCCGGCGGTTCAGGCTCACGTAGGCGTAGCCCGCACACAGCGCGACGACGCCCGCGAGCAGGAACGCCAGCCACGCGGTCGCGCCCGCGGCGGCGACGACGATGCCCAGTACGGCGTAGATGCCGCCGCCGATCATCCCGCCCAGCGCCATCGATACCGCGCTACGCAGCCCCAGCTTCTCCGCCATCACACGGCCCAACGGCCGGCGCTCACTTCAGCCGACCGGCCGAACGGCTATACTCCCGGCGCCGTCAGTTCCGGTATGGATCTCGACGCGTTCGACCACGAGTCCCACATGGCCGAAGCGATCGACTGTGCCCGCGAGGCCGCCGCTCGCGGCGACGAGCCCTACGGCTCCGTGCTCGTGAAGGACGACGAGGTGGTGATGCGGGCCGGCAACCGGATCAACACCGAGAGCGATCTGCGGGCCCACCCGGAGCTCACGCTCGCGAAACGCGCCGCTGCAGAACGTGACGACGCGGGAGAGTTGGTGATGTACACCTCGACGGAACCCTGCCCGATGTGTGCCGGCGGGATCGACATCGCCGGACTCCGGGCGGTCGTCTACAGCGTCTCGGGCGAGCGTGCCGCCGCGATCCGCGGCACGGATTCTCTGCTCTCGTCGACGGCGGTGTTCGAGGCTGGCGGTAGCGACGTTCGGGTAATTCCGGACGTGTGCCGGGCGGAGGGTGAGAAAGTCCACGACGCCCACTGGTGACTACGCGCGCCGTTTCGCCCGCTCGACGACGGCCTGCGCGAGCGCCTCGAAGTCGGCCGTTTCGGGCACCACGTCGACCGCGATACCCGCGTCCCGTGCGGTCTCCGCGGGGCTCTCGGCGATGGCGCCGACGACCGCGTCTTCGAGGCCCGCGACAGCCGCCTCACGGACCCCCTGCTCCTCGGCGGCCGCGAGGAACCCTTCGACGGTCGAGGAGGAGGTGAACGCGGCGCCGTCGAGATCGCCCCGGGCGGCTAGCGACGCGGACTCGCCGGCGTCGTCGGGGCGTTCGAGCCGGTACAGCGTCGTCTCGGTCACGTCGGCGCCCGCCTCGCGAAGCCCCTCGGGCATCGTCGCGCTCGCCCGGTTCGACCGCGCGAGGGCGACGGTCTTCCCGGAAACGTCGCCGCGGAGCTCCCTGACCATCCCTTCGGAGTCGTACTGTTCAGGAATGCGGTCGACGGTCCAGCCCGCGGCCTCGGCGGTCTCGGCGGTCGAGGAGCCGATACAGCAGAGCACGGCGTCGCCCGCATCCCAGCCCGCGGCGGCGAGCACGTCCACCCCCGTCGTGGAGGTCAGGACCACGAAATCGGCGTCCGGCGGCGTCTCTCCGGTCGGTTCGATCGTCAGCATCGGGTCCGGAACGGGTTCGGCGCCGAGGGAGTGGAGAAGCTCGGCGGCGTCGTCGGCGCGGCCGTCGTCCGGGCGGAAGACGGCGACGCGGGGGCGGGACATGCTACTCCTCGGCGGCGGCGGCGATCAGGTCGGCGGCGCCCCGGTCGGCGAGGTCGGCCGCGAACTCGACGGCCGCGTCGACGTGGCTGTCGATCGGCAGGTCGCGGGTCTCCTCGACGACCTCGGTGCCGTCGGTCGAGAGCACCTGTGCGCGCACGGAGACGGTGTCGCCCTGTACGGTCGCGTGGACGCCCAGCGGGGCGACACAGCCCCCGCCGAGCTCTGCGAGCACGGTGCGCTCGACGGTGACGGCGACCCGTGTCGGCGCGTGGTCGAGCTTGGTCCGCAGCCGGGAGATCACGTCCTCGTCCCGGGCGGTGACGGCGATGACCCCCTGTGCGGGCGCGGGGACGAACTCCTCGGTCGGGAGGCGGCTGGTGCCGATCTTGTGGCGCAGGCCGCTGCGTTCCAGCCCCGCCTCGGCGAGCACGATCGCGTCGTACTCGTGGTCGTACTCCTGTCCCAGCGCGCCGCGTTCGAGCTCGGAGAGGCTGTCGAACCACTCCTCGACGGACTGATCGAACTCGTCCGTTTCCTCCTCGATCGCGTTCAGCCCCTCGTTCTCGTCGTCGAGGACGCCCTCGGGGTCGATGTTGTACTCCCGCATCTCCTTGCTCTGGTCCTCCTCGTCGGTCCCGAGCCGGCGCTCGTGCTCGCGCTGGAGTTCGGGTGCGAGCAGCTTCTCGATCCGGCTGTCGACGTTCCCCCGGAGCGGTCGCACGTCGAGATCGGGGCGGGCGTGCAGCAGCTGGGCGGTCCGCCGGACCGACGAGGTGCCGACGACAGCGCCCTCTCGGAGCTCGTCGAACGCTTTGCCGTCTTTCGTGACCAGCAGGTCGCTCGCGGGCGCTCGTTCGGGCACGGCGGCGACGACGATCCCGTCGGCGAACTCCGTGGGCATGTCCTTCATTGAGTGGACCGCGGCGTCGCAGTCGCCGTCGACGACCTCCTGATCCAGCGCGTGGACGAACGCGCCGATGCGGCCGAGGTCGGCGATCAGCTCGTCGCGGATCCGGTCGCCCTCGGTCTGGACTTCGATCAGCTCCACCGGGCGCCGGCGGGTGCCCACCCGTTCCTGCACGAACGCGGCCTGTCGCATGGCGAGGTCGGACCCGCGCGTGGCGAGGCGGAGGGTCCTGTCGGTGCTCATAGGCGGGAGTGGGCGACCGGTGGGGAAAAGGGGTACGTTCGCGCCTCGCGCTCGCCGATCGGACTGTCCAACGCCGGCGGTACGGGCTACAGCGCCTCCCGATACGCCGAAAGCGTCTTCTCCACGTCCTCCTCGGTGTGGCCGTAGGAGACGAACTGCGACTCGAACTGGTTCTGGGAGAGGAACACGCCCTGCTCCTTCATCGCCGGCCAGAACCGCCGCCGCCAGCGGTCGGTTTCGGCGGCGGCCACGTCGGCGCCGGTCTTCGGGCAGTAGTCGAAGCGCGGGCAGCTCTCGTTCTGCTGGCAGCCGCCCGCACAGGTGTCGTCGACGTTCTCGGGGCCGTCCCGGGTGAAGATTAGCTTGAACATCGAGTCCGTCCCGGCGACGGTGTAGTTCGGCGCCTGCTCCCGGACGATCTCGCTGAGCCCCTCGCGGAGCTGCTCGCCGAGCCCGTTGACGTGCTCGTACACGTCGTTCTCGGCGGCGAAGCGCAGCGTTTCCAGACCGGCGGCCATCGTCACGGGGTGGCCCGAGAACGTCCCGGCTTGGAACACGTCGCCGGAGGGGGTGAACTGGCTGATGATCTCGCTTTTCCCGCCGATCGCGCCCACGGGGAAGCCGCCGCCGATGATCTTCCCGAACGTCGTCACGTCGGGCTCGATGCCGAACTTCGACTGGGCACAGCCCAGCCCGCCGACCCGGAACCCGGTGATCACCTCGTCCCAGATCAGCAGCGAGCCGTAGTCGTCACAGAGATCCCGGAGCGTCTGGTGGTAGCCGTCGACGGGGTGGACGATCCCCTTGTTCGCGAGGATGGGTTCGACGAGTACGGCGGCAATGTCGTCACCGTGCTTCTCGAACGCCTCGGTCGCGGCCTCGGGGTCGTTGAACGGCACCGGGATGGTGTGCTCGGCGAACGCCGCCGGGATCCCCTGCGTGGAGGGACCGCGCTCGTCGATATCGCCCTCCACGAGCGTAGAGTCGTTGGCGCCGTGGTAGGAGCCTTGCATCACGACGATCTTGTTCCGGTCCGTGTACCCCCGCGCGAGCCGGGTCGCCGACACCGTGGCCTCGGTGCCGGAGTTGACGAACCGCAGCATCTCCACGCTCGGGACGTGGCGGGCGACGAACTCGGCGTGCTCGACCTCGATCTCGGTCGGCATCCCGTACATCGGGCCGGCGCTGGCGTGGCGCTGGATCTCGGACTGGACCTGTTCGGGCAGGTCGTGGCCCAGCAGGAGCGGGCCGAGCCCCATCACCCAGTCGACGTAGCGGTTGCCGTCGGCGTCGATCAGGTGGCCGCCCTCCCCGTGGTCGGCGAAGGGGGGGTACGGCTCGATCGCCGCCCGGACCGAGGAGTTCACGCCGCCGGGCATGACCGACAGCGCGCGGTCGTAGAGCTCGCCTGAGCGCTCGTGGTTCATACCGCGGAACTCGGGGCGGGCGGCGAAAGAAGCTAACGGGTTCGGCAGACGGGGCCGCGTCCCCCGGTTCAGGCCGCCGGGAGCCGGAGCGTGACGACGGTCCCGCTGCCCTCGGGGACGCCGAACTCCAGCCGCCCGTCGGCGGCGTCGACGACCGCCTGCGCGACCCAGAGCCCCAGCCCGGAGCCGTGGGTGAGCTGGGTGATCTCGGTGTCGCCGGTGACGACTTGGTACTCCTCCTCGGGAATCCCCGGCCCGTTGTCCCGGATCTCGATCGCGACGCGGTCGTTCTCGCGGGTCGCGCTGACGGTGACCTTTGGCGCCTCGGCGCCGTGGACGACGCCGTTCTCGACGAGCTCCGCCAGCGCGTCCGTCAGCGCGGGGTCCGAACGGACCGTCAGCCCATCCGGCACGTCGACCGTCAGGTCGGCGTCGGGGTGGTCGTCGGCGACCGCTGCGGCGGCCGCCATCGCGTCGGCCCGGACCGAGCGTTCCTCCAACCCGCTCCCGCGGCGGTCGTAGATGCTCATCACGGTGTCGGCCTCCTCGGCCAGCTCGCCGACGGTCTCGACGTGTCGCTTGAGCGTCTCCGCGGAGTCGACGACCTCCTGATCCTCGGCGACCGCGGCGATCTGGTCGGCGTGGCCGAGCATCACCGTCGCCTCGTTCCGGAGGTTGTGCCGGAGTACGCGGTTCAGCACCGCCAGCTTCCGGCGCTCGGCGGCCAGCTCCTCGGCCCGGACACGCCGGGCGTCGTAGACGCCGATGATCACGTGTGCCGCGGCGCCGATCGCGAGCAGGTTCGCGATCGTGAACGCCCGGTCGACCGGGGCGGCCCCGGCGTTGCGCTGGTAGGCGAACAGCCCGAGCATCACCGCCCCAAGCACGACGATCCCGAGCACGTTCCAGATCGCGATCCGGATCGCGTTGCGGTTGCTGAAGTTGCTGTGATAGAGGCTGTACCCCGCCGCGACCAGCCCGGTCGAGACGATCGTGCCGAGCAGCGACAGCGCGAGCCCGACCGGCCCGAGCCCCGGCGTCAGCAGGACGGTGATGTTCGGGATCAACAGCACCACGCCCGTCAGGACGACGACGGCGCTCGCGACCAGCCGCACGGGCCCGCGGTCCGGCTCGCGGTCGCTCTCCACGTCGGGGTTGAAGCCGATCTCCCGGAGGAGGACGCCGGCGATACCCCCTGTGCCACCTGATTCCGCCATAGATGCTTCTGTCCCACCGGCCGGATCAAGCTGTCGGCGGTGTCACAACGAACCCGATAAGGCCCTCCCCGCGCCAGTTCCGGCCATGACCGAGTACTTCGAGGTACACGGGCGCGACGGCGCCGCCCGCCTCGGCGAACTCCGCCTCGCCGACCCCGTCACGACGCCGGCCACGGTGGACTCGATCGTCGAGGACGCCGGCTCCCTCTGGGCCGCGGACCGCGAGCTCCCCGACGGCGCGGACGACCGCCTCACGATCCTCCCCCACCGCGCGTTCCCGCCGGGCACCCGCGAGCCCGTCCGGGAGTCGTTCCGCGTCGACCACCCCGAGATCGACGCGCCGAGTGCCGCCGTCGTCTCCAGCGAGGAGGCTCGGGACGTGGGCGCCGACGCCTACCTGCTCTCCGACGCCAACGGGTTCGTCGGCCACGCCGCGGCGTTCAAGGACGCGATCGTCCGCACCCGCGAGGCGATCCCCGCCGACACCGCGCTCTACCTCTCCGGCGTCGCCACCCCGCGGAACGTCGCGACGCTCGTCTACGCCGGCGTCGACCTCGTCGACGCGAAGAAGGCCCGCGTCCGCGGCGCGGAGGGGTTCTACCTCACCAGCGAGGGCGAACGCTTCCTCGAAGACCTCCGGGAGCTCCCCTGCTCGTGTGCGGCCTGCCAGCAGCCCATCGAGGAGTTCGACCGTCGGGACTGCGCCGAGCACAACGCCAACGCGCTCCGGACCGAACTCCGGGTCGTCCGCGAACGCATCCGCGAGGGTCGACTCCGGGACTACGTCGAGGGGCAGGCCCGCCACGACCAGTGGCTCACCGCGGCGTTCCGGGAGTTCGACCAGCAGTACGCCTACGTCGAGGAGCGCGCGCCGATCGTCCGGGACAGCGAACTCGCCGCGGCCAGCGGCGACAGCATCCGCCGGCCGGAGATCCAGCGCTTCGCCGAGCGCGTGACCGAGCGCTACGAGACGGAGTTCGACGGCCCGCTCGTGCTCGTCCCCTGCTCGGCGAAGAAGCCGTACAGCGAGTCCCAGAGCCACCGACAGTTCCACGACGCGATCCAGTGGCGCGGCCACCTCGCGTCGATGACTTCGCCCATCGGCGTCGTTCCGCAGGAGCTGGAGCTCACCTACCCCGCCCAGCAGTACGACACGGTCGTCACCGGCCGCTGGAGCGCCGACGAGAAGGAGTTCGTCTCGGCGGTGCTGCGGCGCTACCTCGAACGGAACGACTACGACCGCGTGATCGCCCACGTCCCGCCGGGCGGCTACACGGACATCTGCGAGACGGTCGAGCCCGCCGTCGACGCCGAGTTCGAGTACACCGTCGCCGACCACCCGACGACGGACGAGTCGCTCGAAGCGCTCTCGGCGGCGCTGGAGGGCGAGGACGCGTACCAGAAGCGCACCCGCGAACACCGGATCGTCCGCGCGATGGCCGACTACCAGCTCGGCGAGGGCGCGGGCGAGGCGCTGTTCCCGAGCGACGAGATCCAAACCACCAGCCGCTACCCCAAACTGCAGGTCCGGGACGCCGACGGCGAGCAGCTGGCGACGATGGTGCCCCAGTACGGCGTGCTCTCCTTCACGACGGCGGGCGCCCGGAAGTGGGCCGAGAGCGACGCGCCGAGCAAAACCGTCGAGATCGACGAGTTCGTCCCCCACGGCAGCGTACTCGCGCCGGGCGTCGTCGACGCCGACGAGGAGATCCGCACGGGCGACGAAGTGATCGTCTCCGGCCCGAAGGCGTTCGGCGTCGGCCGGGCGTCGATGTTCGGCGAGGAGATGGTCGAGTCCACGCGGGGGATCGCTGTCGAGACGCGGCACGTGGACGAGATCTGAGTCGCCGCGCCGACGGTAGTTTTTTCAGGAATCCTGACGCGTTTTTCCCGCATGGTCCCGCTCAAATCGTGGCCCGGTGTCGGGCTGGTCCTCGTCGTCACGTTCGGGCTCGCCGCCCTCACGGCGGTGCTCTCACTCGGCGCCCTCCCCGCGGTCGTCGCGATCGCCGGCTGGCTCATCGTCGCGCCGGCGCTGGCGATTCTCACGTACTACGAAGGCGACGCCGAGACCGAGACCGAGTCCGAAGCCGACCCCGTCGCGACGCTGCGGGAGCGCTACGCCCGCGGCGAGCTCACCGAGGCGGAGTTCGAACGGCGCCTCGACACGCTGCTGGAGACGGAAGGCACCGAACAGCCCACGGATCGCGACCGGGAGCGGAGCGTGGTCAAGGAGCGGTAACGACGCCGCAGTCGCCGGCTCCCGTGGCCGCGAGGGGACGCGACCGACGCCGAGCCGCCGAAACGGCGAAGGCCCCGGAGCGAGAGAGACGGACGATGGCACGCGTCGAGACGGCCGCGCGGCTCCACTTCGGCTTCGGCAACCTCTCGCTGGCACACGACCGGCTCTACGGCGCGCTGGGCGTCGCGCTCGATCGCCCGACGCTCGCCGTCGACGCGAGGACCGCCGAGACGGTCCGCTGCGACGACGACGTCGCCGCCGAGTACGCCGAACGCGCCTGCGACCTGCTCGGCGTGTCCGGCGCGGCGGTGTCCGTCGAGAGTGATCTCCCCCGCCACGCCGGGCTCGGGAGCGGTACGCAGACCGCGCTGGCCGTGCTCGCGGCGATCGCTCGGGCGTACGGCCGCGCGCCCGCCGCCCGGGAGCGCGCGCCCGACCTCGGCCGCGGCGGGCGCTCGGGCGTCGGCGTCGCGACGTTCGAACGGGGTGGGTTCGTGCTCGACGCCGGCCACCCCGCGGCGCTGTTCACGGCCGACGCGCCCGCGGTAGGCGCGTGGGACGTGCCCGAGGTATCCGCCCGCCACTCCGTCCCCGAGGACTGGCGCTTTCTCGTCGTCGTGCCCGACGCGCCGTCGGGCCGGAGCGGCGACGACGAGGACGCCTCGATGCGCCGAACGGTTGCCGACGCCGACCCAGAACTCGCCGACCGAGTCGCGGGCGTCGTGGTCCGGGGCGTGCTGCCCGCGATCGCGGCCGGCGACGCGGTACGCTTCGGCGACGCCGTGAGCGAGGTCGGTCGGCTCAACGGCGCGTGGTACGCCGACGAGCAGGGCGGCACCTACCGCCCGCCGGTCGGCAGCGTCGTCGACGCACTCTCGACGTCGGCCGCGGTGTACGGCGCCGGGCAGTCGTCGTGGGGACCGGCGGTGTACGGCGTCACCGACGCCGAACACGTCGACGCCGCCCGCGAGGCCGGGGAAGAAGCGCTCGCCGCGGCGGGCGTCGACGGGGAGGTGCTCGTCGCCGCGGGGCGCAACCGCGGGGCGTCGATCGACTAGCGGCGCCGGCTCGTGACCGGCACGGGAACCCTTTATACGCTCGGCGGGCCCTCAAACACGCATGGACCGGCTACCGCTGGGCGTCGCGCGCATCGACAGCATCCTCCGCGGCGGGGCGCCGCCGGGGAGCACCCTGCTCGCGGCCGGGGAGTCCGGGGCGGGCGCCCGGGAGTTCGCTCACACCGCGGCGGCGATGAACGCGCTGTACGACGCCGACCCGGAGCTGTTCGACCTCTACTACGGCGACCTGCCCGAGCGGTCGGTCGTCCCGCCGGAGGTCCACTACGTCTCCTTCACCGCCGACGCCGACGAGATCGCCCGCGAGATGCAGCACTCGATGGACGACGACATCGTCGAGGCCGCGACCGAACACATGCAGTTCCGCGACCTCTCCCCGGAGTACTTCCAGCTTTCGCCGATTCCGCGGGAGTGGTACATGGGCGAGGCCCAGACGATCGAGGACCTCGGGAAATCCGAGGGGACCGAGGACGTGCTCGGCGCGCTCGGGGACTACCTCAACGAGAACGCCGCGGGCAACCTCGTCGTGCTCGACTCGATCTCCGACCTCGTCGGCGCGATGGGCGAGGACGTGGAGTGGAACGACATCACGACGCTGATCCGCGGGCTCACCAAGGCCTCCCACACCTGGGACGGGCTGATCATCATGATCGTCAACCGCGACGCGATCACCCGCACGGAGTTCGGGCAGTTGATGGACGCCTCCGAGGGGACCTTCGAGTTTTCGTGGGAGTCCGGCGGCTCACAGCGCGCTCGGACGATGGTCGTCCGGCAGTTCCGCGGCGTGCTCTCCCAACTGGAGGCCGAGAACATCGTCCGCTTCGAGACCGAGATCCACGAGGGCGGCTTCGACGTGAGCGACGTGCGGAAGATCCGTTAGTACCGCTCGTACCCTTCGGTGTCGAGGTAGTTGTGCGCGACGGTGATCGTGTGGTCGGCGTGGAGCAGCTCCGGGCCCACCCGCACTCGCTGGTCCGCGTTCTCCGCCAGCAGCTCCGCCTCCGACTCGGCGAAGTCGTGGTGGTCAGAGAGCACGAACAGCGGGTCCTCGGGCGGCTCGACTTCGGGGAGGGGGTCGCCGTCCTCGTGGAGCTGGACGACCGTCGCGTCGCGGGCGACGCGGTCGAACGTCGCCTCGACGCCCATGCGGTAGAGCGAGACGCCCGGGCTCGTCTCGACGGGCTGGTGGCCGATCGCCTCCCGTTTCTCTTCGAGCGCGCCGCGGATCAGCGCCGCCGTCGAGCGCTCGTCGGGGTTGAGTCGGCGCAGGTCGGCGCCGTCGAAGCTAACCGTGTACTCGTCGCTCAGCACGAGGTGGACCTGTACGTCCTCGCGCAGGTCGTGTGAGAGGAAGAACGCGGCGTTGACACAGCGACACAGCACGTCCAGCCGGCCGGCGCCGCCGGCGATGTCGTCGAGCGAGAACGACGGCTCGGTCGGGGCGTCGTGACCGACGACAAGGAACTGGCGCATGGGGGTGAACTGCGCCCCGAGCGGGAAGCAGTTACGCTCTGCCGCTCAGTACCCCTGTGCGTTCCCGTCTTTCCGGGGTTCGGTCGCACCCGAGAGCGTGCCGTCCTCGTTCCGGACGATCTGGGCGCCGCCGAACAGGCCGGGGTAGAGCACCTGCACCTCGTGGCCCTTCCGGGTGAGCTTCGTCAGCAGCTCGTCGTCGGCGTCCATGCGCTCCTCGACCGCCAGCGAACCGTCCTCCCGGTAGCGCCAGCGCGGCAGGTCCAGCGCGGCCTGAATCGGCAGGTCGTAGTCGACGATGTTCGAGATCACCTGCAGGTGGCCCTGGGGCTGCATGAACCCGCCCATCACGCCGAAGGCGGCCCAGTCCTCCGTCTCGGGGTCGTCGGCCGCGAAGTCCGCGATCGCGGGGACCAGCGTGTGGAACGGGCGCTTGCCGGGCTCGATGCGGTTGGGGTGGTCCTCGTCGAGCGAGAACGAGGCGCCGCGGTTCTGGAGCGCGATCCCCGTGTCGCCCGCCACGAGCCCGGCGCCGAAGCCGGCGAAGCGGGAGTTGATGAAGGAGACGACGTTCCCCTCGTCGTCGGCGACACAGAGGAGGACGGTGTCGGCGTCCTCGGCGTTGCTCCCCTCGACGCCGAAGCTCACGTCGTGGTTCGCCTCCTCGCCGATCAGGTCGGCGCGCTCCTCGGCCCACTCTTTCGAGCCCAGCGGCGGGTGGTCCTCGTACTCGGGGTCGGTGATGTAGTGGTGGCCGTCCGCGAACGCGACCTTCATCGCCTCCGCGAAGTAGTGGACGCGCTCGGGGCTGTCGAGGTCGTACTCGCCGGCGCCGATCTCCTCGGCGACGTTGAGCGCCTCCAGCGCGATCAGCCCCTGGTTGTTCGGCGGGAGCTCGTAGATCTCGGCGCCGTTGTACGTCGTCGACACCGGGTCGAGAAGTTCGGGCTCGAACTCGGCGAGGTCCTCCGTCGTCATGAAGCCGCCCTTCGACTGCACCTCCTCGGCGATCTGCTCGGCGATCTCGCCCTCGTAGAACGCGTCGGCGCCCTCCTCGGCGATCGTCTGGAGGGACTCGCCGAGTCGGGGGAGCGTGACCTCCTGCCCCGTGCTCGGCGCCTCGCCGTCGAACAGGAACGCTTCGCGGGCGTGCTCGTCGGTGAACAGCTCCTCGGCGTGCTGCCACTGCGCGGAGACGACCTCGGAGACGGGGTAGCCCTCGGTCGCGTAGCGGATCGCCGGCTGGAGCAGTTCGCCCAGCCCCTTGTTCCCGAACTCCTCGGCGGTGAGCTCCCAGCCCCGCGCGGTGCCCGGTACGGTCACGGCCTGCGCGCCGGTCATGGGCATCTCGGCGTCCTCGGGATCGACGTCCTCGTCGGACTCCGCGGCGACGGCCTCCCGGACGTTCGAAAGCGTCGCGTCGGCGGGTGCGCCCCCGCAGGAGCGCATCGCGCCCACGTCGCCGTCGGCGGTTTTGTACAGCGCGAACACGTCGCCGCCCAGCCCCGTCGAGGTGGGCTCGACGACGTTGAGCGCGGCCGCGGTCGCGACCGCGGCGTCGAACGCGTTGCCGCCGTCACGCAGCACGGAGATCCCCGCCTCCGAAGCGAGGGGTTGGCTGGTGGCGACGACGCCCTCCGCGCCGTAGACGGTCGACCGGCGCGAAGTGAATCGATCGAGATTCGGCTCTGCCATGATCGGGCGGTGGGGTCGAGGGGGGTAAAGTACCTCCCCAAATAGATTCGGTGCGGGTCTTTTTCACCCCGCCACACACGCTCCACCCATGACGTTCTCCGTCTGCACACGCGTCCCGTCGACCGACCACGACGCCGGCGACGGGCCGGCGTTCGCCGTCGCGGTCGCGACCGACGCCCCCGCCGTGGGGGCGCTCTGTCCCTCCGTCAGCCACGAGGGAGCGGTCGCGACTCAGAGCTTCGTCAACGTCCGGCTGGGTCGCCGAGGAATCGACCTCCTCTCGGACCTCGCGGTCGACGACGCGCTGCCGGGGCTGCTCGAACAGGACGACCACAGCGAGCTCCGACAGCTCCACGGCGTCGACGCCCGGGGCAACGAGTTCGCGTTCACGGGCGAGGACTGCGACGAGTGGTGCGGTCACGAGGTCCGCGACGGCATCACTGCCGCGGGCAACATGCTCGCGACGGGCGAGACGCTCCCCGCCGTCATCGACGCGTTCGAGGCCGCGGACGGCCGCATCGGCGACCGCCTGCTCGACGCGCTCGCCGCCGGCGTCGAGGCGGGCGGCGACAAGCGTGGCCACTCCTCGGCGGCGATCCTGATCAAGGCGCCACAGACGACCGCGTTCCACGATCTCCGCGTCGACGAACACGAAAATCCCGTCACGGAACTCCGCCGCGTGTACGAGGCGGCGGTCGACGCAAGCGACGGGTTCAGCGAGTCGTCGAAAGAACGGATCTTCGACTAGTCGAGTTCGGCGGCGGGGTGGTCCGGGTCGATCCGGTGACACGCCGCCGTCCGGTCCGACGCGGGCTCGACGACCCGCGGCGCCGCATCGACACACGGCGAGGTGAACGCCCCCACCGTCTCCACGGCGGCGTCTTCGTCGCCTCTGACCACCTGTTTCGCGGCCGTCCGCACCGTCTCGGCCGCGGGCTCGGGCAGCGACTCGATCTCGCCGGGGAGCGCACCCTCGATCAGTCGCGCTGCCACGTCGTCGTCGCTCACGCCGTCGGACTCGGCTTCGAGCCGGTCACGGACTGCCGCCGGGTCGAGTTCGCTGTTCTCGACGCGGTTCCGGAACGTGAACGCCCGGCGGAACGCCCGCTGGTCGCCGGCCCAGTCGTCGCCCGGAATCACTTCCGGACAGCGCGTGTGGAACCGGCAGCCCTCGGGCGGATCGATCGGCGAGGGGACCGTCCCTTCGAGCAGGATCCGGTCCTCGCGGGCCGCGGGGTCGATCCGGGGCACCGCCGACAGCAGCGACTTGGTGTAGGGGTGTTTGGGGTTCTCGAACAGTTCTTCGACCGGCGCGGTCTCGACGATCTCGCCGAGGTACATCACCGCGACGCGGTCGGCCACCTGGTGGACGACCGAGAGGTCGTGGGTGATCATCAGGATCGAGAGCCCGAGCTCGTCCTGCAGACCGTCCAGTAGCTGGAGGATCTGGGCCTGCACGCTCACGTCGAGCGCGCTCACGGGCTCGTCGGCCACGATCATCTCGGCGTCGAGCGCGCTCACGGGCTCGTCGGCCACGATCATCTCGGGCTCGACGGCGAGCGCGCGGGCGATGCCGACGCGCTGCTGCTGGCCGCCGGAGAACTGCCCGGGGTAGCGGTCGACGTGGGCCGCCTTGAGCCCGACCCGTTCGAGCAGCTCTTCTGCGCGTTCGAGTCGGTCTTCCTCGCTGTCGCCGATGTCGTGAACCTCCATCGGCGCGGTGACGATGTCCCCGACGGTCTGGCGGGGGTTCAGCGACGCCAGCGGGTCCTGGAAGATCATCTGCATCCGCCGGCGGTACTTCCGCATCTTCCGGTCGGACAGTCCCGTGAGCTCGTCGCCGCGGAACTCGATCGAGCCGTCGGTCGCCGACTGGAGGTTCAGCAGTGTCTCCCCCAGCGTCGACTTCCCGCAGCCGGACTCGCCGACGACGGCGAGCGTCTCGCCCTCGTGGAGTTCGAGGTCGACGCCGTCGACGGCACGGACCAGCCCGCCCCCGCCGAGCAGTCGGTCGAGGAACCCGTCGGACTGGTCGAAGTGTTTCTTCACGTTCTCGGCCGTGAGCAGGGGGTCGTCGGCGCTCATAGCTGCTCCCCCTCCGGGCCGCGGCGGAGACACGCCGCCTCGTGGTCGTCGTCCGCCTCACCAACGTCGCGGAACTCCGGATCGACCTCGAAGCACTCGCGGTTCGACTCCGGACAACGCGGCGCGAAGTGACAGGCGTAGGGGATGTCGATCAGGTCCGGGACGTTCCCCTCGATCGGCTGGAGGTCGCGATCGGCGTCCTCCAGCCGGGGGGTGCTCGCGATCAGCCCCTGCGTGTAGGGGTGTTCGGGCGAGGAGAACAGCGTCTCCGTCTCGGCGCGTTCGACGATCTCGCCGGCGTACATCACGTTCACGCGGTCGCAGGTCTCCGCGACCACCGCAAGGTCGTGGGTGATCAGCAGGATCGAGGTGTCGAACTCGTCTTTCAGCCCTTCGAGTTCGTCGAGGATCTGGGCCTGAATGGTCACGTCGAGCGCCGTCGTCGGCTCGTCGGCGACCAGCAGGTCCGGCTCGCAGGACAGCGCCATCGCGATCATCGCGCGCTGGCGCATCCCGCCGGAGAACTCGTGGGGGTAGTCGGTCGCCCGCGCGTCGGGTTCGGGGATCTCGACGGCCTCCAGCATCTCGATCGCCCGGCGCCACGCTTCGCCGTTCTTGGCGGCGCCGACGATCTTCCGCTTCATCTCCGCCGAGAGCGACACCGACTCCCCGACGTCCTGGTGGAGCCGCACCGTCTCGGCGATCTGTTCGCCCACGCGGAGCGTGGGATTGAGGCTGTTCATCGGGTCCTGGAACACCATCGAGACGTTGCCGCCGCGGATCGACTCCCGCTCGGCCTCGGACATCCCCAGCAGCGACTCGCCGTTGAACAGCACGTCGCCGCCGGCGATCTCGCCCGGCTCCTCGACGATGCCGACCACGCTGTCGGCGAGCACGCTCTTGCCGGAGCCGGACTCGCCGACGAGGCCGACGATCTCGCCGGACTCGATCGTGAGGTCGACGCCGTCGACGGCCTTGACGACGCCGCGGTCGGTCGGGAACTGCGTCTGCAGGTCGCGGACTTCGAGCACTGGCTCGCTCATCTCAGTTCACCTCCTCCTCGGAGATGTCGAACGCGTCCCGCAGCCCGTCGCCCAGCGTGTTGAACGCGAGCACGGTCACCATGATCGCGAGCCCGGGCATCACGGAGATCCACCACGCCCGCGAGATGAACTGCCGACCGTCGGAGATCAGCAGCCCCCACGTCGGCGTGGTGGGCTTGACGCCCAGCCCGAGGAACGACAGCCCCGCCTCCGCGAGGATCGCGAAGGGGATCATCAGCGTCGCCTGCACGATCAGCGGTGCGACCGCGTTGGGGAGCATCTCCTTGAACATGATTCGGGCGTCGTTCATCCCGACCGCACGGGCAGCGGTGATGTACTCCTCCTCGCGGATGGAGAGCACCTCGCCGCGGATGATCCGCGCGAAGTCGTCGATGAACGCGATCCCGATCGCGAGCACGACGTTGGTGACGCCGAGCCCGCCCATCACCGCGATGATCCCCACCCCCAAGATGATCTCGGGGAACGCCCACTGGAAGTCGACGTAGCGCATCACGACGCTGTCGACCCAGCCGCCGTAGAAGCCGGCGAGGATGCCGAGCGTCGTGCCGACGGTAAAGGCGAACGCCACCGTCGCAAGCGCGACCAGCAGCGAGACGCGGGCGCCGAAGATGATCCGCGTGAGGATGTCGTGGCCGAAGGAGTCGGTGCCGAGGTAGTGGGTGACCGTCTCCGTCTGCCCGTCGCTGTCGAAGTCGCCGGACGACTGGCTCATCGGCTCCTGCATGAAGCCGAACTGCTCCTCGGGGCCGTGGGGCGCGACAAACGGTGCGAACGCCGCCACGAGCACCAGCAACACGATCGCGATCGCGCCGGCGAGCGCGAGCTTGTTCGCTCGCAGCGCCTCGACGATCCGGGCGCGGGTGGACTTGTGGTCCTCAACGGTCTCTTCGACGTCGTACTCCGGGGGGACTTCGCCGACGCCGAACTCGCCGTCGTTGCGTGCGTAGGAGGGGCTCCCGTCGGTCACGCTTGGTCACCCCCGTACTGGACCCGTGGATCGATTGCGGTGTAGGCGATGTCGACGATGAGGTTCATGAACACGAATATACCGGAGATGAGCAGGATGGTGACCTGGGTCACCGGGTAGTTACGCTCCAGGATGGAGTTGACCAGCAGCCGACCCAGCCCTTGGACGCCGAACACGATCTCGACCGTGACCGTGCCGCCCAGCACCAGAGCGAGCTGGATCCCCGCGATCGTCACCACCGGCATCAGGGCGTTCTGGAGCGCGTGCTTGTACAGCCGCACGTCGCTTTTGACGCCCTTGGCCAGCGCGGTTCGCATGTACTGTTCGTCGAGCGTCTCGATCAGCGACGAGCGCATCATCCGGGTGACGCCGGCGGCGTACGGCAGGCCGACGGCGACTCCCGGGAGGGTGATGCTCTTGAGCCACGGGACGAACCCCTCCGACAGCGGCGTGTAGCCGACGACGGGGAACCAGCCGAGCCAGACGCCGAACACGATCGCCAGCAGGATCCCGACGAAGAAGGCGGGCATCGAGATGCCGAGGAACGCGGCGATCGTCGCGGCGTAGTCTGCGGGCTGGTTCCGCCGGGTCGCACCGACGACGCCGGCCGGGATCGACACCGCGAGCCCGAGCAGCACGCCGAACAGCGCGATCGAGAGCGTTCTCGGTGCCGCCTGAGCGAGCAGCGAGCTCACCTCGGCGCCGGAGCTGATACTGGTGCCGAAGTCGCCGACGAACATGCCGGTCACCCAGTCGACGTACTGGACCGGCAGCGGCTCGTCGAGCCCGAGCTCACGGCGCAGCGACGCCACGGCCTCCGGCGTCGCCTCCTGTCCGAGCATCGCACGGACCGGGCCGCCGGGGATCGACCGCAGCCCGAGGAACACCGTGGTCGCCACCAGCCACATGACGAACACGGCGTGAGCGACGCGTTTCGCGATGTATCGCCACATCGATTACTCGTCGAGGTACACCGAGTGGAAGTACCGGAGACCGGGGATATGCTCGAACCCCTGGACGCTGGTGCTAACGCCCGCGATGTCGTCTTGGTGGTGGAGGTAGGCGTGGGGGACGTTCTGGATCAGGTGGTCTTCGAGCTCCCAGAGCACCTCGCGGCGCGCGTCGCGGTCGATCGTCGCGCGCTGCTCGGCCAGCAGCTCGTGGGCCGTCTCGGACTCCCAGTTGACCCAGTTCCACACGCCGCCCTCGTCGGGCAGCCGGTAGAAGTTCCAGAGCGACTGGTCGGGGTCGGGGTCGATGACGCTCCCGGAGATCGTCACGTCGTACTCTCCTTCCTCGTAGCGGGTCCAGTACGTCGAGGACGTGACCTGATCGATGCTCACGTCCAAGCCGGCGTTGTTGAGCTGGTTCCGCATCGCCTCGGCGGCGCGGAGGTTGCCGGAGTTCGCGAGGATCGAGAAGCTGGCGCCGTCGGCGCCGGCGTCTTCGAGCAGCTGCTTCCCCTCCTCGGGGGCGTACTGCTGGTCGCTGGGCTTCTCGCTCTCCTCACGCCAGACCCACGCGGTCCCCTTGTTGAGCACGCCGGTGTCGGCGAGCGCGTTCCCGAAGAACGCGGAGTCGACGAACGCCTGATTGTCGATCACCTTCGCGATCCCGCGGCGGACCTGCTTGTCGCCGAACGGCTCGCGCTCCTGATTCATCGCGAGCCCGGTCCAGTTGATGCCCGGCTGGGAGTCGACCTTCGCGTTCTGGGCGTCCTCGATCTGCTGGAGGTTCTGGAGCGGGAGCATGTTCGCGAAGTCGATGTCGCCCGCCCGGAGCGCGTTGACGATCGACGCTGGCTCGGGGATCGGCTGCACGTCGATCCCGTCGAGGTAGGGGAGCTGGTTCCCGTTCTCGTCGGTCTCGAAGTAGTCGTCGTACGCGTCGAGGGTGACGCCGCTGCCGACCTCGTGTTCGGTCACTTCGAACGGCCCGGTGCCGACCGGGGTGACGCCGTACTGATCGGCGCCCATCTCCTCGATCGCGGTCTGATTCACGATCGTCGCCGCGCGGCCGGGGCCGCGGGTCAGGTAGATCAGCGCGACCGCGTTGGGCTCCTCGAAGCGAAGGGTGACCTCGTAATCGCCGACGACCTCGACGCCGCCCTCGTCGACCGGCTGGAGCGACGACAGCTTCGAGGCGGCGGGTGCCTCCTCCTCGATGGTGCGGTTGATCGTGTAGCGGACGTCCTCGGCGGTGAACTGCTCGCCGTTGTGGAACGTCACGTCGTCCCGAAGCTGGAACGTAAACGTCGCACCGTCGTCCTCGACGGTCCAGTCCTCCGCCAGGTCGCCCCGGACCGTGAGGTCGGGCTTCAGCGTCGTCAGCCCGTTGAACACGTTGGATGCGAGCTGGAAGTACTGCCCGACGCTGATGTACGGCGGGTCCATCTGTTCGATCGAGCCCGTGAACCAGCCGCCTGTAGCCGGCCGCCGAACTGGTCCTCCGACGGCGGTGTCGCCGTGGCGCTTTCCGTCCCACCGCCGGACGGATCGGTCGCGGTTTCGGTGCCATCGCCGCCGCCGGTACAGCCGGCCATCCCGCCAAGGCCGGCCGCACCCAGCAGCGATATCACGGTCCGCCTGTCGATCTCGGGGCCGCTCAGCGCTTCGTCGGTCCACTCGGTATCGGGTGCCATGGTCCTGTGTGAGTCTATTTACCACATCCCCATGAGTATCACCCCAAATATATCTGGGTCGCGGCCGAAAGCCGCTTCCCCGTCGCCGCCGACGAGCGACTATGCGCGAAGTCGTGCTCCGGATCCGCCACCGCGGCGAGCCCGAACAGACGGTGTCGGCGGCGTTTCCCGCAGTGACGATGCGGTCGGTGTCGTCGATGACCGGGCGGGGAGACACCCGGCGCCGAATCATCGAGCTCGTGGGCGACGCCGACTCGATCCCCGAGTTCATCGAGCGGCTCCGCGAGACCGAGCCCGTCGTCGAGGCCGAGCCGCTGTCGGCACTGGGCGGGGAACGGGTGTACGTCTCGATGACCGTCGACGTGAACGAGTGGGACAGCATCTCCGAGCGGCTCTCGGACATGGGCGTCCACTATCGGATGGGGACGACGATCTCGGAGGGGTGGGAGCGCTGGACGATCTACCTCGAAGATCCGGACCGGCTCAACGAGATCATCGAGCGGATCGAGGGGTGGGGGAACGACGTCCGACTCGAACGGAACGTGGAGCTGAGCCAGCTCACGATGGAGCCACAGCTCGACGCCTCGAAACTGTTGACGGTGCTCACGCCCCGACAGCGGGACGCCCTCCGGGCCGCGATCGAGGCCGGCTACTACGGCGTCGACCACGACACCACCGTCGAGGAGATCGCCGAGGAACTCGGCGTCTCACGCACGACGGCGTGGGAGCATCTCGCTCGCGCCGAAGCGAAGGTGATGGAGGAGGTCGGCGGCCACCTCTACTGAGGCGATCAGCGGACGACCGTCACCGGGCAGGGGGCACGGCGGACGACGTTCTCCGCGACGCTGCCCAGCAGCACGCGCGTGACGCCCGTCCGGCCGTGACTGCCAAGCACGATGTGGTCGACGCCTTCCTCGTCGGCGTAGTCGACGATCGCCCGCGCCGGCCGGTCGGTGACGCGGACGGTGTCGATCTCGCGACCCTGCTCGGCGGCGTGTTCGACGGCGTCGTTCAGGATGTCGTCTGCACGGTCGTTCGCCTGCTCGATCCACTCGCCGGGGTAGCCTCCTTCGACCCCCGGCGCGGCGCTGTAGCCGGCCGCGATGGGGTCGACCGCGGTCAGCGCGACGATCTCGGCGTCGGGGAACTGGTCGAGTGCGTGGTCGAGCGCGACGTCGGACTGCGGCGATCCGTCGACGGGGACGAGTACGGTTTTGGGCACGAGTACTGAGTCGGCTTCGTGGAGCGAAAAACTATCGGCCAGTTCCCGATTGGCGGGACTGCATCGGCGGCTCCGACGGCGACTGGGTCCTCGAGGCTCCTACTTGCGGCACGGAACCGCGAATGGTCACTCGCCGTGTTTCAGTTCGACAGAGCCACGGCATGGGCTCCGTGGTCGTGCGACCGAGCGCGCGACAGGTCGTGTGCCGCGTTTCAGTTCGATAGAGCCACGGCATGGGCTCCGTGGTCGCGCGACCGAGCGCGCGACAGGTCGTGTGCCGTGTTTCAGTTCGACAGAGCCACGGCATGGGCTCCGTCGCTGCGACACGGAGGTCGCAGCAGGTCACTCGCCGTGGCTCAGTACGGCCACCGCCCGCCCATCTTCAACTCCTGTACGTACCCCTCGTCGATCGCGTCGCGGGTCTCCTCGCGGCTACGGGACTCGACCTCGAACTCGTCCTGTGCGGCGCGGTACGCCGCCTCCGTCACCAGCGTCGCCACGTCCCGCAGATCCCGGGAGTCGAGCTTGTCCAGCGTGTCGGCGTGGGTGTGCCCCCAGCCGCGCCCGGACTGGTCGGAGCTGGTGCCGGTCATCGTCGCCGGCACGCCCTCCTGGACGAACGCCCACTGGTCGCCGTGGGGGGAGATGGTCGAGCCCGTCGAGATCGGCGCGTCGAAGTCGGCGGCGACCGAGCGGAACAGCTCGCCGAGCTCGCCGAAGCCGTTGGTCCCGACGCGGAGGTTCCGGGAGCTACACGCGCCGTCGAGGTTGATCACGCACTTCACGTTCGAGAGGTCGATCGTCTCCGCGCAGTGGTAGGCGCCGCGCAGGCCGATCTCCTCGGAGCCGAACGTGACCAGCCGGACGCGGCTGTCGAGGTCGTCGGCGACCTGTGAGAGCAGCCGGCCGACCTCGGCGACGAGCACCGAGCCGGCGCCGTTGTCGTTGGCGCCGTCGGCGATGTCGTGGGCGTCGACGTGGGCAGTCACGAGCACTTCGTCCGCGTCACCGCCCTCGTCGGGGCCCGCGGGACCCACGAACGCCTCGACGTTCCGGGAGGTCGCGGGCTCGTTCCGGCAATCCACGTCGACGGTCACCTCGCAGTCGCCGTCGGCGGCGTAGCGCGCCAGCCGCGAGCCGACCTCCTTCGAGACGCCGACGGCAGGGATCGGGCCGGGGCGGTTGTTGTACCCCACCTCGCCCGTCGGCGGCAGCGCGCCCTCGATGTGGTTCCGGAACACGAACGCGACCGCGCCGTGGTCGGCGGCGTTGACGTACTTCTCCATCCGGTGGAGCCAGCGGTCGGCCGACTCGGGGGTGTCGCTCGTGGCCATCGCGATCGCACCGTCGAGCTCGGCGCTTTTGGCCTCGAACTCCTCGTAGGTGCCGTCGCCCACGTCGACGATCGGCGCCGTCGCTTCGCCCGCGGGCGTGCCCGGGAGCGCGACGACTTGGTGGCTCCCGTCGTGGACGCGTTCGTTCGGCGACTCGACGGTCAGTGACGACTCACCGCGCCACCAGCCGGGGATCTCGAACTCCTCGACCCGGGGGCTCCGCAGGCCGGCGTCTTCGAACGCCTCGCGGATGATCTCGGCGCCGGCTGCCTCGCCGGTCTGCCCGGCCATGCGGTTGCCGACGTCGACGAGCTCCTCGAGCCGGTTCCAGGCGAACAGGCTCGTCTGTGCGTCGCCGACGACGGCGTCGGGTAGGTGAACCATATTCGACGCTGTTTCGGCCGTGGGATAAAGGGGTGCGGGTCGCGGAAAGAGCGAGGGAGGGAAACGCGAACGAGCGCTGCGAGTGAGCGGGAAACTCCCTCGAAGTGAGCGGGGAGCATCGCGACCCGCGAGCAGTAGCTGTGGCAGAAACGCGAACGAGCGTTGCGAGTGAGCGG
>Ga0207770_100128_pt1 | contig 64227 bp, 81 predicted proteins | sample A23E2SouthBayCA_FD_187729 | JGI IMG/M metagenome (GOLD analysis project Ga0207770, IMG submission 187729) | Aerobic enrichment media microbial communities from Eden Landing Ponds, California, USA - A23 E2 (SPAdes) | ecosystem: Environmental > Aquatic > Marine > Unclassified | place: Emeryville...
CCGTCCGTTCCGGTCCGCCTACTTAGAGAAACTTCTCCCGACACGCCCGGACCGTGCCGCTGACGCCGGCGACGCGGACTCCCAGGTCCGACCCGTCGACAGTGTCGACGCAGGCCACGACTGCACGGGCCCGGTCGACCTCCCCTCGCCTCGCCCGCACGACCGCGTATCCCCCGCCACCGACGTAGTCGAAGTCCACGACCGTGAGGTCGAGTTCGGCGCTCCCGACGTCGCCGACGAGGTTCTGGGCCGCGAACCAGCACTCGCGCTGGAAGGTCCCCCTCGCGAGTCCCCTCTCCGGACCGCCCTCCAGACGGACCGCGAGATAGCGCCAGCGCGGTCGCAGGTGTTTCGGGAGGTGTTTCACGGTCGGAGGTGGGACGGACGAATAAAAAACACTCTGGAGCTACGCCACACGTCTACCCACCTTCGGCGGGCGTCACTCCGCGCTGTCGTCACCGACCCGTTCGCCCACGAGGACGCCGACCTGGTCGTGGACCCGTTCGACGGCCGTCAGCACGAACCCGGCGTCGGTAAAGGCGTCGGCGAGTACGCCGACCGTCGCCGGGTCGTCGACGTCGGGGCTGTAGAACGGTTCGCTCGGGTCGGCCTCGGCGAACAGCATGACGTCTCCCAGGACGAACTTCCGGGGACCGAGGTCCGCGATGACCCCGACGGCCTCGCGTTTCTCCTCGTCCGGGAGATGGTGCATCGCGAAGTTCGACGTGACGACGTCGACGCCGACCGGCGCACCACCTTCGGCCCGACTACCGACGTTCGGTTCGCGGAAGCGCCCCTCGCCGAACTCGACGTTTTCGATGCCCTGTTCGGCGGCTTTCTCGCGTGCCTGCGTCAGCATCCCCTCGCTGATGTCCCGTCCGATCACGCGGCCGGCCCGGTCGGCGAGTGCCAGCGCGATGGCGCCGGTTCCGGTTCCGAGGTCGAGGACGGTGTCGTCGGGTCCGGATGCGGCGTGGTCGATCACGAGGGATGCGCAGGCGCGGTACTCCTCGGAGTTCGAGTCGTCGTAGGAGTCGGCCTTCTCGTCGAATCGTGCGGCGTGATCCTCGATAGACGGGGTCATACTCGCCGTTGGACGCGACCCGGCAAGAACCGCACGGACCGGAGCCGTCCGGAGTCCTCGACGGTAGCTCCGGACCGGTCGTACTCGGGAGTCGCTCACCCCTCGTCTGTGTCTCGGAGGGTAACACCCGGTTCGACGAAGGCGTCGGACCGGCGGTGGCGGTTGCGCCGGGCGAGTCGACCCCACTCGGCGAGTCCTGTCTCGACCACTTCGCTGCCGATCCCGACGACGTCGCCGAGAGCTGCGAGGTCTCGAGGAGCCCGGAGCTGGCGACGGCCTCGCGGGTCGGCGCTGACGACGTAGGGAACGTCGTACTCCGAGAGCAGTTCCCAGAGCTTCCGGAGGTCACGCAGTGCGCGGACGCGCTCGCCCCCCTCCGACCGCAGGACCGGCCGCAGGGAGAGTTCGACGCGGACGCCGTTGCGTGCGGCCGTCTTCGCGAGAACGTGGTTGAAGTCCCCGTCGCCGGCCATCGGGTGTGCGAGGACGTCCACGGCCACCTGCTCGACGGCGAAGCGGTTGAGCGCGTTCGTGCCGCCGTGGACGGCGACGATAGTCGCCGACGCCCGGTGCGAGCCGACGTAGCCGCTGGCACGCGAGGGGTCGTCGGCGAGGATCTCGACGCCCTCGACGACGTCGATATCAAACCTGTCGGCGAGTTCGGCGGCGTCGTACGCCGCCTGCGCGTCGCCGTGGTTTCGGACGACGACGCCGCCGAAGCCGTACTCGCTGGCGGACTCTACGAACGCTTCGACCGGCGTCTCGCCGTCCGGGTCGGCGTGGACGGCCGCATACAGTCGCGACTCGTCGGGTTCGGTCCCGCCGACGTCGTCGGAGTCAGACCGGTCGGGCGAGGTCATCCAAGCGACTCGAACAGTTCGCGGGCGTTCTCGACGGCGTGTTCCCGCTTTGCGGGGTAGGCCTCGATCTTCGAGCGGAAGGTGATACTGTCGCCGAGACGGGGTTCGCCGCGGTAGGCGGCCTGCTTGTCGAAGCGCAGATAGAACGCGCAGTTGTCGTCGACACGCTCGTCGAGTTCGTCCACGACCGTCTCGATGTCTTCACAGCCGGCGACGACGTCGAGGACGTGGCGCATCTCGTCGGCGCGCTCGACGCGGGCGGAGAGGACCAGGATGCGGTCGCCGTGGTGGCCCCGGGACGTCGCGCGGTCGATCTCGACGTCCTCGGGGAGGAAGGTACGCAGCGCAGTCTCGACCCGCTGGTCGTCCTCGGTGGCGTAACAGAACGCGCGGAGGTCGACGTAGTGCAGCGGGAGCGAGGCCATCTACTCCTCGTCGGTTTCGTCGTCGTCCTCGTCGGGAGCGGCCTCGAGGTTGTCCTCGGGGACGCCGGCCTCCTGGCCGTCCTCGAACGAGACGGTGTAGTTCTCGTCGCCGAACATCGTCTCGACGACCTGCTGGACCGTCCCAACCTGGCCGTCGTAGTCGCTGTGCTCGTCGTGCAGTACGACGCGGTCGTCCTCGTCGAATGCCATGCCCGTCGGTTCTCGACCGCCGGACAAAAAGGGACTGATCCGCCCCGAACGGTCGGTATCGGACCCACTTCGCTGGTTGAGGACGGTCACTCGCCGACGACCTTGAGTGCCTGCCGGAGGACGTGGCCCAGGAACCCGACCATCGGCACGGCGAACACGGTGACGTGGACCCACGTGTCGTAGTCGACGTTCGACGGTTTCGTCACCAGAAAGACCCCGTAGAGCGCGAGCGAGACGACAGTCCACAGCACCACGATGACGAGGAAGGGGACGGTGTCGCGAACGGTCCCCACCACCTCTTCGCGCAGCGGTCGTGTCATGCCCGGCCCTCGGGATTCGTCTCCCTAAAAACCGGGCGGTCACTACTGGGGGTTCCCGAGTCGGCAAGACGCGTGCGGGGCTGGGGCCACCGGAACACCCGGGACAGGTTCAAGACTTATGCCGTCGACACTCGAACGGCGTGGCATGACCGAAGAGACACGAGCCGCGACGCCGCCTGGACCAGGACAGACACTGGCGGCCCCGCCGGGTCCCGACACGCCATGACGACCGTCGACGACCTGTGGTTTCTCGCCAGCGAGGCGAGCCAGCAGGCCGAACAGCTCGCCCACCGACTGCGCGAGCGCCACGAGGCGTTTCTCACCTACGAGACCACGCGCCACGTCTCCCGGTCTCGCTTCCGGACCGTCTCCGAGCGCATCGAGCGTCAGGGACTCCCGTTCGGTGCCCACACCATCGCCTACCGGCCGAACGGCGAGATCATGCTCGTCGAGCAACCGGGCATCGACGCCTGGGTCCTGCCGGGCGGCGAAGTCGACCCGGAAGAGAGCCTCCGGGAGGGAGCGCGCCGGGAGCTCCACGAAGAGAGCGGCATCGAAGTCGACTACGAGGGGCTTGGTATCCTCGGCGAGGTGACCTTCCGTTCGGACGGTCACGAGACGTGGGGCGTGCTCCCGGTCTTCGAGGGACGGGCGACGACGACGGACCCGGAGGTGGCGGACCCGGACGGCGAGATAACCGACGCCGCGTGGTTCGAGACGCTCCCCGAGAACACCCGCGACCGGGAGATCCTCCGGAGCTGGCGCGAGCGCCGACTCGACGGCTGACGAACGGCCGTTGCTCTACTCGGGCCCGAACTGCTCGCCGTCGCGAGCGTCCGCTCGCATCCGCCGGACCGTCGCGCGGGCGTTGCCGGCGTCGTAGCCGAAGAGGACCCGTTCGCCGTACTCGGCGGCGACCTCCGTGGCGTGGACGAGGTCGTCGATCTCGACGTTCACTGCGTAGAGCTCTATCGAGAACGGACGGTCCAGTTCGTCCTCGAACCCCTTCGCGAGGATCTCCAGCCAGTAGGTCGTCGAGTAGGCCATGTCGTACAGCGGGACGACGAACTCGTCGACGTACTCGGCGAGTGCGTCCACGTCCAGTCCCGCCCGGTCGTAGATGTGGCCGGGATAGGGGTCGGGGTAGAGTGTGAGATAGAGGTCGCCGGGCACACGCTCGCGGGCCTCGGCGACGAAATCGGTGATGACCGACGCACGCCAGTCGCGCCAGTCCTCGTGGTCGCTCTCGGCGAAGACCCGCTCACAGCGGTCGCAGTGACAGTACTCCTCGCGAGGGAAGCCGACGTCGTCGAGGCGCACGTCCGGCCGCGTGTCGGCGGCCTCCGCGATTATCTCCAGCAGTCCCTCGCGGTAGCGCTCGTGGGTGGGACAGACGTAGTCCCAGTCGAAGTACGGACGGTCCCGCGTCGCGGGCTCGCCGGCGTCGCTGACGGGGACGAGATCCGCTCCGCCCTCGCCGCCGATCGCGGCGTTGTCGGCGAAACACGAGACCATGTTGACTCCCCCGGTGACGGGCTCGGAGGCGCGACCGGTGACGTCTTTGACCTCGTAGAATCCCAGGTCGAACTCCGACCAGTCGAGTTCCTCGGCGTTTCGCGTGACGACGCCGTACATACCCACAGGTACCTGCCGACCGGGGTAAGTCGTTCGAAAACGATCGGTAGCGGGGTCGACCTGGGGCGGTTCGACGCGGTGCGGACTGTGCGACCTGAGTCAGGGCGGAACGGTCCTCTCACTCGCTCATGACCATCTTCCAGGCGATGGCCACGGCGATGACGAGCACGACCAGGAGCAGTACCTTCTTTGACATCACCCTCGACTTCTCCGCGGAGCGACTAAAGGTTTTCTGGTGGACAGGTCGAGGCGTGCCGCGTTCCCGGAGACGGCAGCGGGTACGACAGCGCGCGACGAGGGGCATGTACGTCACTCGACGGCGATGTGGTCGGCGAAGTCCTCGCGGACGATGGTCTCGCAGTACTGACAGCGGATCCCGTCATCGAGGACGTCGAAGCGCGACTCGACGGGTTCGTCCTCGGTCGTGATGCAGTTGTGGTTGGGACACGAGAGGACACCGGTGACGACTGTCGGTCGTTCGACGCGGTGTTTCTCGACGACGTCGAACTCGCGGACGATGTTGATCGTCGCCGCGGGCGCGATGAGCGAGAGGACGTCGACCTCGTCCTGACTCAGTTCGCGACCCTCGACCTTGACGATGTCCTTCGAGCCGAGTCGGTCGCTGGGGACACGCATCCCGACACTGACGGTCTCGCCGCTGTCGGCGTCGATCCCGAGGATCGCGAGGACGTTCAGTGCCTGGCCGGCGGCGATGTGGTCGACGACTGTGCCGTTGCGGATCTTGCTGACCCGCAGTTCCTGGTCGCTCATCGGTCACCCCCGAGCAGCAGGTCGAGGAGTGCCATTCTCACGGGGACACCGTTTTGCGCCTGCTGGAAGTAGGCGGCGTGGTCGGTCGCGTCGACGTCGTAGGCGATCTCGTCGACGCGCGGGAGCGGATGCATCACCGTGAGGTCGTCGCGCGCGTCCTCGAGTGTCTCGGCGTCGATCTGGTACTCGCCGGCGACGGCGCGGTACTCGCTCTCGTCGGGGAACCGCTCACGCTGGATGCGGGTCACGTAGAGCACGTCGAGTTCGGAGAGGACGGGGTCGAGCGTCTCGTGTTCGCGTATCTGTGCGCCCTCCTCGTGGAGGTCGTAGCGGACACTGCGCGGGAGTCGCAGGCTCTCCGGGCTGACGAAGTGCTGGCGGACGTCGAAGTTCGTCAGCGCGTGGGCCAGCGAGTGGACGGTTCGACCGTACTTCAGGTCGCCCATGATGCCGATCGTGAGGTCGTCGAGCCCTGCGGACTCGCGGATCGTGTAGAGGTCGAGCAGCGTCTGGGTGGGGTGCTGGCCGGCGCCGTCGCCGGCGTTGATCAGCGGGACGTCGACGAACTCGCTGGCCATCCTCGCCGACCCCTCGCTGGGGTGGCGGAGGACGAGCGCGTCGGCGTAGCCCTCGACGACGCGGACGGTGTCGGCCAGACTCTCGCCTTTCTTGACGCTGGAGGAGTCGACCGGTCCCATGTCGACGATGTCGCCCCCGAGTCGCTTGATGGCCGCGGTGAAACTCATCTTCGTGCGCGTGCTCGGCTCGAAAAAGCAGAGCCCGAGCAGTCGCCCCTCGTGGCGGTCGCCCCACGCCGACGGGTCGGCCGCGATGTCGGCCGCGCGGTCCAGCACCTCCACGATGCCGTCCCGCGAGAGCCCCTTCGCACTGATGATGTGGTCGTGGCGCATTACCGGAAGAGTGCCCGCCGCGCTCTTGAATCTCCCGACACTCGCTCGCCGGTGACTGCCACGGTCCGGTCCGAAGGTTGAAACCGGAACGGGCGCCCACTCCGGGCCATGCTCGCGATCGTCGGCGGGAAAGGCGGCTGTGGCAAGACGACGACTGCGCTGGGCCTCGCCCGGGCGCTCGCGGCGGAGGGCCACAGGCCGATCGTCGCCGACGCGGACTGCTCGATGCCGAACCTCCACGCGATGGCCGAGACGGACCTGCGACCCGGGCTCGGAGCGGTCGCGGACGGCGCACCGCTCGACAGCGTCTGTCACCGGAGTCGTGCCTATCCCGGTGTCGACGTCGTCCCCGCCGGGTCCGCAATGGGCCCACCGGCGGAACCGGCCCTCGATGCCCTGGCCCGCACGAACGACCCGGTAGTGCTCGACTGTCCCGCGGGGGCGACGGAGGGGGTCACCGCACCGGTGTGTGCGGCCGACAGTGCGCTGGTCGTCTCGACGGCAGAGCGCGCCAGTTTCGTCGACGCTGCCAAGACGGCACGGATGGTTCGGACACTGGGTACCGAGCTGGTGGGGGCCGTCGTGACCCGAACCCGGAGTGACCCGCCGGACTGTCCCGAATCCGACGCGCTCCGCGAGGAGTGTCCTGTCCTCGGAACGGTCCCGGAGACGGACGACCCCCTCTCCGGTCAGATCGGACGGGCGGCCTACGAACGGGTGGTCTGTCGACTGAGCGAGCGGAATATTTAATCGGCTGGACCGCAGACGTGACTGTACCATGGTCAACCGGCTGCACACGGGGATCGACGTGCTCGACCGGAAGCTCGGGGGTGGGATACCCGAGGGGAGCCTCGTGGCACTCTGTGCCCAGCCGGCCAGTCAGGCGGAGCTGTTCCTCTACGAGTTGACCGCGACGCGCGGGACGCTGTATCTCTCGCTCGACCGCACCGCACAGTCGGTGAACGCGAGCATCGAACAGACACCCGCCAGCACCGGTGATCCGACAGTCCGACACATCTCGGGAGAAGCTCCGCTGGACAACGCGGGCAAACTCGTCAGCGCGCTGCCCGAGACGTCGAACCTCATCGTCGACCCCGTCGACGTCCTCGAGTCCCAGGAGCCGCCCTCTCGCTTTCGCTCTTTCATGAACGACCTGCAGAACCACCTCGTCAACACCGGCAGTCTCGGCGTCATGCACTGTCTCAACGGCCGGAGCGTCCCGCCGCTACGCGACAGTACCGAGCACTTCGCGGACGTCGTCTTCGAACTCGAGACGACCACCACCAACGACGAGGTCGAAAACCGCCTCGCGATCCCCAAGTTCCGCGGTGGCCGCGCCCCCGCCGACATCATCAAACTCGACCTCGTCGAACAGGTCAGCATCGACACCAGCCGCGATATCGCGTAGAACGACCATCGTTCCTGTGAAACGTCGCGCTCGTCCCTGTCGAGTGGTTACTTTCAGCGGCGAACGTACCCCGTCGACGGTACCCATAGAAGGCCGTAGTGATCGCATACTAATGTCCCAAGCGGATGCAAGCACTCTTTATGCGACCCCGCCTGCTGCTTGGAGTGCTCGTCACGCTGGCCGTGTTCGGAGTCGCTTTGGCCCCGGCGACTGCGGCGAGCCACTTCCAGATAACGTCCGAAGACTCGCAACCGGTGCCCGAAGACTCCGTCGAGTTCCGAAACACCACCTACCAGTTGAACTCGGTCATCCTGGCCGACCCGGGTGACGAGATCAACGTCAGCGTCAGGGGCCCGGACGACGCCTACCGCGTCTACGTTTACAACAGCGACGAGCAGCTGGTCGACTCCAGAGCCGCCATCGGCAACGACACGTTCACCTTCGACCTCGCCGAGTACGAACAGGGCTCGTACACGATAACCGTGTACCAGGCCGGGGATTACGAAGCGTTCGAGCCGCTGGTCGTCGAGGGATACGACGTCAGCGTCGACACGTCCGAACGAACTGGGACCGACCGGAACCTGTCTATCGATATCGGCGTCGAACAGAGCGGTACCGACGAGGACCCGGCCGCGGTCAAAGCCGTCGTCTCCTCCGGCGAACGCGACGTCGTCGTCGTCAACGCCACGGGGTCGGACGGTGAGTACACCGCGACTGTGGAGGCGGGGGCACTGGAAGCCGGGAATTACACCGTTTACGGGGTCGTGCAGGGCGAGAAACAGGTGTTCAGTCGAAACGAGATACTGGGAGTGAGCGACCCCGTGTCGCTCTCCGTGCGGAACGCGACCACGACGCCGGCCGCCGAAACCGACGAGACGACGGTTTCGACATCGGAACCGAAGCCCACTCCCACGTCGACGGCGACCGCTGCCCGGACTGAAACGAGTCCGACAGCGACTCCGACGGCGGGCGAACCGACAGAGACAGCAGCGGCCGAAACCCAGGCGTCAGCGGCCGAGGAGTCGGGGATCACGCCGAACGTGGACACCCAACCGGAGACGACCAGCGGTTCGGGCCCCGGGTTTTCGATCGTCGTGACGGCCGTGGCGGTCGCCCTCGCAGTCGCGCTCCGAGGCCGGCGGGACTGAACTTCCATGGCTGCGTTCCATCCGATTGCCCACCGGTGGCAAACCGGAACGACGACCGACGGTTCTCTGGACCGCGGTGTCACGCTGGCACAGTACCTCCCCCGGCTACCGCATGTCGGAGGGGAGGGACCGCGGCGGTCTCTCGGGCGAAGGTTCCACACGACGTCCGTACCATCCCAACCCGGCGCGGGAGAATCAAATGGAGGGTGACATCTCAGACGAGACGTTCGACTCGTCGGTTATCGTCCGCGGACGGGACCTCGTTCGCGAATACGAGTGGGGGGGCACCAGGCTGTTCGGCGGCGACTCCTCGCCGTCGGTCCGTGCCGTCGACGGCGTCTCTATCGACGTCGAGTCGGGAGAACTGGTCGGCATCACGGGGCCGAGCGGCAGCGGGAAGTCGACGTTGCTTCACCTCCTCGGTGGACTGGACATCCCGACCACGGGAACGGTGACCATCGCGGGAATGGACACGTCAGACCTCGGGGAGCGGGGTCGGACACGACTCCGGCTCGAACACGTCGGCATCGTGTTCCAGCGGTTTCACCTCTTGCCGGCGCTGTCGGCGCGAGCCAACGTCGCACTCCCGCTGGTCGAGCTAGGTGAATCGAAATCACGGCGCCGCGAACGTGCGACCGAACTGCTGGAAGCGGTCGGACTCGGCGACCGCGTGGCGCACAAGCCGGGACGGCTGTCCGGCGGTGAACAACAGCGTGTGGCGATCGCTCGCTCACTGGCGACCGAACCGGACCTGGTCGTCGCGGACGAACCCACCGGCGAGCTTGATTCGGCGACGAGTGACCGGGTGCTGGCCACGCTCGGTGACGTCGCCGACGACCGTGCGGTCGTTCTCGCGTCTCACGACCCGCGTGCGCTGGCTGTCTGTGACCGCCAGGTCCCGCTTCGTGACGGCACCCGAACGAGCGGCGAGCACAGTCACGGACGGGACTGACAGATGGTACCCCCCCGTCGTCTCGGTGCGCTGGCTGGGCTGGCCGTCTGGCGCGTGATCGGCCGCCTCCGGACGTCGTCGGCTCAGATAACGCTGAGCGTGGTCGGCGTCGCTCTCGCAGTCGGACTCGTGGTCTCGGTGTGTGGCATCTCGCTCGGGCTCGCCTCGGAATCGGTCGTCGCCAGCGAGGAGACCGACTACTGGATCGTTCCCGAAGCGGCGAACGTCCAGTCGCTCGCCGTCCCGACGGGGAGCGTCAAACTCGGAGACGTTCACGACGCGAGCGCACACATCGCAACCGACGAGCGCGTCGAGTACGCGGTCCCGGTGTCGCTCGAACTCTTCCCCGTCGAAGACGCCGTCACCGGCGAGCGGACGTACGTGCTCGCTGTCGGCGTCGTCTCCCATCCGGAGGCAGAACTGCTGGGGCTGCCGCTCGGGCGACTCGCGCCCGGTGACCCGTATTACGCGAACGGCACTTACGACGGTACCTGGACAGGTGAGGCGGTCCTCAACGAAGCCGCGGCGACGTCGCTCAACGCGTCGACAGGGACTGCGCTCGAGTCCCCCCGGCTTTCGAACCGATCGTTTTCGGTGGTCGGCGTCTCGGCCGGTGGCAGGACCGCGACGGGAACCGTCCCCGTCGCGCTCGTCCACCTGAGCGAACTGCAGGCGGTGTCCGGCGGTGCAACCGGCGACCAGGCGGACCAGATACTCGTGAGCACCGACGACCGCAGCGTCAGGCCCTCGCTCGAGGGGCTGTATCCCCGGACGACCGTCGTCAGGCGCAGCGGTCTCCGCGCACAGCGGGTCTCGTCCTCGAACCTCCCGCTGGCGATAGCCGTCAGCGGTGCGGCGACGACAGTCGTCGTCGGCGTGCTGTTCGTGGCGACGCTGATGGGGTTGGCAGTGAGCGACGACAGCGAGTCGCTGGGCGCTCTCGCGGCGATCGGCCTGTCCCGGCGCTCCCGGTCGTTCGTCGTCGCGGTCGAGACGGTCACCGTCGCTCTGCTCGGGGGTGTATGTGGCCTGGTCCTCGGAGTGGTCGGGATCGCCGGGATCAACGCGGCAGGGGAGGCGGTACTCGGCGTGAACCCCGGCGCCAGGTTCGACCCGCTCCTGGTCGGATTCGCCGTGGCGGTCGCCCTGTTGATCGGAGTCCTCGGGGCCGTATATCCGGTGTGGCTGAGTCGACGGACGAACCCGCTGGAGGTGCTCTCGCGGTGAGGGCCCCCTCGAGAGTGCGGGCACTCGTCGCCGTCGCGGTCGCACAACTCCGCCACGAGCGGTTCCAGACCGCAGTCGCGGTCCTCGGCGTCGCTCTGGCCGTCCTCGCTGCCGTGTTGCTGGCCGGGATCGGGACCGGCGTCCTCGAGTTCGGGCAACAGAAGTTCCAGCAGTCCGGCCAGGACCTGTGGGTGACCGGTGGTCCGATGGAACTCCGTCCGGGAACCGTCGGGGGATTCCGGAATTCGGTCGTCGATTCTCACGAGGTCGCCGCGTCGATCGAACAGCGCGACTCGGTCGTGGCATCGGTTCCGATACTCTTCCAGACCGTCTACGCCGGGCGCAACACGTCCGATTTCCAGACGGTCGTCGGCGTGGGTACGACCGGGGGCGGTGGGCTGGTCACCATCTCCGAGGGGCGCGGGTTCAACGGCGGTGACGTCCACTACGCCAACGGGACCTACGACGGACCGATGACTCGCGAGGTGATCGTCGACAGGCGGACGGCCGAACTCCTCGAGGTCGGCGTCAACGACACGGTCCACCTCGGGGGGACGATCGCGACCGCCCGACGGAACGAATTCAGAGTCGTCGGTATTTCGTCGACGTTCTCCCGGTTCGTTGGGGCGCCGACGGTCGCCGTGCGACAGAGCGAGCTGCAGGAACTCACCGGCACGACGGCCAGCGACCGGGCGTCGGTTATCCTCGTCCGGGCGACCGAGGACGCAGACGTCACCGCCCTGGACTCGGACCTATCTGAGACCCACCCGGCGTACACGATCCGGACGAACGACGAGCAGTTGCGAGCGACGCTCCGTGACCAGGCTGTCGTGCTATTCAGCGGTGCGAGTCTCCTCGTTCTCGCCGCCGTCGCAGGCTTTCTCCTCGTGTTGAACATGCAGTTATCCTTCGTCTTCCGACACCGCGAGACGTTCGCAGCGGTCGCAGCGGTCGGGGTCTTCCGGTCGTCACTGGTGTGGATCGTCCTCGTCTACGCGCTGCTCGTCGGCGTCCTCGGTGGTCTCATCGGAACCGGCCTGGCGCTTCCGGCCATCGAACTCGTGAACGTAGCGACGGCGACGGTGACCGGTTTCGAAGGCGTTGGGAAGGTTACGCGACGAGTGCTCCTGGGGGGGTTCACACTCGCTGTCCTGGTCAGTGTAGCCGGCGGACTGGCCGCGGGCGTGTATCTCGCTCGCTCTAACCCACTCGAAGACTTGCGGTGAGGTGATCGAGCGCGGCGTTCCAGCCCGCAACGAGGGCGTCTCCGGCAGGTCATCGGCCGTTCTCGCACCGCTCGTAGACGGTTTCGATCAGGTCGGGATTGTAGACGTTCTCCGGTAGTCCGTCGAACCATCGGATGTCGAGTACCTCCTCGTCGTCGACGCTCGGGTCGCGGTCGGTTTCGGGAGAGTCGGCGACCGCTTCGTAGACGGCGAGGGTCCACCCAGCCGTCTCGCCCGTCGCTTCGTTCACGAAGGTGAACTCGTCGACGGCACGCGGCGCGACCGGCGACACCTCGACGCCGGTCTCCTCGCCGAGTTCGCGCACGGCCGCCTCCGCGAGCGTCTCGCCGGGCTGGTGTGCGCCGCCGGGCAGTATCCAGCCGTCGGCCCACGGCTGGTCGATCATGAGAACCCGACTGGCGGCGTCGAACGCGATGCCCAGGACGACCCACCCGGACTCGACCGGTTCCGAGTCCGCCGCGTCGGCGAACTCCTCGGGCGAGACAGTCTCGCGACTCTCCGTCTCGAGAAGGCCCTCGTGACTGTCGCGCGGGTCGACAGGCTCCATTACCGAACCCGAGGACGGTCGACGACAAATCTCCCCCGGACTCGGACTCCGTGGGACCTATCCTGTCGCTCTGGAAGCAACAGATATGGACGTGACACTGCTGGGTAGCGGCGAAGTCACCGGCGTGCCGCCGCTGTTTGCCGACCTCGACGGGGCGGACGCGAAGCGACGGCGACGCAGGCCGAGTCTCCACGTCGAGACGCGCGAGACGGCGCTCCTGCTGGACGTGAGTCCCGACGTGCGCGAGCGGGTGTGGGAGGCGGACGTCGAGGCGGTCGACGCGGCTTTCCTGACGCACTTTCACCACGACCACGCGGGCGGGGTGCGACGACCTCGCGCTCGTCGCACCCCATCTGGATATCGACGTCCACGCCACGGAGACTGGTCGCGAACACTTCCGCGAGGAACGGAGCCACCTCACCGACACCGTCGATTTCGCGACGTTCGACCACGGCGACGAAGTGACCGTCGGGGACCTGACCGTCGTCCCGTTCCCCGTCGAACACGGACGCCCGGCGTTCGACACGGTGGGGTTCGCCGTCTCGGAGGGCGATTCGACCGTCGTCTGGGCACCCGACATCGAACGGTTTCGTCCGGACATGGCAGGGGGAGGGGCCTACCGAGACGCCGACCTGCTCTTCATGGAGGGGTCGCCGCTGGTGCGCGAGGGACTGTTCGAGGAGGTGGAGTTCGAGAGAGAGAGATAGAGCGCGCGAACGCGGACCGCACAGTACTGGTCCACGTGAACGAGTATCTCGACGGCCCCACGGAGAAACTGCGGGCGGAAGCCGCCGAGCGCGGGTACGAACTCGGGCGGGACTTCGCGTCCTACCGGGTCTGATTACTCGCCCGCGCCTTCGAGTTCCTCGACGAGTTCGTCGGCGTCGATGTCCTCGTCCTCGAGGGCTTCCTCGATGTCGCCGCCGCCCATGCCGCCCATACCGCCCATCATGCCGCCGAGACCGCCCATGCCCATGCCCTCGCCGAGGGTCTCCTGGACGATGACGCGGTCGATACCGAGCTGTTCGACCAGCTGCTGGGCGATCTGCTGTTTGCCCATCATCCACTGCTGGTTCATCGTCAGCTGGGGTACCGCCTCGATGTAGAGCGTGTCCTTCTCGACCTCGACGGTCTCGTACTCGGGTTCGCTCTCCTCGTCTTCATCGTCCTCGTCGTCCGCTTCAGCCTCCTCGCCCTCGTCGGGTTCGACGAGCTGTTCTTCCTCCTCGACGTCGGTCTGGAACCACAGTTCCAGATCGATGTCGAGCATGGTGCCGAGCAGCGCCTGGGCCTTCGCCTCGCGGTCCTCGACCTGGTCGAGGATCTCGTACTCGTACTCGACGTCCTCGCCGGCGAGGGGGTGGTTGAAGTCGACGCGTGCGCGGCCGCCGATGACCGTCTCGACGTGGCCGTGCTCGCCGTCGATGTCGACGTGGGCGCCGGGGTAGCGGTCGTCCTCCGGGATGCGGTCGACGCTGATGGTCCGGACTTCGTCCTGGTCGAACTCGCCGAACGCCTCCGCGGCGTCGACGATGACGCTGCCCGAGTCGCCGACCTCCTTGCCGACGATGTCGTCCTCGACGGCGCCGAAGACGTGACCCTCGCCGATGACGACGGTTCGCGGGGCGAACTCCTGGTCCTCGCCGACGCCCTCTTCCTCGGCGACCTCGGGGTCGGTCGTGTCCACGAGCGTGCCGTCCTCGACGGTGCGAGCGGTGTAGGCGATGGTGACGAAGTCGCCGCGCTGCAGCCCGGTTGCTTCCTCGCTCTCGGCGACGTCCTCGGCGTCCGCAGCCTCGGTCTCGACGTCTTCAGCCGGTTCGGCCTCTGTCTCGGCCTCGTCGGCCTCGTCGTTGCTCATACCGGTACGGACTGGCGTTGCACTCTTAAGAACAACGTTTCGGGGGCGCGAGCGACCCGGTCGGACCCGGGGGGCGGCTGTCGGGGGCGCGATTATCGCCGTCGTGATTTGAACTCGACGGTGTACCCTGCCGTCGAAAGAGGATTCCGGTCCGGAGTCGGTCGTTTTTTGCCCGAACGGTCCGGCCACCGGATATGTACGAGGTCGAGATCAAGGTCAGGGCCGACCACGACGTGGTCCGCAATCACCTCCACGGACTCGACGCGATTCCCGGCGGGACGGTCAGGCAGGTCGACACGTACTACGACGCGCCCCACCGCGACTTCGCCGAGACCGACGAGGCACTCCGTGTCCGCGAGGAGGTCACCGAACACGACGAGTCGACGGCTATCACCTACAAAGGCCCGCTGATCGACGACGCCTCCAAATCCCGCGAGGAACACCAGACTCGCGTCCAGGATCGGGAAGCCATCGAGGGCATCCTCGACGGCCTGGGCTTCGAACCCGCCGAGACGGTCGAGAAAGACCGCGAACGCTTCGACCTGAACGGCTACACCGTCACGCTCGACACCGTCGACGGCCTCGGGGAGTTCGTCGAGGTCGAAACCGAGACCCCCGACGACGACATCGCCGACGCCCGAGAGGGGGCCGAGGGGATCCTCCAATCGCTCGGTCTCGACCCCGACGCCGGTATCCGTACTTCCTACCTCGGTCTGTTGCTCGACGCCGAAGAGTGACGAGGACTCCATCCCGTCCCGATTGCCGCGGCGTCGAACCCGTGAGGACGGACGCTGACGCAGGACGTGGTGTGATGCACTCGAGTAATTTTCGTAGCCGGAAAGGTTTCCGCAAGTTATAGGAAGGGGCGAAGCGAACCACGGGACAATGACCGAGCGGAACATCCGCGTTCAGCCGGCAGCGGGACGCGCAGTCGAAGACCAGGAAGTCGAGATCGTCGAACGAAAGGGACTGGGGCATCCGGATTCTATCTGTGATGGCGTCGCCGAGGCCGTCTCGCGGGCGCTCGCGAGCGAGTACATCGACCGGTATGGCACCGTCCTGCACTACAACACGGACGAGACGCAACTCGTCGCCGGCAAGTCGGCGCCGAAGTACGACGGCGGCGAGGTACTGAGCCCCATCTACCTGCTCATCGTCGGTCGTGCGACCAAAGAGTACGACGGCGAGACGTTCCCGGCCGAAACGATCGCACTCGATGCGGCCCGTGAGTACCTCCGCGAGCACTTCCCGCATCTCGACGTCGGGAGCGACGTCATCGTCGACGTCAAACTCGGCGAGGGGAGCGGGGATCTCCAGTCGGTGTTCGGCAAGAAGAGGAAGGTGCCGATGGCCAACGACACGAGCTACGGGGTCGGCCACGCACCGCTGACCGAGACCGAGGAGATCGTCCTCGACGTCGAACGGAGTCTCGTCGGTGAGTACGCCGAGGAGAACCCGGTAGTCGGCCAGGACGTCAAGGTGATGGGCAAACGCGAGGGCGACGAGATCGACGTCACCGTCGCGATGGCCGCCGTCGACCAGCACCTCTCGGGACTGGACGAGTACAGGGAGACGATCGAAACCGTCCGCGAGTACGTCCACGACGTCGCGACCGACCACACCGACCGCGACGTCGAGATCAGCGTCAACACCGCCGACGACTACGAGAGCGGGTCGGTCTATCTCACCACGACCGGGACCTCCGCGGAGAACGGCGACGACGGCTCCGTGGGGCGAGGGAACCGCGCCAACGGGCTCATCACGCCTAACCGACCGATGAGCATGGAGGCCACCAGCGGCAAGAACCCCGTCAACCACATCGGGAAGATCTACAACCTCCTCAGTACCGAGATCGCGCGGTCGGTGGTCGCCGAGGTCGACGGCATCCGCCAGTTGCAGGTCCGCCTGCTCTCGCAGATCGGTCGCCCGATAGACGAACCCCACGTCGCCGACGCGACGGTCGTCACCGAAGGGGACGTCTCCGTCTCGGACGTCGAGGGCGAGATCGAGGCCGCCATCGACGAGGAACTGGCGAACGTCACCGAGATCACGCGGCGGGTCATCGACGGGGAACTCTCGACGTTCTGAGATGGTATGCCCGGCGTCGGGCACACGACGACGGGAGGCGAAACCGCTTAGGGCCCTGCAGTTCTCGACGCGTCCATGACGCGGGTCTGTCTGGTCGGCAAGTCGGAGGTCAACCTCCAGTACGAACTGCTCTCGCGCGAGACGGCCCGCGAGGCGCTCTCGACCTACGACATCCGCGAACCCTACGAGAACGCGGTCGGCGTCGAGACGGTGAGTCTCGGCGCGGCCGTCGCCCTGCTCAACGACCTCGACTGGTATCTCGTGCGCTTCGTCGACGAGGCGATGGTCCTCGAACCCAGTGTGAGCGACGAGGAGTGGCTCTCACGCGGCCTCGCGGCCGCGGTCCGTGACGACGAGGTCGCTCCCGACGAGACCGGGCGGTTCCTCAAACTCTACGGACTCGAGAACCCCGACCCCGGGGAAGACGCGGACGGGGAGTCGACGGGCAGCGACCCACCCCGCAGACTCGTCGAACCGATGTACGTGACCCGGACCGGGTCTGACCTGCCGACCTACGACCTGCGGGAGGTCGAGGAGACGCTGGTCGAACGCGTGACGGAATCGGAATTCGGCGCCTGACTCACGTACGACGGGTCCTTCGTCGGTCTCGTCTCGACCGACTGCCGGGCACCGACCGAGGATTTATGCGCCAGTGTGACACACACTCATACAGTGTCGCCGGCTCGAACAGTCGTCCCGCTTGTCACCGTCCTGCTGGTGGTCGCTGGCCTGGCCCCGGTGACGGGTGTCGCGGGGGCGGGCACTGGGACCGGCGGGTTCGCCGTTCTCGGACCGGATCTCTCGAGCGGGGGCGTGCAGGGGACGCCCGACCGGCCGGCATCGAACCCCAGTATCGTCCAGCACGTCGAGTACCGACTGTTGCCGAACACGACCGGTCGTATCGGGATGACGCTCCGGTACGAACCGGGGGCCAACATCACGTCCATCGTCACCTATGGTGCCGGTTCACGGACGCTCGTTGATGCCGAGGGGTTCGACCGGCGGCGGAACGGTCGATGGGTGTGGACTGGCGGAACCCCGACCCCGTCGCTGTCCTTTCTCGTGACCGTGAACCGGAGCGGACCCGCCTACCACGGACTCGGGTGGGTCGACACCGGTGACTGGGCACTCGCTCGCCCGCGGACTGCGTTCGCCTACCGGAACGACGGAGACGCCTGGCGATACTCCTGGCAGGACCCCGAACGGATACAGAAGCGAGCGCAGGTCGACGGCGACGGCGTCGTGGGGTCGTCGATCGTCTACCTCGGCCCCCACCGGACGACGGAGCGTCAGATCTCCCACGGTACGCTCAGGGTCGTGAAACCGGATTCGTCGAACATGACGTCGGTCGACCCGGTGGTGGAGACGATACGGCAGGCGTCGACACAGCTCCGTGTCGGTGACGGTGACGAGCGCGTCACCGTCTTCGTCGGACCGCGGCCGTTGCGAGACGGTGGCGTCGCCATCAGCGAACACGACGGCAGCCAGGACGTGTGGGTGTCGGACCGGGAACCCATCGCACCTCCGCACAACACCTGGGTCCACGAGTACGTCCACACCCGACAGTCGTTCGAACTCGGGGAGGGGATGCGCTGGTTCACGGAGGCGAGCGCGACATACTACGCGGGACTGCTCTCCGTGCAGCAGGGACTCGACGGCCGCCAGGGCTACGAGGCGTTCCAGTCGACGCTCCAGCGCAACTACTCGGAGGGCGTCGTCCTCGCGAACCGGTCAGACTGGCACGGCGACTACACCCCCTACTCGCGAGGGACGAAGACGCTGGCCGCTCTCGACGGACGGATCCGGAACGATACCGGCGGGAACCGGACGTTACAGGACGTCTTCCGCCGGATGAACACCCACAACGGGACCGTCACATACGGCGATTTCAGCCGGATCGTCGCGAACGTCACCGGCACGGACCACGGCGCCTGGCTCGCCGCCCACGTCGCGGGGCCCGAACGAGTCGACGTCCCGACGGACCCGTTCGTCTACACGGTCCCGGGAGGGGGATACGACGCCGACGATGACGGGTTGCCGACGGCAGAGGAGCGCAGGGCCGGGACTCACCCCTTCGACGTCGACACGGACGGCGACGGCCTGCCCGACGGGTACGAGGTCTACGCCGGAACGGACCCGACCGACGCCGACACCGACGACGACGGCGTCCCGGACGGCGTCGAGGTGTCGCTGGGCACGAACCCGACGAACACCACGGGGTACGGCGGGCTCGGTCGGTGACACCGTGACTTTCCGTGGGTGATCGTCACGGAACGGCGGATTCAAGACGCTCTCGCCACGAGCGGAGGGTATGACCACAGTCGCGGTGCTCGCGGACCCGCCGGCACAGTCCGAGGCGCTGACCGGACTCGTCGAGAGCGACGTTCTTACCGCCGCAGCGGCGGAGACGCTCTACACTGCCACGCTCAGGGACGCCTGCGCCGCGGTCGAATCGAGTGGCGGCGAGTTGCTCGTGAACTACCGTCCGCTGGGGGAGTCCGATGACGCTGCGGAGGCGGCCGTCCAAGAGGCCGTCGGGCCTGCACTGTCGGACCCCGGGAGTGTGCGATACGAGGTGCAGGTGGGGTCGACGCGGTCGGCCCGGGTCGGGAACACGGTGACACACCTCCTCGAACGAGAGGGCGTACAGAGCGCTGCCGTCGTCGACCCGGCGGTCGCGCTCTTCGAACGACGGCACGTCGACAGCGCGGCGATGAAACTCCGGGGGGCCGAGGTCGTCCTGGGCCCGACGCCGGGCGGGGCGGTCTGGTACGCCGGCTTCACCGAACCCGTCGATTTCACCGACGCGCTCGCGCCTCCTTCCCTGCGGACGCTCACCGGACGAGCCACCGACGAAGGGTACGGGGTCGACCTCCTCGAATCGCTCCCGCTCGTGAGCGACGCAGACGGACTGGCGTCGGCGGTCGTCCTCGTACGGACGCGTGAGCAGGCGGGCCTGCCCGTGCCGGAGTACACGCGGGAAGCGGTCACGGACCTCGGTCTCGACGTGACGGACACCGGAGAGGGGCTGACCGTGACGACGGGGGACACCGACAGTTCTTAGAGGCGAGGCGGACAAGTCCGTGACGCGGTGGGATAGCGAAGTGGCCTAACGCGCCTGCCTTGAGAGCAGGTGTCCTCACGGACCCTGGGGTTCGAATCCCCATCCCACCGCGTTCTGTCGCGAGCATCTCGCGAGCGACGAAAGCGTTCATTTGGATTCGAACCAGGGAGGAGCTCCGCTCCGACTGTGGTTCGAATCCCCATCCCACCGCGTTCTGTCACGAACACCACGGCGAGCAGTTCGTGTGCTCGCCACCGTGAGTGACGTACGCAGCGCGGGGATTCGAATCCTGGAAGTCGCAGTTTGTGAGGGAGTGGAACGACCGGGCAAAAGCGTCTTCCTCCGGTTCGAATCCCCATCCCACCGCGTTCTGTTACGAACACCACGGCGAGGAGTTCGCGTGTTCGCCATCGTGGGCGAACAGTTTTGACCCGACGAGGAGACAGACCGGACGTGAGCGTGCTCGCAGACGCCGACCAGGAGAACCCCTGGTCACACGAGGGGAGTGGAACAGCTCGGGCGATACTCGTCGCGGTCGGCCTGACGGTGGCGGGGATCGTCGTCTCGCTGGTCGGCGGTGTAGCCTTCATCATCCCGCTGATAATCCTGGAGGTGGACGTCCAGAGTACGGGACCGTTCCTCGCGTTGACCGCCGTGGGGCAGGTGGGATTTCTGGCGGTCGGCTACCTCTACGCGCGGTACAGCGGGCTGATGGTCCACATCTCGCGACCGTCGCTACGAGAGGTCGCGGTCGCACTCGCCGGCGTACTGGCCGCACTCGTCGTCGTCACGGTCACGAGTGGGATTTTCGCCGTACTCGGACTCGTCCCGGGATCGGTTATCGGCGACGCGGCGTTCGAGGACCCGATGCTCTTGCTCGGACTCGCGGCGCTGTCGATCGCGCTCGTCGCACCGGCCGAGGAGTTCCTCTATCGGGGTGTGGTCCAGGGGCGACTCAGGTGGTCGTTCGGCCCCGTCGGTGCCGTGGTCGCGTCGAGTCTCCTTTTCGGGTCGATCCACCTGGGGAACTACACGGGGAACACCGCAGCGGTCGTCTCGGGTGCCGTGGTCATCGCCTGTGGTGGGCTGGTGTTCGGGACGCTCTACGAGCGGACGCGCAACCTCGCGGTGCCGATCGTGGCTCACGCCGTCTACAACACCCTGTTGCTCGTACTCGCCTTCCTCACGCTGTGAGGGCGGCGGGCCACGGCGCCGGCACGGCGGCGGAGAGTAACCCTTTTGCGTGATTCGTCCGGAGTGTCGATATGGACTGGCCGCACGACCCCGACGGCGACGAGGGGAGCGAGGGGCGACGGAAGTACGGACAGGCGGTGCTCGCGAAGAAACTCGACGAGGACGAGGACTTCCCGCTCGAACGGTCGGAGTTCGTCGCCGAGTTCGGCGACGACCCCGTCCGTATCGACTACGAGACCGTCGTCAGCGTCTCCGAGATCTTCGAGCATGTCGACCAGGACGAGTACGAGGACTTCCCCGACTTCCACAAGGCCGTGGGGAAGGGGCTCCGCGAGGCCGACTACTGGCCGTACCGACTCGAACACGCCTGAGTCCGGTCAGAGGGTCTTTTATTCCCCCGTCTCTACGTCCGTGCGATGAGTGAGTCCCCGGAAGCGAAGGCAGGCGTCGCCGACGCCGACCTCGCCGGAACGTCGATACTGGTGACGGGTTCGACCAGCGGCATCGGGCGCGAGGCGGCGCTCGCCTTCGGTCGCCTCGGCGCCGACGTGATAGTCCACGGCCGCGACCACGATGCGGGGCAGGCCGTCGTCACCGAACTCGAACAGGTCGGTGCCGAGGGACGGTTCGTCCGCGCCGACTTCGCAGACGTCGACGAGGTGCGTGACCTCGCGGCGACGGTTCGAGAAGCGACGGACGAACTCGACGTCCTCTGTCACAACGCGGGCGCGCTCTTGCGCCGCGGAGAACTGACCGACCTCGGGGTCGAGAAGACGTTCCACGTCAACCACCTCTCGGCGTACCTGCTGACCGCGGAGTTGCTCGACCACGTCGCCAGCGAGGGCCGGATCGTCACGACTGCCTCCGACGCCCATCGCGGTGCCGACCTCGACCTCGACTCGGTGACGAGTCTCCGGGGATTCTCGGCGGGGTCGGCCTACGGACGGTCCAAGCTCGCCAACGTACAGTTCGCGTTCGAACTGGCCCGCCGGCTGGAGTTCGCCGACCGGAACGTGCGCTCGAACGCGTTCCACCCCGGCGCCATCCCCGGCAGCGGCTTCACGCGATTTCTGCCCGGGCCGCTGTCGACCGGCGCGCGCCTGCTGGACCCGCTGCCGTTCGTCACGTCCGTCGACGAGGGTGCGGCGGCGCTCGTCTACCTCGCCGTCTCCGGCGACGTTTCCGATATCTCCGGCCGGTACTTCGACAGACAGGACCTGGCGACGGCGACGATGGCCGCCCGTGACCGGGACGCACAGCGGGCGCTGTGGGAGCACAGCGCCGAGTTGCTCGACATCGCGGAACCGCTGGCCGACTCGGCGGTCGACCCGGCTGTCGACGCCGCCGAAGCCGGCGAGGACTGAACGCGACTCGACGTATTACGCTCGCTCGGAAGAGTGCTCGGTCGGGGATTTGAACCACGGTCGGAGCGAAGCTCCTCCCTGATTCAAATCCCGCTCCCTGCGCTTCTGCTCGTCACTTTGTTCCTCGCAGAATGCTCGGTCGGGGATTTGAACCCCGGTCATCGGCTCGAAAGGCCGAAATGATTGGCCGGACTACACCAACCGAGCGCGTCGTCGCGTCGCATTCGGCGAATTGCACCGGCTATATTTAAACTCGTCTCTCTGGACCGAGTGTGTGGACGACTGCCTCACCGACTGACGGCGACCCACGATTCCATCGGGCCTGTCTGCGCAAGCAGTGTCCAGATGGCCGCGGCGGGCCGATCGGTAGATGCAATGTCGAGCACACTGTCAGACGACGTGATCGGCAACGACGTGGTAGACACACACGGCGATCGAGTAGGCGTCGTTACAGCGGTCGAGTACGGGACGCCCCTGGTGGACCCCGACCCGGGCCTCACCGACAAACTCAAAGCGAGACTCGGCTGGGAGGACGCCTCCGACGAGGACTTCCCGCTACAGGAGGCGGCCATCGACACCGTCACCGACGACGAAATCCGCCTCCGGTACGAACGATAGCCGTCACCACCCGACGGCGTTTTCCCCACGCTGCACGTTCAGGCAGCGGCGTCTGGTGTATCGGGAACGGACAACAGTTCGTGAACGAAAACGTACGACACTCGGACGGATCCCCGACAGTCGAAACGGGCGAGACCGTGTACAACGAGGCCGGTGAAGTGGTCGGGGTCGTGCGTGAAGTCGGAGATGGGGAGTTCACAACCCGGACACTGCCGGAGACGAGCATCGAAGAGTCCTACGACAGCGACGAGGACATTCCGGATGCGGGAATCGGTGAGGGATTTCTGATGTGGCGCTGTGGAGAGTGTGGAAAGATGGGCGAACGACACGACGGCGTTCCCGAACGGTGCCCCAGCTGCGACGCACCGAAGGAAGCGATCGCCAGAACTCGAGAGGACTGACCCGCCAGCCCGAGGGACCTCCGTGCCATCCCCCTCCCCCGGAGCAGACGCCGCCACGAGGTACTGGTCGATCACTCGTGCTCTCTGTCACCTCCCCCGGCCGTCTCCACCTGTCCAGAAACGTCGAAGTGCAGGCGGTGAACCCCAGCCGGCGCGTGCAAGCCCAGGCCGTTTGTCGCTCAGGCCCCGCATACAGACGCGAACGATGTCCACTACGACCCAGTTCTCCTGGAAGAACGCGAGCACGGTCACGACGTTGGTCGACGCCGCCCTGGCGTTCGCACGCGGCCGACCGAAGAGTGGCGTGATACTCCTGGCGGCCGCCGCTCTCTCGACCAGAATCGACGGCCTCGGAACGGTCGTCTCCGTACTGCTCCGACTGGTCCGACGCTTCCGGTGAGTCCGCCGGCCCGTTCGTGGTCCGCTGTGAGTCGGCTCGAACGACGAGGAAGCCATCCAGTTCGAAATCCGCTGGCCCGCCAAAGAGACGGGAGACGACAGCGACGTCGCGATCAGATAAACGACGGCAGACACCGCCTGTCTTCGTTCAAGCACGGGCCCGGCACGTGCCAGGTCAACCCACATTTTCGTCGCGCCCCGAGAACCGATATGCACGACGGCAGTCGCAGATACGGCGTCGAACTCGACGATCTCGCAGACGAACTGGACCGGATAGTCTATCCGATAGAGCGGGAGTCACTCCTCGAACGGTGCGGAGAGCGTGAACTCGACCTCGAGAACGGGACGACGACGGTCCGTGAGGTGCTGGAGCGAGAGCGTGTCCGGACGTACGAATCGAGGTCCGACGTCGAGCGTCGGATACTGATACTGGTCGAGACGGACGCAATCGGCCGCGAGGCGTACTCCGACAGGGGTGGAGCGGCACTGGGTATCGACCGCGAGGACGGCACCCGGTAGTCGTCAGTCCCCGGCAGGAATCGACTGGTCCTCGACCGGCCCCAGTTCCTCGACGAACTGCATGATGATCTTCTCCTCCGCGCGGTGGAGCGTCTCGCTACAGGTGGATTTGGCGATCCCCGACACCTCGGCGAGTTCGGTCAGCGTACAGTCGCGTGGCGTATCGTAGTACCCCTCCTCGACGGCCGTCGTGACCAGGTCTCGCTGTTTGGGCGTCAGCAGTTGCTCAGTCTCGACCTCCTGACGAACCGAGACCACGTCGAAGTCGATGTCGAACCGTCGCAACTGGTCGGCGAGCGTCGAGAGCCTGTCCCGGGGGGCCGTCACCTCCCAGTTGACGCTCCCGTCGACCACGGTGAAGGGCAACTCCAGCGGCGTCCCGGCGTTGCGAACTGGCAACAGGAGGACGGGGTTCGACGTCTCGAACTGGACGAGCACTGTGTCGTCCTCGCGCTGGAGTACCTCCGTCGAGATGACCTCCTCGGCGGCGTCCATCTCCCGGACGACCGCGGCGACGTCAGGCCCCGTGACCTCCGCCAGTGCGACGCCCCCCTCGTCTTTCGGGAAGGCTGTCAGTATCTCGAAACGTGCCTCCGGATACCGCCGCGACAGGGCGCCGATCCACACCGAGTCCGGGACCGTGACCGTCAGTCTCGCCCGTGGCATGCGTACATGTTAGGCTCTCCGATGCCTATCAGTGTTTCCGAACATGTTCGCTTGTCGGTACCGGGGTGTTCGGTCGCAGTCACACCGGCTCACGGAGTGCCCAGACGTCAATCTGGATGGCTTCCGCCGGATCGAGATTCGACGGTTCTGCCCCGCGAGAGGTTATAATCCCCGCGTGATAGAGCATCAGCGTTGAATTGGAAGACTGTCGGCGAGTGGTACGTGGATCCTTCGGAGAGTGGCGGGGTCTGCAACTCACCCTCAGTGTCGAGCACGCGACTCCGGACGTCGTCGTCACCGCGGACGAACAGTTCGACCGTCAGTGATGGGTGTAATTCGTGCAGATACTCGACGAGTTCCGGAAGTCTCGGTTCGGCGATCCCGTCGTCGTGCATCTATTGTAGCTCTTCGACCAGCAACCGCGTCACAGGATACCCGTAGACGACGCGCCGGGCGACCAGCCCCCACTTCGGGGCGAGATCACAGAGACGTTCGCGTGACCGCATCCAGTTCTCGAATGTGGCGAGTGCAGTGTCGACAGATCCGTACTCCCGTCGAGCGAATCGGACGACTTCTCGGCCCAGCGGCGTCAGTCGGACCGCTGTGGGCCCGTCCTCGATGAGGTCGAGAAATGCCGCCCCGGTTCTTGCCCCGTCGACCGCGCGAACGACGTATTCCGAGAGTATCTCTTCTGTGTCGGTCGTATGTGAGACAGCGAGCGGGTACGCGAGATAGTTCTTCGGGTGGTTGAGCCCGAAAGACTTGTCTGTGACACCCTGTGCACTCGCCTGAAACCTGATGGCAGTCGTCTCTGTCGTGGTTCGATTCCCGACGAGACGGGGAACCTCGACCGGTTCGACGCACCCACCTGGGTCGACACCCAGGATGCCGACGTTCAACTGGCGTGCCAGTGTTCTGGCGGACTGCGTGACCGCCTCGACGGGCGCAGCGACGTACGCGACGTTTGCCTCGTGCAACCTGTCGTACGCCTGGACGATACCCCGTTCGACGTCCACACCTCCTTGACTCGTGTAAGGCCGGTATCGAACGATGGTCGGCCGTCGCCGACGGTATCAAGGCTATCTCCCTACGCCGAAAGGTCGATACTGGCGACCCAGAAACGCTGACGACCGAGAAACACGAGGACTTATTACCGTCCAATTATCTGGACCAACTCCCATCTAGCAAAACCTTTAAGTATCTGACAGACTTACATTAGGTTAGGGTTGGCGGCTTCCGGGATTTTTTGGCCCTCGCCACCGGAAGCCAACGCCCTCCACCCCCGCCATCGGTTCACAGATACGACACCCATGTCAGAAGCACGTCCCCGCACGACCGACGAACAGACCCGAGTAACCACCAACGATACAAAATCGGACCAGGAACGCACGCAGAACGCCTGCTCCGAGTGTGGCGGCGCACTCCACACCGATGAGGAACACGGTGAGACCGTCTGCGAGGAGTGTGGTCTCGTCGTCGAGGAGAACAGCATCGACCGCGGCCCCGAGTGGCGTGCGTTCAATCCCCAGGAAAAGGACGACAAAAGCCGCGTGGGCGCCCCGACCACGAAGCTGATGCACGACAAGGGGCTCTCGAGTGTCATCGACTGGCAAAACAAGGACGCCTACGGGAACGCCCTGAGTTCCAAGCAGCGCCAGAAGATGCAGCGCCTGCGCACGTGGGACGAGCGCTTCCGCACTCGCGACCACAAGGAGCGCAATCTCAAGCAGGCGCTCGGCGAGATCGAGCGCATGGGGAGCGCCCTCGGACTCGCCGAAAACGTCCGTGAGACCGCGTCGGTGATTTACCGCCGGGCGCTCGAGGAGGACCTGCTGCCTGGTCGGTCGATCGAAGGCGTGGCCTCGGCCGCCATCTACGCCGCCGCCCGACAGGCGGGAACCCCCCGCCGTATCGATCGGGTCGTGAACGCCAGTCGGATCGACGAAATGGAGTTCAAGCGGACCTATCGCTACATCGTCCGCGAACTCGGCCTCGAAATCGAACCCGCAAATCCGGAGAGCTACGTCGGCCGGTTCGCCTCCGAACTCGGTCTCTCGGACGAGGCCGAGCGTCGGGCACGCGAGCTGCTCGAGACGGGGAAAGAGCAACTCGTCCACGTCGGCAAGAGTCCCGTTGGGCTCGCCGCTGCAGCTGTCTATGCCGCCCCGCTGCTCTGCAACGAGCAGATCACCCAGGCGGAGGTCAGCGAGGTCACGGACATCAGTGAAGTCACGATCCGCAACCGCTACCAGGAACTGCTCGACGCTGCAGAGCAGACTCGTCCGGTCTGAACGACGACTGCTCAGTCGGGCGTCTCGGACACGCAGGTATGGTCGGTTGGTGAACTGCAACCGGGACGATACCTATCTACGCTGAAGGACGTCACACCAGACTGATTTCCGACTCGGACTGGCCGACAGACGGTGGGGCACCGCCTTTCTGGATCACGTTGAATGCCCGCATCAAATCTGTCCGGGAGATGATCCCGACGAGGTTCCCGGTCTCGTCGACGACAGGCAGGCGACCGACGCCGTTCTGCTGCATTTGCTGAAACGCCTCCATCGCGTCGGCATCGGGGGCAATCGTCTTGATATCGGTTGACATCACATCCTCGACCCGAAAGGCGTCTCGTTCGACCTCTTCGATAGCGCCCGCATCATCCAGCGTCACCATCCCGATGAGATCACCGTTTCGTACCACCGGATATCCGATATGCCGTTCATTGAACATCCGCGCAACGAGGTCGGTGATCGAGGTGTCCCCGGTGACCGTCTCGAGGTCCTCTTCGTGAGTCATCACGTCCTCGACGGTGACGCCTTCGAAGGCCGCTTTGACCGAGGTCTGTTGCGCTTCACCGGATGCGGCGATGTAAATGAAAAACGCCAACAAGACGAGAAACAGATTGGTGAACAAGCCGAGCAGGCCCAACATGAACGCGAATACTTTTCCGACGGCAGCTGCCTGCTGCGTCGCCCGAGCGTGCGGCTGATTCCGAGCGAGAAGCGCCCGGAGGATACGTCCCCCGTCCATCGGAAAGCCGGGGAGGAGATTGAACGCGGCGAGCACGATGTTGAGAATGGTGAGATAGCCGAAGACGAAGCGGACGGGATTCAGACTCGACGGTAGTGAGATGAACGCGACGTAGGAGCCAATGCCGATGAGGACGCTCACGATTGGCCCGGCGATAGCAATCACCAGCTCGTGGCGCCAGTCTTCAGGGAATTCGGTGAAGTTCGCCACGCCGCCGAGCAACCAGAGGGTGATCGACTCGATCTCGTACCCGTACCGCAGTGCGACCAGCGAGTGGCCGAACTCGTGTAGGAGTACGCCGACAAAGAGTCCCAGAGCTGATGCCAGTCCAAGTATCCACGGGAGGTATCCGCTCGTCAGTTGCTTGGAGTCGATCGTTGCGGTAAATGCCTCGTTGATCACGAGTACCAATTCGGTGATATCCCAGGCGATGAACGCAGCGAACAGGGGAAGGACGATCAGAAAGGTCCAGTTGAGCCTGATTGGGATACCAAACGCCGAACCGATCCGAAATCCTCGCATACGTGAGTGATTGCGGTGGAATTGGTTAAAAAGCGTCTGTTGACAGAACGACGTGTGTCGGTGAGTTCGGTAAGGTTGCTCTCGCCACGTATCAGGGGGTCCGGTCAGGGACGCATCTATGGCTATCTTGCCGAGTAGCGGACATCCCTCTCTGGAAATCACCGAAACCATATTATCCGACGCTGAGTGGTCCTACTTCATGGGACCTCTCGGTTGGATCATTGGATCGACGGTTTTGATCAGCCTTCTCGCGTGGCTTGGAATCCTGACGCTCTTTCTGAATGACGAACTGCTGGATCAGATCCTGTTGGTGCTCGTCGCGCTCGCCGCCGGTGGACTGATCGGGGGCGCGTTCCTTCACCTTCTGCCTCGCGCCATTCAGGAGTACGGGACGACGGACACGCTGCCCCTGTTTCTGTCCCTGATCGTTGGCTTCTGTCTCTTCTATGTTCTCGAACAGTTCATTCACTGGCATCATCACCACACGGCAGCACACGACCACGAACCCGTGTCATATCTCGTGCTGATCTCGGATACGATTCACAACTTCATCGATGGGTTGGTCGTCGCCGGTGCGTTTCTCTTCGGTATCGACGTCGGCATCGTGACGGCAGCTGCGATCGCTCTCCACGAGATCCCCCAAGAGATCGGCGATTTCGGCGTTCTCGTCTACGGCGGCTTCGACCGTATGCAGGCTCTCGTATTGAATTATCTGACGCAAGCCACAGTCATCCTCGGCGGAATCGTGGGGTACTATCTTGCCGGCGTCATCGAAGGGACGCCGGTACTGCTCCTTCCATTTGCAGCCGGGAATTTCATTTATATCGCCAGCTCCGACCTGATTCCCGAGATCAAAGAGGAGGAGGACGTTCGGAGAGCCGCCATCTATTTCGTGGTGTTCCTGACTGGCGTGGTGCTCATGCTGGGAATCAAGCTCTTTCGCCGAGGAGTCAGCTAACCGTCGGCGACATCAGTCATCTGGAGATAGCGTGATTTCCATCAGATGAGATTGTGCGTTCGGTATTTTATCGACGGACGAGAAATGAGACACATGTACGATAGAATCCTCGTCCCGACGGACGGCAGTGCCGGCTCGAACGAAGCGCTTCGCCACGGAATCGATCTCGCGCAGAAGTACGATGCGACGGTCCACTTGGTATACGCCGTGGATGAAGGGATCTACGGCCACTACGGCGGCATTGACGCGATCGAACACGCCGAGGAGGCACTCAAAGAAGCAGGCGAGGAAGCACTACAGGCCGCTCGTGAACGCGCTGAGTCGGCGTCAGTGCCTGTCGAGGTTCACGTCGAACATACGACCCCGCACGAGGGAATCATCGATACCGCCAGGCAGGTCGGGGCCGACCTCATCGTGATGGGAACAGAACGACGGTCGGAGGAGTACCGGCGGATGCTCGGAAGCGTCAGCGAGCGCGTCGTTCGATTGAGTCCAATCCCCGTTCACCTCGTCACGGTCCGCGCTGACAGCGACGCTGGTATCTCGATTCGTGAGGCGACGACAACGGACGGTGACGCGATTCAGACGATCGCCAGGCGTTCGATGAACACGTCGTACAGCGCGTTCCTTGCCGAGACGGAAATCGACGAGGCGATCGAGCAGTGGCACGGGACGGACACGTTCGAGGAACTGCTCTCGGATCGGAACACGATCATTCTCGCTGCCGTAACGAACGGTACTGTTGTTGGATTCTCCCAGAGCCATCTCGTCGACACGCCTGCGGGCGTGGCCGGCGAGATTCACTGGCTTCACGTCGACCCCGAATACCGTGGGAACGGTATCGGGACATCGCTTCTGGACCAGACGCGAACCGTTCTCGAAGAGCGTGGTGTTGACCAGACCAGAGGGTTCGTCCTCAGCGACTACGAGACAGGGAACGTCTTCTACAGAGAACACGGCCTCGACCACGTCGATTCCCGGCCGATCGAGATCGGGGGTGAATCCTTCGAGGAGAACGTGTATTCGGATGTCGAACCCGCCGGGGGAGGACGCGAACCACAGATCGAGTCCTACACGACCGCGGATGGCGACACGCTCTATATCAACTACCAAGAAAGCGAAATCGGCTCGGAGGGGCCGTTCTTTGCGGCGTACACGACGCGTGATCTGGAGCGACGGTATGGGTGGTTCTGTTCGAACTGCGAAAGCGTCGACGTCGCGATGGACACCATGGGTCGTGTCGTCTGTAACCAGTGTGGTAACCGTCATAAGCCGACCCGGTGGGATGCGGTCGTAACCGAGTAGATGTCGGTGATCGGCGTGCGGTTCTCCCGCGATTCGCCGTGGGCAAGCTTGTATTCGTTCTCGGCATACGATAATAATCCTGTTTCTTCATTGTTGTTCCAGTCGTGCGATTAAACGAGTGACTGGCCATGGTAACGATTCCACGCCCTTCGGATTGCATCGGCGTCGTCGGCGTCGCGATCGCGGCCGTCGGGATCCTGATTAGCGTCGGCCTCCTTCTCACGGGGAATTGGAGTCCGTGGGGATGGTATCTGTTCCTCGGGAGCGGAACCCTGTGGGCGATTTCCTGGCTCTCCTGTATGAGCTGGGAATGGGACAACCTCCCGTTCTCGGGGTCGAAATAGGACAACTCACTGGCCGACCAATATCTGGAAGGTGAAACAGCGACTTGAGTGCCGGAGATACGGACCCAGACGACCAGGCGGTCGGATCAGCACATCCGCTGACTACAGAATCTCGGAGAGCGCGGCGACGACCTGTTCGTTGTCCTCGGGGCGAGCCGTCGTCAGTCGCATGTATCCGGGGCCGAGACGGCTGTTGTTCAGTGGCTTGACGAGGATGTCCCGCTCTCGAAACTGCGCCGCGATGTCGGTTGCGCTGTGAGGACTAAAGTCGGCAAGGAAGAAGTACGTCTCCGTCGGGAACGTCCGGACATCGAGTGCTTCGAGGTCGGCCGCAAGCTGCGTTGTCCACGACCGGAGCTCGTCCACCCGTTCCTGGATCGTCGCCTCGTGTTCCAGCGTCGCGATCGCCGCCGCCTGGCTCGGGCGAGCGAGTGGATAGGCGTCGTTGCTGGTGTTTAGATCCGACGCAATCGATTCGGGAAGCACAGCATACCCGATGCGAAAGCCAGCGAGACTGTGGGCTTTCGAAAGCGTGCGCGACACCAGCAGGTTGTCGAACTCCGGGACGAGCGAAACGACGGACTCCCCCGCTAGGTCGATGAAGGCTTCGTCCACGAGGAACTTCGTCTCCGGATGTTCCTCGAGGAGATCGGGAAGTGGTGTCATATCGAACGTCCCTCCATTCGGGTTGTTCGGATTGACGATGACAGCCAGCGTCGTTTCCGGCGGAATATCGAGACTCACAAGATCGATCTCGAACTCGTTCTCAGGCCGCAGACGGGTTTCAGTGTACTCCTGGGCGATCTCCGGAAACAGCGGGTACGTCGGTGTCAGGAGATGCACGTGCTGTCCGAACCGGTCGAATAGCTGCCGAAGAATCAGCTCCGATCCAGCGTTGATATGCAGGTTGGCTTCGGGGACGTCCAACTCCTCGCTCAGAAGTGTTCGTAGCGGTTCCGAGTACGGTTCTGTGTAGTAATTACTGTGGGGGAGGGCGTTTTCGGCCGCCTCGATCGCTTCGTCAATTGGGGGGAGTGGGTTCTCGCACAGCAGGAGTTTGATCCCCTCGAATCCGGCACCGCCTTTCTCGACCGTCGATGGGTCAGCCATGGCAATTTCTTGGTTCTGGGGCACCATTACTCTGTGAGGCCGCTCCCACAGGCTCAGAACCCGTCGAGCGTTCTCCAGTACTCGTAAGGGGATACCGCGCGAACGACTACCATGCCCAACTCCGAACCCTTCGAACGATACACCGAGCGATATGAAGGCTGGTTCGACACACACGAAGCCGCCTATCAGTCCGAAGTCGAGGCGCTCCAGCGACTAATCCCGCAGCCAGGCTTCGGTATCGAGATCGGTGTCGGCAGCGCCCGGTTCGCGGCCCCGCTCGGGATCCAAGTGGGGATCGATCCTGCTGGCGACATGCTGGTTCGCGCTCGCGAGCGAGGGATCGACGTGGTCAAAGGCGTCGCCGAATCCCTCCCGTTCAGAAACGGGACGTTCGACACTGCGCTGATCGTCACGACGATCTGCTTCGTCGACGACATCCCCCAGACGCTGGCTGAAGCCCGGCGAGTGCTGCGCCCGGACGGATCGCTCGTCATCGGTTATATCGACAAGGATAGTCCGGTCGGTCAGATCTACCAGGAGAAGAAGTCGGAGAACCCGTTCTATCGGGAGGCCGTATTCGTCTCGACCGACGACCTCGTCGATGCGCTTGACGCTGCGGGATTCTCGGAGTTCGAGTTCGTGCAGACCATCTACCACTGGCCCGACGAGATCGACGAGCGCGAACCGATCGAAGAAGGGTATGGTGACGGGTCCTTCGTCGGGATCAAGGCTACCAGGTCGCAGCCGTAGCTCACCTCCACTGTTTAAGACGCGCTCCTTCACCTGGGACGATCTGGCTGCGCCATTATGCTGCTGGTCGATATCCTCTAGAGAAGGACGGCGATTGCCGAACTGAACATCATTCCTGGTCGGAAAGAAAGCATGTCGGGAGAAATCGCGAAGGCCGTCGAAGCGCTTGAGGCGTTCGACATAACCTCTGAGACCACTCCGATGGGAAGATGCTGGAGGCCGATGACGTCCACCAACTGTTCGCAGCGTCAGAGGCAGCACATGGGGTGGTCGACGAAGATCGGGTGATTACGACGCTGAAAATAGTCGATAAACGGACGGTTCACCGGCGTGCCAGTGAGAAAGTCACCGCTGTCGAAGACCAGCTCGGCCGAGAAGCCAGACGAGGCGATTAGCGGTTTTCCAGGAGATCATCGACGGATTCGTAGTGGTGAATGTCCACGCCGTCGTCCGAAATCTCAGCGATGTGGACTCCGACACCGGTCTGCACGTCCCGCTCGACTGCGCTCCGGAGGGCACGGCCTGCTATCAGTCGTGCCTCCGATATCGTGAGGGACTGTGGTATTTGAGCGTCGAGGATTCCATAGGCAATTTGCTGACCGCTCCCGACCGCGGCGTACGTCTCCTCGAGAGCGCCCTCGCCCGGGCCGAGTGTGTAAAGGTGTGGGCCGTCGGCGTCGACACCACCGAGAAGGAACGTCGTATCCGGCATAGAGCGCTTCCTGAGTTCCGTCACGGCGACGGTACTGAGGGGCGTCATGTCTATCGGTTCATGGTGGGAGGTCTCGTAGCGGTCTGCTTCGGATCTGATCGCCCGTACGAACGATTGCGCAGTACCGAGGTCATCGGTCGACCCCAGGACAGCGGTCGGATGGATCTGCGATATTTTCCGGACCCCTTCGCTACGAACAACGGCTCCTCGACTCGTCCGGGTGTCGGCCGCCAGAAGTACGCCGTGTTCCGTCGTCAGGCCGACGAGCGTACCACCGGCCACTGGACCATGGCCATCAGTGCGATAGTCTGATGCGACCGACTGCTGGTCTTCTGTTCGGGAGTGATTCATATCGCCACCTGCGAGGGTCGTTCGAACTCTCCGGTGGTAAACGACGGATCTCCCATGGATATCGCCGTCAACGTATCCCGGGGAAAAATAGTCCATCGTGGCACCCGTACTCTGGGCATGGACGAACGTGAATCACTCGCCGCGATCTACGAGTGGCTCCCCGATGCCGGTGACGACGCTGCCGTTGTCGATGATCTGATCTTCACGACCGACATGCTCCACCAGCGGACCGATTTTCCAGCGGGAACGACACGATATACGGCCGGCTGGCGGGCCGTGGGTGCCTCGCTTTCCGACGTCGCCGCAATGGGAGCCGACGCGACCGCCGCCATCGCCGTGTACGCAGCCCCCGAATTCGATCCCGGTGAACTGCATGCGTTCATCGAGGGAGCCCGCGACGTGTGCGAACTAACGGACAGTCGATACGTCGGTGGTGATCTCGACCAGCACGATGAATTCACGGTTGCCTCCTCAGCGATCGGACACACCGATACCCCCACGCTCAGGTCGACGGCCTCCCCCGGAGACATCGTCTGTGTGACCGGGACGCTCGGACGGACCGGGACGGCCTTGCGGCTGTTCGAACAGGGTGCTCACGAGCGGGCGAACGCTCTCTTTCAGTTCGAACCCCGCGTCTCGGCTGGCCAGGTACTCGCCCCGTACGTCTCCGCGATGATGGACTCGAGCGACGGGCTGGCTCGGTCACTCCATCAGTTGGCTGACGCGAGTGACTGTGGCTTCGCGATCGAATGGGATCGAGTCCCCCTCGACGAGACAGTCAGCGAGCTGGCGACGACGGACGAGGAAGAACGCGAATTCGGGCTCTATACGGGCGAGGACTTCGAACTCGTGTTCACGATTCCCCACGACCGGATCGACGCTGCACGAGACGCTTCACCCATCCCGATCGCCGTCGTCGGAAACGTCACCGACCACGACGTGATGATCGATGACGAGCCCCTCCCCGATAGGGGGTACACGCATGGTCGCTGAGACGCGCGACGCGGGCCAACGGCTATCGACTCTGGTTGCGCAGACGAGCGTGACCGTTCCGACGCACGTCGGTGCCGTACGGGAGGTTACACGATAGCCATGGACCCCGTCGTCTACCATCCGATCGGCGTCGTCCGTTCGCCATTCGACACGCCCGAAGACGTGCCACTCGAACCGAGTCGGTCGGTCGACGCCGCTGGCCGGATCGAACTGGAAGCGGAATATCAGGACGCCCTCGCCTTACTCGATGGATTCTCACACATCATCATCGTGGCTCACCTTCACCTGATCGAGGGGTATACGCTCGGGACGTCACCACCGTTCGTCGAGGGGTTCCGTCCCGGGATATTCGCCACGCGCGGCCCGAAGCGGCCGAACCCGATCGGTCTCACAGTCGTCCGGTTGATCGATGTTACCGACGCCGTGCTCCACGTCGAGGGACTTGATCTGGTAGATGGAACGCCCGTGCTCGATATCAAACCACACTACCCTAAACCCGATGAGTATCGGAGTCTCCGCGGAGGATGGATCGAGGACAACCTTGAGCAGACTTCTGAGTCGTGCCCTTATCGTCGCCGACAGACATTCCAAGCGAGTACGTAGCGTCCGTCGTGGGTTTGGCTACTGCCTCCCCCAACCCTGAGAAGCGAACCACTATTCGTACTGGTGTTGGATTATGTGCCGCATCACACGCATCAAACCGTTACTCCCGTGATTCGGCCATTCACTCCAACCCCTGGTGATAATGGGGAGCGTGACCTGCTTTCGTGACCACCAGGCACTGCTGTGCTTCCCGTAGAAGACGGGATCTCCGGAGTGGCCGTTCGAATCGAGAGTCACGCTACCACGTAAGTACGTAGAACGCGATCAGCCCAAGAGACGAAAGAAGCCCTGCAACCGCCGTGACCGACAGTTGGCCGACGTTAAGGGGCGTTCGAAACCCGCGTTCTAAATCCGGCCGAGAATAGCGGAGTTTCAACAACGCGGCATTCACCAGCACGAAGACGATCAACAGCATGAGATTGGCCAATCCGGCCACGATTCCGATATCGCCGAGAAAAACGAAGGGGATCGTGATGAGTCCGACTACCACCACTGCATAGTGGGGCGTTTGCCTGGTTGAGTGAACGCGAGAGAACACCTCGGGAAACACGTGGTACTCCGATTTCGACACGCCGTAGAACAGGCGAGAGGTCGAAATCTGGAGAATGAGTACAGTGTTTGTGGTCGAGAAGAGAGCGATTGCGCCGAGCACTGTCGACCCGAGTGGTCCCCAACCGACCCGGGCAACCTCTGCCAGCGGCGACGCCGAACGGCCCAAGACGCGCCAGTCAACTAGCGCAACCGCCGATAATCCAACCAGTACGTACAGGAGCGTCGTAATACCGATAGAGAGGAGGATCGCACGCGGGATCGTCACGGTCGCGTCCTCCGTCTCTTCGGAGAGGTTGACGACCGATCCGAAGCCGAGATAGGCGAAGAAGATCAGAAACCCCGCGTGGATGACGCCGACCGCGCCGTTCGGGGCGTGGAGGATATCGGCGTTACCCCAGGAGCCACTCGCGATCCAGATGATTATCACCAAGCCGGCGACTTCGATGCCGGTAAAGAGGATGTTTATTTTGGTGGATAGCTCGATCCCCCAGTAGTTGACGCCGGTCATGACGACGACGAGAAGAACGGCGATCGGGATCGACGGCACGTCGACGAAAGAAGAGAGATAGCCCGAGAAGGCCAATGCCACCGCTGCGGACGAGATGACGCCCATGAACAACCGGCCGAGTGCCGTCACATCCGAGACGATTTCTCGATCGAACGCCTCGCGAACGTAGATGTAATCACCTTCTGCTTTGGGGAAGAGCGAAGCGAGTTCGGCATAGCTCAATCCTGTCAGTGACGCGATCAGAGCGGCCAGCAGAAACGAGATCACGATCGAGCCGCCGGTCACGCCGGTCGCCTCGCCGAGAATCGCGTAAATTCCGGCGCCGAGAATCAGGCCAACGCCGTAGACGACGGCTTCGAGGAGGCCGAGTTCGCGACGCAGTTCCGGCATTAGTCGCCACGTCTCGTAGTCGACATAAAAGCATCATGTTCGAGCGCTTGAAGCGTAGCGAGGTCGGTCACTGTGATAGGAGAGACGTCACCGGACACTTCTCGTTGCGGAAGTGCCAGTTAGTAGCTCCCTACGACTGTTCTTTGACCGACGGGGAATGTCTGCACGGAGCGGTGGACCGGACCGATATCTCATCGATTTGTGACGCCGACGCTCTTCTCGAAGTGCGAACGCCAAATCGCATCTACCGTCCTGATTTGGAGCATCACTCAAAAAATGCCAGCAAATCGTCGAGCGAATGCGTATTCAGCACGTTGCTCGCTTCACACCACCCGCGACGGGCCTGCGCGACCCCCAGGTGCATGAAATCCAGTTCGCCCGTTGTATGAGCGTCCGTACTGACGACGTACGAAACCGTATCGCGATACTCTTTCACCGACGCCCAGTCGAGATCGAGTCGCTGAGGTTGAGCGTTGATCTCAATTGCCACGTTCTCCTCGGCAGCAGTTTCCATCACGGTCTCCGTATCGATATCCAGCGGTTCTCGCTCGTTGATCAACCGATTGGATGGATGAGCGAAGATATCGATCGGTAATTCCGCGAGCGCATTCACGATCTGTTCGGTGGGATCAGACGGGGTGCTGTGCATCCCCGCGACGATCAGATCACAGCGGTCGTACCAGGACTCGGGAATCTCCAGTCCGTCTTCGGTGATCTCGGCCTCGATCCCCTGGAGGACCGTGATGTTCAGGTCTTCATCGGCTGCTTCGACATCTGCCACCTGTTCCTCGAACGTCTCATCGTCCAGGGTGCTCGGAATCGGAGCGTGTGGCCCGTGGTCGGTGACGAGGATGTACTCCAACCCCCGCTCGGCCGCAGCTTCGGCCATTTCGCGGACGCTGTGGGACCCATCGGAGTATTCGGTGTGCAGCTGTAAGTCGCCGCGAACCTCATCCAGTTCGATCAGATTTGGGAGGTCTCTCGCGGCCGCCGCGTCGACCTCACCCGTATCCTCGCGGAGTTCTGGAGGGATCCACGCGAGGTCCAGTGTGTCGTAGACGTCCGCCTCGGTTTCACTGGCGAGACGCTCGCCGGCACGTTGGCTGTCCTCCTCAGCGTCGACCCCATTGACGTCGAAGAGACCGTATTCGTTTAGCTTCCAGTTGCGGTCGATCGCCCGATTCCGGAGGGTGATGTTGTGGTCTTTTGAACCCGTGAAATAGACGAGGGCAGAGCCGTATTCTTCCTCGTCGACGATCCGAAGGTCCATCTGGAGGTCGCCGGAGACGACGACCGACGACTTCGTTTCGCCTCGAGACAGGACCTCCTTCACGTCGTCGTGGCTGCAGAAGATATCCATCGCTGTCTCCGGATCGGATGCGGCCGCCAGGATGTCGATATCGCCGACAGTCGGTCGTCGCCGACGGAACGAGCCGACGATGTCAACCTGATCGAACGCATCGTCGTCGTGAAGCCGCGATTCGATGTCTTCCGCGATGGGGAACGCTCGCCCGAGAAGCATCCGCTCCTGGCTTTCTTTCGCCCGTTCGATGTGATCGATGATGTTCTGCTGTGACTGCTCGCCGAACCCTTCGAGGTCGGCGATGTCCCCCTTCTCGGCTGCGCTCTCGAGATCGTCGAGCGACTGGACATCGAGTTCCAAATATAGTTTCCTGGCCGTCTTCGGCCCGACGCCCTCGACGCTCGTGATCGCCTCGATGTCCACCGGAAGATCCGCTTTGAGGCCCTCGTAGTACTCCAGCTCCCCGGTTTCGAGATACTCCGCGATCTTCTCGCCGATCGACTCCCCGACGCCCTCGATCTCGTCGAGTTCTCCCCGAGCGTGTACGTCTTCGATGTCTTCCGAGAGCGACTCGATATTCCGTGCGGCCGTCCGATAGGCGCGCGGCTTGTACTCCACCTCCTGGATTTCCAGGAAATCCGCTATCTCGCGGAGCATGGTGGCGATTTCCCGGTTCTTCATCCCGGTTTTGTCCTCCTGTGCTGGTATCTTCGGCTGCGCGTAAGTAATCGGGTCTTGATTCTCACGAACGAGGGAAACCTCCTGTTCAGGAGTGTCATCTTCGAGGAACGCGATCTGCTGACTGTCTTCGTCGGAGTGTCAACCCTTCCGGATGGTTCGATCGTCCAGGTACACTCGCATACGGGAATACAATGCCTGTCGCATCCATTCCTCGGTATTTCCAAGGTATGAGAACCCCGGTTGGAGGGGGGATTCGAGGAGTTCTCAACTGGTGGGATTGACGGCTCGGTTTATCCAACTTCTCGATCTATATCTTTCATGAGAGAACTCGAAACGGAAGAGCAGAGAACCCGAGTCGAAATCGCCTCGTATCTCCGCCAATTAGCCGATCAGCTCGACGGTGGCGACGCTGTAACGCTCGAACTCGGAACCCAGCGAGTGGATCTCGATCCCGTCGATCCGATCACGTTCAAACTCGAGGGGGAGTCAGATTGGGCCGAGGGCGATACGCAGGCCGAACAGAGCATCGAATTCGAGCTGGTGTGGTGGCGGGAAGCACAGACAGCCGAAGAAGGGGCCCGGAACATCGAACGGACGGAATCGTGAGCAGTTTTCAGTAATGTTTCTCAAACGATTTGATATCGCTTTATGCGAACCGTGCGCGAATACCACAAGACGACAATCCTGAATGTACGACACCATACTCGTTCCGACCGACGGTAGTGAAGGGGCTGAAGCCGCGGCGCGACACACGCTGCATCTCGCGACGGCATTCGATAGCCAGATTCACCTCCTGAGTGTCGTCGACGAACGGTCGTACAGCAGCGCTCTGGCGGACCTCGACCCGACGATTGGAGATCAACGAGAGCAATTCGGACAACAGGCAACCGAGACTGTCGATCATCTCGAAGAACTCGTCTCGGATCCGTCTGTCACGTGCCACACGGCAGTCGAACACGGAATCCCCCACGAAGCGATTCAATCCTATGTCGCAGAACATAACATCGACCTCGTTTCGATGGGGACCCACGGACGAACTGGGCTCGACCGATTGCTGCTCGGGAGCGTGACAGAACGCGTCGTTCGGACGAGTGACGTGCCCGTTCTCACGACCCGACACGAACCAGACGACCGCTCGAGCTACGATCGGATCTTGATTCCGACAGACGGCAGTGAGTCTGCGACTGCAGCGATCGACCATGGGATCGCTATTGCCGAACGATTCGATGCAACTGTCCACGCGCTCTCGGTGGTCGATGTCAGTGCCTTGGCAGGGGCCTACGATGTCGGACCTGGTCCCGATTTGCTCGATAGCCTCGAAGAGGGATGTGAGCAAGCTGTCGCGGTAGTCGAAAACGAATGTGAGAACCGCGACGTCGACATCGTGACCGACGTCGTACAGGGAACTCCCTATCGGACGATCCGAGAGTACGTCGACGACGAAGGAATTGATCTCATCACGATGGGGACGCACGGTCGGACCGGTCTCGAACGCTACCTCATTGGTAGCGTGACCGAGCGGACTGTCCGAACGAGTGACGTTCCCGTTCTCACCGTGAGATAGAGAGAGCTTCCTATTCGGGGAGATTAAGTGAACGTTCGCCGGATTTGCTTGTTTCAGTAATCGGGAATCGGGTGAATACTTTCCCCTTATCGGTTCGTACTCCCAATATGGAGTTGGATGTTTCGCTGAGCTACTACGACAAGATCTTGGCTGCTATTGCAGCTAGCCTCAGCGGGGGTGTCTTGGCTGGAACGATTACTGACCTCCGTTTACGCGTTGGACTCCTTGTGGGGGCCGTCATTGCGACGGTATTTGTCTACCATGCCCTGTTCCAGAATCCCCCTCGTCCGACCCCTTCTCGACAAGCTAAAGCCGCAGCCGTCGTCTGGCACGCGTTCGTTGGGATCTTACTGATGTCAACGTTCCTTTGAAAAAGCAGACGGTGCCCCCAACTTCGGTCAGGGGCTTGATTCAGTATTCGGGCCGTTGCGCCTGGATGACCGACGCCAGCTGCTGGTTTTCGTCTGAGAGGAGTTCGGTCAGGTCGTCGGCAGTGATGATCCCCACGAGTTCGTCGTTCTCGTCGCAGACGGGCAGGCGACGCACGCCGTTTTCGCTCATCGCCTGTGCAGCCTCGTAGAAACCAGCGCCGGGACCAACTGTACACAGGTCCGTCGACATGACGTCGTCGGCAGTCTGGTCGGCCGGAGCGGTCTCTTCGGCAAGCACGCGCGTCGTTAGGTCCCGATCCGTGACGATCCCGGTCGGGCTGTTGTCGTTCGTGACGACGACGCTCCCCACGTTTTCGTCTCGCATCTGTTGGGCGAGTTCGGAGACAGATGTTTCGGGACTGGCACTGACGACTTCTGTTCGGGCGAGATCTTCGATTGGCATTGCTGTTGCCTCCGTGTAGTTCATCGTCGAGCGTTCACATATACCGAGAGGCCCATTCTCAATCGACTGGAATCTCCCGCCCACTCATCCGGGATGTTAATCAGGCACAACAGTGGGCGACGACGCTTGCGTCAAACAGCGACTCTAGTACGGTGAGAGACGTGGATTACCAAGCGTTGCTGAGCTCTTCAAGAAGTGTCTCAATATCTTCTCGAGTGTTAAAAACGTGGAGGGAGGCTCTGATTGCGTCTGGATCAGGAAGTGACCTGATAATGATATTGGCCTCTTCGAAACGGTCGACAGCCGTCGCTGGATCGTCGACATCGATCGTAACGAGACCGGATTCAGGACTCGTCGGACTCAAAAGCCGGTCATCCGGGACATCGGTGACGAGACGAGTTGTCAGTTGCTGGATTCGAGACTCGACTGTTCTGAGACCAATTTCATCGAGCGTTTCGATAGCTGTTTGTAATGCGACGTACGGAGCTGGATTCGTCGTGCCGATTTCGAATCGTCGTGCGCCGGGTTCGAATTCGTAGGGTTCGTCAGTCGGCGTTACGACGCCTCGGTACCCGATAGTCCGCGGATTGAGTGTATCGATCACGTCATCGGACACGTACAGAAAACCGGCACCCCAGGTCCCGAGAAGCCATCTGTGACCTGCGGCTGTGACGATGTCTGCGCCCCACTCGGGCACATCGATCGACGTCTGGCCCACGCTCTGGACGGCATCGACCAACACGAGTGCACCGGCATCGTGTGCGATGTCGACCAACGTCTCGATCGGCAGCCGAGTCCCGTAGTTCCACGTGAGCGAACTGACGCAGACGAGTTTCGCGTCTTCGACTGCCGCCCGATAGGCGTCGATATCCAGCCGTCCCGCGTCGCTCCCGACGACCCGAACGTCGCTCTCACGAGTGCGCTCGAGTCGTTGCCAGGGGAGGATTCCGGCTGGGTGCTCGAGATCGGTCCGGACGACAACGTCGTCGGTGTTCCACCCAAGCGCGCAGGCAACACGGTTGATCCCGTCCGTCGTACTTTGTGTCAGGGCGCTTTCGGTGGGTTAGACACCGAGAAATTCAGCGACAGTTGCTCGGACATCGTCGTAGGCATCGAATGCAGCCGTGTACATTCCCTCGGCAGACGGGGCTTCGAATTCGTGGTGTTCGAGGAACGTCTCGGCGGCCGTGACGACTCCGTGCGGACTCGGGGCACTCGCTCCGGTATTGAGATAGACAGCCTCTTCGAGGGCGGGAATATCGGCACGGAGATCGAGGGTGTCACGTTGTCTCCTCCATCGAGCCCGCAAGTACCTTCGCTGCGGTCGCGATCGGGTCCCAGACGGGGCTGAACGGCGGCGCATATGCCAGATCGAGGTTCTCCACCTCACTAACGGTCAGGCCCGCGTGGAGCGCAGTCGCGATCGTGTCGACCCGTTTCGCCCCTTCGCGTCCGACGACGCTCGCCCCGAGAACGCGCTCCGATTCGCGATCGGCGACGAGCGTGACCGTCAGCTCTTCCGCCCCGGGGTAGTAGTGGGCACGCGACGGCGCCGTAATCTCGACGGACACCGGGTCGAAACCCGCGTCGCGAGCACGCACCTCGTCGATAATCCCTGTTCGTGCTGCGCCGAGGTCGAACGCTTTCACGATCGCCGTGCCGGCGATTTCACCGACTTCCGTCGGCGTTCCCGTGACCGTCTGGCCGATCGCCCGTCCTGAGCGGTTCGCAGTCAGTGCTAACGGGACGTGATCAGCCCCATCGGTGACGACGTTCGTCGCCTCGGCACAGTCTCCCGCTGCGAAGACGGTCTCGTAGTTCGTGCGGCCGTACTCGTCAGTGGCGATAGCACCGGTCTCGCCGATATCGATGCCGGCGTCCGCGGCGAGTTCGACATTCGGTTCGACGCCGACGCCGACGATGACGATATCGGCCGGCACCGTCCCCGAATCGAGTTCGACCGAGGTGACGGTTTCTTCGCCGCCGAATCCTTCGACCGGTGTGTCCAGATGAAGTTCGACGTCTCGTTCTCGAAGGTGGTCTTCGACGACCGTCGCGACCGACTCGCCGAACGGTTGGAGAACGTGCGGAAGCATCTCGAACAGGTGGACGTCCAGCCCGCGGTCAGCGAGTGCCTCTGCCATCTCGATGCCCACGTAGCCACCGCCGACGATGGCTGCCGTCTCGGGGTCGGTCTCTGTCACGTACGTGTGAATCGCATCGGCCTCGTCCATGTCATGGATGGTGAAGACGCCGTCAAGATCCATGCCGGCGAACGGCGGTTCAATCGCTCGAGCCCCTGTTGCAACGAGTAGCTGGTCGTACGGCTGCTCGAATCGGCCGTTGTCTGTCGAAACCGTCACCGACCGTCTCTCGGGATCGATACCGACGACCTCGTGATTCGTCCGCAGATCGATGTCCCGCTCCGTCCGGAAGGCGTCGGGAGTGACCTGGACGAGGTCGTCTAGCGAGTCGACGTCGCCTTTCACGTAATAGGGCATCCCACACGCGGCGTACGACACCCAGTCCCCCTTCTCGAAGACAATAATCTCGAGTTCAGGGTCCTCGCGTCTGGCTTTGCTTGCGGCACTCATCCCGGCGGCGTCCCCGCCAATAACGACGAACGTGTCCGTCATAACTCAGAGTACGTGATCGGTCCGCAAAAGTTGAAATACTATTCTCAATTACGTGGAATTGTCAAGAACATACAAGCCAGTGGAAACAATACTGCTAGCATGGTCGCGGACTGGAAGACTGCTATTCGAGAGGATCGCGAGGCGAAAGACGACTACTTCGGAACGAACCCCCATTCACCGATCCCGCCGGAGGACAGAGAGTCGTTTGACGGTCTGGATTATTACCCGCCACAAGAGGAGTATCGATTCGAACTGCCGCTACACGAGCACGAGGACAAAGCAACGGTAACAGTCGGAACGAGTACCGGAGGCGAGCAGGACTATCTTCGATGGGGAGAGTTTCGATTCGAGATCGACGGGGAGACCGTTACGCTCCAAGCGTACAAGAGTGATCCCGAGGACGACCGATTGTGGGTACCATTTCGGGATCTGACTAGCGGTGAGGAAACCTACGGTGCGGGCCGCTATCTCGACCTCGAAACAGATACCCACCAGGCAGACGACGAGACATGGATTCTCGATTTCAACGAGGCGTACAATCCCACCTGTGCGTATTCCGACCACTACGAATGCCCGCTTCCGCCGACGGGGAATTGGCTTGATGTAGCCATCAAAGCAGGCGAAAAGGCCTACACGTAGAACTCTACCGTCACGGTCGTCCTTTGAGTGCTTTCTGGGTCGTTACAGGAGTTGTCAGATACGTGTCTGAGTGAGAGATAATTGGGATGAACCACATCGAAAAATGGTTCCAGACAGTGACAATGCGGATCGACCGCTTTCACTCGCTGTGGCGGGGCAGTCAGACCAGCGCGAAACAGTGGTTACGGCGCTTTAGATACCACTACAACCACGAACGACCCAACCAAGCGCTCGACGGACGAACGCCAGCCGAGGAGACCCAGAACTAAACAGTGCCCCCGTGGGGAAGCCTCTGTGAACAACTACGACGGATAAGCGAAAAACTCTCTCTGTACCCATACTCCGAGAAATCCGCGTGGCCAACCCTCAGTCGTGTGAGTATTCTGGGTGCTCGTCCCTGACCACGGATAGTATACTTGGCCTTCGGCTTCGTATGGAGACATCCGTATGTACGACAATATCCTCGTCCCGACCGATGGTAGTCCAGAGGCCGAAAACTCAATCGTCCACGCCTTCGACCTCGCTCAAACCGGTGACGCAACGATCCACGTGCTTCACGTCATCGGTCCCGGCTTGACCTCAGTCGACTTGGATTCGACAGAGAGCGAAGAATTCCGACAGCAGTCCGAAAAGCGCGGGCGGGAGGCGACCGTTCAGATCCAAGAGCGGGCGACGGATCTCGAGCTTGATGCCGTCCGGGCCGTCCACGAGGGAACCCCGTCTCGGGGGATACTCGAGTACATCGACGGGAACGATATCGATCTGGTAGTGATGGGGACGCATGGCCGGACTGGAGGCGAACGTGCCCGGCTCGGCAGCACTACGGAACGGGTGATTACGTTCGCGGATGTCCCGGTCATGGCCGTTCGCAGGGCGGAGGAGAGCGTCGTTCCCAAATCAGGGTACGGGATGTACGACCACGTCGTGATTCCCACTGACGGGAGCGATGCCGCCGAACGGGCCGCTGATCACGCACTGGGCATCGCCGAACGGTACGGCGCTGACGTCCACGCGATCTACGTCGTCGACACGACGACCTATTGGTTCGAAGACGCTCCCCGGAATATCGTCGGCCTCCTCAAGCAGGGCGGGCAGAACGCAGTCGAGGAAATCGCGACCGCTGCTCGCGAGCTAAACCTTCCGGTGACGACTGACATTCTCCGTGGTGTTCCCCACAGGGAGACCCTCGAGTACGCATCAGGTGTTGACGCCGACGTGATTGCGATGGGGACTCGCGGTCAGACTGCGGACACAGACCGGCTTCTCGGGAGCACGACTGCTCGCGTAATCAGGCGAGCCGACGTGCCAGTGCTAACGACCGCGTGATTTCCATGAGTGTGGAGACTCTCTGCCAGATCTGCGAATCGGCACCTGCAAATTACCAGTGTCGGCGGTGTGGTGCGCTCGTATGTAGTGACCACTACGATGAGGATACCGGGCTATGTACTGACTGCGCGTCAAGCATCAACGACACTTCGTCTGACAAGCAAACGAGAAGTTGATTCAGTATTGGTTGCGAACAGCAACCCTAAATCGACGATCTTCGGGATTCAATCCTCCACGAACGAATCAGGACATCTCTGGCTCCTCGATAACGTCATCGAACCCCTGAGCTGTCGCTGTCGTATCGAGATAGTCCGCGATGTCTGTCTCGTCTCCGTGTTCGTCGTATCGTACAGGAATCTCGATCTGCTGCTGTTCAGTGAGCGTCGACTGGCCAGTGATGGTTTCGAACAGCGTCGCGAAATGAGTGCTCCGATCGGAATGATCTGCCATGTTCCTCAGTTTCCCAGTATCGAAGCGGGCGATCCAGTCTGTCCGGGGGCCTTCCCCCGTGACACCCGCACCTCCGTCTCTCCCCGAGGGCCGAGTGAAATGACGACATCGTCGACCAATCGAGTATACTCACTGGCGTGTTTCCCGGACCGGCGAATGCGGGTCCGTTCTTCGAGCAGACCGACCTCGGTGAGGAGATCGAGTTTGCGATACGTCGTCGACAGCGGAAGGTCGTCAGCTTCGGAGACCTCGTTCGCCGTTAATGCTTCTTCACGTGTCGCATCGAGAATGGCACGACAGTCAGCATCGTCAAGGGCATCGAGGAGCTGTTGAACAGCACTTTCAGCAACGATGGTTTGCACGTCATTCGCGGACTCTTCGGATGTACGGACGGTCGGTGGCGCCATCGATGACTGGCTCATACACAGTTGTGCCAGCGGCCACAGGGAGTAACACACAGCCACACTACCCGGGCAGGTTTATAAGAGCGAGCCGAACACCTTCGGATTATGCCCCGGATCAGGGAAAGCTCGCAACACTCGAGCGAACGGAACGAAAATAGCGGCACCTCTCCTGCCCGTTAGAGGAGGTCTTCCAGAACTTTCGATTCCGCTGCCGTGAGGTGTTCCCTGAATGTGGAGGGATTGATATCGAGTTCCGCCGCGATTTCCGTCGCGTTGGACCGCCGTGGGCGATCGAAGTACCCCTTCTCGTAGGCGGTTTCCAGTATTTCGAGCTGTCGGTGAGTGAGTCTGCTTCGGTCTACGAACACGCTATCCTGGGCCTGCTCCCCACCCGGGGATTGGACAAATCGTCTGATATCTACATCGGGAAACTGGTCGCGCAGTTCGCCAATTGCCTCCTGTAGTTGATCGTAGTCGGCCGCGTGAAACACGATCGTCAATGTCCCATTCCGTGCAGCGTACCGAGCGACGGGACACCCGAATTGACCGAGGCATTCGCACGGACAGTCCACACCGTCATCGTGAGTAAGCCGGTACCGATCTGAGGTCCCATGTGAGAATATCGGGGTTATCTCTCCCTCGTGGTCACCATCCGAATCCACCGAAAACTCGGTCACACACTCCGTACAATCGGATGAACAGACGTTCGTCGACACCGAGTCAATCGTCGTCTCTGCCGCCGCTGAAAGTTCGACGATCGGACAGATATCCGAAGTATCGAACTCGACTTCGGCTTGGATTCCTGGCGGCATGAAGGCTGATAAACATATAGTATCGAGCCACTTCAGTATACAGACGCCACCACAGAACTCCGGAACACCGTCAACGTCGGCCTCCCAGTTGGAACAGCTTACCGTGTCGCATCAAGCAGTGACTAGCCTCGACTGTCGTGTGTAGTAACAGCATGTCTCTCACGACACTGATTTCTCATTAAAAACTGTTCTACCCACGTGATGGGAGCTCATAAGGATCAGTATCATCACGCTCGATCTCGATACGGCGACCACTCAGCTCGTCCGGTTCGAGTTGATACAGTTGGATATCCAGGTCCTGACGGGATTCACCCCAGATCTCGAAGAGCGGTCGCTTGGCATCACCGTATTGCTCGATGTAGTCGACGGTCAATTCATCTCGTGGAACCTCGTTGAGTGTCCCGGTCGTCACGACGTTCCGGTAGATTGGATCGTCTTCCTCGTACACCACGAGACGTGCGTGTGGTGAGGATGCGAGGAACCGTCGTTTTTCGCTTTCGGGTGTCGAAACTAACCGGAGACAGAAGCGACGTGCTTCGGTGTCATACCCATACGAGATGGGAATAGCGTACGGCTCGTCTTCCCGTGCCAGGGATAACACCCCCGTCTCGTGGCGCCCGAGAATAGAATCCGTCTCCTCTCGTGAAAGGTGGGGTTCCTGATCCAGTGTATTGCTCTTCGTATGACTACCGACAGGAGACTGCGCTTAATACCTGTCTCCGACCTTCAAAGAGGGAAGGCCTGGGGCAAGGGCAGACTCGCTATGTCGTCGAGCCATCCCAAAGAGTGTTGTCGCAAAATGCAATCAAGACGGGTCTCCAGTGGAGTTTTGGGTGAACGCCTTCCGTGCCACAGAAGTTCCACAGATGACACATCCTCTATCGACGATTGACGCTTTCATCGAGTCGTTTATCTTCAAAGATTCGTCGCACTCTGGACAAAGGAACACGTATGCCTTGTCCTCCTCGCTACTCATCGTATACGATGATATGTAGTCTCCCGATATATCATGCGTTCCTTTTCCGAATCTATGAGAACCACGCCTCGTCTGTGGTCTCGGCAGTCCGCGCGAGCCATGGCTACCGGTTCACTCGGCGAACGATATCTTCACGTAGCCGGAATTGATTGGAGGGGTCCCTCTCTCTTCGTCCGTTCGTTTGTGCCTGGATAGGTCGACGAACGGACGACACAGAAGTACGGGGAGCGGGGCAGACGGCGGTACGTGCCGATTGAGGCCGGACACGCCGGCGAGAACCTCCACCTGCAGGCCGAGTCGCTTGGGTTCGCGACCGTTTCGATCGGCACCTTCCGCGACGAGCGTGTGCGAGACATCGTGGGGGTACCGGCGAATCAGCGACCGCTGTGCATCTTTCCAGTGGGTGGGCGCACATGATCGAGATCGTCTTCAGCCACTGGGGGCTCGCGACGACGACCGTCGCCCACGCCGTCTTGACGCTGGTGACTGGCATCGCGTTGCTCGGAGAGCGGTACGGCTATCCCCCGCGGAGACGCTGGCAGGGAGTCCTCCGGGTTGCTCACACTGCCTCTGGAGTGCTACTGCTCGTATACCTCTTGCAACGTATCTCATCGTCCCTATCTGATTGCCCGGAAACCGTTCGGTGGTGTTCCATCGGCCACGGGACGACGGACGATGATGGGCGATAATGATCGATTCGTCAGTGCTGTTTCCACTACTCGATCTCGAGGACCTCGACATCGAAGGTTAACGTCTGGCCCGACCGCTCTGGATCGAAGTCCACTGTTACGGTCTCGTCGTCCACAGCGACGACTTCACCCAGTAGCCCGGTCTTTGCGTGAATTTCCTGCCCGGATTCGGCGGGCTCCCCGACCATCGCTTCGAACTCCGACCGGTCGTAGATTATCTGAAGGTCCTCGTGTGGCACCTCGATACGCTTCGTCTCACCGACCTCCATGCCGAGCAGCCCCTCCTGAAGTGACGAGATGGGGGCTCGGCGCCGACCTCCAGTACGATCGGTCGAAAGCGGTTGTCAGCGTCGACATCGTATTCGACCGCGACCTCCTGCGAGGACGTGTCGAACAGTTCTCCGTCTGGATAGGTCGCTGTGAACGCGATCTTGACGCGAGTTCCGGGTTCGACTTTCATACTCGAGGATACGAGGGGGTTCGCGAAAAGTACGGGGGGACCCGCACCGGGCTTTGGGTAGTCGTGACGAGAAGGAAGAGATTCTGCTACTCTCGGACCCTGGTAATGGGCGGCGGTATTGATACCAGACGAGTGTCTCGGTTCAGGCATGGCGACCGTCTACTTCAGAGACAATACTGAACCGGTCGAGAACGAGCGCGTGTTCTTCGCGGAGAACGGGTGGGTAGCGGTGACCGGGGGGGGGGGAACAGGACCCTGTCATGTATCCTGCCGATAGAGTCGCTCGAGTCGAAGGAACCGACGACCTCTACTACGACACGGCCGTTCTAACGGAAGAAATCGGCTCCAGAAACGTCGATGACGAGGGGCACGTCCTCCAGGAACCGGAGCTCGTTCGTCGAATGGTGACCGAGGTGGAGATCTACTGAGCCAGTCGATGGAACTGCGGTCCGACGGTGGCGGACGAATCTACGGGTCAGGACGGTGATTCGAGGCACGTCATCGCCTCTTCGTCGGAGACCTGGTCGAAGCGCTCGTAGAACTGGCCGACCCCCATGAAGCTACTCGGCGTCTTGAGACAGATCACCTCGTCAGCCAATTCCTGTAACTCGTGAACGGTGTCAGGCGGTCCGACCGGGACCGCCAGCACGAGGCGTCGGGCGTCGGTTTCTCGGAGCATCTGGAGGCACGCTCTGACGGTCGAACCCGTGGCCACTCCATCATCGACGACGGCGACGGTCTTCCCGGTCAGGTCGGGCTCGGATCGCTCGCCCCGGTAGCGATCGGCCTTCTGTCGTGCATTCTCTGCTTCCCGCTCGCGCTCCTGTTCGAAGTATTCCTCGTCGGCGCCCGTCCCGCGGAAGGCCTCTTCGTTACGTCAGACGCTGTCGTCACTGGCGACGGCACCGATGGCCAGCTCAGGGTTGCCTGGCGCACCGATCTTCGACGCGACGACGATATCGAGCGGGACGTCGAGCACATCGGCGACGGCCCGTCCGAGCGGGAGACCCCCCGAGGGATAGCGAGCACGATATCCACGTCAATCTCCCGCTCGCGGAGCGCTTCTCCGAGTTGTGTTCCCGCCTCAGTACGATCTTTGAATGGGAGAGAGTCTGGCATGAGTCTTCAATAGAAAGAGATGCCACAGCGGCCTGTAGCATGTGGCTGTTCTCACGAGTTCGGAATGACCGTGTGAATAATGCCCACGGCGAGTGTCGAGGGCAATATGTCCCAGACGACCGAGAATCTCGTCCATATCCCGGTCGACGATGTCGAACTCGAGGGCATCCTTGAGGTTCCGGACGGAGCGGGGGGCCTGGTGGTCTTCGCCCACGGGAGCGGGTCAAGTCGGAAAAGCCCGCGCAACAACTTCGTGGCGGAAGTCATTCGCGAGCGAGGGTTCGGAACGCTCCTGTTCGACCTGCTGACCGGGGAAGAAGACCAGATCCGTGAGAACCGCTTCGATATCCCGTTGCTGACGGACCGTCTCGTTGCCATCACAGAATGGCTGTGGACGCGTGACGCCACTCGTGACCTGAACGTGGGCTACTTCGGCTCCAGTACCGGTGCGGCGTCTGCACTCCAAGCAGCGGCTCGTCTGGGAGACGATATCGACGCGGTCGTCTCGCGTGGAGGACGCGTCGACATGGCGTCCGAGGTCCTCGACGAGATCCCGATGCCGACGCTGTTCATCGTCGGCGGCGCCGACACGCAGGTACTCGAACTCAATCGCGAGGCCTATCACCAACTTTCCTGCGAGAAGGAACTGCACGTCGTCGAGGGAGCGGGACACCTCTTCGAGGGAGAAGGTGAACTCGAAGAAGTCGCGGACGTAGCGGCCGACTGGTTTGCCGGGGCGCTACGGTGAGCGTACCTGTATGATGTCAGTTACACTTACTGAATCAGAAAGCTCCGCGAATTCCAAGTGGGTGGGAAACTCCCCTAATGGCATTATCTTTGCGCAATAATATGTGACCACGTATGGACACGAACGTGGGCGGAATTGACCGGACTGGCCGTATCGTCATCGGTGTCGTGGTAGCGATAGCGGGTATTGCCGCTCTTACCGGATATTGGGGCGCTGGCGCTGTAATCGGGGGAATCGCTCTCGTCATCGGAGCCATCCTTCTCGTAACTGGAACCACCCAGAAATGTCCGATCAACGAGACCGTTGGTATCGACACCACTACGAGGGAGAACTGACGCGATTCGCAGCAATTCACGAGATGACGAACACAATGCTCCCCAGCGATCACACGCTGTTTTCGGCACCGACCAACGTGGAAGCGTCTGACACCGAACAGGTACCCTCCGAAGGCTGAAGAGACAGTCGAAAGAATGGATCATCAGCGCGCCATCACCACGCTCCCAACGTTCACTGCCTTGGACAGTTCCACGGTCCTCGCTGGCCACAGGCGAGGAACGAGCATCCAGCTCGACGAGACGTACTTTTCGGGGCAGCTACGAGCCACAGACGCGTTCGACGAGACCCTAGAAGCGGCCGCAAACACGGGTCGCAAACAACGACTGCACGATCTCCGGGAATCACGAGATATGTATAGCGGTATCGAAGTTAATGTGGATTCATTCACCGAGGAAGGTCTCTGGAACGCGTCTACGCAGTTTCGCCGAGAGTTACAGAGCATCCCGGAGATCAATCATCTCAAACGCCAGTTCCCGGGACAGTGTTTCGTCGTCCCGGAATGGCTTCGAACTGAAGACCGCCTCCACTACGGGGCACGCGTCTATTTCTTTCAGGATGACGATTCCACGACTCCGGAAAACGTGCTGCGGGAAAACATCGATGCGATTCTGCGTAATTCGTTCCAAGAATTCGAGCGATATCAGGGACGGTTACACGGCTATCCGGACTGCTGTATCGACTTCTACCACGAGCGCTCGTCGAACGCTCCTTCGCCCGAATGGCGTTCGATCGAACCATTCGCTGACCGAATTAACGACGAGGTGCGCGGAAATGACATCTCTGTATCAATCGACGATGTACTGTCGCAGTTCTCAGGCTGGAATGATCGTTATGCGTTCTTCGCCCGCGAATTCTTCCCCGAGCCAGGATGTGAGACTGCGGTGACGCAAGGAGAAGCGATCCTTGACAGCCTATCCTCCGAGTACCCCACTCCCCTTATCGAGGACTACTTCCGACTCAACTTCGGCTATAACTACCTGGTAGCTCGGGCAGTCCATACTGGTGGCACTCACCGACCAGTTCCCGGAGAACTCGGAGAGGAGCATCTCATGTTCTATCTACCGCTGCGAGAATTATTGACCGTCTCTCGATATTCATGATCCAGATATCAGAACATGCGTGGAGGGGACGAAGACAGACAAATCGACAGCTGATGAGATGTTCCGTTGTTTCTCCGCTGATTCCCGACAGACGAGAAATTTGGAGGGGGGGTATATGTTCGGCCATGCTATTGTGATCCGAAGATGACCCGTTCACCTCTCACCGGGGCGGATAGACGAACTGTTCTCAAAGCACTTGGCGCCCTTTCGACCGTCGGAATAACTGGATTGGCCGGATGTGCTGGCGATGGCAACGGGGACGGAAACGGTGCTGATACGATTCCGGGTAGTGACTATCCGGCCGTCGACGAGTGGATGACCGAGACGGACGTCGGTGATGCGGCGAATAATTACGATGGGGAGATTGTGGATCTCCGTGAGGAGAGCGGTGTGTCGATAGACGTCGGAGCCGGGGATGACGGGTTAGCGTACGGACCATCCGCGGTAGCTGTTTCGTCCGGAACCGAGATCCTGTGGGAGTGGACCGGCGAGGGCGGGGCCCACAACGTCGAGGCCGAACCGGACGACCAGATCGGCGAATCCGACTACGAGTTCAGTTCCGGAGAGGCAGTCGAAGGGGCCGATAACGAGTACTCGTACACGTTCGACGAGTCCGGAATCGCCCTGTATCACTGTGAGCCACACCTGGCACTCGGAATGAAAGGATCCATCGTCGTGGACTGATACGGATCGTTGTGACCATTTTCGGAATGGCCTGACAAAACCCACCGTAGCAACGGCTACAGAATCACGCCGACAGCGCCTCGTCCAGTCGTGCCTCCAGACTCCGTAGATCTTCACGCAGCTCCTCGCCCTCCTCACCATCTACCTCCTCGACTCGCTCGGCAAGGCCTTGCAATCGGGAATACTTCTCCTCCTCTTCGACCTCGGTCTTCTGGACGTAGGCCTGTTCCTCGACGTCGTATACTTCGTGTTCCTCGAGATCAGTCGCGGCCAAGACGACGTCGAGCTTGTCGGAATCGACCCCGAGCACCCACTCACGGGGAATACCATGCTCGCTCAGGACGTCGAAGATCGTCTCGTCGTCCTTTGGGCGCCGGCGCTCGCGTGTCGTCCGGCGTACAGTACCGAACCTGCCGTGTAGCTCCTGATCCGGACCGAGACGGCTCAGCAGCGACTCTCGAGCGGTCTGTCGGAGACGGTCCGCCTCGTGTTGCACGTCCGAGAGGAGGACGTACAGATCGGTCAGCGTGCCTGTCTCGAGTGTCCCGGGTTCGACGGGCTCCATCGTATCGAGCAGATCTGCCAACAGGATCGCATCGTCGTGGAGGCGCTCTGGACGAGTACGAGCGTCCGCCGGCGAGATCAGATACGGACTCCCCCCGCCCATCTCGGGGTCGGGGGCAGAGACGATTTCGTCGTCCTCGACGACGAAGTCAGCCAACAGCGTCAAAATCGTCACGTATGGTTCGACCCCGGGCGGGAGTTCAACCACGGCGAGTCGGTGCTCCGCCAGGCGATCGGTGAGGACATCGAACTGCTCGCGCCAGAGCGGACGCTTCTCGCCGCTATCGTCGAAGCGGATCTGGAGCCGGTCGGTCGAAATTTCCCTGATCCGAAACGGTCGGTCCGAGAGCGGCGTCACCAGTTCGGTTCCCGGTTCCAGGGCTGCACACCGCTCCTGGATGGCGTTCCAAAGCTCTTCGCGACTGACACTCATACTGTGTACTTTATAATTGCAGGATAAAGAGCTGTTATTCCTTTTCAAGCGGTGGGAAAGGACACTTCGATTGATGTCGGCCCTCGACCAACATCGACCGTACGAAATTCGACGAATTCACCGACGGAATCCAGCACCGACTCGAGCTACCAGGTACCGGCGAGACGGTGCGAGCAATCCGAGCGACGCTGTTGACGCTGGGTCAGCGTCTTCCCGAGGGCAACGCCGAAGATCTCGCCGCCTCGCTTCCTATGGAGATCAGGTGGTATTTGACTGGAGCAGTCCACGAACACGGTCAGCGCTTCGACTGGCAGGAGTTCGTATCACGTGTCAGCGAGATCGAAGAGACTGGCCCCGCCCGACACAGCCTACCACGCGCGCGTCATTTTTGACCGGGTCCACACGCTGGTCCCGGAGTCGGACTTCCAGCAACTGCGTGACTCACTCCCCGAAAGCGAGGATGACGAGAACTGGCGCAACCTCTTCGAGATCGTCGATAACGGGGGATGGAGCGAAGCTGAGGAGGCATAGACGAGTGGCGGTTCACAGTCTGAAGTGAGGAGTCAAAACCAGCGTGAAGATAAGGAGAGTCTATCCGAAACGACTGATAACGCGTTTCTCTGGAACCATCAGCCCCATTCGCGTACGTCTCCGCGTCAGTACTTTGTGTGATACGATAGCAAGTCCTCTTACGCGCTCGGCCCCACCGAACATCGTGAGCGGTGAGATGACAGAGCGGACTATTTCCGGCGGTTTCAGTGAAAGCCATTCATCGAGCGACGATGACAGGAACAGGTGAGTTGCGGAACACTTTCTGGGCGACGTTTCCGACGACCAGTCGATCAACCAACGAGCCGCCATGGCTCCCAATGACGACCGCATCGAAGTCGTCGGCTCTGTTTAAAATCGCCCGAGCCGGATGGCCCAGTCGAACCTCGGTAGTGATCTCGACGTCATACCCGGCGGCGAGGTCCCGGGCGTCATCGAATACCTCCTCCGCGCGCTCCTCGGCGGCCTCTTCGAGATCCTCCTCGAGGGCAAGTGACGTGGCTGCTCCCCCCCACGGTGACGGTTCGCCCACGACGTGCAGGACGGTGATCTCCACGTCCGGATGGTTCTCGAGGGCGTACTCGAGCGCTCGCTGGGCCATCTCCGAATCGTCCATCGGAACGAGAATTCGTGAGATCATGAGATAGCTACGGACGTTGGGTGAATAAAACGGCGGGTCGCTCGTTCGGGTCATGGAGACTTCGTATCATGACAGACGCTGTCGAGAGTGCAGAGGCAGCGTCCATCGATAGCCTCAAGAGCGGAATCGAATTTCGGCGTCCCGTCTAAAGAAACAGGGGACTACATCGAAGCGAACGCGATTGATATCGCCATTCTCGTGACGGACGGGGAGACCGATTTTAGGGGATACATGATGGATGCCATGAGTGTGAAAACCGTCCGAATATCGTCGATCACGATGACGGGATTCGTGGGCCGGAATCGAGTGGGTGACAAACCATTTGGACGTGATTCCCGTAGTCACGCATAGTAGAAATGTACGAAGAGATTCTGCTCCCGTTCGATGGCAGCGATGGGGCTGCGGAGGCCCTGCATCACGCCGCCGAAATTGCCCACTGGGCCGACGCTACCATCCACGTCCTCTTCGTCGCGGATACGACACGGGATAGCGTCACCGTCGTCGAAACTCAGGTCGTCGATGCACTCGTCCAGAAAGGCGAAAACATCGTCGAGGAAGCAGAGAAGACACTGCAGACGCTCGGAGCGGACTACGATTCCGACGTCGTCCAGGGGAATCCAGCGCCGACGATCGTCGAGTACGCCGAGCGCTACGATCACGACCTGATCGTGATGCCAACCCACGGCCGGGAGGGGATGTCACGATATCTTCTCGGAAGCGTCACCGAAAAGGTCGTCCGTCTGGCGTCTGTTCCCGTTCTTACGGTGCGGATGCAGCCCGACGAGCTACTGGCGTTCCCCTACGAGAACATCCTCATCCCGACCGACGGGAGTGCCGGTGCGGGCAACGCTTCCGAGCATGGTCTCTCACTTGCTGCATCTCTCGGTGCGACCGTTCACGCGCTATCCGTCGTGGATGATACGTCGCTCGGTCTGGATGTTCGCTCTACTGTATCGGGACGGGACGGAGAACAGGTGGCGACTGATGCCGTTGACGACCTCGTCTCCGAGGCAGAGACGCACGGTGTCACGAACATCGTCCGGCACATCGAACACGGGACGCCGATCGAGGGCATACTCGACACGATCGAGTCGAGTGACATCCACGCCGTCGTGATGGGGACGACGGGGCGACGCGGGACTGATCGAATCCTACTCGGAAGCGTCGCCGAAAAGACCGTTCGCTCTGCGCCCGTACCCGTTATCACGGTTGGACAGGGGGAGTAGCGGTACCGTCGGGTATCAGGTGGCTATTCCATCTCCTTGCTTATTTACTGCGAGACTCGGTAATAGGCCATAATGACCCCACGCAAGCGTAGCCTCCGTCTTGTTGCTGGTCTCGCGCTCATTTCCAGCCAACAGGAGTTCATCGACGAAGCAGTGAGGGCGAACCCGAGGATCAACCTGATGACCGGACTATGGCTCGACCTACACTCTTTTTAAGAAATCGATATGATGTCTTGACGAAGGACGATTACTACTATGTCGAACATGACTCGGACTTACAGAAAATTCATGGACGGGATTTCCTGAGCGATGGTCGATCCTCTAACATCGCCCCTCAGTGAAGTCGTCTTACACCTCCTCCTCGCGGGTGGGCTCGGCGCGCTCATCGGTCTGGAACGCGAACAGAGCGAATCCGGGGGAACCTTCGCCGGGAGTCGGACGTTTCCCCTGATCGCACTCTATGGGGCACTCGTTCAGGCGTTCTTCCCAGCTGAGCTTCCCTTCGCATTCGGGGTGCTCGTCGTGCCACTCACCGTCGCGTACATCGGGAAAATCTGGTACGAAGGCGATATCGGCCTGACGACGCTCGTGGCCGCCCTCGTTACCGTTGTCCTCGGTGCGATGACGATGCATTCCGACCGCGGCGCGATCATCGCGATCATCGTTGGAGGTGCCGTCACAGTCCTTCTCTCCGTGAAAGGACCCGTCCACGAATTCGCCGATCGGATCGAGGAGAGTGAACGGCGGGCGTCCGTGAAGTTCATTCTCGTCGTCCTCGTCGTGTTGCCGGCACTTCCCGACCGATCGCTTGACGCTCTCTACGGCCTCAATCCGAGATTCGTCTGGTTGATGGTCGTCTTCGTCACCGGTCTTGGATTCGTGGCATACGTCCTCGGACAAACGCTCGGTCCCGAACGCGGAATCGCCCTCACGGGGATCGTCGGAGGGTTTGTCTCGTCCACGGCAACGACCGTCTCGATGGCCGAGAAGACGACCCAGAACGCGACACTCTATCACGTCTGTGCCTTCGCGGTCGTCACCGCCTCCATCGTGATGTTCCCCCGAGCACTCATCGAGATTGCAGTCGTCAACCCTGACTTGCTCCCGAGCGTCGCGGTCCCGTTAGGAGCGATGACTGGTGTCGGGGTGGCTGCTGCCGGGGTGTTGTACTGGCGAACCGCATCCGACGAGACAGTGGAACCGGAGGAACTCAAGAATCCGTTACGCCTGCAGCCTGCTCTCCTCTTCGGGGCCATATTCGCGGCCGTGTTGCTCGTCTCCGAGTATGCCAACGAGTGGTTCGGGGCATCGGGCGTGTACGCGACCGCGTTCTTCTCTGGACTCGCCGATGTCGACGCGATGACGATCACGTTGAGTCGACTCGCTGCCGAAGGAACAGTCCCGACAGAGGTCGCCACGACGGGGATCGTCATCGCGGCCATCGCAAACACCTCTGTGAAAGCTGCGTTAGCGTGGATTCTCGGCACCCACAGGCTGGGAAGACTCGTATCGATTGTACTCGGTGTCGTCGTTCTGAGCGGTCTGGCTTTTCTCGTCGTTTGAACTGTCTTCCTGCCCACGGACGTTCTCGTCGAATGCCGTCTCGCAATGTTGTGGAGGACAACTACTTCACCGGGAGCGAGCATCTGGGTCCGGGAGGGAACCAAAATTCTATGTAATCATCCAAGCAATCCTCGGGAACAACGAATAAATGAGTACGATCTTTTTCTTCCTCTCTTTGAGCGCCGGATGGTCTCTACAGCTACTCCCTGGGCAGTTTCCGGTTTCGTTCGACGTGGTCGTCGTACTGGCGATCATCGCTATCGTCTTCGTCCTCTTCGTCACCCAGCCGGTACCGATCGACGCCACCGCAGTCGGCCTCATGGTCGTTCTCGTCCTCCTCGGCGAGTGGACTGGCGTATCACCGGAGCAGGGGGTCTCTGGATTCTCGAACCCCGCGACGCTCACCGTCTTGGCGATGTTCGTCCTGAGCGAGGGTGTCCGACAGACCGGCGTCATCCAGATCCTGACGCGAAAATTGATCGCGTTCGCCGGAGACAATGAGTTCCGGCAGTTGCTCGCCACGGTCACGCTCTCCGGGCCGCCGGGCGGAGTCGTCAGCAACGTCTCGGTCGTCGCCGTGTTGATACCTGCGATAATGAACCTCGCCCGGCAGACGAAGACGTCACCCTCGAAGCTCCTGATACCACTGTCGTTCGCCTCGATGCTCGGCGGCATGCTCACCGTCGTCGGGACGATAACGAATCTCCTGGCGAGCGAGGTGTGGGTCCAGGTCGGTGGTCCCGACGCACAGCCGTTCGCCCTGCTCGAGTTCACGCACCTGGGCGCGATCGTCTTGCTCGTGGGGATCGTGTACCTGCTCACCGTCGGTCGATACCTCACTCCAGCACGGATCGAACCGGCGGAGTCGCCCACCGACGCGTTCGGCATGACCGACTACCTCACTGATGTCGTCGTCATGGAGGATTCGCCGCTCGTCGGTTCCCGGGTCGGAGAGCTGGGCGAGGAGGACCTCGATCTCGCCGTGTTTCAAATCGTTCGTGGCAACCGGACGCTCGCCCGCGGACTGGGATCCGAACGTATCCGGGCCGGCGACGTCCTCTCCGTCAGGGCCGACCAGGAAACCCTCCAGGAGGTCATCGAGCAGGACCACCTGCAGCTGTTACCGGAGGTCCTGGAGGCGGTCACGGAGGATGACCCGTCCCTCCCGCCCGGCTTCTCGCCACGGCGTCACGGCTGGGAACCGCCCGACGCGGAGCCCAGCGACTCTCTCGCCGAGGATGAAACGTCTAGCGAAGACACAGAAGAGGACGGCGACGAGACGGCCGAGGAAGCTCCCGACGAGGAGATCGAACTCACCGAAGTCGTGCTATTGCCCGGGCCCTGGTCGAGTCGGCGCAGCGGTGTCGCAAACTTCGAGCGCGACTACGACGTGACAGTACTGGCGATCCGGCGCGGTGACGAGATAATCCGCCAGCGCCTCCGAGAGATCCGATTACAGGCCGGCGACGTCATCCTCGTCCAGGCGCCCGACCAGGTACTCGACCGCATCGCGCGGGACACGAACGTCGCCATCGCGGGCGAGGACAGATGGGAGGACTTCGACCGGTCGAAGATCCCTATCGCGCTGGGGATTCTCGCAGGGGCCCTCGGACTCGCGGCACTCGACGTCCTCACGCTCATGGTGAGTGCGCTGACGGGTGTCGCAGCGATGTTCTTCACGGGCATCCTCACGCCCGAGGAGGCATACGAGGCCGTCGACTGGGAAGTGATTTTCATGGTTGCGGGTGTCATCCCACTCGGTATCGCGGTCGAGGCGTCCGGGACCGCTGCCCTCATCGCCGACCTCGTCGTTTCCGTCAGCGGTCTCCTTCCCGTGATCGCGGTTCTGGGGCTGTTCTACCTCGGGACTGCGATCATCACGGAAATGATCAGTAACTCTGCCAGCGTCGTGTTGTTGCTACCGATCGGGGTCGAGGTTGCCGGCCAACTCGGCGTCAACCCCTTCGCGTTCGTGATGGCCGTGACCTTCGCGGCCAGCACCCCACTACTGACCCCCGTCGGCTACCAGACGAACCTCATGGTCTACGGTCCCGGCGGGTACAAATTCACGGATTTCGCACGCGTCGGGGCACCGTTACAACTGATACTAACTGTCGTGACGACTGCTGGTATCGTGTTTTTCTGGGGCCTGTGACTTTGGAACGGACGTTTGGTTGCCTGTGGCCTTGGAGGAGTATTTGTTGACAAACCTATTTCACCGAGATGACAGGTACATCAGCACGGCGAATTACACGTTCAGTCACACTACCGAGGAGGAACCGACGTATACCCTTCCGACCGTGAGTCCCCATTACGATACAATCGACATCATGCTCCTCCGCATATCTGACAATCTCGAGATAGGGCGGGCCATTCAGGATCGACGTTTTAGTCGGCAAGTACGTCGACGATTGGATCTGCTCGAGGGCGAGGTCTAGCGCCTTCTCACCGATTTCCTCGAGCGCTTCTCGTAGTCTCCGGACTCTATCGCCGTTGATTACCTGCCCCGTCTCGACGACGTAGATGACGTGCAGTGTCGCGTCGACCGATCTCGCCAGTTTACCCGCATGGTCAACAGCAGTATGTGCACACTCGCTGCCATCAGTCGGAACAAGTACTGAACCGATTTCTGGATCGATAACAGTCTCCTCGTGAACGGTCATAACTGGGACGGGAGACTCGCGGAGGGTTAGTTCTGCGACGCTCCCGAGGACAGCCCGGCTGAGGCTGAGTCCACTCCTGCCCCGGGTTCCCATCACAATGCAGTCGACACTGTGTTTGTCTGTGTAGGTGAGGATCTCTTGATGAATTGACTTTGTCTTTTCAATGACCGCCCTCGTGGCTTCGACGTCAGAAGAAGCAGCCAATTCGACAGCCGCTTGTACTGCTTCCTCGCCACTTCGGTCGGGGGCATTGACACCATCAGTATCAGTGGGGGTCTGGTCGTGTTCGAGGACGTGTATCACGTGTAGTTCCGCGTCAAACTGATCGGCAAGTGTAACAGCTGCTTCAGCCGCGGTCGACGAGGCCTCACTGCCGTCAGTCGGTAGTAGAATGCGTTGGTACATCATTTTTTTAACTGGGCTATTGGCCTTTATTCAGATAAACGGTTACCCCCTGGCACTACCCCGGTTCTTGAACGGTTAGGTATCGAACCTGTACAGCTACGTTGCGACCTGCGATCTCATCAATACGGGTGTTCAAACGATCACCCAGTTCTGGGGGGGCTTCTCCTCGAGGAGCACCGATCAAGATAGTTACCTTGGAGGGACGCTGGGCGAGGAGATTCTCCGAATATTCGAAGTGGACCTCGAGTAGAACGAACTCTGAATAAACCTGTTCATTGAGAATTGATTGGATATCATTTTGAATCGACTGCTCGGAAGTGGCAGTCTGATACGAGGAGAACGTAACAGTTCCGAGGAATGCAGAAAGGAGCAGAATGCTAATCAGGAGAACGCCGACGCGTTTGACGAATGTCTTTCTCGTCTGCTCCATACGGAACCATCTCTCAGGCCGGTATCCCATATACCAGAGCACAAGGAGTGCGGCGAGATTGATCGACAGGACGTTAACGAGGAGCAACACGCCCGAGCCCACCGCGAGTGCCGTATTCCCCCACGCGATGGCGATACCGACCGTCGCTGCGGGAGGGACGAGTGCCACTGCAATCATGACGCCAACTAGTGCCGATGAGAGTCCCGAAGCGAGGCTAATCACTCCAGCGGCACCGGACCCGAGGGCAACCATGAGTGACAGGACGTCCGGCCGAAATCGTTCTCGGATTTGCGAGAGAGACAGGATATCTAATCCAGGTGGGACGAGATTCCCTGTTCTGATGAGAATCGCGAAAAGAGCGGCACTCGCAATTGTGAGTATCGCCCCGATGATCTGCAGCTTGACACCGTCTCTAAAGAGTTCGCGGTCCCGGAAGACCGTGCCAACGCTTGTAGCCATTGCCGGGCCAATGAGCGGTGCGATCACCATCGATCCGACGACGACCGCAGCGGAATCCAGAAGCAGTCCTGCCGTCGCAATAATCGCACTCACGATTGTCATGCCAGCATATATCGGCATGGACGCTGGGACGAGCTCCTCAGCAGCGCTTTGGAGTTCTTCGCGGGCGATCTGCTCCGGACTCTCTTCGTCTTCGGTAAATCGTTCCTCGAGTTGGTCGTACTCGCGTGAGACAACGGTTTGCGTCTCGACCGTCACCGTAATCGCGTCGTCGTTTATGCCCGTTTCCCGGAGACGATCCAGAATGGGTTCGACAGCATTCGTCGGGAGCGGAAAATGAACGGCACAGGTGTATTCACGGTTGCTCGTCTCATCAGCGAGCGTATAACTGATACCTTCATCGTCCAGAATATCGAGAACAGCGTCCTGCTTCCCGACAGGGACAGTCACAAAAACGAGCCGAGCCATGGGTGGTACAACTCGCCCGTACCCGATAAATGGTCTCCCGTCTGCTTGTGCCTGCCACCGATATCGAAGGGTGGTGACTGTTCTGAGCCGAATCTGGCGTTGGACAACGGGATCGAACACGCATTCATCACGGGCAGTCTCTTCTCACGGCGTAACCTTTGTGCGCCTGCCGCGAGGCTGTAGAGACAGAATACTGTGGATTCGAACGTCGACGAGATACTGATACGAGGGCGTGAATCCGGCCCGTTAGTCCTCGGCGCTTTCGTCTCCCTGCTACTGTTCCTGTTCGCAGTCCAGTTGCTAGGCGCGTCCACAGCGGCTGCGGCCGCTCCGCTCGAACGGTTTTTCAGGCGATACGTCGCCGGGAGTGGACAAGCCCTGGGTGCAAGCTGGCTCGCCACGTACGTGCTCACCAACGGGTCAGTGATAGCGGCCCTGTCCGTCTCGCTGTTCAAAACCGAGATCCTCACGGCTTCACAGTTGTTCCTGATGCTCGCTGGCTCACGCCTCGGAGGCGCCGCAATCGTCCTCCTGATCGGGACGCTCGATTACTTTCAGAAGCGGCGCTATTCGTTCAGTGAGTCGACTCGATTGGGAATACTGACCTTCCTCTTGTCACACTCGATCTACCTACCGGCGACCGTCCTCGGGTATCTCCTGTTGCCAAGACTCCAGACGGGATTCGGGGGCGTGAGTAACCGGATCGAACTCTCGTTTCACCCGTTGGCGGCCTTCGATCCAGCGACGGGAGCCGTTGTTGATACCGTCGGTGTGGGTCTTGCTCTCGTGGTGGCCGTTCTCGTGTTGTTCGGCAGCCTCGCGCTCTTCGACCGGATGCTCAAACGGATCGACACCGAATGGCTCCGCAAGCGGTTCTTTCTCCGATTTCAGCACAAATGGACCTCGTTCGGGCTGGGTATCCTCATCACTGGCGTGACGACCAGTGTCGCGTTCTCGTTAGGCGTCGTCGTCCCCCTCTACAACCGCAACTACATCAAGCGGAAAGAAATCGTTCCCTA
>Ga0207770_100130_pt1 | contig 63202 bp, 58 predicted proteins | sample A23E2SouthBayCA_FD_187729 | JGI IMG/M metagenome (GOLD analysis project Ga0207770, IMG submission 187729) | Aerobic enrichment media microbial communities from Eden Landing Ponds, California, USA - A23 E2 (SPAdes) | ecosystem: Environmental > Aquatic > Marine > Unclassified | place: Emeryville...
TCGCCACCGTCACCGCCGTCGCCACCGTCACCGCCGTCGCCACCGTCACCGCCGTCGCCACCGTCACCGCCGTCGCCACCGTCACCGCCGTCGCCACCGCCACCGCCACCGCCGGAACAACCGGCGATGCCGATGAGACCTGCGGTTCCCGTTGCCTGCAACATCCGCCGTCGGCTGACTTTCGGTCGCATAGACATTCGTTAACAATCGCACCTTCATATATATCTTACTATCAATAGTGTTCCGGTACCGGTGTATATTGTGTGTTACCACCTCCTCAGATTCCGCTTCCCTCCCTTTCTACCGGTCGAACGCGCCGGATCGCGGTTACCGGGCCGCAGGTCCCGGCGCCGCTACCGGTCGTCGGCGCCGCCGTCGGTCGTCGCCCCGTCGGCCTCGGGGACGGCGTACGTCGTGGTGAGATACTCGATTACCTCGTCGACCGTCTCGGGGTCGTACGTCCAGAAGCCGTAGAAGGAGCCCGGAAGCCGCTCTTCGGCTAGGAGGGCGCATTTCGTGGCCTCGACGCCGCCGCCGTCGTAGGCGACGAACCAGGTGTCGTGGATCTCCGTCGCTGTCGAGACGTGAAGCGTCGGTCCGCGCGGCGGATCGAACGACTCCCGGCCCTCGGGGTGGGCGTAGACGTGGACGTCCAGACTGCCGCGGTCGGCGAGGTGGTCGTAGACGTCGGCCTGTGACGCGAATCGGGCGCAGGTCTGGAAGCCGGCGTGGATCTCGCCGGACGCCCCCCGCCACGCGCGGTCCTCGATCTCCTTCGAGGCGGCGATCATCCGCTCGGTGTCGTAGGAGGTGAACATCGTCTCGTCGAGTTCGTCGAGGACCGCCTCGTACGTCTCTCGCGTGAACTCCGGGGTGACCCCGGTTGCGGGCGCGAGAACGTCGCTGACGTCGATCGCGGTCAGGAACTCGTCGTCGCTGCTCAACACCGCGTAGTTGCGGGGGCCGGCGTCGCTCTCCGCCCGCTCGACGGTGAGGTTGCGGTCGGCGAAGTGGTCTCGCAACGCGGTCGCCACGCCCGCCTCGGGGTTGAAGACCGTCAGCGTCTTCTCCTCGTCGTCGACCGTGGCGATGAGTTCGAACAGCCCCATTCGATCGAACACACGGGTGGGCGCTATTTGTGCTTTTATGCCGGCCACCCTATGGATCGCCCCGACACGCACCTTTTGTACGATGGTGACATACGGTCGCTGGATGCCGGTCACCACGCTCCACCGCCCGGCCCACCGGGACGCGCTAACGCATCTGGAGGACGCGTTCCGGCGCGGCGACCTGATCACCGTCTTCGGCCGCTGTACCGTCGAGTACGACGGGCGCGCGTCGAGCAGCCTCGGCTCCGGCGACCGGCTCATCCTCCTCAAGCCCGACGGCTCGGCGCTCGTCCACACCGACGAGGGGCGGACGCCGGTCAACTGGCAGCCCCCCGGCTGTGACCACTTCGCGAGCGTCCGCGACGGTCGTCTGCGCGTGCGAAGCGTCCGCCGCTCCCCGGACGAACTCCTCGACGTGCGCTTCGAGCGCGTCCACCACCTCGTGACCTACGACGTCACCGATCCCGACGACCTGGATCTACAGGGGAGCGAGGCGGATCTGAAAGCGCACGTCCTCGATCACCCCGAGCGGATCGACGCCGGCTTCGAACCGATCGCAACCGAACGCGAGACGGCGGCCGGACCGATGGACGTCTTCGGCGAGGACGACGACGGCCGGCCGGTGGTCGTCGAGCTGAAGCGTCGCCGCGTCGGCCCCGACGCTGTCGGCCAGCTCCGGCGGTACGTCGACGCGCTCGGTCGCGAGCTGGGCGACGGTGCCGAGATCCGGGGAATTCTCGTCGCCCCGTCGGTCACCGATCGGGCGGCGGCGCTGTTGGAGCGCGAGGGTCTGGAGTTCGTCGCGCTCGACCCGACGACCGGTCGGCCGCCGATCGACGACGCGTCGGCGGAGTGACTTCGACGGACGGCCCTTTCCGCGCCAACGCTGCACCATCCCGTCGTTTAATATACGACGGTTTCGTTACCCACAATTCATGGATCTCCACCACCGAACGGTTCGACAAGACGTCCGGGAGCTCGGGGCGCTTCTCGGCGAGGTGCTGGCCGAACAGTCCTCGGCCGAGGCGTTCGAGGCGGTCGAGGATCTCCGCACGGCGGCCATCGACTACCGTGACGGGACGCTCCCGACCCGCGAACCGCTCCGGACGGCGCTGGGATCGCTCGACTCCGAGCTGGAGGGCGCCGCCGCCCGCGCGTTCACCGCCTACTTCGAACTCATCAACCTCGCGGAGGAGCGCGAACGGGTCCGCGCCATCCGCCGCGACGAACAGGAGGGCCGCATCGAGGACAGTCAGACGGAGACGGTCGCCTCGCTGATCGAGCGCGACGCCGACGCCGAGACGGTCCAGCGCGTACTCGACGACGTACTCATCCAGCCGACGTTCACCGCCCACCCGACCGAGGCCCACCGCAAGACGATCAAAGCGAAACTACGGGCGATCACGACGCTCCTCGAGGATCTCGACGAGCGCCGGCTGACCGATGTCGAGCGCCGGTCGGCGTGGAACCAACTGGAGGCCGAGGTGACGAGCCTCTGGCAGACGCCCCAGGTTCGGGACCGCGCCCCCGAACCCGAAGACGAGGCGCGAAACGTCCAGTGGTATCTGGAGAACACGCTGTTCGACGTCGTTGGGGACGTCTACGCCGATCTGGAGGAGACGCTCGCCGAGTCCTACCCCGGGGTGGACGTCCCGAAGCTCTTCGAGTTCCGGTCGTGGGCCGGCAGCGACCGCGACGGCAATCCCGCCGTCACCGTCGACGTGACGAGCGAGACGCTCGATCGCCAGCGCTCGGTCGTCCTCTCGAAGTATCGCGACGAACTGAAGCGCCTCTCCGGCATCCTGAGCCAGGACGCAGCGTGGATCACACCCGGCGACCGGTTCGAGACGTCGCTGCTCGAGGACCGCGAGCGCTTCCCGGAGGTGACCAGTGAGGCCGAGGAGCGCTATCCCCACGAGGTCTACCGGCAGAAACTGAAGCTGATGCGCGAGCGACTCGAACGCGTCGACGACGTGCGCCCCGGCGGCTACCAGGACTCGGAGGCACTCGTCGACGACCTCGAGGCCGTCGACGAGAGCCTCCGCCACAACAACGCCGAATCCATCGCGGACGCCTACGTCGAGCCCCTGATCCGCAAGGTAGACACCTTCGGCTTCGCCCTCGCCAGCCTCGACCTGCGCGATCACCAGAAAAACCACACCGAGACCGTCGGCGAGTTGCTGGAGGGGCAGGGCGTCGAGTACCGCAACCTCGACGAAGACGGCCGGATCGAGGTGTTGACGGAGGCGATCACGCAGGACTCCGACGTGGTCGATCTCGGGAACCCGGGCGACGTGACCGACACGGCCGCCCGGGTCTGCGAGCGCTTCGAGGCCCTCCGGCGCTGGCAGCGCGAGTACGGCACCGACGCCGTCGATACCTACTGCATCAGCATGACCGAGGAGCCGAGCCACGTCCTCGAAGTCCTGTTTCTCGCCGACCAGGCGGGCGTCGTCTCGCTTCCCGAGTACAGCGGCCTCGACGTGGTGCCCCTCCTGGAGACGGAACGCGCCCTCGACGGCGCCCGGCGCATCATGGGGACGCTGTTCGAGAACGAGGCGTATTCGACCGCACTCGCCTGCCGTGGCGACACCCAGGAGATCATGCTGGGCTACTCCGACTCGAACAAGGAGAACGGCTTTCTCGCGGCCAACTGGAGCCTCTACCGGAACCAGCGCCGCCTCGCGGACATCACCGACGAGTTCGGCGTCCAGATGCGCCTGTTCCACGGGCGCGGTGGATCCATCTCCCGGGGCGGCGGCCCGATGCACGAGGCGATGCTCGCCCTGCCAATCGAGACGGTCTCCGGCGAGATCAAGTTCACCGAACAGGGCGAAGCCATCGCGGAGAAGTACGGCAACCCACGGATCGCCGAGCGCAATCTCGAACGCATGCTGGACGCACAGATGCGCGCCCGCCACCAGTCGATAGCGGGGCCGATCAAGGAGACGCCCGACGCGTGGACGGCGGCGATGGAGACGATGGCGCCCGCGGCCCGGACGGCCTACACCGACCTCTTGGAGACGGAGGGGTTCATCCCCTACTTCGAGACGGCGACGCCGATAACGGTCATCGAGGATCTCAACCTCGGATCGCGGCCGGCGTCGCGGTCCGGCGAACGCACCGTCGAGGATCTCCGAGCCATCCCGTGGGTGTTCTCGTGGACGCAGGCGCGGTGTATCCTCCCGGGGTGGTACGGCCTGGCGACGGGGATCGACGCCTACCTCGACGACGGCGGGTCGGTGGCGACGCTCCGGGCGATGTACGAGCGGTGGCCGTTCTTTCGCACGACCCTCGACAACGCTGCCCAGGCGATGGCGAAGACGGACATGGAGATCGCCGCGGAGTACGCGGCGCTCGCGCCGGCCGACCTCCGCGAGCGGTTCTTCCCGCGCATCCGCGCCGAACACGAGCGTGGGGTGGAACTCGTCCGCGAGATCACGGAGCGGGACGATCCGCTCCGGCGGTCGTGGCTCCGCGAGAGTCTCGACCGGCGCAACCCCTACGTCGACCCCCTGAACTACCTCCAGACGCGACTCCTGGCCCGTGAGGACCGCACCCCCTCGGAGGAGCGGACCCTCCGCCTGACGGTCAAGGGGATCGCGGCGGGGATGAAGAGTACGGGATGAGCGGCGGACATGCCCTCGGTAACGCTCCACCCCGGGACGGCGGATCTCGACTACGTCGAGACCCTTCTGGAACGGAACGACTTCCCGTTCGAGACGTCCGAACGCGCCCGGAGGACTTTCACTACGCGACGGCCGAGAGCGGGCGGATCGGAATCGACGGTCTCGAACGCTATGGCACCGTCGGCTCCTCCGGTCGGGCGGGCGGCCGCCCCGGACGTTATCCGAGACACGACCGAGTTCGCGGCGCTCTGTCCGGCAACGGCGACCTGTATGCGGAAGTCGCTGTAGCCGTCCGTTCGGCGCCTCCGCGACGGAACCGATCGATTCACCGCACCAGCCCCGTGTCTCTCTCCGCCCGAATCGACGGCCACGCCGCGATCAACCGCGTCGTCGGACGCTGACGCCGCCGTTCGGCATCGAAGGCTTTATTCACCGCCTCGGCTTCGACTCTGACAAGTAACCATGGCCGACAAACCCGCCTCGATGTACCGGGAGATCAGCAAGCCCTCGTACACGCGACGCGAGTACGTCACGGGCATCCCGGGCTCCAAGATCGCACAGCACAACATGGGGAACCTACAGACCGGCCCCGAGGACTATCCGGTCCACATCAGCCTCGAAGTCGAGGAGGAGTGCCAGATCCGCCACGGCGCCCTCGAAGCCTCGCGGCTGTCCGCCAACCGCCGCCTCCTGAAGGAGATCGGCCAGGAGAACTACAAGATGGTCCTCCGGAAGTTCCCCCACCAGATCATCCGCGAGAACAAGCAGGCGACGGGCGCGGGCGCGGACCGCGTCTCCGACGGGATGCGGCAGGCGTTCGGCAAGCCGGTCGGCACCGCCGCCCGCATTCAGGCGAACGAGACGGTCTTCACCTGCTACTGCGACCCCGAGGACGCCGACACGGTCAAGGACGCCCTCCGGCGCTCCTACAACAAGATCTCGCCGCCCTGTCGGATCGTCGTCGAGAAAGGCGAGAAGTTGCTCGTCGCGTAGGCCGCGTTCCTCGAGTTCCCGGTCCGGCGCTCCCGCGACGGGCGACGTCGCCGGAACGGATCCGCGACCTTTTGGCGCCGCCAGCCCCAGTGAGCGCATGCTCCGACTCGCCGTGACCACCCGCGCCGAGACGTTCGACCGCATCCGGGAGCCACTCGGCGACCGCGGCATCGAGGTCGGCCACCTCCCCGCGGAGGGGCGAACGATCGATCTCGATACCCCGCCGGCCGAGTCGTTCGACGTCGGTCTCGTCTTCCCCTCGCGGACCCAGGCCGGGGTCGCACTCTCCGCGCTCCACGGTCTCTCCTGGGTGAACGACCGCGACGCCGTCCTCACCTCGCGAAACAAGGGTGGCGCCCTCGCGGCGCTCGGTGCCGCCGGCCTGCCGACGCCCCGGACGACGATGGTTTCCAGTTCCGTCGACGACGCCGACCTCGCCGCTGCCGCGGATCGCCTCGGCTGGCCGGTCGTGGTCAAGCCCAACTCGACGACGCGTGGCACCGGCGTGGCGAAGGCGGGCGACCTCGACTCCTTGCTCGGCGTCGTCGACTACCTCGATTTGGTGCACGACTACCGCGCCACCGGCGACAAGACGTTCCTCCTCCAAGAGTACCTGCCGGACGCTCGCGACTACCGGATGATGGTCGTCGACGGCGAGTACGCCGGCGCGGTCGAACGGCGTCTCCCGGCGGCCGACCGCGACGCGGGTCGCTGGAAGCACAACGTCCACCGGGGCGCCGAGGCGACGGCCATCGACCCGCCAGACGAACACCGCCGCCTCGCAGAGCGGGCCGCGAACGCGCTCGGCATCGCCTACCTCGGGGTGGACCTCCTCATCACGGACGACCGGGTCGTCGTCGCGGAGACGAACGCGCGCCCGACCGTCGACGCCGCGACCAAGTACGACTCGGACTTCTACGAGCGGCTGGCGGGGTTGATACGGCGGACGGCGCGGACGTGATTACTCCACGTCGATGGCGGCGGAGTCGCCGACCTTGTCGACGGTGACCTCGAGGATGCCGTTGTTGAAACTCGCCGAGGCGGAGTGCTCGTCGACGCGTGCGGGGAGGCGGATCCGTTCGTCGTACTCGCGGTGGGGGGAGGTGGCGCTGATGGTGAGTGTCTTGCCGTCACACTTCAGGCCGATGGCCTCCTTTTCGACCCCCGGGAGGTCGGCGACGAGTCGCACCCGGTCGTCCTCCTCGTAGACGTCGACGTGGGTCTCCGACGTGAATCCGGAGCCGTCGCCGACGGCGCCGGTCCCGGCACCGGTCATCTCGTTCATCATCCGTTCGATTTCGTCGAAAATGTCGCCGAACGGGTCGTCACGGTCGTCGCCTCTCATGGGGAACCGTAGGGAGCTTCTACTCAAAAACCTTCTGTCACCGGGAACGAATGCCACGGCCGTTCCGGCGGGAATCGCCCGTTTGAAATACTCGTCCCGCCATCGACGGGACGAAGGTCATGTTCCAGACGATCGACGACATCGGGTCCGGGAAACGCGTCCTCGTCCGACTGGATCTCAACTCCCCGGTCGAGGACGGCATCGTCAAGGACAACCGGCGCTTCGCACGCCACGCCCGGACCGTCCGGGAGCTGGTCGCGGCCGGACACCGTGTCGTCGTCATGGCTCACCAGGGCCGACCGGGTCGGGACACCTTCGTCTCGCTCGACCAGCACGCGGATCTCCTCGCGGAGTACGTCGAGACCCCCATCGCGTTCGTCGACGACGTCCACGGCGAGGCGGCCCTCGACGCCATCCGCTCGCTCGACGCGGGCGAGGTGCTCATGCTGGAGAACGTCCGGATGTGTGACGACGAACTGCCGGAGCAGCCGCCCGCGGCCCACGCCGACAGCGAGTTCGTCCGGACTCTCGCCCCCGAGTTCGACTGTTACGTCGACGACGCCTACTCGGTCGCCCACCGCTCGCACGCCTCCATCGTCGGCTTCCCGTGTGTCCTCCCCGCGTACGCCGGGCGCGTCATGGTGGCGGAGTACGAGGCCAACACCAGTATCGCCAACCGGGAGTTCGACGGTCCCGTGACGATGGTGCTGGGCGGCGCGAAGGCGACCGACGTGATCGACGTGATGAGCGCGCTCGACGACGAGATCGATCACTACCTGCTGGGCGGTATCGTGGGCGAACTGTTCCTCCGCGCGGCCGGCCACGACGTCGGCTACGACGTGGGCGATGGCGAACTGTACGACCACCAGTGGGCGGACAACGAGGGGCGCATTCGCGAACTTCTCGCCGACCGCGGCGACCGCATCACCCTCCCGACCGATTTGGCGTACGAGGACGGCGACGACCGCACGGAGATTCCCGTCGACGGCGTGGTGAAAGAACGCCCCCTCCTCGACGTGGGGTCGCGCACCGTCGAGCGCTACGGGGACGTCATCGAGGACTCGGCGGCCGTGTTCGTGAAAGGCGCCCTCGGTGTGTTCGAGGACGAACGCTTCGCCGACGGCACCGTCGGCATCCTCGAGACCATCGCCACCACCGACTGTTTCTCCGTCATCGGCGGCGGTGACACCTCTCGCGCCATCGAACTCTACGGCCTCGACGAGGACTACTTCTCGCACGTCTCCATCGCCGGCGGGGCCTACGTCCGCGCGCTCACCGGCCAGCCGCTCCCCGGCGTCGAGGTGTTGGTAGAGTAACTTCCCTCTCTGCCAGCGCCGATCCACCGTTCACGCGGAGACCACGCCGCCACGGCGGTGTCGCGCCCGCCCCCACTGGGCCTACCGACCGTAGTCGATGCCGACGCCCATCGCGTCCTCGGTGGTCGACCTGCTCTCGGCGGCGTCGGCGGCGCCCGTCAGCGCGCGGATCGCGTCGACGTTCTCCGGCACCACGTCGCTCTCCTGGTGGATCGCCTGGAACAGGTAGAGATCCCGTCCCTCGACGGTGATCGACTCCGCCCAGATGCAGTTCTCCCAGAGGTCACCCCGCGGCCGGCCGGCGTCGTGGGCGAACTCCTTGAGCTTGCCCGCGCCGTCGATGTCCGCCCCCGACGGGATCTGGAACAGGCGCGTCTCGTCGGCGAACAGGTCCCGCACGTCGGCCGCGTCCGCGGCCGATTCGAGCGTCACGTTGACGCTGTGTGTGTGCATCAGCGTCGCGGGCACCTTCATCCCCAGCGTGTCGATGTCGAGGTCGGGGAAGATGGTGTTCACGTCCGGCCCGTGGTGGGAGGGGATCGTCACCGGATCGGGGAGGATGTCGTCGATCGGTCCCCGCCCCGTCTGTCCGGGGTCGCCGCCGCGGCGCACCAGCGTCACGCGGGCCTTCTCCACGCCGTAGGTCTCCGACAGCGGGGCGAGGATCCGGGAGAGGCCGGTGGTGTTACAGGAGACGACGCGTGCGGCGTCCGCGCCGACCGCGTCGTCGAAGTTGGCGCGGGCGTTGAAGCTCACGTCGGCGACGTCGGCGTCCTCGCCGCCCTGGAAGATGGCGGGGGTGTCGTGGGCCTCGTACAGCGAGGCGTTCTCGGCGCCGATCCCCGAGGGCGTGCAGTCGACGATCACGTCCGCCGCAGCGACGAGGTCGTCGACCTCGCCCGCGAGGTTGAGGCCTTCCTCGGCGAAGCGGTCGACGCGCTCCGGGACGGCCGCATAGAGCGGGTAGCCGTTCCGCGCGGCCGCCGCCGCCTCGAAGTTCGGGCGCGTCTTGGCGACGCCGACGAGATCCATGTCCGGTTGTGCTGCGACCGCGTCAGCGACGCGCTTGCCGATGGTTCCGTAGCCGTTGACGCCGACCTGTGTCATACCGCGCAGTCGACGACCGACGGGCATAATCGTTTCGAGCCGTACTCTCGGTGCCGCCCCGGGATCATCCACACCGGTCGCTCTCACCGGATGAAAACAACCTAGATCCTTCTTGACTCGCCGCCGTGCAGCGGAACGTATGTCCACGCGACAGACGCTCGAAACCGACATCCTGGGTCGATCGATCGAATTCGAGTACGCGGCACACTGGGTCGGCTACTCGCTCTTTCTCCTGCGACTGGTCATGGGATGGACGCTGTTTCAGGGGGGGATCACGAAGGTCATCACTCACTTCGACGCCAACCCCGAGAACGACTGGACGGCGGCCGGCTTCCTGATGAACGTCCCCGACGGAAATCCGCTGGTCGACGTGTGGGCAAGTATGGCGGGGAACCCGCTTATCGACGCGCTGAACATGTGGGGGCTCACGCTGACCGGTCTCGCGCTCATCGTCGGCGCGTTCGTCCGCTGGAGCGCCTTCTGGGGAGCGATCATGATGCTGTTCTACTGGGCGGCGGCGCTCCAGGGCGGCCTCCTCGCCGGACTCCCGCTGGCCCACGGCTGGGTCGTCGACGACCATCTCGTCTACGCGGTCCTCCTGTTCGGTCTGGGGGCGTTCGGCGCCGGTCGCATCCTCGGGGTCGACGCCCGCCTCGAGGAGACCGGCGTCGTCCGGAACAACCGCTGGCTGGTCTACTTGCTGGGCTGAGAGCCGAGGGACAACTGCTAACTCCGGTGCGTTCCTCCGTTCGTCCATGTCCAACGCACTCCGCGAGGCCGCCGCGACGGCGGTCGATCAGTGCATGGCGCTCGACGGAGAGGAGTCCTGTGCCGTCGTCACCGACGACGAACGCCTCCCCATCGGCGAGGCGCTCTACGACGCCGCGAGCGCCGTGACCGACGACGCCGTCCTGCTTCGGTACCCGCCCGGCGAGCAACACGGCACCGAACCCCCCGCGCCGGTCGCGGCGGCGATGGCCGACGCCGACGTCGTCCTCGCACCGACGACCAAGAGCCTGAGTCACACCCGCGCCCGGCGGCGCGCCTGCGACGCCGGCGCCCGAGCCGCGACCCTCCCCGGCATCACCGATGACGTGATGATCGCCGGTCTCGACGCCGACTACGAGGCCATCGAACGGTGCTGTCTCGAGGTGCTCGATCGGGTCGCGAGCGCCGACGAGATTCGCGTGACGTCGGCGATGGGGACGGATCTCACCGTCGAACCCGGCGGACGGGAGTGGCTGACCGACACCGGGATGGTCCACGACGCCGGCGACTTCTCCAACCTCCCCGCCGGTGAGGTGTTCGTCAGCCCCGAGACGGCCGACGGGACGTACGTCGTCGACGGGACGATGATGCCACACGGACTAATCGAGGAACCCCTCCGGTTCGAGGTGACGGACGGCTACGTCACCCACGTCTCCGACGACGCCGTGCGAGGGCAGATCGAGGCTGCGCGCGAGGAGGTGGGCGACGCCGCCGCCAACCTCGCCGAACTCGGCATCGGGACGAACGTCGGCGTGACGGAACTGGTGGGATCGGTCCTCCTGGACGAGAAAGCCGCGGGGACGGTCCACGTCGCCATCGGCGACGACGCGAGCATCGGCGGCGACACCGAGGCACCACTCCACCTCGACGGGATCATCCGGGAGCCGACGGTGTACGCGGACGGGGAGATGGTAGAGCTTCCGGAAGTCGAGCGGTGAGACGGCGAGACGGCGAGGCGAAGGACTCCCGAAATCGAGCGGCGACGCGTCCGCCGTCGGCCGGCTACTCCTCGTCGGTCTCGTCGAGGAACCCGTGATAGGGACAGACGTACTCGTCCCGGATGATCTGCTCGTCGACGATCTCCAGACCGATCTCGTCGAGCTCTTCCGCGATCCGGTTCAGGTCGTCGTGTGTCTTTCCGATGGCGTTGACGTACACGTTGCGCTTTCCGGTCATGATCTCGCGGACCGCCGTGACGCCTGACACCTGCCGTGCGCGGTTCGCGAGTACGTCGCGCTCCGTAACCGGCGCTGTGCAGATGATCTTGGTGTAGAGTGGGTAGCCCGCCAGATCGTAGTCGATGTCGATGTGGTACCCCCGGATGATCCCGCTCTCCTCGAGTTTGTTGAGCCGCGTCCGGACGGTGCTCGACGACAGATCGAGTTTCGCCGCGATGTCGCTCGACGACGTCCGTCTGGCATCCTGCTGGAGGTAGTAGAGAATGGAGCGATCGACGGAGTCCAACTTGCCGTCTTTCATGAACGTACGCATTCGTCGCTGCCGGTTTTACTTTTGTTCCTCGCCGCCTACGGCGGCCTACCGGTCCGCACGCGCCATTTTTGTGACGGGAGCCGATATATATTGGTATATATTTGACGAACCGTCAATGAGAACGGCTAGCTTATGTGTTTCCGTGATCTAACTGGGGGTACCCCGCGGCGGGACCGCGACGGCCCCGTCGTCTCACCATCCATGACACTCCATTCGATCACCCGTTCGACGGTCGAAACGTCTACCGGACCCCCGTCGGACTGCTACGTCCTCGGCGACGGCACCCTCGCCGACGCGGTCGCCCGGCGGCTGACGGCGGCGGGACACGCCGTCACTCTCGTCGGCGTCGACGCCGCCGACGGCGCGAAAATCCGGTCGCTACCGGGCGATCCGTCGTCGATCGACGTCCTCCGTGACGCCGGACTGTCGGAGCAGTCGGCGGTCGTGGTGGCCACCCAGGACGACGGTCGGAACCTGCTTCTCGCCCAACTCGTCCGCACCCGATTCGGCGTCTGCGACGTCTTCGTCGTGGTTCACGGGCCGGATCGCTCCGGCGTCGTCGCCGACGCCGGTCACGAGCCGATCTGTGCGACCTCGGTACTCGCTGACGCCGTGGTCGACGACGTCCGCCTCCGACTCACCGAGGGTGACGGCGCATGAAGGAACTCGAACGCGACCTCGGTTTGCCGTCGGTTCTCGCGATCAGCATCGGCGCCATGATCGGCAGCGGCATCTTCATCCTGCCGGCGCTGGCGCTCGAAATCGCCGGGCCGGCCGTCGTCCTCGCCTATCTCCTCGCCGGACTCCTCGTCGTTCCGGCCGCGCTCTCGAAATCGGAGATGGCGACCGCGATGCCCGAGGCCGGCGGTACGTACATCTACATCGAGCGCGGCATGGGGCCGCTGCTCGGCACTATCGCCGGTGTCGGGACGTGGTTCTCGCTTTCGTTCAAGGGCGCGCTCGCGCTCGTCGGCGGCGTCCCGTATCTGTTGCTCCTGTTCGATCTGCCGCTCCAGCCGGTCGCGCTGGGCTTGGCGACGCTCCTGATCCTGGTGAACCTCTTCGGCGCGAAGCAGACGGGACGGCTCCAGGTCGCCATCGTGGTCGTCATGCTCGCGGCGCTCGGCTGGTTCGCCGCCGGGAGCGCTCCGAGCGTCCAGTCGGCCAACTTCGCCGGCTTTCTCGACTCGGGGGTCGGCGGCATCCTCGCGGCCACGGGACTGGTGTTCGTCTCCTACGCCGGCGTCACGAAAGTCGCCAGCGTCGCCGAGGAAGTCGAGGATCCGGGACGCAACATCCCGCTTGGCATCCTCGGCTCCCTCGCGTTCACGACCGTCCTGTACGTAGCCGTCGTCGCCGTCCTCGTCGGGATCACCGATCCCGGTAGCGTCGCCGGATCGCTGACGCCCGTCGCCGTCGCCGCGGAGGTCACCCTCGGCCGGGCCGGCGTCGTCGCCGTCATCCTCGCGGCCATCCTCGCGCTCGTCTCGACGGCCAACGCGGGCATCCTCTCCTCGTCGCGCTACCCGTTCGCGATGAGTCGGGACAAGCTGGCGCCGCCGTCGCTCTCGACGGTCAGCGAGCGGTTCGGGACGCCGACCACCTCGATTACGCTCACCGGCGTCGTGTTGCTTGCGCTCATCGCGTTCGTCCCGATTCTCGACATCGCGAAGTTGGCCAGCGCCTTCCAGATCATGGTGTTCGCGCTGATCAACCTCGCCGTCGTCGCGTTCCGTGAGGGGAACGCCGACTACGAACCCGAGTTCACCTCGCCGCTGTATCCGTGGATGCAGATTTTCGGCGCCATCACGGGTGTCCTCCTGCTGACGCAGATGGGGACGGTCGCGCTCGCGGGTGCGGTCGTCATCGTCCTCGGGAGCGTCGTCTGGTACCTGCTCTACGTCCGCCCGCGCGTGCGCCGGGAGGGCGTCGCGACCGACGCGATCCGACGGCAGGTCGGACGGGACGCGCTCGTCGACGTCGAGGGCGGGGCCGACGAGAAGCCACACACGGTGCTCGTCGCACTGACGAAGGCCATCGGCGAGGACCGCGAGCGCTCGCTGGTCGCCCTGGCCGCGGATCTCGTCCGCCCTCACGACGGGCGCGTGGTCGTCGTCCGCTTCGAGGAGATTCCCGACCAGGCGCCGCTCACCGAGTCGGCGACCACGCAGTCGCCCGCCGACGTCTCCTTCGAGTCGCGGGTCGAGGCCCTCGCCGACGAGTTCGACGTCGGCATCGAGGCCGACGAAATCGTCAGCCACGACACGAAACACGCCATCGTCAACTTCGCCGAGGGTCACGGTATCGACGCAATCGTCGCCGAACACGAACCTCTCCGTCTGCGCTCGCACCTGCTCGGCGATCCCGTCGACTGGGTGGTCCGACACGCGAGCTGTGACGTCCTGCTCGTCGACAACGTCGGCTACGACGACCCCGGGCGGATCGTCCTCTCGGGCGACGGGAGCCCCTACGACTCCCGGGGGGTGTCGGTCGCGGAGGCGCTCGCGACGGCGAACGGCGGCTCCCTCTCGCTGTGGTACCCCGACGGCGACGACGACACGAGCAGCTACCGGCAAACGATGGACGACTACCAGTCCGAGCTGTCAGACCTGCTCGACGTCCCGGTTCACGCCGAACCCGTCCGAACCGACGGCGGTCGGCCGGTCGATCCGGATGTCCTCGTCCGCACCGGGGCCGACCATCGACTCCGGGCCGCGCTCTTCGACGGGCGGCCGCTCCTCCCGAATCCGGGCTGTACGACCGTCACCGTCTATCCGGTGGCGACGCGCCGACCGCCCCTCGGCCGCCGACTGCTCGAACGGTTCGTCTTCTGATTCCGTCGGCCGTCGGTCACCCACGATCCTCGCCACCGCGGGCGCATCTCTCGAAACGGGACGGCCGGCAGGACCAACGGCGTCGGCGGTCGACACCGCGGTCCCGGACCGCGGCCGTGGCGTACGGTCGGAAGGGCGGATTTTTACCGCCTGACCGGCTACGGCTCCACATGACCGACTCCGGCCCAGCCGTCGGCGAGCGCGTCGCACTCGCCTGTCCGTCCTGTACTCCCACCGCGACGACCGCCCACGAGGTGTTGAAACCCGGCGGACAGGTCACCGTCCGCTGTACCGAGTGTGACCACGTCCACAAGGAACGCTACGATCCGCCCCGCGAGGTCGGCGTCGACGTCGTCGTCTCGCAGGGCGACGAGTCCCTGACGACGACCGTCGACGTCCCCGTGACGGAGACGGTCGCCACCGGCGAGGAGTTCGTCGCCGACACGCCCGAGGCGATCATGCAGGTGCGGATCACGGCGATCGAACTCGACGGCGACCAGCGAGTCGAGGAGGCGTCCGTCGAGGACGTCGCGACCCTTTGGACCCGCGCGGTCGACAACGTCCGCGTCAACGTGACCGTCCACCCGAACGACGGTCGGAACGACCAGTCCCGAAGCGTGACGGTGTCGGTCCCCGGCGACCACGAGTTCGTCGTCGGCGAGACCGTCGAATTCGGCGACGAAGAGTTCGAGATTACGGGCGTCCAGGTCCGCGACGACGCCCCCGAGTACCGCTTCGAGAAACTGGATCACGAGGGTGATAGCGTCTTCGCGAAAGACACCAAGCGCGTCTACGGCCGCGACGCGACCTCGACCCCGTGGTCGCCGTGGTGACGCGGTGTCGGACTCGCCCATGGACGCCCTCGATCGCGCCCGTCACGACCTCGTCGATCGTCTGATCGAGGCCGACCGAATCGAACGCCAGTCGACCGAGCGCGCCATGCGCGCCGTGCCCCGCCACGCGTTCGTCCCCGACGAGCGGCGCGAGGCGGCCTACCGGGACCGCCCCCTTCCCATCGGTGAGGGGCAGACGATCAGCGCTCCACACATGGTGGCGACGATGACCGATCTGCTCGCACCCGACGCCGGTGACCGCATCCTCGAGGTCGGTACCGGCTGTGGCTACCACGCCGCCGTGACGAGCGATATCGTCGGCGCCGACGGCACCGTCCACAGCGTCGAGGTCGAACCCGCGCTGGCCGAACGGGCCCGCGAGCGACTCGACCGTCTCGGCTACGACGTTCACGTCCACGTCGGCGACGGCCACGCCGGGTGGCCAAACGCCGCGCCGTACGACGGCGCCTACCTCACCTGCGCACCCGAGTCGATTCCCGACACCGTCGTCGAACAGGTACGCCCCGGGGCCCACGTCGTCGCACCCGTCGGCCGACGCCGACAGGAACTCGTCCGGCTGACCCGCCGTGCCGACGGCGGCGTCGACCGCGAGAGCCACGGCGGCGTCCGGTTCGTGCCGATGCGCCGGTCGGACTCCTAAGCGCGCCCTTCTTACGTGCCCGCACCCAGCGTCCACGTATGGATCCCGCGGTGTTGCGCGAGGATATGGTCGACGGCCTCGACCACGCCCTCGGCGGCCTCGACGAGGCGGTCGGCGTGGCCATGCGGACGGTCCCGCGACACGCCTTCGTCGAGGAGCAGCCCTACGCCGACCGGACCGGCGACCACGCCGGGACGGACGTCCTCGCTCCACGGACCGTCGCTCGACTGCTCGAAGCGCTCGACGTCGACGACGGGGACGCCGTCCTTGTCGTCGGCGTCGGCGTCGGATACACGGCCGCCCTCCTCGCCGAACTCGTCGGCGAGCGTCGCGTTCACGCAATCGACATCGCCCGTAGTCTCGTCCTCGACGCCCGCCGGAACCTCCGCCGGGCCGACTACGAGGGCGTCTTGGTCGACCGCCGCGACGGCGCGGACGGCCTCCCCGAGTACGCCCCATTCGACCGCGTGCTCGTCGAGGCGTCGGCCGTTCGACCCCCCCGCGCCTTGCTCGATCAACTCGCCCCCGACGGCCGTCTCGTGATGCCGCTGGGGACGCCCGCGGGTGAACTCGTCGCCGTCGAAACCGACGACTCTCCCCAGGGGTACACTGTCGCCGAGAAGTTCGGCTCGGTGGCGATCGCGCCGTTGCTCGTCGACGGCGAACAGACCGGCGGCGTCACGCGCAACCGTACCGAGCGCGAGGATCGCGAGTTCGCCGAGCAAGGCTACTTCGCGCCCACCGGCTGGGAACACGAGTGGATCGACTGGGAGGACCGACTGGACGGCGGGCGCGGCCATCGACGGCGGTGACGACTGGTGTCGGCGTGTGATGTCTGGTGTCGGCGTGACACGACACGGGTGTGTGCGCGAGCCATGACTCCTCCCGGCGCTACCCCCGAACCACCAGCACCTTGGTGTTCTCTCGGCGGTCGACGTAGCCACTTCCAGCAGGCGGTTTCACCGCTATCAGTAGCGTCCCCTCGTCCTGATTCGCCCGCAGCGTCGGCTCGACGGAGATGCTCACCGTCCCGTCGTCGCCGGTCGTTCCCCGCTCGACGCCGTCGAGGCTGGCGCTTCCGGCCTTGACGAGCACCGTCGCGTCCGCGACTGCCGATCCGTCCGCGCCGACGACGGTCAGTTGGATCGACTCCCCGCCGGGACCGATCACCTCCGGCTCCGGACGCACGTCGAGTTCGGTCGTCGACAGCCCCTGGATGCCGGTCAGCATGTTCATCATCACGCTCAGACTGGCGACACCGATGACGAGGGCGATAACCAGCCTGATCGGCAACCCTTCGATCGCTCGCCGATCCGCTCGGAACGCGTCGAGCATGATCCGTTCTGGGCACGTTCCGGTATTTGAACTCCCGGCCCGTGATTTATCCGGGAAGGGGCGCCCACCCCCGGCCATGAACGTCCTCGGACGCGACGGTTCGGCGGACGACGGGCCTGCCGCCCGTCTGGGAACCTACCGCGCCGCCGACGGCAGCGAGGGTGCTGCGGTCGGCCTCGACCTCGACCGGCCACACGCGGCGCTGATCGTCGGCAAGCGCGGTTACGGGAAGTCCCACACGCTCGGCGTCCTCGCCGAGGGGGTGGCGCGGGCCGCGGGCGTCGCGCCCGTGGTCGTCGATCCGATGGGCGAGTTTCTCGGCCTCGCGGACGGCACCGTTCCGGCACGCGTCGTCGACGCGCCGATGGTCCCCGCGTCGGCCGTACCGCCGTCGGCGTGGCCCGCGCTGTTCGACTGCCCGGCCACCGGTCCCGTCGGGTCGTCGCTCTGGGCGGCGGCGCGCGAGGCCGAAACCCTCGACGGGATGCTGGCACACGTCGAGGGCGCCGGTCTCGACGCGGCCGTCCGCCGCGCGGCTCGAAACCACCTCCGACTCGCCGAGTCGTGGGACGTCTTCGATCCCGGCGGCCTCCGCCCGGACGCGCTGCTGTCCGACGCGGCGACCGTCCTCGACTGTTCGATGCTCCCCGATCCGGCCGCGTCGGCGCTGGTCCGTGGCGTGGCGCTCGCACTGTACGAGACTTGCGTCGAGCGGCGTCCCGAGCGCCTGCCCTGGCTGTTCGTCGACGAGGCTCACGCCTTCTTCGACGGCGTCGCGGCACCGGCGCTGGAGACCGTGTTGACCCGCGGACGAACGCCCGGCGTCTCGCTGGTCGCCGCCACCCAACGACCCGGCGTCCTTCCCGACGTCGCGGTCTCACAGTCCGACCTGCTGGTCGCTCACCGACTGACTGCCGCCGCCGACGTGGAGGCGCTGGCTGGCGCGACGCCGACGTATCTGACGGGGCGGCTCCGCGACCGACTCCCGACCGACCCGGGCGGCGCCGTCGTCGTCGACGACGCGACCGAGTCGGTCCACGGCGTGCGGGTGCGCTGTCGGGAGACGCCCCACGGCGGGGCCGATCCGCGGACCAGCGATAGCACGGATCAGGCGTCCGGGAGGGCGGCACTGCAGTCCGGGCACTCCCCCTCGACGACGGGGACCGGCGCGTCACAGTCGGGACAGTAGTCGAGATAACAGGCCGGCTCGCCCATACCTCGACTTCGAACCGCGGCGAAGTAAGCGTTCGGCCGCCACGCGGTGAAGAGTTAATCCGACGGCGCGAGATAGGTAACGTATGGTACCGTCTATCGCGGCCGTCGGAACCTCCGATTTCGGCCGCATCGAACTCACCGGTCGGGACCTCTTCAGTGCCGCCGTCGCGGAGGCGTTCGCGGATGGGCCCGATCCGGCCGAGGTGGTCGACGCCCTCTACGTCGGCAACCAGTCGGAGTCCTACGAGCACCAGATCATGTACGGGACGCTGCTGGCGGAGTGGTGTGGGCTCCGCCACGTCCCGGCCGAGCGCGTCGAGGGGTGTGCGGCCGCCGGGGCGTTGGCGCTGCGCCACGCCGTCGAGGACGTCCGATCCGGCCGACGCGACGCGGTGTTGGCCTGTGGCGTCGAGAAGATGACCGCGGGCGGTACCGCGGGGGCGACGAACGCGCTCTCGGCGGCGTTCGACCGGGCGCTCGAACAGCGCTCCGGCGTGACCGCGCCGAGCCAGTACGCGCTTCTCGCCCAGCGGTATCTCCACGACACCGACGCGACCGAACGGGATCTGGCCCGCATCGCGGTCAAGAACCACGCGAACGCCGCCGTCAACCCACGAGCGCAGTTCCAACGGGAGACGGACGTCGGGACGGTCCTCGACTCCGACTACGTCGCGCCGCCGCTGAAGCTGTTCGACTGCGCGCCCGTCACGGACGGCGCCGCCGCGGTCCTCGTCGCCAACGCGGAGGTGGCGGCGCGGTTCGACGACGCCGGTCCGACAGTCCGAATCGCCGGCGTCGGCGCCGGGGCGAACAACATCGGCGTCGCGGACCGGAACCTCACCTTCGTCGAGGGGGCCCACGACGCATCGAGGGAGGCGTACGACGAGGCCGGCGTCGACCCCGCGGACGTCGACGTGGCCGAGGTACACGACGCCTTCACCATCAGCGAGGCGCTCCTCGCCGAGGCCGCGGGGTTCGCGCCACGGGGGCGGGGGTACGAGAGCGCGCTCCCGCCCGCCGAGCGGTCGGCGGGGTGGACCGACACGCGTCTGAGCACGAGCGGCGGTCTCAAGGCCCGCGGTCATCCAATCGGCGCAACCGGCCTCGCCCAAGCCGTCGAGGTGTACGAACAGCTGACCCGGACGGCGACTCCCGGACGGCAGGTCGACGACGCGACGACCGGCCTGCTGATCAACGAAGGCGGCGTCGCCGACGCCGTCACCGTCGCTCACGTTCTCACGACATGACCGACCACGACGACACTCCGACCGCACCGCTCGCCCGCGAGGACGTGACTGCGGACAGTCCCTTCACCCTCCCCGGCTTCTTCGCGGCGCTCGACGCCGGGGACCTGCTCGCGGCCGTCTGCGAGGACTGTGACACGCACCTGCTCCCACCACGACCGGCGTGTTACGCCTGCGGGGGCCGGAGCCTGCGCGTCGAGCCACAGCCGAAAACGGGGACCGTCGTCTCCTACACCGAGGTTCGGACCCCGCCGCCGGCGCTCGAAGACCGGGCGCCGTACACCGTCGCTGTCGTCGAACTCGACTCCGGCGCGCGGCTGACCGGACGACTCTCAGTTCCCTACGCCGAGGCATCGATACCCATGCCGGTTCGGCTGACCGCTCGTCCTCCGGACGACGACGAGCGCGAGATGGCGCTCGCCTACGAAGTCGACTGGCCGATCCACGAGTTCGCGCCGATCTGAGCGACCGGCACCACGGAGCGCTCCGTCACCAAAATCTGTTCTTATTTATACTCGGTCGTACTCACCTGTCGGATATGGTACGCGACGGGCGGAACTCGTGGGCACTCCTCGGCGGCGTTGGAATCTCCCTCGTCGGGATCGGGTTTCTTGCTCTCGCAATCGACCACCTCGTCGGCGAACACCGCCAGCCAGTTACGCTCCTCCTCGGCGGCGTGATTCCCTCTCTCGTCGCCCTCGGGACCGTTTTTGCCGGCGCGTGGATCGTCCGACGGGACTTCCCGAAGCCGACAGTTCTCCGACTGACGGGGTGGTGGGTGTTCGGAATCGTGGTATCCGCGGCCATGGGTGTCACGTCGGTCGTCTACGAGCAGAGCCACGGCGTCGTCCTGATCGATACGGTGTACATCCTGACTAACAACATGGTTGTCGGTGCTGCCGGCGGTCTCCTGATCGGTCACTTCTACACTCGCAGTCGGCGACAGGCCGAACAACTGGTGGCGGAACGCGACCGACTCGAAACCGAGCGGGAACGATTGGAAGTGCTCAACCGGGTCGTCCGCCACGACATCCGCAACGATATGTCGGTCGTGAGCGGGTGGCTCACGGCACTCGAGAAGCACGTCGACGACGGAGGCCGGGAGCCCCTCGACCGGGTGCGCACCGCGAGCGATCACGCCATCGAACTCACGCGGATCGCCCACGATTACGTCGACGTAATCGCCGGCGAGGCCCGTCCCGACCTGCAGCCGGTCTCGCTTTCGGACGTCGTCGAGACGGAACTCCGGACCCGCCGCGACGCCTATCCGAACGCCTCGTTCACGCTCGATGAATTCCCCGGGGTGACCGTCCGGGCCAACGAGATGCTCGGCGCCGTCTTTCGCAACGTGTTGAACAACGCCGTCCAGCACAACGACGGGGCATCTCCGACGGTGACGGTGCGTGCAAACCACGTCGGCGAATCGGTCGTCGTGCGCGTCGCGGACGACGGTCCCGGCATTCCGGACGATCGAAAGCGGGCCGTCTTCGGGAAGGGCGAACGCGGACTCGACAGCTCCGGCACCGGCATCGGCCTCTATCTCACCGAGACGCTCGTCACCGAGTGTGGCGGCGATATCCGGATCGAGGACAACGAACCGAAGGGGACGGTCGTCGAGATAGAACTCCCAGTGGCGACGGCCGGGGACCACCCGCAGTCGGAGGACCGGCGGGCACGACCAGCCGACGCTGAGGCGTAGTTCATCCGACGGCTACCGACGCTCGCCCGGCGCGACGCTCGTCGCTCGGTGGTTGGTCGCAACGGAAGGCGCCCGGAGCGGGATTTGAACCCGGAGGACTTCGCTCGCGATGCTCGCTCGTCCTCGGATTCAAATCGCCGCTGTAGGCGTCTCCTGATTCAGTCACTCGCTTCTCGCTACGCTCGTCGCTCGAGAGTGTGAATTCAGGAAGAACGCCCGGAGCGGGATTTGAACCCGCGTCACGACCGTGACAGGGTCGTATGATGGGCCACTACACCATCCGGGCTTTCGCATCTAACCCAACCGGGGACTGGGAAATAAGACTTGCCATATCGGGCCGCCGTGGGTCGCGGTATCGCGCCCCGTCGCCGAAACGGCTTTGTACCGGAAGCGCGCATGAGAACGCGTACCGATCCTCACCCGTCGGCGACCGCCGGCGGGTCGATTAGCTTCGCTTCGCGGATCTTTGACAAGCGTTATATGGGTGGGTCTACAAGGGCGCCGTAGTATCTCGTGACAACTTCTCCACCCACTCACCCATGGTAGACGTAAGCCAACACAAGCTGGTTCCGGAACACACCGTCCTCGACGATCCGGAGCGCGTCGAGGAGGTACTCGCGGAGTACAACGTGAGCAAGACCAACCTGCCGAAGATCAAGTCGAGCGATCCGGCGTTGCCCGAGGAAGCCGAGGTGGGCGACGTGATCGAGATCGTCCGCGACTCTCGCACTACTGACCAAGCGACCGTGTACCGACTGGTGGTCGAATGAACCGAGAGAGCCGACGCACGATTTCACGGGAGTATTTCTCACAGGAACGACTGGCCGAACACCACTTCCGCTCGTTCAACGCCTTCCTCGACCGGGGGATGCAAGAGGTCGTCGACGAGAAAGAGCGCATCGAGACGGACATCGGCGACAAGGAGGGACAGGAACCGGTGTTCGTCGAACTCGGCGACGTCCGCGTCGAGACGCCCCGCGTCCGGGAGGCCGACGGGAGCGAGGAACTCCTCTACCCGCAGGAGGCTCGCCTGCGCAACATCACCTACGCCGCGCCGGTGTTCATGGAGATGGCCATCGTCCGAGGCGGCGAGGAGGAGGAAGAGGTCGTCGTCGACTCCACCGAGACGAAGGTCGGCCGGATGCCGATCATGGTGGGCTCGCGGCGCTGTAACATCGCGGATCTCACGCGAGAGGAACTGATCGACATCGGCGAGGACCCCGTCGATCCGGGTGGCTACTTCATCGTCAACGGCTCCGAGCGGGTGCTGATGACGAGCGAGGACCTCGCCCCCAACAAGATCCTCGCGGAGTACGACACCAAGTACGGCGACGAGATCCAGGTCGCCAAGACGTTCAGCCAGCGCCGCGGCTACCGCGCGCTGGTACTCTGTGAGCGCAACCGTGAGGGGATCCTCGAAGTGTCGTTCCCCTCCGTCTCCGGCAGCGTCAACTTCGTCACGCTGGTCCGGGCGCTCGGGCTGGAATCGGACGAGGAGATCGTCCACCGCGTTAGCGACGACCCCGAGATCGTGAAGTTCATGCTGGAGAACTTGGAGATGGCCGAGGTCCAGAGCGAGGAGGAGGCCATCGAGACGCTCGGCAAGCGGGTCGCCGGCGGTCAGGGGAAAAACTACCAGCTGAAACGCGCAAACTACGTCATCGACCGCTACCTGCTCCCGCATCTCCACGAGGAGGGCGTCGACGAGGAGGAGGTCCGCATCAACAAGGCCTACTACCTCTGTCGGATGGCGGAGGCGTGTTTCGAACTCGCCTTAGAGCGACGCGAGGCAGACGACAAGGACCACTACGCGAACAAGCGCCTGAAGGTGAGCGGGGACCTGATGCGTGACCTGTTCCGGACGGCACTGAACAAGCTGGCCCGCGACGTGAAGTACCAGCTCGAACGCGCGAACATGCGCAACCGACAGCTGACGGTCAACACCGTGGTCCGATCGGACGTGCTGACCGAGCGGCTGGAACACCCCATCGCGACGGGCAACTGGGTCGGTGGCCGGTCGGGCGTCTCTCAACTGGTCGACCGCACGGACTACATGGGTGTGCTCTCGCACCTGCGTCGCCTGCGGTCGCCGCTCTCACGATCCCAGCCTCACTTCGAGGCCCGGGACCTGCACGCGACCCAGTGGGGTCGCATCTGTCCCTCCGAGACGCCGGAGGGACCGAACTGCGGACTGGTGAAGAACTTCGCGCAGGCGATGGAGCTCTCACAGAACGTGGAGGACGAACAGGGACTCAAACGCGAACTGGCGTCGATGGGGGTCGAAGGTATCCCCGGAATCGAAGGCGTCGACTCGATGGCGGATTAACATGGCTCAGGCACGCGAGGCGAAAGTATACGTCAACGGCAGTTTGGTCGGGACCCATCCCGACCCCGAACAGCTCGCAGAACAGATTCGCGAAGCGCGGCGGCGCGGCGACGTCAGCGACATGGTCAACGTCTCCGTCAAGGACCGCACCCGCGAGGTGATCGTCAACGCGGACGCGGGCCGGGCCCGTCGCCCGCTGATCGTCGTCGAGGACGGCGACCCCCTCCTCACCGACGAGGAAATCGAGGCGGTCGAACGCGGCGAACTCGACTTCGAGCAGTTGGTCGAGCGTGGCTACGTCGAGTTCATCGACGCCGAGGAGGAGGAGGACATCTACGTCGCCGTCGACGAGGACGAACTCAACGAGCGCCACACCCACCTCGAGATCGACCCACAGCTCATCTTCGGCATCGGGGCCGGGATGATCCCCTATCCCGAACACAACGCGTCGCCACGGATTACGATGGGTGCGGGGATGATGAAGCAGTCACTCGGCCTCCCGGCCGCGAACTACCGGATCCGGCCGGACACGCGCCAGCACCTGATGCATTACCCGCAGCTGGCGATGGTCAAGACCCAGACCACCGAACAGATCGGGTTCGACGAGCGACCGGCGGCCCAGAACTTCGTCGTCGCCGTCATGAGCTACGAGGGGTTCAACATCGAAGACGCCCTCGTGATGAACAAGGGGTCGGTCGACCGCGCGCTCGCCCGCTCGCATTTCTTCCGGACCTACGAGGGCGAGGAACGCCGCTACCCCGGCGGCCAGGAGGATCGTTTCGAGGTGCCGAGCCAGGACGTCCGCGGCGCCCGCGGCGAGGACGCGTACACCCACCTGGACGAGGACGGCCTCGTCAACCCCGAGACGCAGGTCGACGAGAACTCGGTTCTGCTGGGGAAGACGAGCCCCCCACGGTTCCTCGAGGAGCCGGACGACATGGGCGGGCTGTCGCCCCAGAAGCGCCGCGAGACGAGCGTCACGATGCGCTCCGGCGAGGACGGCGTCGTCGACACGGTCACCCTGATGGAGGGCGAAGACGGCTCGAAGCTCTCGAAAGTGAGCGTGCGCGACGAGCGCATCCCGGAACTCGGGGACAAGTTCGCGTCCCGCCACGGTCAGAAGGGCGTCGTTGGTCACCTCGCCCCACAGGAGGACATGCCCTTCACGCAGGAGGGCGTCGTCCCGGATCTGGTGCTCAACCCGCACGCCCTCCCGTCGCGGATGACGGTCGGCCACGTCTTAGAGATGCTGGGCGGCAAAGTGGGCTCGCTCGAGGGTCGTCGCGTCGACGGCACGGCCTTCCAGGGCGAGGACGAGGAGGAACTCCGGGGTGCGCTGGAAGACCGCGGCTTCGAGTCCTCCGGCAAGGAAGTGATGTACTCCGGCGTGACGGGAGAGAAAATCGAGGCCGAAATCTTCGTCGGCACCATCTTCTACCACAAGTTGTACCACATGGTGAGCAACAAGCTGCACGCCCGCTCGCGCGGGCCGGTGCAGGTGCTCACCCGTCAACCCACCGAGGGGCGTGCCCGCGAGGGCGGCCTGCGCGTGGGCGAGATGGAGCGTGAGGTGCTGATCGGTCACGGGGCGGCGATGGCGCTCAAGGAGCGCCTGCTCGACTCCTCGGACCGCGAGAGCGTCTACATCAGCGCCGAGACGGGGATGGTCGCCGTCGAGGACGTGGAGCAGCGCCGGGTGTACGACCCGGTCAGCGGCGACGAGGACGACATCCACGAGATCGAGGTGAGCTACGCGTTCAAGCTCCTGCTCGACGAGATGATCGCACTCGGTATTCGACCGCGGCTGGAACTCGAGGACGCAGTGTAACAATGTCAACTCAGACACCAAAAGAGATCGGCGGCATTCAGTTCGGGCTGATGGACCCGGAGACGTATCGCGACATGTCCGCGACCAAGGTCATCACGGCGGACACCTACGACGACGACGGCTACCCCATCGACATGGGGCTGATGGACCCGCGCCTGGGCGTCATCGACCCCGGCCTAGAGTGTCGGACCTGTGGGCAACACTCCGGATCGTGTAACGGTCACTTCGGCCACATCGAACTCGCGGCGCCCGTCATCCACGTCGGCTTCACGAAGCTCATCCGACGGCTCCTGCGCTCGACGTGTCGGGAGTGTGGGCGCCTCGCGCTCACCGAGGAGGAGCGCGAGGAGTACGCCGACCAACTGCAGCGTGACTTAGAGCTCGGCGAGGACCCTAACGACGTGCTGAAGGCCGCGGTCCGGCAGGCTCGCAAGCAGAGCTACTGTCCGTTCCCGGACTGCGACGGCGTGATGCACGACATCAAACACGAGAAGCCCACGACCTACTACGAGGTGCAGGACGTGCTCGCCGGGGATTACTCCGAGCGCATCGCGGAGGCGATGCAGCCGGATCCCGACGACGAGGACGACGAGGGGACGAGCCCCCGGGAGCTGGCCGAGGGGCTCGGCATCGACTTGGAGCGCGTCAACGACATCATGGCCGGCGAGTTCCGGCCGAAAAGCGAGACCCGAAAGAAGATCGAGAAGGCCCTCGACGTGGATCTGACCGAGGAGGACATGAACAAGCTGATGCCCTCCGACATCCGCGACTGGTTCGAGGATATTCCGGACGAGGACATCGAGGTGCTCGGCATCGATCCCAGTCGCTCGCGGCCGGAGTGGATGATCCTCACCGTCCTCCCGGTGCCGCCGGTCACCGCTCGGCCCTCGATCACGTTGGATAACGGCCAGCGCAGCGAGGACGACCTCACCCACAAGCTGGTGGACATCATCCGCATCAACCAGCGGTTCATGGAGAACCGCGAGGCGGGTGCGCCTCAACTCATCATCGAGGACCTCTGGGAACTGCTCCAGTACCACGTCACGACGTTCATCGACAACGAGATCTCCGGCACTCCCCCGGCCCGCCACCGTTCCGGGCGGCCGCTGAAGACGCTCTCCCAGCGCCTGAAAGGCAAGGAGGGGCGCTTCCGGGGCTCGCTCTCGGGCAAGCGCGTCAACTTCTCGGCGCGGACGGTGATCAGCCCGGACCCGACGCTCTCGCTGAACGAGGTGGGGGTACCCGACCGGGTCGCCAAGGAGATGACCCAGACGCTGAACGTCACCGAGCGCAACGTCGAGCAGGCGCGACAGTACGTCGCCAACGGTCCCGAGGCCCATCCCGGCGCCAACTACGTTCGTCGGCCCGACGGCCGGCGGCTGAAAGTAACCGAGAAGAACTGCGAGGAGCTGGCCACGAAAGTCGAGGAGGGCTGGGAAGTCAACCGCCACCTCGTCGACGGCGACATCGTGATCTTCAACCGGCAGCCGTCGCTCCACCGGATGTCGATCATGGCCCACGAGGTGGTCGTGATGCCGTACAAGACGTTCCGGCTGAACACCACCGTCTGTCCCCCCTACAACGCCGACTTCGACGGCGACGAGATGAACATGCACGCCCTCCAAAACGAGGAGGCGCGGGCGGAGGCGCGCGTGTTGATGCGCGTCCAGGAGCAGATCCTCAGCCCCCGCTTCGGCGAGAACATCATCGGGGCCATCCAGGACCACATCAGCGGGACCTACCTGCTGACCCACGACAACCCCCACTTCTCGGAGACACAGGCGCTCGACCTGCTGCGTGCGACGAGCGTGGACGAACTGCCCCCGGCCGACGGGGAAGAGGACGGCGCCCCCTACTGGACCGGGCGGACGGTCTTCTCGGAGCTCCTGCCGGACGACCTGAACCTGGAGTTCACGTCGTCGGCGGGCGACACCGTCGTCATCGAGGACGGCCAGCTCGTCTCGGGCACCATCGACGAGGACGCGGTCGGCGCGTTCGGCGGCGAGATTGTCGACACGCTCACCAAGGTCTACTCGGAGACGCGCGCACGTGTTTTCATCAACGAGGTGGCCGCGCTGGCGATGCGGGCGATCATGCACTTCGGGTTCTCGCTCGGGATCGACGACGAGTCCATCCCACAGGAGGCAAACGAGATGGTCGACGAGGCCATCGAGAACGCCTACGAGCGCATCGAGGAGCTCATCGAGACCTACGAGGCGGGCGAACTCGAATCGCTGCCGGGCCGGACCATCGACGAGACCCTGGAGATGAAGGTGATGCAGACGCTCGGCAAGGCCCGCGACAGCGCGGGTGAGATCGCCGAGGATCACTTCGAGGAGGACAACCCCGCGGTCATCATGGCGCGATCGGGCGCCCGCGGGTCGATGCTCAACCTGACGCAGATGGCCGGCTGTGTTGGCCAGCAGGCGGTCCGCGGCGAGCGGATCAACCGCGGCTACGAGGACCGCACGCTTAGCCACTACGAGCCCAACGACCTCTCGGCCGAGGCCCACGGCTTCGTGGAGAACTCCTACCGTGGCGGGCTGACGCCGCGGGAGTTCTTCTTCCACGCGATGGGGGGTCGCGAGGGGCTGGTCGACACGGCCGTCCGGACCTCGAAGTCCGGCTACCTCCAGCGCCGGCTGATCAACGCGCTGTCGGAACTGGAGTCGCAGTACGACGGCACCGTCCGCGACACCTCCGACACTATCGTCCAGTTCGAGTTCGGCGAGGACGGCACCAGCCCGGTGAAGGTGTCCTCGAACGACGACAACCCCATCGACGTCGAAGGAATCGCGGATCGCGTCATCGAGGCTGAGTTCGACTCCGACGCGGATAAGGAACGGTTCCTCGGCGAACGGGAACCGCCGACGAACCTCTCGGAGTACGCCGGTCCCGGCCTGAACAAGGCCCAGGGGATGGAGGTGGAGTCCGATGACTGACAGCGAGTACGACCACGTCACCGACGACATCGAGGCGGTCGTCGAGGACACGGAGCTTCCGCGCCGAATGAAAGAGCGGATCTACGAGACGATCGAAGACCGTGGTCCGATCACGACCGAGCAGGCGGACGAAATCGCGCAGGCGACCGAGTCGCGGTACATCGACACGCGCGTCGACCCTCTCGACCCCGTCGGCACGGTGTCGGCACAGTCGATCGGCGAGCCCGGCACGCAGATGACGATGAACACGTTCCACTACGCGGGCGTCGCGGAGATCGACGTGACTCAGGGGCTCCCCCGACTCATCGAACTCGTCGACGCGCGGAAGACGCCGGACACGCCGATGATGACGGTGTACCTCGACGAGGAGTACGCGACCGACCGCGAGCGCGCCCACGAGGTCGTGTGGTCGATCGAGTCGACCAAGATCCTCTCGCTGGGTGACGTGTCGACGAACGTCGCGGACATGCTCGTTCAGGTCGACCTCAACGACCAGACGCTGCTGGAGCGCTGGCCGACGGTCGGCGACGTCGACGACATCGCGGCCGAGATTGCCGAGACCATCGAAGACGCGCTGGGCGTCCAGACCCGTCGCTCGGGGACGCTCGTCGAGTTCGGCCCCTCCGAACCCAGCTACCGCGAACTGCTCCAACTGGTCGAGGAGTTGCGTGACGTGGTGTTCAAGGGGATCGAAGAGGTTTCCCGAGTCGTCATCCGCAAGGAGACACTCGACGACGGCGAGGAGGAGTTCGTCCTCTACACCGAGGGGTCGGCCTTCGGCGACGTGATCGAAATCGAGGGCGTCGACGCCTCCCGGACCACCTGCAACAACATCCACGAGATCTACCGGAACCTCGGCGTCGAAGCCGCCCGCGAGGCTATCATCAACGAGACGATGGACACCCTCGAGGAACAGGGGCTCGACGACGTGAACGTCCGGCACCTGATGCTGGTCGCGGACATCATGACCAACCGTGGCACCATCGAGTCGATCGGTCGGCACGGAATCTCGGGATCGAAGGAGTCGGTGCTCGCCCGCGCTGCGTTCGAGGTGACGGTCAACCACCTGCTCGACGCGGCGATCCACGGCGAGCGCGACCGTCTCGACGGTGTCATCGAGAACGTCATCGTCGGCAAGCCGGTCGCCATCGGCACCGGCGACGTCGACCTCCGGATGGGGTCGTTCAGCCCCGACGTGGGGCAGCCGTCGGACGACTGATGGCGGGCAGCGTACGGCGAAACCGGCGTGACGTCCCGCCGCTCCCGCGTCCAATCGGTCCGCGGGTGCGATAATGCGTGTCACCCTGTCCGACCGTGACCGCCGGTTGATCGCCCGGCTTGAGGACGAGGCCGGCGTGACCGCTCGCGACTGCCTCGTCTACGAGGACGACGAGCGCGTCGTCTTCCTCGTCGCCGCCGGCGAGATGGCTCAGGCGGTCGGTCCGGGCGGGCGAACCGTCCGGGCCGTCGAGGAGGCGCTCGGCCGGACGGTCGAACTCGTCGAGGACGCCGACACGCCGGAGGCGTTCGTCGCGAACGCGCTGGCTCCTGCGGCGGTCCAGCACGTCACGATCAGCGAGCAGGGCGATCGGGTGGCCTACGCCGAGGTGCCCGACGCCGACCGCGGCGCCGCCATCGGCCGCGACGGCCGGAACATCGAGACGGCGCGTCGACTGGCGCGGCGCCACTACGATCTGGACGACGTGCAGTTGACGTGACGGCGGTCGCGCGACTCACCCGTCGTCAAGCGCGTAGACGTCGCCGGCCTGCGTCGCGACGAGGACGGTCCCGTCGACGGTGACGGGTGCCCCCGTCACACCTCCCAGGACCACGTCCGTGTAGTTTCGCTCTCGCGTCTCGACCCGCCAGCGCTCGGCGCCGTCGGCGCGGGTCACCGCGACGACGTCCCGGCCGGTCCCGACGAGCACCGCGTTCTCGGCCAAGATCGGAGCGGTCGGGTCGCCGTCGAGTTCGGCCGTCCACCGCTCCCGTCCGTCGGCCGCCGCGAGTGCCGTCACTCCGCCGTGGTGTGTGACGACGACTTCGCCGTCACCGTCGACGGCGACTGAGTGCCGAACGCGGCCATCGACGGCTGTCTCCCACCGCTTCTCGCCGCGCTCGACGCCGAGCGACCGGACGGTCCCCGTCTCGTCGGCGACGACCGCGTCGCCGTCGGTGACCGTCGGTGCGACCAAGCTACGACCGCCGAGCGACCGCTCCCAGACGGTTTCGCCGGTGCCGGCGTCGAGTGCGACGACCGAGGCCGATTCGCCCGTCGCGTAGAGCGCGCGGCCGTCGGAGACGGCCGGCGCCGCGGCGTACTCGCCGAGATCACGCCGCCACCTGACGGTTCCGTCGTGTTCCACCGCGGCGACTTCGCGGGTCTCGAACCCACCGCCGACGAAGACGGCGTCGTCGGTCGGAGTGGGCGAGGCGGTCACGTCGCTGTCGGTCAGTGCCCGCCAGCGTTCGGCGCCGTCGTCGGCGTCGACGGCGACCAGTCCCCGGGGGACGGACTCGCCGCCGTTCCAGACCGTCGCGTAGACGACGCCGTCGTGGACGGCCGGCGTGGAGCGCGAGGCGTGGCCCGCGTCGACGGTCCACACGGTTTCGCCGTCGCCGAGGGCGAGTTTCACCAGGTCGCCGTCGAAGGCGACGTAGACGGCGTCGTCGACGACGACGGGCTGAGAGCCGTCGTAGCGGTTCGGCGTGCGGCGCCACGCGACCGTGGGGTCGGCCGGCGCCGTGTCGGCGAGCGTCCCGGCGTTTTCGGCGTCGACTTGGTGTTGGGGGATCGCTCCCGTCGCGTCGACGGGGCGATTCGAGACGGTCGCCGGTGGTTCGTCGCCGGCACCGGTGCCGGCGCCGCCGAACAGACAGCCGGACAGCCCGACGGCCGCGGCGCTTCCGAGGACGGTGAGAGCGTGACGGCGGGAGACCATATCCCGGCCTCCCGGCGGCGGCCGAATAAGCCTTCCGCAGGATGAGACGTCTCTCACGGTCTCTCGGCGCTCTTTCGGCGCTGAACGTCGCTCTCCGGTCGCCGATTCGGACTGTGGAGTCGCTCAAATCGGATTAGCGGGTGCCCTAACGCGTTCTGAGCCGGTCTCGCCGTCCGCGAAGAGGGAGGCTTAAGTAGCTCCGCCGGCAACGACGTTGCACTATGGCGAACGGCAAGTATGCGGCCCGCAAACTCAAGAAGGACCGCCAGACGCGACGGTGGTCCGACTCGGAGTACGCACGACGCGAGCGCGGCCTCCGGAAGAAATCGGACCCGCTCGAGGGCGCGCCCCAGGCCCGGGGCATCGTCCTCGAGAAGGTCGGCATCGAAGCGAAACAGCCCAACTCCGCGATCCGGAAGTGCGTCCGGGTCCAGCTCATCAAGAACGGCAAGCAGGTGACGGCGTTCTGTCCGGGCGACGGCGCCATCTCCTTCATCGACGAACACGACGAGGTCACCATCGCCGGCATCGGCGGCGCGAAGGGTCGCGCGATGGGTGACCTCTCCGGTGTCAACTACAAGGTCGAGAAGGTCAACGGCGTGTCGATGATCGAACTCGTTCGCGGCAACGCGGAGAAACCGGTCCGATAATGTCCGAGAGCGACACCCCCGATCCGGACGCCCCGGCCGGCAGTGAGGACGAGGAGACGGACGCGCTCCTGTTCGGCGTCTGGGAGACGACCGACATCGCGTACGAGGATCCCAGTACGCAGCGGTACATCAACGTGACGCCCATCGCGCACACGATGGGCCGCCACGCCTCCAAGCAGTTCCAGAAAAGCGAAATCTCCATCGTCGAGCGGCTGATCAACCGCCTGATGCAGACCGAGGAGAACACCGGGAAGAAACAGCAGGCGATGCGCATCGTCCGCGACGCGTTCGAGATCGTCCACGAGGAGACCGACGAGAACCCGGTGCAGGTGCTCGTCACCGCCGTCGAGAACGCCGCGCCGCGCGAGGAGACCGTCCGCCTGAAGTACGGCGGTATCTCCGTTCCGCAGGCAGTCGACGTGGCGCCCCAGCGTCGGGTCGACCAGGCCCTGAAGGTCATCGCCGAGGGCACCTACCGTGGCTCCTACAAGACGCCCACGAGCGCCGCGCAGGCGCTCGCCACGCAGCTGACCGGCGCCGCCGACTACGACGTCGGCACCTACGCCATCAACCAGAAAGAGGAAGCCGAGCGGGTCGCCGCCGCCGCGCGGTAACGTAGCGCTCCGTCGCTTTCTCCCCCGTCGCCGGCCGACAGTATATGTATCCCGCGTGCGACGGGGCTCCCATGTCGATCGGTTCGCTCACCCAGTCTCATACGATCCGGAGTCCCGACCACATCGAGTACGGATCGGGCGCTGTCGCGGCGCTCGAACCCTTCGTCGCGGAGCGTGGGATCGAGTCCGCGCTGGTCGTCACCGACGAACAGCTCGCCGCCGGCGGCGTCGTCGACCCCGCACTCGCCCGGCTCGAGACGGCCGGCGTCGACGTGGCGGTGTACGACGGCGTGGCGCCCGAGCCGAAGCTGTCGATGGTCGAGGCGGCTGCCGAGCGGGTGGCCGACACCGACCTCGTGGTCGGCGTCGGCGGCGGCAGTTCGATGGACACGGCGAAGCTCGCGGCGGCGCTCGCCGAACACGGCGGTCCGGTCCGCGAGATGCTCGGCATGGACAACGTGCCGGGGCCGACGGGGCCGCTGGCGCTCGTCCCGACGACCGCGGGGACGGGCAGCGAAGTGACCCACATCGGCGTCTTCGCGGACGAGCGCGACGGCGGCGTGAAGAAGGTGGTCTTCTCGCCACACCTCTTTGCCGACCTCGCGGCGGTCGATCCCGATCTGACGAAGACGCTGCCGCCCGGCGTCGCGGCGGCGACGGGACTGGACGCGCTGACCCACGCGATAGAGAGCTACGTCTCCCTGCTCCGGACGCCGTACACCGACACGCTGGCCCGCCGGGCGGTCGAACTCGTCGCCGAGAACCTGCGGCCCGCGGTGGCCCAGGGACCGGCAAACGACGACGCCCGGGCCAACATGAGCCTCGCCGCGACGCTCGCGGGGCAGGCGTTCGTCAACTCCGGGCTGGGGGCGGTCCACGCGCTCACCTATCCACTCGGGATGGAGTGTGGGTTGGGACACGGACTGGCCAACGGCGTCCTCCTCCCGCACGTGATGCGGTACAACGTCCCGGCGGAGGTCGAGCGGTTCGCGGAGCTGGCGGCCCTGCTCGGCGAGCAACGGCGGCCGGGCGAGTCCGATCGGGCGTTCGCCGACCGGGGCGTCGACGCCGTCTTCGACCTCCTGGAGGACGTCGACGTGCCGACGAGCATCGCCGGGTACGGCGACTTCGACCGCGAGACGTTCGCGGAGTGGGCGGACGTGGCCTTCGAGTACTCCGAACACAACATCGACCGGAACCCGCGGGCGATGGATCGCGAGGACGTGATCGGGGTGTTCGAGGCGGCCGCGGCGGGTCGCGGGGCGACGGGCGACCACGGGGCGTCCCGTGGCCGCTAGTCCGCCGCCGGCTCCGTTCCGAGCGCGTACTCCTTGGTGACGGCTACCAGATCCCGTCGGAAGTCGCTCTCGGTGGGATCGTCCGCTAGGCCCTTGAACCGGCGTTTGAACCCCGTGACGCCGACGGCGGGAGCGTCGGCGGCGGCGGCACGGGCGAGGTCGTAGAGTCGGTGATCGGTGCCGGCGAGGCCGTGGCGCTCGACGAGTGCGAGCGCGAAGGCGGCGTTGACGGCGGTGATGTCGGGGTCGGCGCCGTCGCGGGCGGGGCCGGCGCCCGCGGGGCGGGTGCCCGCGGGGCCGGGTGCGTCGGCGACGGCGGCCGCGAGCCTGGATTCGAGAAACTGGACGAGCTTTCCCGCCGGCGCGACGTCGAGAGTGATGTCGTCGGCGTAGATGTCGCGCATGTGATTGGCGATCTGGTAGCAGTGCGCGAGTTTGCGTCGCTCGACGGTCCGTCCCGAGAGGGCGAGAAAGAGCGCCTCGTCGGTCGACTGGGTGTGTGAGGCGTGGCCCTCCTCGTGTCGAGCCATGTGTGCGAGTTCGTGTAAGGCGAGTTCACGCGCCATCGCACTGGTGGCAGCCTGGCGAGAGATGTTGAGGACGTGGTGGTCGTCGTAGTGGGCCGCCCAGGTGCGTTCGTCGGGGTCGTCCCGGATCCGTACGCGGACCGGGTGGTCGAGGTCGTGTTCCGTCGCTAGCAGGTCGGCGGCGCCGAGAAACGGGTCCGGCGAGGCGTCGCCCTGTACTCGTACGTCCATGCTGGTTGGTATCACGGATCAGAACGACAAGACGGTTGCGATCGGGCGCTCCTGTCGTGACATTCCGTGACACACCGGATCAGCCGCCGGAAATCGGGCGTTTCGTTGCCGGCAAAGCACTACCCTTTTGACCCTCCTGACGGTATGTGCCTGTAATGGGCCGACGAAAGAAGATCGTACAAGAATGTGAACGGCTGATGGACAAACCGGAGAACATCCGGAACATCGCCATCGCCGCTCACGTCGACCACGGCAAGACGACGCTGACGGACAACCTGCTCGCTGGCGCGGGGATGATCTCGCAGGACACCGCGGGCGAGCAGCTCGCGATGGACACCGAAGAGGACGAGCAAGAACGTGGCATCACCATCGACGCCGCGAACGTCTCGATGACCCACGAGTACGAGGGACAGAACCACCTGATCAACCTGATCGACACGCCGGGCCACGTCGACTTCGGTGGCGACGTGACGCGGGCGATGCGAGCCGTCGACGGCGCTTTGGTTGTGGTCGACGCCGTCGAGGGCGCGATGCCCCAGACGGAGACGGTGCTCCGGCAGGCGCTCCGGGAGGGCGTCAAGCCGACGCTTTTCATCAACAAGGTCGACCGCCTCATCTCCGAGCTCCAGGAGGGTCCCCAGGAGATGCAGGAGCGGCTCCTGTCGGTCATCCACGACGTGAACGAGCTCATCCGCGGGATGACCGAGGAGATGGACGACATCGAGGACGACTGGACCGTCGGCGTCGAGGACGGCACCGTCGGCTTCGGCTCCGCGCTCTACAAGTGGGGCGTCTCCATGCCCTCGATGCAGCGCACCGGGATGGACTTCGGCGACATCATCGACCTCGAACGCGCCGACAAGCGCCAGGAGCTCCACGAGCGGACGCCGCTCTCGGACGTCGTCCTCGACATGGTCTGTGAGCACTTCCCGAACCCGCTGGACGCCCAACCCCGCCGTATCCCCCGTATCTGGCGCGGCGACGCCGACTCCGACGTCGCGGAGTCGATGCAGCTGGTCGACGAGGACGGCGAACTCGTCCTCATGGTCACGGACATCGGGATCGACCCCCACGCGGGCGAGATTGCGGCCGGCCGCGTCTTCTCGGGCACCATCGAGAAAGGCGAGGAGCTCTACGTCTCCGGCACCGCCGGCAAGAACCGGGTCCAGAGCGTCGGCATCTACATGGGCGGCGAGCGGGAGGAAGTCGAACGCGTCCCCGCGGGCAACATCGCCGCTGTCACGGGGCTCAAAGACGCTATCGCCGGATCGACTGTCTCCAGCATCGAGATGACACCGTTCGAGTCCATCGAACACATCTCGGAGCCGGTCATCACGAAAAGCGTCGAGGCGAGGAACATGGACGACCTGCCGAAGCTCATCGAGACGCTCCAGCAGGTCGCCAAAGAGGATCCGACGATCCAGATCGAGATCAACGAGGAGACGGGGGAACACCTCATCTCCGGGCAGGGTGAACTCCACCTCGAAGTCATCGGACAGCGCATCGAGCGCAACCAGGGCATCCCGATCAACACTGGCGAACCGATCGTCGTCTTCCGCGAGTCCCCGCAGGAGGCCTCGGGCGAGGTCGAAGGCGTCTCGCCGAACCGCCACAACAAGTTCTACATCACCGTCGAGCCCCTGAGCGACGACATCGTCGACGAGATTCAGCTGGGGAATATCTCGATGGATATGCCCGAACTGGAACGCCGCGAGGCGCTACAGGAAGCCGGCATGGACAAGGACACCTCCCAGAACGTGGAGCACATCCACGGGACGAACATCCTCATCGACGACACGAAAGGGATCCAGCACCTCAACGAGACGATGGAGCTCGTCGTCGAGGGGCTGGAGGAGGCGCTCGACGACGGCCCGCTGGCGGCCGAACCCGTCTCTGGCGCGCTCGTCCGCCTGCACGACGCGAAGCTCCACGAGGACACCATCCACCGCGGTCCGGCACAGGTCATCCCCGCCGTCCGCGAGGCGGTCCACCGCGCGCTGATCGACGGAGAGATCCGCCTGCTCGAACCCATCCAGGACGTCCGCATCGACGTCCCCTCGGAGCATATGGGTGCGGCGTCGGGCGAGATTCAGGGTCGCCGCGGCCGCGTCGACGACATGTACCAGGAAGGTGACCTCATGGTCATCGAGGGCATCGCGCCCGTCGAGGAGATGATCGGCTTCTCCTCGGACATCCGCAGCGCCACCGAGGGCCGTGCCTCGTGGAACACCGAGAACGCCGGCTTCCGCGTGCTCGCCGACAACCTCCAGCCGGAGATCATCGAGGAGATTCGCGAGCGCAAGGGGATGAAGCTCGAACTCCCGCCGTCGGTCGACTACATCTAACTCCCCAACCCGACTCGACTCGACTCGACCCGACTCGACTCGACTCGACTCGACTCGACCCGACTCGGCCGTCTTCTCTCTCAGTCGCGATAATCCGACGGACAGGTTCATCATCCCCGTTCGGGAATTTCCCGGCCATGGCTGGTTCACTCGCTCGGATCGACCGGGCACTCGTTCGGATGTTCGAGGCCGGACCGACCGACGGCAGCCGTCGTCGTGAACGCCTCGCCAGGTTCGGCGCGTGTACCGCGATCAGTCTGACCGGCATCGCCCTCCTGTTGCCAAACGTCTCCCCGTATCTCGCGTCGAACCAGCCGCCCGTCGGGCTGGGACTGGCCACGCTGGGGTTGGCCGTCTCTGTCGGCCTCGTCGCCGCCGGTGGCCTCCTGTATCGCAGCGGCTTCTCCACCCCGAACGCCGTGCGCATCGCCGTCTGGAACTTCCTCGGACTCGTCGTTCTGGGCGGCGTTCTGCTCGCTCACGGCGCCTATCGCGGCAGCCTCGGTACCGTGACGACAGCCGACGCGCTCGCGGCGGGGAACGTGCTCGCGATCAGCGCGGCCGCCCACGTCATCATCGGCGTACACGACGCCCGGCGGGTGCGGGCCGAGCAACTGGCCCGCGAGCGCGAGAAGTTCGCCGTCCTCAGTCGCGTCCTCCGGCACAACCTGCGAAACGAGGCCACGGTGTTGATCGGGCAGTCCGAGCGCCTCGCGACCGAACTCGACGACGACACGCTGTCGCCGGCGGCCGAGACCCTCTACGATCGGTCGTGCGAGGTCGGCGACCTCGCGACGAAGACCAAGGTGATGGTCGAGGCACTGGATCGTCGATCGACGCCGAACGTCCGTCTGAACGCCCGTGAGGCCGTCTCGGACGCTCTCGCCGACCTCCGTGACGACGCGTCGGCGGTCACGGTCGACGTGCCCGACGACCTGTGGCTGTGGGCCGACGACGGTGCCGCGACGGCAGTCGCGGAACTGATCGAGAACGCGCTGGAACACGGCGGCGACCGCGTCCGGGTCACGGCCGAGGCGGACGCCGAGACGGCGTGGATCCACATCGCCGACGACGGCCCCGGCGTCCCCGAGGACGAACGCACGGTGGTTACGGGCGAGGCCGAAATCACCCAGCTCAAACACGGGAGCGGCCTGGGACTGTGGGTGGCGCGGTCGGTCGTCGAATCCGCCGACGGGACGTTGCGCTTCGACACCGACGGCGAGTGGACCGTCGTCTCGGTGGGTCACGCGCGGGCGGCGGCGCCGACAGAGCTTCGCGGTGACGAGAGTTCGGCCACCACGGCCGCCGCGTGACCCCCGCGACCCGCGGCGCGACCGATGCAATCATATACCCCACCGGCACAGTGTGTACCATGCCCAGCGGCATGACCACCGGCAGTCGACGTGTCGGCACGGAGCTACCCCGCGGCCCCTCCCCGTCGCCGATCACAATTATTACGTCGGCGGGTCGTGCCGCGGGGGTGACGGCCTGAATGAGCGACGAGGTCGCTCCCACCCCTTCCGACGTCGAGGCCAGCGCCGATCCGGAGACGGAGACGAACGCGGACGGCGACGTCGCCGACCCCGAAACCGACGGCGGTGAACGGCCCCAGACCCACACCATCCGGCTGGAACTCGTCGACAAGCCGGGGGAACTGCTGTCCGCGCTGCGTCCGATCGCCGAGAACGGCGGCAACCTGCTCTCGATCTTCCACGAGCGCGGCAACCTCACCCCGCGCGGACACATCCCCGTCGAGGTAGACGTGGAGTGTCCGCCCGACCGGTTCGAGACCATCGTCGAGGCGCTCCGCGCGGAGGGTGTCAACGTCATCCAGGCCGGTGCCGAACGCTACGGCGAGGAGTTGACGCTCCTGATCGTCGGTGACATCGTCGACACCGACCTCTCCGATACGCTCCAGCGGGTCGAGTCGAGCACCGACGCGACGCTCGCGGATCTGTCGCTCTCCGCGCCCGAGGGGCGCGGCGGAGCGTCGAGTGCGCGTCTCCGACTCGCGACCCGGACCGGCCGTACCGACGAGGTGTTCGCCCACGTGCGAGCGGTCGCCGACGAGAAGGAACTGGACGTGATCGAGCCGCTCGTGGAGGTGTCGGAATGAGGATCGCCGTTCTCGGTGCCGGCGCAGTCGGCCGCTCGGTCGTCGAACTCGCCCCGGAGTACGGCCACGTCGTGACCGCGGTGGCCGACTCCAGTTCGGCCACCGTCGATCCCGACGGCCTCGACGCCGAGGCCGTCTTCGAGCGCAAGGAGCGCGAGGGCGTTGTGGGTGCTGACGACCCCGAGGCCGCGATCGCGGCCGAGTACGACGCCCTCGTCGAGGTGACGCCGACGACGCTCGGCGACGCCGAACCCGGCTTCTCGCACGTTCGCGCGGCGCTAGAGCGCGACCGGCACGCCGTGCTGGCGAACAAGGGACCGGTCGCTGAGCGCTACGCCGACCTGATGGCCCTTGAACGCGAGAGCGAGGGGACGGTACAGTTCGAGGCGGCCGTCGGCGGTGCTATCCCCATCCTCTCGACCATCACGGACTTCGGGCCCGGGCAGATCACGGCCGCCCGCGGCGTGCTCAACGGGACGGCCAACTTCATCCTCTCGCGGATGGCCGCCGAGGGGCTGGGGTACGAGCACGTCCTCGCCGAGGCTCAGGATCTCGGCGTCGCCGAGGCCGACCCCGCCTTCGACGTGGAGGGGACGGACGCGGCGCTGAAGTTCGTCATCCTCGCGAACGTCCTGAGCGACGGCGAGGAGGTGTACAGCCTCGGCGACGCGGACGTCGAAGGCATCCGATCGATTCCGGTGAGCGCGCTCGATCTGGCGGCCGAGGACGGCCGAACCGTCCGCCTGATCGGCGAGGCGACGGCCGACGGCGTCCGGGTCGGCCCGCGACTCGTCCCCCAACACGACGCGCTGGCGGTCACGGGGACGCGCAACATCGTCCAGTTCGACACGGTCCACGCCGGTCAACTCCATCTGAGCGGCCGCGGCGCCGGCGGCCCGGAGACGGCGACGGCGGTTCTCTCCGATGTGAGCCGGCTGGAGTGAGCCTGCTGGCTCGAGCGGGTGGCTCCCGGCCACAGGACGTCCCGTTGGCGCGCGGTACGTACTCACAAACCGCAAGACGGCGTTCGGACGTTCTGTGACGTGTATCGAAATGGTTTTAGGTGATTCGCGGCAAATAGTCGTCACCAAGCGCCTTAGCGCGTGGTTCCACCATGAGTGACAAACCGCACCAGAATCTGGCCATTATCGGCCACGTCGACCACGGCAAGAGCACGCTCGTCGGGCGACTCCTGTTCGAGACAGGGTCGGTCCCGGAGCACGTAATCGAGCAGTATCGCGAGGAAGCTGAGGAGAAGGGCAAGGGCGGCTTCGAGTTCGCCTACGTCATGGACAACCTCGCCGAGGAGCGCGAGCGCGGCGTTACCATCGACATCGCCCACCAGGAGTTCGACACCGACGAGTACTTTTTCACCATCGTCGACTGTCCGGGCCACCGTGACTTCGTGAAGAACATGATCACCGGCGCGTCCCAGGCCGACAACGCGGTGCTCGTCGTCGCAGCCGACGACGGCGTCGCGCCCCAGACCCGCGAGCACGTCTTCCTGGCCCGCACGCTCGGGATCAACGAACTGATCATCGGCGTGAACAAGATGGACATCGTCGACTACTCGGAGGACACCTTTGAGGAGGTCACCGAGGAGGTCAAACAGCTCCTCAAGCAGGTCCGATTCGGCACCGAGGACGCCTCCTTCATCCCGATCTCGGCCTTCGAGGGCGACAACGTCGCCGAGAAGTCCGGCAACATGGACTGGTTCGACGGCCCGACGCTGCTCGAAGCCCTGAACGACCTGCCGGCGACGGAGCCGCCGACGGACGCGCCGCTCCGCCTGCCGATCCAGGACGTCTACACGATTTCGGGCATCGGGACGGTCCCGGTCGGCCGCGTCGAGACGGGTATCATGAACGTCGGCGACAACGTGTCGTTCCAGCCCTCGGACGTCGGTGGCGAGGTCAAGACCATCGAGATGCACCACGAAGAGGTGCCCGAGGCCGGTCCCGGCGACAACGTTGGCTTCAACGTCCGCGGCATCGGTAAGGACGACATCCGGCGTGGCGACGTCTGTGGCCCGGCCGACGACCCGCCGTCGGTCGCCGAGACGTTCCAGGCGCAGGTCGTCGTCATGCAGCACCCGTCCGTGATCACCGCGGGCTACACGCCGGTCTTCCACGCCCACACGGCGCAGGTCGCGTGTACCATCGAGTCCATCGACCAGAAGCTCGACCCCGCGAGCGGCGAAGTCGCCGAGGAGAATCCGGACTTCATCAAGTCCGGCGACGCCGCGGTCGTGACCGTCCGCCCGCAGAAGCCACTCAGCATCGAGCCGTCCTCAGAGATCCCCGAGCTCGGTAGCTTCGCCATCCGCGACATGGGTCAGACCATCGCGGCCGGCAAAGTGCTCTCGGTCAACGAGCGATAGATGCAGCAGGCACGCGTCCGCCTGGCGGGTACGAATCCCGAGGACCTCGACGGCATCTGTGACGAAGTCCGCGACATCGCGAGCAAGACGGGCGTCAGCCTCAGCGGCCCGATCCCGCTGCCGACGAAGACGCTCGAAGTCCCGGCCCGGAAGTCTCCCGACGGCGAGGGGACCGCGACCTGGGAGCACTGGGAGATGCGCGTCCACAAGCGTCTCATCGACATCGACGCGGACGAGCGCGCGCTGCGCCAGCTCATGCGCATCCAAGTGCCCAACGACGTCAGCATCGAGATCGTCCTCGAGGACTGACGCCGGGGCACAGCGCTAAGGCGTTTTTCGCCCGCGAACAGAAGCTTACAAGTACGCCCGACGGCTGGGTTCGTATGCGGGCTCGTAGATCAGTGGCAGATCGCTTCCTTCGCAAGGAAGAGGCCCCGGGTTCGAATCCCGGCGAGTCCATCAGACTTCTGATACGTCTCGAACTATCCGGGTAACTCCCGGTTTAGGTTCTCACTCGACAGTTTACTCTTCGCATTGGTAAGAAATAAACTCTGTTTCTGCGCGAATTATTCCGCGGCTTCTATCCGCGACTTCGGGGTTCGGCCCTCCACTCGAAAACGAGGATACGTCAGGCGTGGTCGTCGATCCAGCGACACCACTCCTGAAAGTCCTCTGCACCGCACTGGTCGGCGATCGAGCGGAGCGTCCCGATTCTCACCTCGTCGTGCATCGGCACGTCGACGTTTCGAACCTCGCCCGTGTCCGTGTTCTCGTACCGCAGTCGAACGTGGCTCCCGCTCCGCGAGACGGGGATGTACCCGAAACTCCGCAGGACGGCGATGATCTCACGGCCGGAGAACGTCGTCCGAACCATCGACTACTGCAGGAAGTCGGGAAGGTCACGGTCCTCGTCGCTCGGTTCGATGCCGAGTTCGTCACGCAGGAAGGCGTCCGGATCGTCGATCCGCTCACCGTCGCCTTCGTGGAGTGCGAGAACTTCGGCGAGTTGTGCGAGCGCCTCGGCACGGGTGTCTCCGCCACGGGCCAGTCCCGTTTCGAGGTCCTCGGCGGTGAGACTCCCGTCGTCCTCGCGGTGGAAGACGATCCCCTCCGCCTCGTCGTGGTCACGTGTCGCGCTCGCCATTACCGTGAGGTAGGGCCGACATCGATGATAAGCCTTCGGCTGGGCCGTCGTCAACCCGCGGAGGTTCCCACCCGGCGAGTCCATTCGTCTCGCGTCGCTCGACCTATTCCCTCACCGATGTCCCGTTCGCTTCGCTCACGGGACCTCCGGCAACCATATCAGTATTATTATACATTTGAACTATTCGGGACGCCCGTTTTAGGTCCTCACCCGACAGTGTCCTCTCTGCCCCGGTCAGAAACGAACCTTGTTTCTGCGCGAATTATTCCACGATTTCCGTCCACCGCTCCCACACACGGTAGCTCTCCACGTGACGGACGTTCGAGAGTGCCATCAGGCGTGCTCGCCGATCCAGCGACACCACTCCTGAAAGTCCCCTGTACCGCACTGGTCGGCACTCTAGCGGACCGTTCCGAACTTCGTCCGTGTCCGTATTCTCGTATCGCAGGCGGACGTGGCTCCCGCTTCGGTGGCGACGGCCGGCGTTGTCGACCGTTCGACGTCCGAAAAGTGCCGTCGGAGGTGGATCGATGCATGGTCGATCCGACTCCACGGCGTGCCCCGTGATGGGGCGGGGACATCTGCGTACGGACAGTATACAAACGTACCGCCCCGGTTCTCGTCTGCGAAAACTACAGTCAGTCCTCCTCGGGCGGCAGCCCCTCCTCGTTTACTACCTCGCCGTCCTCGTCGACGGTGACGACGCCGCGGTTGTTCACGGCGTACGGATCGAGTCCGATTTCCTCCATGAACCCCTTGTAGAGCCGTTCGACCGTCTCCCCGTCTTTCTGCCGGTCCGAGGCACGATCACAGAGTTCGATCAGGTCCTCGGGCACGTCGTTCTCGTGGACGATCCAGTGGTTGATCAGATCGGAGAGGCGCCGGATGGGCGAGGTGAAGTGGCCGTAGATGTCGAAGTTGAGCGCGTGGTGACCGCCGAAGGGGTCGTTCATATACTTCGCGCGGGGCATCACCTTGAGCACCGCGCGCTGGATCTTCGAGAGCATCCGATCGGGGGCGTTCTCCAGCGCCCCGTTGACCGCCTTGCGGGGGTCGTCCCACTTATCCGAGGGGATGGAGACGCCGTTCAGTTCCTGAATCTCGCGGAGCGCGTCGTTCCACTGATCCGGCGTGGGTTGGGGGTGGACGCGGTACATCGCCTCCACGCCGCGGTTCCACATCAGTTCGTGAGTCACCGCCTTGTTCGCCTTCAGCATACACTCCTCGATGATTGTGTGGGCGCGGTCCCGCCGCGGGTTGAGGACGAGCGATCCGTCCGCCTTGCGCTGTTCGTGCATCCGGTCGGCGAGTTCGAACGCGAGGGTGTTCTCTTCGTGGAGCGGTGCGTCGGGATCCTCCAGACGGTCCTCACACTGGCCGTACGTGAGGCGCTCGTCGCTCCGGATGACGGACTTGTAGATATCGATCTCCTCGAAGGAGAGCGTCTCCTTGTCGAGTTCCATCTCGACGGTGTGGGCGAGGCGGTCCTCCTCGGGCACAAGCGAGCACACCGTCTCCGCGAGCGTCGGCGGCAGCATGTGGATGGTGTAGGCGGGGAGATAGACGGTGTTGCCCCGCTGGACGGCCTCCTCCCACATCGCGGACTCGGGGTGGACGTAGTGGGTCACGTCGGCGATGTGGACCCACAGGCGGTAGGCCTCGTCCTCCTCGCGGACGCTGATCGCGTCGTCGAAGTCCTGGGCGTCGATCGGGTCGGTCGTCCACGCCGTCAGCTCCCGGAGATCCTCGCGGCCGTCGAGTTCGTCCCGGATCTCCGCCTGGACGCCCTCCGTTCGCTCGCGGGCCTCGCGGAGGACGTCGGGCGGGAACGCGTCGGGAATCTCGAACTCCTCGAACAGTTCCTCGCGTTTCTCCTGTAACTGGCGGGCCTCGGCCGGGCTGATCTCGACCGGTCCCTGGCCCTCGGCCGTCCCGGCCTGGGCTTGCGCCTGCGCTTCGGAGTCGTTCGCCATGCCCCGAACTATACGTGACGGGTAGTTAGACGTGTCGGGCGCGCCGGTGTGTCAGGATTCGGGCTCCTCGGCCGACCCGTATCGATCCTCGACGGCTCCGTAGTAGCGGTTGAGGAAGTCGGCTCGTGAGAGGTCCTCCCCGTCGGTGATGTCGACGAGTAACTCCTCGAGTTCGTCGCGTGGCTGGTGACAGAGGTTCCGGTAACACTCCTTGCAGAGGTGTTCGAACTCCTTGCCGTTCCGACTCCAGCGGTCACCCTCCTTGTCGTACTCGCGGGCTTCGGATCGGCGGAGCGAGGTGCCACACGCGATACAGACGACCGTCTCACGATTCCCTGCGCCGTCCGATCCGGAGCGCCACATGGCCGATGGCAGGCACCACGACCACTTAGCGTTTGTTGCGCCGATGCGTGGCCGACAGCCCGTTCGCCCTCACTCGTCGTCCTCGCCCATCACGGTCAGCACGGGTCGATCGGCGCCCAGAAGCACCGACTGCGTGGTGCTGCCGAAGAGGGTCTTTCCGATCGGACTCCGCTTTCGTCCGCCGATCACGAGGTAGTCTGCTTCGGTTCGCTCGGCCTCGCCGATGATCTCTTCGGCCACTTCACCGACGCGCCCCAACGGCTCGACGTCGTCGGTTTCGTCGTCGAGCGTCTCGTCGATGACGGACCGAGCGACGCCTTCGGCGTGGGTCTCGCCGTCCTCGATGGTGTAGCCGGTGCGCTGTCGTCCGCCCGGCTTTCCGCCACCGGTCCCGGTCTGTCCGTACCGGACGCCGGGCGCCAACGCCATGATCGAACTGCGGTCGTCCGTGACGGCCTCCCATCGTTCGTCGAACAGTTCCTGTGGCATCACGTGCAACACGAGGAGCCGCTGTTCGTGTGCGCCGGCCATGTCGTGACCGACCTGCACCACTGGATCCGGTGCCGTCTCACCGTCGACTGCAGCGAGGATTACCATGCGCGCCGTTTCGCGCCGTCGGCCTATAAATTCCGGGCGCGCTCCCAGGCCGTGGGACGACTCCGCCCGGGAGCGGGCGACTTATCCGCCGAGCGGTCCCACGGTCCGGTATGGAGGTCAAATCCCGCCATCACCTGCGAAGCGACGAGATACGGGATCTCGAGGCGATCCTCGAAGACGCGCTCGGCGTCGACCTCGACGGCGACGCGTACGAACGCGTCGACCTCGTCGACACCGAGTTCGATCTGGTGCTCGTCGACGGCGAGCCACACGTCTTCTACGTCGACGGCGAACCGTTCCTGACCGTCAGCGGCGCGAACGCTCATTCCCCGCGACGACGGGTCGTCACCGTCGACGCCGGTGCCATCCAGTTCGTCAGTGACGGCGCCGACGTGATGCGTCCCGGCATCGTCGACGCCGACGAGGATATCGACCCCGGTGACCTGGTCGCCATCGTCGAGGAGACCCACGGGAAGGCACTGGCGGTCGGTCGCGCGCTCGAATCCGGCGCCGACCTCGTCGGCGACTCGGGGAAGGTCGTCGAGTCCGTTCACCACGTCGGGGACGACCTCTACGAGTTCTCGGTCTGATGGTGGTCTAACGCCGCCTCGTACCCCCGTTTGGCGTCCCGGTAGGTCTCGCGCAGGTCGACCACCGGTGTCTCGCTGGCGTCGACCCGCAAGTCGTGATAGAGCGGTTCGGACCGCCCCGTCCGCACGACCACCGCCGCGCTTCCGACCGGCAGGTCGCGCCCGTCGCCGCCCGCGCGAGCCCCAGCTGCGAGAGCCGTGAGCAGCCGGTAGGCGAGTGGCGCGTCGCGCTCGTTCTCCAGATACGCCTGTTCCAGCGCGTCGAGCACCGACTCCTCGGCAATCGACGTGCCGGCGACGGTGTAGCCGTTGCCGGCGCGGTGGCCCGCGATCGACTGGCAGGCGCCGCCGGTGTGGGTGCCGGCCGACGCGACGCCGACGCCGTGGATCTGGTGGCGGTCGACCGCCGCTCCGTCGTCGGCGAGCGCCTCGACTGCGGCGGCGACGGAGCGTCCGTCCTCCAGCGCGGACAGACAGCGCGCACCCACCTCGGCGTCGGCGGTCCCAGCTACCGCGACGGCGCCGCGGTCGCTCACGTGCGGACAGACGCTCCCGACCGCCGGGACGTGGGCCGCGGCGGCGACGCCGAACCGGTGGCCGTCCGCAGTCCGTTCCCGGACGCAGATGCTGTATGTCACGGTCCAGAGGGGGACGCGCGGGCTGAAAAGTCCCCGCGTCTGACGCAAGAACTATTGAGCCGGTGGCTCCTGTACGTAGTATGGGCATCATGAGCAAGATCCTCGGTGGCGGCGGCACCCACAGTACCGAGGACTACGTCGAACTGAGCCTCGACGACTTCGACACGGCGCGGGCCGAGGCGGGGATGAGCGTACACATCGCGGAGATCAGCGAACAGCGGGACGCCATGGCGATCAAAGACGCCGTCTACGACGGCGACCTCGTCATCGCGGACATCACGCGGATGAGCCCGAGTGACAGCGTGGTCGACCGAATCTTGGAGGACCTCCGGCAGGTCGCCCGCGAGGTGGACGGCGACGTGGTGCAGAAAGGTGACGACCAGATCATCGTCGCGCCAACCGGCGTGGCGATCAGCCGCGAGAAGCTGTCCTAATCGTTCGAACCGACAGCGTTTCAGCGATCCGGCCCCCAGTCGGCCGTAGATGAGCAAGGACTACATCGAGGTTCGCGGGGCCGAGGAACACAACCTCAAGGACCTCGACGTCCGCATCCCCCGCGAGGAGTTCAGCGTCGTCACGGGACTGTCCGGTTCGGGCAAGTCGTCGCTCGCCTTCGAGACGGTCTATGCGGAAGGCCAGCGACGGTACATCGAGTCGCTCTCGGCGTACGCCCGCAACTTCCTCGGGCAGATGGACAAACCGCAAGTCGAGAGCGTCGAGGGTCTCTCTCCGGCCATCTCCATCGACCAGAAAAACGCCGCCAACAACCCTCGGTCGACGGTCGGCACCGTCACCGAACTCCACGACTACCTCCGCCTGCTGTACGCCCGCGTCGGCACGCCACACTGCCCGGAGTGCGGCCGCGTTGTCGGCGAGCAGAGCGCGAGTCAGATGGTCGACCGCCTCCTCGACCTCCCGGACGGGACGAAGGCCAAACTCTGTGCGCCCGTCGTCCGCGATCAGAAAGGCGCCTTCGAGGACCGCTTCGACGACTTGGTGAGCGAGGGGTACAGCCGTGTCGAGGTCGACGGCGAACCCTACGACCTCACGGTCGAGCGCCCGGACTTGGACGAGAACTTCGACCACACGCTCGACGTGGTGGTCGACCGAGTGAAGATCGATCCCGACGCGCGCTCGCGTATCACGGACTCGGTGGAGACGGCCCTGGCGGAGGCGGACGGCGTCCTGAAGGTGATCCTCCCCGATCCGCCCGCGGACGTCGAACTCGGCGGAGCGACCGCGCGGTCGACGGGTGATCTGGCCGCCGGTGCCGACGACGACGGCCGCGACGTCGCGGCCGCCGACCGCCTCGTCGTCGAGTTCTCGGAGGCGCTCGCCTGCACCCACTGCGGGATCGACATCCCCGAAATCGAGACACGAAGCTTCTCCTTCAACAGTCCCCACGGCGCCTGCCCCGAGTGCGAGGGTATCGGCAGCGCGAAGGAGGTCGACCCCGACCTCGTCGTGCAGGACGAAGGGAAGCACCTGAAAAACGTCTTCGAGCCGTGGAGCTACAACCGCTCGTACTACCGCCGGCAGCTCGACTCCGTGGCCCGACACTTCGGTGTCTCGGTCGAGACGCCGTTCGAGGAGTTGGACGCCGAGGTACAGAACGGCTTCCTGTTCGGCACCGACGAGGACGTCCTCTTCGAGTGGACGACGAAAAACGGGGTTCGGCGGAAGGAGGAGCCCTTCGAGGGGGTGATTGGCAACCTCGAACGCCGGCACGTCGAGACGGATTCGGACAACACCCGCGACCACATCGAGGAGTTCATGGCCGTCACCACCTGTCCCGCCTGCGAGGGGACGCGCCTCAAGCCCGCCTCGCGGGCCGTCCTCGTCGACGGCACGTCGATAACCGAGGTGAACCGCATGTCCATCGCGGACGCCCTCGACCACTTCGAAGGGATCGAGTCGGCGCTCACCGAGCGCGAGCGCACCATCGCCGAGGAGATCCTGAAGGAGATTCGCGCCCGCTTGGGCTTCATGGCGGAGGTCGGTCTCGACTACCTCACCCTGGATCGCGAGGCGTCGACGCTTTCGGGTGGCGAGTCCCAGCGCATCCGCCTCGCCACGCAGGTCGGATCGGGTCTCGTCGGCGTGCTCTACGTCCTCGACGAGCCCTCGATCGGTCTCCACCAGCGCGACAACGACCGCCTGCTGGACACGCTCGAGGGGCTCCGTGACCTCGGCAACACCCTGCTGGTCGTCGAACACGACGAGGAGACGATGCGCCGCGCGGACAACGTCATCGACATGGGGCCCGGTCCCGGGCGGCGCGGCGGCGAGGTGGTCGTCCAGGGCGACTTCGACGAAGTCGTCGCGTCCGACGACTCGATCACCGGCGACTACCTCGCCGGCCGTCGCGAGATTCCGGTGCCCGACGAGCGTCGTGCCCCCGACGACGGCGCGCTCACGATCCGGGGCGCCCGACAGCACAACCTCGACGATCTGGACGTCTCCATCCCGCTCGGCCAGTTCGTCGCCATCACCGGCGTCTCCGGCTCGGGGAAGTCCACGCTCGTCCACGACGTCCTCTACAAGGGACTGGCCCGGCAGATGAACGACAACACGTCGGTCGATCCCGGCGACCACGACGCGATCGAGGGGTACGAGGCGATCGAGACGGTTCGCCTGATCGATCAGTCGCCGATCGGACGCACGCCCCGATCGAACCCCGCTACCTACACCGGCGTCTTCGACCACGTGCGGGAACTGTTCGCCGAGACGAAGCTGGCGACCCAGCGCGGCTACGAGAAGGGGCGCTTCTCGTTCAACGTCAAGGGTGGCCGATGCGAGGAGTGTGGGGGGCAGGGGACCGTCAAAATCGAGATGAACTTCCTCTCGGACGTGTACGTCCCCTGTGAGGAGTGTGAGGGCGCCCGGTACAACGACGAGACCCTGGACGTGACCTACAAGGGCGCGACCATCGCGGACGTGCTGGAGATGGAGGTCGACGAGGCTCTGGAGTTCTTCGAGGCCAATCCCGGCATTCGTCGGCGGCTCGAACTCCTCCAGGACGTGGGGCTTGGCTACATGCAGCTCGGTCAGCCGTCGACCACCCTCTCGGGCGGCGAGGCCCAGCGCGTCAAACTCGCCGAGGAACTGGGCAAGAAAGACTCCGGCGAGACGCTGTACCTGCTCGACGAACCGACGACCGGCCTCCACCCCGAGGACGAGCGCAAGCTGATCGACGTGCTCCACCGCCTGGCCGACGCCGGCAACACGGTGACCGTGATCGAACACGAACTCGATCTGGTGAAAAACGCCGACCACGTGATCGACCTCGGACCGGAGGGCGGCGAGGGCGGCGGTGAGGTTGTCGCGACGGGGACGCCCGAGGAGGTGGCACGACTGGACGACTCCCACACCGGCCGCTACCTGCGGGATCTGCTCCCCGACGTCGACCGCTCCGGGCCGCGGTCGGACCGGCGGAAGCCGGCGAAGGCCGCGAGCGACGACTAGCCGACCCCTCTCTTTCCGACCGACACACCGACGCGTACGGCCGTCGTCGTCCGCCGTGTTCAAATTGACTTTCGTTAGGCAAATTTATATTTCTCAAGCCGGTCGGACCGGACATGCACACGAAACGGGTGGTTCTCGTTCTCGTCGTCGTCGCCGCGACGCTCGGATCGCCGGGCGTCGGCGTCGCGTCGGCCGACGAGGACTGTTCGTTCCCGATCACGCGGACGGACGCGACGGGAACGTCGGTGACGATCACCGAGGAGCCAGACGAGGTGGTGACGCTGAACCCCAGCGCGGCACAGACGATGTACGAGATCGACGCGTGGGAGAAGGTGATCGGCGTCTCGACATACGCCGACTACCTCCCCGGTGCCGCCGAGCGAACGACGGTCGGGACGGGTCGGGACGACGCGACCGTCGAGCAGACGATCGCGCTCGATCCGGATCTCGTGCTCGTGCCGGACACCATCCCCGATCAGACGGTCGAACAGCTCCGTACGGCCGGGCTGACCGTCTACAACTTCGAGTCGTCAGCGACGCTCGACGACGTCTCCGAGAAGACACGCCTGACGGGCGAACTCGTGGGGGCGTGTGAGGGCGCCAACACCCGCGCCGACACGATGGATCGGCGGATCGGCATCGTCGAGGAAGCCGTCGAGGACGTGGAGCGACCGCGCGTACTCTACACGTTCTTCGGGTTCACCGCCGGCGATAACACCTTCGTCCACGACATCGTCGAGACGGCCGGCGGCGAAAACGTCGCGGCGGACTACAGCCTGCTGAACGCCGACAGCTCCGCCACGAGCAACTTCTACCGGCTCAACGCCGAGCAGGTAGTCGTCGCGGATCCCCAGTGGCTCCTCCTGAACAGCGACGAGTACGACACTGCCACGGTGCCGACCGCGGGTGCGTACGACGAGACAACCGCCGCCGCGGAGGACAACGTGATTGTCCTCGACGCGGACCTGATCAGCCAGCCCGCGCCCCGAGCCGTCGACGTCCTGCTCCGCCTCGTTCGTACCTTCCACCCCGGAACGTACGAAGAGGAGATCCAGAGCCGCATCGAGGACGACGCGCTCGCTGACGAGCGGGGCACGACGGTCGAACGCCTCTCGGATGGGAGCACGACCCTGCAGGCGACCAACCTCGGCCGCGTCGACGAGGTCGGGTTCGATCTGCCGGCTCGCACGAACCGCACGGCGGATCTCCGGCGGGTGAACGTCACGCTCTCGACGGTGAACCCGACCTTCGAACTCCGCGTTCGCGACGGCGGGAACCGGTCGGCGCCGAACGGGACCCGCGCCCTCGAGTCGATGCGCGTCTCGGGCAACGGCATCTACGCCGGTGACGTCGACCACCTGACGCTCCGGTTCGCGGTGAACGAGAGCCGTCTCGGCGACGCCGACCCCGACACGGTGACGCTCTACCGATCGAACGGGACCGACTGGGTGCCGCTGCGGACGACGCGCGTGAACGCCACGACCGCGGCCGAGTCGAACGCGTCGTCGACGAACGCGTCCGCCGCCGACCCCGACACCCTCGTCTACGAGGCGCGGACCACCGGCTTCCAGACGCTTCTGCTCGCGGTCGACGAACCGCGTCCGGCCGGCGAGTCGCCGGGGAACGCGACGGGCACGGCGACGGCGACGGCGACGGCGACCGCCACGGCGACGATGACGGCGACCCCCGAACGACCGGCGACGACCGCGCCGCAGGCAACGACCGCGCCGCCGACGGGCACCGGCGCGTCCACGCCCGGTAGCGCGCCCGGGTTCGGCTCGCTGGCCGCACTCGTCGCTCTCGTTTTGACCGCCGCGATGGGGTGGCGCCGATGAGCGACCGCCGCCGCGGTGATCGCGCCGCGATCACGGCGGTCGCACCGATCGCCGCGATCACGATCGCTGGCCTCCTCGTCCTCGCGGCGGTTCCGGCCGGCGGTGCGACCGTCGGCGTCGGCGACACGGACGTCACGCCGACGGCCGTCTCGACCGGATCGACGACGAGCCTCGATCTCTCGGTGAACGCGACCGGCGTCGACACCGCCGACGGGACGACAGACGCCAACGTCACCGTCTCCCTCCCGGCGGCGCTGGACGTCGGCGGGGCGACGGTGACGGCCGAGGGCGCGACGCCGAACGCGACCGGCGTGACCGGGTCGGTCGATCCGTCGACGAACGCGGTGGTCGTCTCGTGGGACGACGACGGTGGCGTCGTCGCCGAGACCGTCGCGGTGACGGTGACGGTAACCGGCGTCGCCGCCGATCGAACCGGCGAGTACGACCTCGCGGTGACGGTCGACGGCGACGGCGACGGCGCCACCGACGCCAGCGGGACGGTCGGCACCGTCACGGCGTCGGCGACGGCGAGCGACCGGAGCGTCACCGACGAGGGCGGCGTCCTCTATCTCGGCGAGGAGGACGTCGACCTGACGGGGATCGACGGGGTCGCGACGGCGGGATCGGTCGACCAGTTCTACGGCGTCGGCGGTGAGGCCGACGGTGACGTCGCCGAGGTCGACGACGCGGCCGCGGTCGACGTCAGCCTCGGCAACGGGTTTGCCCCCGGGAAGTACGCTCTCACGCCGGCGGGCGACACGGTGTTCGTCGTTCAGCAACCGAACGTGACCGATATCGAACTCTTCCCCGGTGAGGCGGCCAGTGAGACCGACGTCTCCGGCTCCTCCATCCCGCCGAGCGTCGGGACGCTCACCGTCGATCCGACGTTCGACTTCGACGCGGCCGACGACGCGACGGTGATCGTCGAGGACGCGGACGGCCTGAACGTCACCGACGAACTCGCCACGGACCCGACCGTCGCCACCGACGGCGAGACGGTCGCTCTCGACGTGTCGGAGCTCTCGGTCGGCACCTACACCGTCCGGGTCGAGGGCGCCACCGACTTGGATCACGTGACCGACTCGACGACGGTCCGCGTCCGCTCCGAGGCACGGACGGTCTCGGTGAGTCGGACCCGCGTCGCCCGCGGCGAGTCGACAGTGGCGACGGTCAGCGGTCCCCCGGGCGAACTCCGGTACGTCCGCTTCCCGGCCGAGGCGCTCGGTGCCGACGTGACGGTGAGCGACCCCACCGCGGAGGCGATCTTCGCGAGCGGCGAGGGCCTCGTTCTCACCGGCGCCGACGTCGAGGCGGGGGTCGTCTACGCCGAGGTGTCGCTCGAATCCGACGGGTTCGCCCGCGTCGAAATCGACACCGGTCGACTCGAAGCCGGAACCAACGACGTCGTGGTGGCCCGGGACGTCACCGCCGACGACGAGGCGACCGTCCCGGTCACGGTCACCGACCGGAGCGTCTCCGTGACGCCCGCGCGGACGAACGTCACCGTCGGCGAGACGGTGACCGTCTCCGGGACGGCCCGCGGCGCCACAGACGTGAAACTCTACGCCCGTGTCGGCGGGGAGTACGTCCCGTTGCGTGACGACGACGGCGATCTGGCCGAGACGGGCGTCGACGCCGACGGCTCCTGGGACGTCGACCTCGACACCCGATCGGTGGTGAACATCCCCGACCGGTACCGCCTCGCCGCCGTCGCGGATCCCGGCGACGACTACCTCGGCTCGTCCGAGAGCGTCTCCGAGTCGACGCTCCGCGAGTTCGACGCCGTCGGACGGGCGCCGCTCGATACGTTCCGGCCGTCGCTCTCGGCGTCGGTCTCGCAGTCACGTATCGCCACCGCCGCCGCCGACGAGGTGACGGTCGCCGGGCGTGCGACCGGTCCCCGTGAGCGGGTCCGGGCGTACGTCGTCTCCCCCCGCGGCGCCGTCGACGCCATCGACGTCGCCGTCGACGACGACGACGGCTACGACTTCGACTACGCCGCCTTCGACACTCCGGGTCGGTACCGCCTCCTCCTCGTCGCGGCCGGACGCGATTCCGCCTTCGCGTTCGCCGACACGGGCGGCGCGGCGGCGATTCGGGACGAACTCTCGGGGTCGGAGACGACGGCCGAAGCCGTGGCGACGATCCGCGACGCGTACGGCGGTGCCGGCGTCGACGACCGCCTCCGCACGCTGAACGTCACCGCGACCGACCCGCGCGTCTCCGTCGAGGCGGTCCGTCACCGCGGCGACGAACTCGTCGTCGCCGGCACCTCCAACCGCGAGGACGGCACCGTCGTTCTCCTCGACCTCCGGCGGGAGACGGGCGCCGCGGCCGTCGCCGTCGCCGCCGCCGACGCCGAGGTGAACGCCTCGGGTCGCTGGCGGACGGCTCTCGACGTGTCGGCGGTCGACCCCGGCGAGTACGCCCTCCGGGCCGAGACCGACGACGCGTTCGACGTCCGGGCGGTTCGGCTGGAGACGGCGCCGTCATCGACCGCAGCCTCGGCCACCGCGACTCCGACCGAGACCCCCCGACCGTCGACGCCGGCGACGACGGTCACGCCCACCTCCCCGGACCCGACCGCCGCCGCCGGGGGCGAAACGCCCCGTGCGACCGACCGCGCGACGCGGACCGGCGCGACCGGCGACGGGTTCGGTGCCGTCACCCCGCTTCTCGCGTTCGCGCTCGCAGTAGCCTCCGCGTTCGCGTTCGCGCTCCTCGATGCGATCGGCCGCCGCCGACCGTAGCCGGTCTCCGTCGAAGTGAAAACCCCCGCGAACCAAGCGGGGGTGTGATCGACGACGAACCCCACGCGTTCCCGGCCTTTCCCGGGCGACGCACGCGAGCATGAACGTCCGCCTCCGTGGCATCTACACGACGGCGCTCACGCGCCGGTTCCTCGACGCCGGACACGACGTCGTCTCGGCGTCGGCGCCGATCCGCGAGCGATTCGACGCGACGTTCGGCGTCGACCCCCACGACGTGGCCGTCGAGACGACCGACGACCGGCAGGGCGTCGGCGTGACGGGCGACCCCGACGCCGTTTCCCGGGCGGTCGACGTGCTGTCCCCCACCCGAGACTCCCTCGCGTGGCCGTCTCCCGCCCCCCGCGACGCCGTTTTCGACGCCCACGTGATCGAGACGCTGGGGAGCGGCGCCGTCTGTGACCTTGGCGACACCGAGGGCTTTCTCCCCTTCGGGAGCGTCGACGCCCACGTCGCCGCCGGCGACGACGTGCGCGTGCAGGTCGCCGCGTCCGCGGCGCCGTGGGGCGACCGCCGGCCCGTCCTCGACGGGACCGTCCGGGCCCGCGCCGCCCCCGCGACGCTCGTCCGCGGCCGATCGGGCGTCACCGTCGACACCCGCGACGACGAGGCAGCGCGCGAACTCGCCGGGATGACCGACCTCCTCGGAATCGCGCCGCCAGACGGGTGGGGGCTGGTCTGGGCCGACGACGCGACCGATGCCGACATGGAGACGCTGGAGGCCGCGCTAGAGCGGGCGACCGACCGAGCCGAACGGCTGGAGTCGGCCCTCGACCGGCCGATCGACCCGGCTCGTCGTCTCGCCGCCCCCGCCGCGACGACGTGGGTGTGGTTCGGCCGCGAGGCGCGGTTCGCCCTCGACGGTGACCGCCGGGCGGTGACGGCGACGATGTCCGGCCACCACCGCGTCAAGGCGGGGTCGACCGAGGCGAGCCGCGCCGTCGACTTCGTCGAGGCGCTCGGCACCGCTGCCGACGCCGCTGACGACTTTCCGTTCGAGGCCGTCACCGACACCTTCGGCCCCGTCGCCGGCGACACCGTCGCGCTCGCCCACGGCAAGCCCGACGGCCGACTGATCGTCCTCGGCCGCGCCGAGGTGACCGATCGCGACCCCGACGGCACGCTCACCCTTCGCCGGGAGATGACCGCGGGCGGCACCTACGACGCCCTCGGCGTCGCCCGCGAGGCCGGGGACGTGGCGATCACCAAGGTCCGCGAGGGACGGTGGTGGTACCCCACCGTCTACCGCGGGGCGGACGGCGAGCGGAAGGGCACCTACGTCAACGTCTGTACGCCTGTCGAGTGCTTCCCCGACGCCGTTCGCTACGTCGACCTCCACGTCGACGTGGTGAAGGGACCGGTCGGTGACGTGCGCCGGGTCGACGACGACGAACTCGACGCCGCCGTCGACGCCGGGCAGGTGTCCGAGGCGCTCGCGGAGCAGGCGCGGTCGGTCGCGACGAGCCTGGAGAACGCCATCTAGCAGTCCGTCGGATCGCCCGTCCCGTCGGTGACCGCGCTCGCGAGCGCGCCCTTGGCGACGGCGTTCCCGTCCCGGTCCGTGTGTCGTATCTTCGGGTCCCGCGCTACGCGAACGTGGTCGTCCAGGCGCTCGCGGATCGGTCCGAGCACCCGGTCGGGATTGTTGCGAGCGACGACGCCGCGGCATCGAGGGCCGGATCGCCGAGGTCGAGACGCGTCGCCTCGCCGTCGTGCAGGTCGCGGGCGTACGCGGGGACGTTCGCGCCACCACAGTAGGCCTCCCAGTGTCCCGCCCCGCCACAGCCACAGGGCCGGCCGCCGGGGACGACCGTCGCGTGTCCCACTTCGACGGCGTTGCCGCCCCACCCCGAGAGCACGTGTCCGTCGACGACCGCTCCGGCACCGATCCCGGTCGAGAGCGTGAGATAGACTAGATCGGTCTCGCCGTCGCCGAAGAACCGCTCGCCGATCGCGCCGGCCGTCGCGTCGTTGTGGAGGTGAAGCCGATCGGTCGAGACGAGGGTTCCGAGCGGGTCGACTAGCGGGATCCGGTCGACGCCGGCCGACACGTTCACTGGCTCGACCGACGCGCCCACGTCGTGATCCAACGGGCCGACGGCCGCTACCGACCGCGACCGTGTGCCGTTCGTCACCGGTACCATGCGCGACTGGTTCGGGTGGTGGCCACACCCCGTTACCGCCCCCGGAACCACTTTGCGGCCACCCTCCCATGCGTTCGTATGCTCACGACGGATCTCTCCGACCGAGTTGCGCTGGTGACGGGGAGTGCGAAAGGCGTCGGCCGCGAGTTCGCCCTCTCGATGGCCGAGGCCGGCGCGTCGGTCGCGGTCCACTACCACACGAGCGACGAGGCCGCACGCGCGACGGCAACCGTGGCTCGCGAGGCCAGCGGCGCGGCGACGACCGTCCAGGGCGACGTGACCGATCCCGACGAGGTCGACGCCGTCTTCGACGCCGTCGAGGCCGACCTCGGGAGCGTCGACGTCCTCGTCAACAACGTCGGCGACTTCGCTCCCCGGCACTGGGAGGATCTCTCCTTCGAGACGTGGAACCGGGTGCTGGCGACGAACCTCACGGGAACGTATCTCTGCTCGAAGCGCGCCCTGCCCGCGATGCGCGAGGCCGAGTTCGGCCGGATCGTCAACGTCGGCTACGCGGGGACGGAGAAGGCACTCGTCTACCCGAAGAACTTCCCCTACCTCGTCGCGAAGACGGGCGTGATCATGTTCACGCGGATGCTCGCCAACGACACCACCGAGGACGGCATCACCGTCAACTGCATCTCGCCGTACGTCGTCGAGAACTCCGACGAGTTCCCCGACGAGGCGCCGCGGGGTCGGTGGGCCTCCTTCGACGACCTCCGGCAGGTGCTCTTTTTCTTCCTCGATACCGACAGCGACTACGTGAGCGGCGAGAACGTTGAGGTCGACGGCGGATGGATCCCGGAGGCGCTCTAGCGTCGTCGACGCGAATGAGATGTGGGGAGGGCGGGACGGAGACGGTAGCTGTCGCGGCGACGGAGCCGAAGACGGCCGTTGCAGTAGCCGTCCGTCTCAGGCGTTCGGCACGTCGTCGGGGTCGTCCTCGACCGAGCGTTTCATCGAGTCGCGCCGGGACTTGGCGTCGCGGCCCGTCACCTCGAGCAGGAAGTCGTTTTTCGCGCTGACGGCGTCCTCGGCGGCGTCGGCGTGGCCCTCCTCGATCACCTGCGCCGCCGGTTTCTCCTCGAAGTGGACGGCGAGTTTGTCTTTCTTCCCGCTGTACTCCGCGGCGCCGGCGACGATACGCTCGAAGACCGGGTTGTCCGGTTCGCCGACGACGTAGAGGTCGTTACCGTCGTACTCCTCCGTCCCCGTCACCGCCCCGAAGTACTCCTCGATGGTGCCTTGCAGATCCGGCGCGTTCTCGTCCAACGTCTCCCCACGACGCATCTTGTACTCCTTCATGGGCCCCGATTCGAAAGGCGACGGTTTACCAGTTTCGTCCTCCGGGTCGTCGCCCCGGCGACGTCACTTGGCGCGCTCGCGCTCCGCGATGTACCCCTCGTGGCAGTCGGGACAGATGTCGCCCGCGCGCATCGACGAGCCCCCCGCCGCGCGGACGTAGCCACAGTTCGGACAGAAGAACTCCGTCTCGCCGGTCGACTCCTCGCCGACCGGATCGATCCCCTCCGCCGCGACGAACTGCTTGCCTGCGACGGCCCCGTCCGTGCCGTTCGCTGCGGCGTCGTTGCCGGTCGCCTCCTCCGGCGCCAGCCCGCCCCCGAAGGAGACGTCCGCTGGGCTGCCGTCGCCCGGCTTGGCGTCGAACCCTTCGTCCTCGCCCCGCGGGTCGGGCCACTCCTCGTCGCCGTTGACGACCGTCGTCCCGTCGTCGTCGTGGGGGTCCACCGCGGACCCGGACTCGGACGCGTCGGCGGCGACCGACTCGTCCGGCCGCTCCGCGCCGGCTCCGGGCCACTCGCCGTGTCCGCGGCCGTCGTCGTCGGCGTCGGCCGAGCCGTCGAGGATGACCGCGTCCTCCTCGTCGGGATCGGGGGTGGTGGTCGACTCGGGATCGGGGCCGGGGTCCGGGTCGGCCTCCGCTCTCGCTTCGGCTTCGGCTTCGGCTTTCGCTTCCGCTCTTGCTTCCGCTTCGGCGTCTCCCGCCGTCCTGTCGCCATCCTCCGTCGACGCGGCGTCGGCGGCGGGCGACTCCTCGTCGGCGGCGTCGGTCGGGGCCGTCGCCCCGTCTCCCGCCTCCCCGACGTCGGCCGTGACGCCACCCGCGCCACCGAGCCCGGTCTTCACGCCGTCGTCGTGGGGGTCGCGCACGGGACGGACCTCTTTGTTCTCGCTGACGACCCGGCGCTCGCCACAGCGATCACAGGTCTCGACCGTCCGATAGGTCACGACCACCTCGTTGCCGCGTTCCTCCCGCTCGCGCTCCACCTCGCGGTTCGCGTACTCGTGTCCCAGTAGGCACCTGAGTCCCATCGTGTGGGGAGTAGCGGCGCCCGACACCAAAAGCGTCCGTCAGACAGGTGTCCGACTCCGTCGCCGGGAACTCCCTCTCCCGCTCGGTCCGACCCCGAGCGGCGGCCGACAGTATAAGCCGGCCGCGGTCGTTACCTCCGCGCATGAAGGCCAAACGGGAGTTCCGCGACCGCGAGGAAGTCGAGGTGGCCGTCCTCGACGCTCTGGTCGACCGCGGCGGGGACGGGATGACCGTGTTCGAACTCCGCGCGGCCGTCGGCGTCGACATCGACACGCTCGAGAGTGCCCTCGGGGAACTGAACGACGACTCGCTCATCTCCGTCGAGCGCGACGACGGGAAGACGGTGGTTCTTCCCCACGACCGCGTGGTGCCCGATCCGGCGGCGACGCCGGACGAGCAGCGGGGACTGTTCGACGCGATCCGCGATCGACTCGGGCTCTAGGACCGCGTCACTTTTTCCTTCCGCCCGCCTACGATCCACCGATGCAACGCGACGGGGGTCGTCACGCCGGATACGGCGCCGAGTTCGAAACGCGGGGCGGGCGGACGGTCGTCACCCACTACGGTCGCCCCGAACGCACCCACCTCGCGGTCCGCAACGGCGTGGGCGTCATCGAGATGGGCTACGGCGTCGTCGTCGTCGAGGGGGCAGACGCCGTCGACTTCGTCGACAACGCCGTCTCCAACCGCGTCCCCGAAGCCGACGGCGAGGGGTGTTACGCGCTCCTGCTGGACCCCCAGGGCGGCGTCGAGACCGACTGCTACGTCTACAACGCTGGCGAGCGCCTGCTCTGTTTCACGCCGCCGGCCCGCGCCGACCCCCTCGCCACCGACTGGGGCGAGAAGGTGTTCATTCAGGACGTCGAGGTTCGGAACGCCTCCGCCGAGTTCGCCGTCTTCGGCGTCCACGGCCCGACGGCGACCGAGACGGTGGCGACGCTGCTCGCCGGCGCCAGCGTCCCCGAGGACGACGCCCTCACGTTCGTCCGCGGCTCCATCGCCGGTGCGGGTGTGACCGTCGTCTCGGCGGACGACCCGACCGGCGAGACGGGCTACGAGGTGATCTGCCGCGCCGACGACGCCGACGACGTGTGGGAATCCTTGCTCACTCGCGGGACGCCGACGACGCCCGTCGGCTACCGAACCTGGGACACCCTGACCCTCGAAGCGGGGACACCCCTGTTCGAGACCGAACTGGTCGGCCGGATTCCGAACGTCGCCGGCGTCCGCAACGCCCTCGACTTCGAGAAGGGGTGTTACGTCGGTCAGGAGGTGGTCTCCCGCGTCGAGAACCAGGGACGGCCGAGCGAGCGTCTGGTCGGTCTCGAACTCGACGTCGTGCCCGACGCGGGGGCGGCCGTGTTCGCGGGCGACGGCGTCGCCGGCGAGGTGACCCGCAGCGCCGAGAGTCCGTCGCTCTCGCGGCCGATCGCGCTCGCGTACGTCGAGAGCGGCGTGCTCGCCGACGATCCGTCGCTCACCGTCCGTGTCGACGGTGACGAGGTGGCTACCACCGTGGCGTCGCTGCCTTTCGTCGCGGGGAGTGGCCGGTCGGCGCGTCTGCCTCGCTACTCGGACTGAGGCTGCTTGGGGTCGGTCTCCTCACTCTTACTCCCACCACTCACCAGCGCCCGCAGGTGCTCGACCGAAAAGAAGGAGCTCGGTCGGTCCATGTGAACCCCGATTTCGCCGTCGAGTGCCCACAGCCCCAGCCGCTGGATCGGCTCCGGAAGCGAGTACGCCCGACGGATCGCGCTCCCGAGTCGGATCTCCCGGCGCAGGTCCCCTCGCCACGCGCGTTCGTACTCCGCGAGCGTCGACGGGTCCGTCGGATCGACGGCGTCGACGGCGTGGTCCGCGGCGGTCATGCCGTAGAGGATGCCGCCGCCGGTGAAGGGTTTCGTCTGAGCGGCGGCGTCGCCGACGAGGAGGACCCGGTTGCTCGTCACTCGATCCGGCGGGCCGATGGGGATGGCGCCCGAACACCGGCTGGTCGTCTCGGCTCCGTAGGCGTCGGTCAGCCGGTCGAACCGCTCGGTAACGTCGGTCTCCGGGGGCGCCGCGAGGCCGTACTCCACCCCCGCGTCGCCGCGAGGAATGCGCCACGCGAAAAAGCGCGGCACGGTCAGGTGAACGTCCACGAAATCGCCGTGATCGGGCGTCTCGTCGAACGCGAGGACGCCGTGGAGAGTCTCGGCCGGTTCCGGCAGGCCGACCTCGCGGCGTACCCGCGAAACGGGGCCGTCACAGCCGGCGACCATGCGAGCCTCGAACCGTCGCGTCCCGCCGTCGGCGCGGGCGGTCACCGTCACGCTCCCGGCACCCTCGTCGACGCCGACGACGGTGTGGCCCTCGCGCACGTCGGCGCCCGCCTCGGCGGCCGCGTCCGCGAGCGCCCGGTCCAGTTCGACGCGGTCGACGACGTTAGACACCTCGGTGGACTTGTAGAAGGGGTAGGCCCGCGACTCCGGGCCGCCGAGCCGGAAATTCGCGCCGTAGATGCGGTTCTGGAGGAGTTCCGCTTTCGCGTCGCCCTCGGACGTCGGGGTCTTGGCCTTCCGCGGGGCCGTCCGGGAGCCGTCGCTCTGTGCGTCCGGGACGTACTCCCAGAGGTCGGTACTGACGTGGCCCGAACAGGCCAGCGGCGTCCCGACCGTCCCCTTCTCTAGGGCGAGGACGTCGTACCCGGCCTCGGCGGTCCGGCGAGCGAGGCGTGCTCCCGCCGGTCCGACGCCGACCACGACGAAATCGTACATGCCCGTACTACCCGGGCGACAGGACAAATACCCGACGGTTCGTCGGATCGATCCGTCAGCCTCGTCGGCGACGCCCTCAGTCGTCGGCGGCGGGGATCCCGGCGGGGTCGGTGCCCGCCGAGCCGTCGGCGTCGCGCGGGAAGTTGTCGATGGTGTCTGCGCGGAACGCCGCCTCGTCGAACTCGTAGTCCGCGTCGAGAAAGTCGAGGAGCGTCCGCGTATCGCGCATGGCGTTTTTGAGGCAGGTCGAGGCACCCGGCGAGGGCGTGATGTTGAAGATGATGTCGTCGCCAACGATCTTCGCCTCGCCCATATCGAGTGACTTCGCCGAGGTGTCGACGATCTGTGGACGAACGCCCCCGTAGCCTTTCGCGCGCTCGATGTCGTCGAGTTCGACGCCCGGAACGACCTTCTGGACGTGCGGGAGGAACTGTCGCGGCCCCACCTCGGGGAGGTCGTACACGAGGTTGCGCAGGACGTACGGGAGCAACACCCGATCCGAGAGGATGTTGGCGTAGCTGAGCGCCGCGGCCGCGTTCAACCCAAACACGTCGAGGAAGTCAGTCACTGTCGAGAGTCGGCCGCGTTCGAGCGCCGGGACGAGCTTCGCGGTCGGGCCAAAGCGCGTGATACTCGCGTCGTGGACGTCCGCGTCGCCGTGGACGGCCGCGAAGGGCAGTTTCTTCATCTGCAAGGTGTAGACCTTCCCGTTCAGGAGGTCGTCCGCGAGGAAGAAGCTCCCGGCGACGGGGAGCAGTACCTTGTCTTTGCCGTAGCCGAGTTCCTTCGCCATCTGGAGGCTGTGACTGCCGGCGG
>Ga0207770_100131_pt1 | contig 63132 bp, 65 predicted proteins | sample A23E2SouthBayCA_FD_187729 | JGI IMG/M metagenome (GOLD analysis project Ga0207770, IMG submission 187729) | Aerobic enrichment media microbial communities from Eden Landing Ponds, California, USA - A23 E2 (SPAdes) | ecosystem: Environmental > Aquatic > Marine > Unclassified | place: Emeryville...
GGAATTTCTCGCGGAGAGCAAGCACCTGTTGACCGGGAGCTTCTTGCTGGTGTTCGTCGTCGTCATGTGCTCGGGGCTGTACTACCGCGGCGTCCTCACGTTCCTTCCGGAACTCCTGCGAGGCCTGCCGGGCTTCGAGCCCATCCCGATAGAGACGCTGTTGCCTCCCGGCGTCCTGTCGGCGCTCGGTATCGAGGTCGGGACGGGCCAGACGCTCAAGCCACAGGACTACTTCTATGCCGGCCTGTTGCTCATCGGCGTCCTCGGGCAGTACGCTGGCGGCAAACTGAGCGACCGGATTCCCGTCGAATACGGTATCGCCGGCTCGTTCCTGGTGCTTGCCGTCCTTGCGGTGCTGTTCGTTCCGGTGTCGGCGATGGGCTTCGGGCCGCTGGCAGTGCTGGGTGCACTTCTGGGCATCGCACTGTTCGTCGTTCAGCCGATGTATCAGGCCGCCGTCGCGGAGTACACGCCCGCCGGAACGCGCGGACTCTCATATGGCTTCACGTATCTTGGCGTGTTCGGGGTCGGCGCACTTGGCGGTGGTCTCGCCGGGTCGATTCTGGCCTTCGCGAACGCGACGGCGCTGTTCGGGACGCTCGCTGGTATCGCACTCGTCGCTGTCCTTGCGGGGACCGCTCTCGCACGCCGTTCGTGACCGCCTGAGCGCCGGGCGGGCCGTCGCATCGCTTGCTATTTCTGTCTGTACACTGTACCTGCCTCTCAGATGGACGCCGCAGTTATCGTCCCGGCCTACAACGAGGCGGAGTCGTTGGCCCGCTGTCTGGCTCCCTTCGAGTCACAGCCCGTCGAACTGGTCGTCGTAGTCGGCGGCGACGACGGCACGGAGCAGGTGGCCCGCGACACCCCTTTCGTCGACACCGTCGTCCGGTGCGACGAGGGCGGGGCGGGAATCGCCAGAAACCGCGGAGCCGCGGCCTCAACAGCCCCGATTCTGCTGTTCACCGATGCCGATACGGTGGTCCCCGAGGACTGGGTTCGCCTGCATCTCAGGCACTACGCTGACGACGAGGTGATCGGCGTTGGCGGGCCCGCACGGCCACTCGAAGACAGTCTCAAACACCGCGTGTTGTTCAAGCTGCTGTCGGACTACTGGTATCGGGTATCCTGGCCGCTGGGCTTCGTCCAGCAACCGGGCTTCAACTGTAGCTTCCGGGCCGACGCCTTCGAAGCCGCGGGCGGCTTCAACGAGGACATCCCGTTTATGGAGGACACGGAACTCTCACTGCGGATGAAAGACTACGGCCGAATCGTCTACGACGCTGACTCCTGTGTCGCTACGTCGGCCCGCAGAGAGGCAGACGAGGGATATCTCTCGCTATTTGCGAAGTATGTCCGCGGGTACGCGAACCACTACATCCTCCGCCGGGAGTTCGATGCCGATTACTTCTGAGAAGGGCAGTCTTTTCAACTCACACCCCGGAGCGGTGACACGATGAGTGGCTGGCGGTCACTGTCACGACGTGCTGTCGAACAGGTACGGTCGGACTTCCGGGACGACCCCTATCTCCGCTACGTGCTCCTGCTGTCGACTGTTATGGTCGGGTTCTGGTTCTGGCATCGCATTCCGAACTTTGCGACTCGTGACGAGTACAGTCGGTTGCTCGACGCCATGGTCGTCTACGGATCGGTTCTCGAAGAACCGAGCTTCGAGGGGCTCAAAGCCGGTATCGAGTGGGGCCGGGCTCCCTTCGGCGCGACGCTATATCTCTATGCGCTGGCCATCCTCCCCGTCGTGCTCGTCGCGGCTCTCACCGGGGATCTAGACGCGTTCACCACGATTGCCTTCCCCAGCTGGGAGTTCGGCCACTACGAGGTCTGGGCCGCCACGCCCGAGTGGATATGGACCTGGAGTCTCGTCTCCATCCGCCTGACAAACGTCGTCGCTGCGCTCTGTGCTGTCTACCTCACCTATCGCCTCGGTGTCGCAATCGAGGGGCGCAACGCCGGCCGGCTCTCGGCCGTCGTGCTCTCGCTGACTTTCGGCTTTCTCACAATCTCGAAGGAGGCCGGCGAGGATATGCCGGCGCTGGTGTTCGTCCTCCTCGCGCTGTACCTGCTGGTCAGGTACGTCCAGACCGACGACGGAACGCTGTTTCTGGCGGCGAGCGCGGCCGGTGGTGTCGCCATCGCGTTCAAACTGACGGCCGCGCCGGTCATTCTGCTCATCGGCGTGGCCTTCGTCCTGCGTGCCCGTGCCGCTGACGCACCGCTGACGGAGACGCTGTACCGGCCGAAGCTCCTCCTGAGCGGCGCTCTGTTCGGGTTCGCCATGATTGTACTCGGGTTCCCAACCGCGCTCGTGGCGGGGCCGGAGCCGTTCATCGAGCGCGTGTTCGGCGGCTCGACCTCGCGGATGAGCCACCCAACGGGTCCCGACGCCCCGATGTGGTGGTGGTTCCTGCGGGGCTATTTCAGTGCGCTGGGACTGCCGCTGGTTACCGCGGCCGCCGCCAGTGTCGTGGCGACTGTTGCAACCATTCGTGACCGCGGTTCTGCATTTCACGGTACCGTCCTCATTCTGACCGGCCTGACGGCCTACATCGCGATGTTCTCGCAGTGGCACGACTTCCGGGTGCACCACCTCATACCGACGTTCCCGCTCATCGCCTTACTCGTCGGGGGGCGACTGGTGGAGCTCCGCGAACGCTCGTCGTCTCTGGCACGACCGGTGATGGCGGTTCTGTTGGTAACAACGGCCGTCTACGCCGGTATCGGGACGGCCCAGTTCGCGTCGATGCCCCGGGACGAAGCGACAGCGTGGCTCGAAAAGAACAGCGAGGATGGCGACGTGGTGGAGACGTATCGCGTCCATATTCAGGACACTGCCGTCCCGCACTCGCTGACCGCCAGACACGTCGCCGGCCAAGACTCGGAGGCAGAGGAAGCGATGGCGTGCCCGCGATACATTCAGGTCGGGTATCGGGACCTGCTGTACCTCAAGGAGGATACCTACTACCGCAACGGTGACGCACAGGCCGTCTATCTCCGGAACCTCCTGAACGAGGAGTCCAACTACCGAATCGTCGCGGAGTTCGGGGAGCGGCCACCGAACTTCGTGCCCCAGCGACCGACCCCCGGCTCGTTCACCGACCTGCTCCGACTCGGCGTCGTCCCGCACACGGACCAGTTCGCCGACGAGCAGGAACTCGCGGCAAATCAGTACACCCTCATTCTGGAACGCGATGGCGAGTGCGATACGAGCCGTCATCCGCCGTTCTGAGTCCGCTTTGATGTATCCTGGGGGCCGGCTACTCCGTCGTCAGTGACGCGACATCGAGCCGGACAGAAGGATACCAGCCTGCGAGTGACGGCAGGTAGATACTCAGGAACCGGTCGACGAAGATGATGGGGATGATGACTTCCGCTGGGATGCCCAGCGCGACGAACACCGCTGTCGCCGTCGCCTCGGTGACGCCGATGCCGCCGGGTGTCAGCGGCAGGAGCGTTACGGTGTACGCGACCAGAAGATACAGCGGTAACGCGACCAGCGGTTCGAACGCGACGCCGAAACTTCCCAGCAACAGGCCGACGCGGACACCGGGCGCAAGCACGAGGTCGACGGCCCAGCCGACCGCGTACCGGAGCCACACTGCCGGCTCGCTCGCCAGTGACCGAAACGTCGTGGTCGAGCTGTCGGTGAATTCGAGCAGGCCGTCGAGACGCGCCGCGAGTGTCTCGCCGGCGCGTGGAACCCGGACTGCCACTCCTGACAGCCAGCCGATAAGCCGGTCCAGATAGTCGAGGTTGAGGCCGCCAAACAGTACCGTCAGGCCGGCCACGAAGTACAGGCTTGTCGCAAGCGCCAGCAACAGAATAAGTTCGACCCGGAGCAGTGGAATCGCCAGGATGAGGCCAGCAGTCGCCGCGACGCCGTAGTATAGGGCAAAGATGCTGGTGTGAAGCGCCGACGCGGCTGCAGCGTCGCTGTAAGCCATTCCGGTCTGGCTCCGGAGGACGAACGGCGCAGCCAGCCGTCCCGAGAGCCGCGACGGGAGCAACTGATTGACGAAGTTCACAATGAGCGTCGTCCCGGCGGCGGTCCGGAACTGGACCGGTGCGAGCGGGGTGATTACCGCGTGCCACGAGTAGGTCCGGCCACAGATACCGAGAACGCTGACGGCGACGACCGCGAGCGCCGTTTCGGTTTCGACGCTGGCGAGCAGGTCGATTGCGCTCGCGATGTCGAACTGCGTGAGCAGCCACGAAAGCGCAACGACGGCGATACCGTACTGGGCGACCGTGATCCCCAGATCACGAGCCCGACTCGTCACGGTGTCTCGCCCCTCTGTAGCTGCGTCGCGGCCGCTTCACCGTCCTCCAGAACTGTCCGCACGGTCGTGAACTCGAAGTCCTGTTGGAGAATCCGCTCGACGGCCCGGCGCATCCAGTCGCCGGTCCTGACGTACACCCGCGTCGGCACCCCTTCGACAGCTGGCAGGTCGACCAGTTCCCAGGGATGGACGTACAGCATCGGTGTGATACCCCGGCGGGCCAGCAGTTTCATGCCCAGAATCGTGTATCGCGGGCCGAAAAACCGGAGCCAGGTCCCGGTGAGGGGCAACTGCAGGCCGGGCATGACGCTTGCCGGGAACTCGGTAATGCTGTCCGGTGCGTCCGGGCGGACCGCCGTCGCTTGGACCGGTTCGTGAATGTCGTACTCGCCGCCGTACCACCCTGGAATCGACCGGCTTGAGACGACGCTAGAGTCGTACGTGTATCCGATGTCGGAAAGCAGATCGAAGTGGTCGTCGGTGATGTCGAAGGCGGGTGCTCGGAACCCTGAAACCCGCTCGTTGGTGACTCGCTCCAGTACGTCCTTCGACTGGGACAACTCCCTTCGTTGCCCGTCGCTGTCGAGATCCGAGAGCAACTGATGGGTGTGCGTATGCGAGGCGATTTCCAGACCCGCGTCAGCAAGCGCCCGCACGGCGTCGGGATGGGACTCGGCAACCGAGGAGACCACGAACGCGGTCGACGTCGCGTCGTACTTTGCGAGCGTGTCCCTGAAAAATCGACCGCCGTCGAGGCCGACGCCGTCGCGGTCGGTCGTCCCCGACGCGCTCCGGTAGGCCGGTGTCTGGGTAAACAGCTCGAAATCTATCGACAGCACCGCGCGGTTACTCATCCTGCTTGTCCTCGGTCTGTAGCTGATGTTCCTCAAGTTCGCTCCGGAGAAGGCTCAACTCCTCGTTCAGCCGCGACAGCCGGTCGTACATGTGCCCGATGCGGTTGAGCAGGTACGTCACCGCCACAAACAGCGTCAGGTTCGAGATGACGAGGATGGCGCGGGCTTTCCACTCCAGGCCCAGTAGCCGCGCCACGACCTCGAACACGTTGGGGACGATAGCAACGACGATGAGCCCCGTGCCGAGCAGCAGCGACATCACGAACAGCTCCAGCGACTCGCGTTCGCTCCTGACGATAATAAACCCGTTCGCGAGGAACGCCAGCCCGACGACCAGCGACAGGAGGTTAACCAGTGAGTAGTCGAATCCAAAGACCATAGTTAGCGAAAGAGGAGGACGCGAAACACCGTGTCAGTCATCCGGAGCGGGTAGAGCACGAGCGTGTCGAGGCTGAACTGTGACTCGCCCTCGTCCCGGATCGGCATCGCTATCGATACTTCTTCGATCCGCTGGCCGCGCTGGGCCGCATCGAGCGTCTGTTCGACTGCCCAGTGGTTGTCCGAGCGGTGGAGGATATCCTGCAGCGCCGACACGCGGTAGACGCGGAAACCGCTCGTTACGTCGGTGATGTCGATTCCGCCCAGCTTCCGCACGACGGTCGTAAAGAAGGTGATTCCCAGCCGTCTGATAAGCGGGTAGTCGTCGATGCTCTCGTTCAGGTAGCGGCTGCCGATGACCATGTCCGCGTCCTCGGCGTGGTCAAGCAGGGTCGGAATCTTCTCCGGGTCGTGCTGGCCGTCGGCGTCGACCTGCACGACGAAGTCGTAGTCGTGCCGAATTGCGTACTGATAGCCCGTCCTGACGGCCCCGCCGACACCGGTGTTGAACACGTGTGTAACGACGTGTGCGCCGTGCTCACGGGCGATGGCCGCGGTGTCGTCCGACGAGCCGTCATCGACGACGACGACCTCGTCGACGTAGCGGCTCGTTCCGTCGATCACCGACCCGATGGTGCTCGACTCGTTGTACGCGGGGATGACGGCGACTGTTCGCACTGGTGGAAACGCCGCTAGCAGCGAACTTAGAATTGTCGTTCTCTGGGGTAGTTCACTTGCGGCCTGTGCGCCTGTCGTTGACCGCTCCACTCACGCCAGGCCGGCCTCTGTGAGCCACAGCCGACGTGAACCTCGCCAGTCGGGACGCCCGCACTTCTCGCGAGCGAGGCAATGGTGGCTGTTCACATAACTCACGCTTCGAAGTCGGCTCGTAATAAAAATAGATCATGATGGATAGGGCAAGAATGAAAACACACCGCGCGGTACGTACTGGCATGAGTGTCGAGCAGGAGCAGACGGAACGGACCATCAGGTGTCTGGTGGCGAAAGTTGGACTCGACGGTCACGACCGGGGCGCACACGTCATCGCGCGGGCGCTCCGTGACGCTGGCTTTGAAGTGATTTACTCAGGGCTCCATCGAGCGCCCGACGAAGTCGTGCAGGCCGCTGTGCAGGAGGACGTGGACGTCGTCGGCATCTCCATCCTCTCGGGGGCACACAACACGCTCGTCCCGAAGATTCTCGACGGGCTGAAGGAGTACGACGCGTTCGACGACCGACTCATCCTCGTCGGCGGCATCGTCCCGGACGACGACCAGGACGAACTGCGCGACCTGGGCGTCGACGAGATATTCGGTCCGGGCGCGTCGATGGAGGAGATGATCGACTACATCCACGAGAACGCGCCCGAGCGATGAGCGACCTCGTCGCTGACCTGCTCGCGGGCAAACACAGCGCCCTCGCCAGAGTCATCACACAGATAGAGAACCGCTCGCCGGGGTATCGCGAGATAATCTCCGACCTCCACCAGCACACCGGGACAGCCGACGTTATCGGCGTCACTGGCAGTCCCGGCGCGGGCAAGTCCACGCTGGTCGACAAGGTCGCAGCGACGTACCGCGAGCAGGGCCTGACCGTCGGTGTCATCGCTATCGACCCGTCCTCGCCGTTCTCCGGTGGCGCAGTGCTTGGCGACCGGATACGGATGGCTTCGAACGCGGGCGACATGGACATGTTCTTCCGGTCGATGTCCGCTCGCGGCTCGCTGGGCGGGCTGTCGACGGCGACGACCGACGCCGTGACCGCGCTGGACGCCTTCGGCAAGGACAAGATCATCGTCGAGACGGTCGGCGCTGGCCAGAACGAGGTCGACATCGTCCGCACCGCCGACACCGTCGCCGTGCTCGTGCCGCCGGGCAGCGGCGACGACGTCCAGATGCTCAAGGCGGGCATCCTCGAAATCGGCGACGTGTTCGTGGTCAACAAGGCCGACCTCGACGGGGCCGACCGGACCGTCCAGCAGCTCCGGGAGATGCTGCAGGGGCGGAGCGGACGGCCGGACTCCGGCCATCACGGCGCGACCGAACTCGCCGGTGACCACGGCGAAGCGTCCGACGACTCCGATGAAGAGGACGACGAGTCGGAAACGTGGAACCCCCCCATCGTGGAGACAGTCGCCAATCGGGGCGAGGGCGTCGACGATTTCCTAGATGCGCTGGCCAACCACGGGGAGTACCTGGACCGAACCGGCCGCCGAGAGGGCCAGGCGCGGGAGCGCTTCGCCGCCGAGATTCGGACCCTCCTTCGGGAGGACGCCAACGAACTACTGGTCGACGAACTCGACCGCCGCGGCGGCATCGAGCACTACGTCGACGCCGTCATCGAGCGCCACACCGACCCGTACACCGTCGTCGACGAGGTCCTCGAACCGCTCCGTGAGTGTCTCGACGAGCGCCGCGACTGATACGGATTATTGTAGCGATTTACCGGTATGTGTCGACCCCGGGGTCAGCACCATCCGGAAATAATCTACAACAATCCGTATGAGTGCTGGTCCGCCACCCGACCGACTATATCCGGGCCGATAGCGACAGCTATCTGACGCTCGTCCAGCATGTATAACATACTCCGGGCCCCAAGATATCAGTATGAAACTCCGCAAGGCGCTCGGTGCAGTCGTTGGTGCGGTCGGTGCGACAGCCGCTGCCAACCGCGTGTTGCAGTCGCGGGCCGGCGCGTTCGAACCGATGCTCGACGGGGAACAGGGGACGTACCGCTGGCGCGGGTTCGATATCGCGTACACCGAGGCCGGCGACCCGTCGGACCCGGACCTCGTGCTGTTCCACGGCATCAATGCCGCTGCCAGTAGTCACGAGTTCCATACGGTGTTTGACACCCTCGCAGAGGACTACCACGTCATCGCACCGGACCTGCCGGGCTTCGGGCACACGGACCGGCCACCGCTGCTGTACTCGGCGTCGCTGTACACGGCGTTCGTGCGGGACTTTATCGAGGACAACACGGCCGACGCGACCGTGGTCGCGTCATCACTGACCGGGGCCTACGCCGCCAGCGCGGCACAGGAGGTCAACGTCGAGGAACTCGTTCTCATCTGCCCGACGGACACCTCGATGGGCAACCGCACTGTCTGGCTCCGCTCGCTGCTTCGCGCGCCCGTCATCGGCGAGGGAATCTACAATCTCACTGTCTCGAAAGCCTCCATCCGGCACTTCCACGCCGACCACGGCTACTACGACATGGACAACCTCACCGAGGATGTCGTCGACTACGAGTGGCAGAGTGGCCACCAGCCCGGTGCGCGCTTCGCGCCGGCGTCGTTCGTCTCCGGCTTCCTCGACCCGGAAGATGACCTCGGCGAAGTACTGGCCAGCCTCGACGTGCCCGTGACGATGGTCTGGGGCGAGGACGCCGACATCACGCCGCTGTCGAAGGGTCGCGACATGGCCGAGCAGGCAGATGCGATGCTCGTCGTGTTCGGTGACTCGCTGCTCCTGCCCCACGTCGAACACCCCGGTGAGTTCGTCGATGTGGTCCGGGACAGAGTGACTTCGGTAACAGTCGAAAACTGAGCCCTAGCGCGGTCGGAACACGACCGCTCTCTCGCCGGTTGTCACGCGTTCGCCGACATCGATGCCGACCACGTCGTCGATGGCAACGTCGTCCGGGTCCACGTCACGGACGAGGCCCGTGACCGATACCGGTCCGAAATCAGCGATGGCAGTGACGTAGGGCGCGTCGTCCTCGAACTGCGGCGTCGGGACCGTAATCGTCGTGTGGCTCGCGATTTCACCGGACTCCGGCAGGTCGACCGCCGAGAGGTCCTGGTCGTGACAGCGCGGGCACACCCGACGAGGCGGGAGCCAACCGTGGCCGTTCGAACATTCGAGGTAGTACCCGTCGCCCGATTCGATGCTGTCGAGCCACGCGTCGTACTCGCCGTCTTGTGCGGATTCAGTCATTCTTGCACCTCCATGACGTGGACGGTCGTAGACGCGACCGTGCCGCCCGCGTTGTGTGCGACCCCGACGGTGCTGTCCGGCACGGCGTCGGCCCGCGGGTGTGACCCGTCGAGGAGCCAGGCGACCGTCGCTAACTGGGCAACACCGGTCGCGCCGACCGGGTGACCCTTGGCCTTCAGCCCGCCCGAGAGATTGATCGGGCGGTCGCCGTCGCGGGTCGTCTCGCCGTTGCGCGCCGCGGCGATGCCCTCGCCGCGCTCGTAGAAGCCAAGCGATTCGATTGCGAACACTTCCGCGATAGTGAAACAGTCGTGGACCTCGGCAAAATCAACATCGTCGGGGCCGACGTCGGCGTCCCCGTAAGCCTCCTCCGCAGCCTTGTCGGCGGCGGGTGTCTGTGCCAGATGCGGTCGGTCCTGCAGTGCGAGATTGTCGCCGCCCTGGCCGGTCCCGGTGATGGCGACTGGGGCGTCTAGGTCGTGCTCCTCGGCGTAGGACTCCGTGGTCAGGACAGCGGCCGCGGCCCCGTCAGTAATCGGACAGGAGTCATAGAGGCCGAGCGGGGACGCAATCGTCGGGGCGTCGATAGCGTCCTCGACCGTGATCTCCTTCTGAATCTGGGCGTGTTCGTTGACCAGCGCGTGCTCGTGGTTCTTGACGGCGATGTGAGCGAGGTCCTCGTGGGACCCACCGTACTGGTCGAAGTACGACCGGGCCATCAGCGCGTAGGCCCCCGGGAAAGTCATCCCGGCACGGACCTCGTAGAGGTCGTCGGCGGCGATGGCGAGTGCGTCTGTCGCCGCTGCGGTCCCGATATTGGTCATCCGTTCCGCGCCGCCGACGACGACGACCTCCGCCTCGCCATTCCGGATCGTCTTGACGGCTTCACGAACGGCTGTGCCGGCGGATGCACAGGCTGCTTCGACACGGGTCGCCGGAACGTCCAGCCCGATAGCCTCGGCCATCAGCGGTCCCTGATGGCCCTGATGTTCCGCGAGTTCTCCCATAAAGTTGCCGTAATAGAGCGCCTCAGCGTCTTCCGGGTCGATTCCGGCCTCCGATAGCGCTTCGAGTCCGGCCTCGGCGAACAGGTCTCGGCCGGTCCGTTCGGGGTGTTTCCCGAACTGTGTCACGCTGGCCCCGGCGATACGTGGGTCTGACATTACCTCCCAGTGTGCGCTGACGGCTTAAATGCCTACTGCTCGGGTGCTTAATTAGCGAATATTCGACGCTTTGAACGCCTACAAACGGGATATTGGTTTTCTTCAGGAATTCCTTCTTACAACGGAATTATAGCCTTCAACGGAACTATTGCGTCAATTCACGATTTCGGCGATACGCTGGGGTTCGCCCGACAGCGCCGGTTCCGGCTCGACCATCTGCAGCACCTCGTGGTCGGTCACGTTTGGATACGACTTCTGGATGGCATCCTCGATGAGGGCCTTTTCGAGGCGGAACTCCGTCCCCTCGTAGACGACATCGACACCCTGTTCGTCGAACGACAGTACAGTCATACCGCGGATTACGCACGGCACAAATAAAAGGATAGTCTCTCGGGCGGCCACGCTGGTTCAGGGACTCCGGTGGCCATCCGGCGAAACGCGGGTTCAGAACGGTCCGTGGGGGCCGTTACGAGTCGCCGTCGCTACCGACTCGAATGACCTGCAGCAGGGAGTACACCGGGACGCCGCGGATGTCGCCGATGCCGCGTTTGTCAGCCAGCACGACGCAGGCCACGGGATTGCCGCCCTGTTCGTGGATCGCGTCGATGGTTTCGCCCATCGTCTTGCCGCTCGTAATAGTGTCGTCGACGACGTAGCAGTCTCGGTTCCGGATCTGCGCGAAGTTCCGGGAGAACGAGCCATCGCTGGTCTCGCTCTCGTCGTCGTCCCACTGGTGTTTGGTCGGGGCGTACGTCCCGAGGTCGGTTTCCAGTTCCCGCGCAACGGTCGTCGCAAGCGGCGCGCCGGCCTTCTCGATGCCGATGGTAAGGTCCACATCGTCGCCTTTCTTCGAGAGCAGGTCCGCCATCGCCGCGCCCGCGTGGTACAGTCGGTTGCTGTCCCGACCGACAGCAGACCAGTCGACGTGGATATCGTGAGGACCGCCGTCGTCGCTCGTATCCGGTTCCGTGCCGGTGCCGCTACGTTCGACAAGCCAACTCGCCGTCTCGCGGGAGACGTTAAGCTCGTCAGCGATTTCGCCCTTAGAGAGGCCACGCTGTGCCAGGTCGGACGCGCTGTCGACGAGGTCGTCGATATTCTTCATACCATCATCTCCGTGTGCGAGGATTTAATAGGCAGTGTTCTTCAGCCATCAAAATCTATTTACAACACCAGTTGTACAATTCTAGCGGCTGGGTACATTCCCCCTGCTATCCGGGACTATGTGAGACCGCTGTTCGGTCAGCATCGTTCCCCACCAGCCCCACCCGGCCGACGCCAACTGTCTGCCACGCAGCATGGTTGTCCGCGGGACCGCACGCACCAGCGGTCAGGCGGGATTCTCCCGCCCTTTGCCGTCCATCGTCTCTCTCTCTCTGGGTCGAACCCGAATAGCGTCTCGAACACCAGACCTGACACCGGTTCGGCCGTTCAGTGTGTCTGGTTCAGTTGTCGTCCAGTTCAAAGGTGTAGAGTCGCTGCTCGCAGGTGGGACAGACGAGCGTCTCGTCGGGGTCCTGACGTGGGCCCAGATGGCCGCCACAGCACGACACCGACGACGACTCGACCAGTTCGGAGCCACAGACCGGGCAACTATCGAGAAACATCCGGAAGGCCTCCGCACCGGCGATTCTGAGCCGTTCGTCGTCGAGACGCTCGCCGAGAACCTCGTATGCTGCGAGTTCGGCGACGACGACCGGACGGGGAAGGAGCTGTTTGTGCTCGGAACCGAGCACGACCCACTCCGCGTCGTCGACGTACGGCTCCGCGTGCCCGACCCGCTCCAGCGACGCCTGCAGTGTTGTCGAGAGACTGTCGAGTGATTCCGCTGCCAGTTCGTCCATTCGGTCGTGCCAGGCAGTGTCGACGGTCGCTTCAGGAAACAGCCGTTCGCCCTCGAGTTCGATGACGCCGACTGCCGAGAGTTCCCGGAGGATGGTTTCGCCGTCCAACTCCACATCCTCGGCCAGCGAGTCACGCTCCTCGTGGGCCATGGCTTCCTGCGTTGCCGCGTCGTGTGCAGACTCCCCATGAAACCACTCGTCCGGGACCGGTGATATCGCCACCAGCCGCGGGGCAAATTCAGGCGTGTACGGAACCAGATACCCCCGGAGATAGACCACCGCGACGCCAACAACAGCAACCAGTAGACTCAGTAACGAGCGTTTGCGTGCACGCAAGAACAGTGCCAGAAGCCCGACAAGCCCCAGGTTCAAGACCGTACACGGCCAGCATCTGTTCGCTCCGGTGTAGGACTCGTCGCTGAGGGTTTCGAGTACTTCCATCGGGTCAGATTCCTGCGGTGCGGACTCTCGGTTCATGTTCGGACAACGGTATGCAGTCCCAAAATTCTTTAACAACAGCTGTGGTACAAAGTGTCATGAGCGACTCGCCGGTGACATACACCACGCTCGGGTCGACAGGGCTCGACGTGTCTGAACTCTGTCTCGGAACGATGAACTTCGGGAGCGCGGAGCCCTGGATGCTAAACGACGAGGCCGAGAGCCGTCGGATACTCGAACGGGCGCTCGATCTGGGTATCAACTTCTTCGATACAGCCAACGCCTACTCGAACGGCGAGAGCGAGCGGATTCTTGGCGAGGCCGTCGACTCCGCTCGCCGCGGCGAACTGGTCCTGGCATCGAAGGTGTACTTCGATATGCACGACGGACCGAACGGGAGCGGGCTCTCGAAGAAACACATCATCGACCAGTGTCACGCCACGCTGGACCGCCTCGGCGTCGACTATCTCGACCTCTACCAGATCCACCGGTGGGACGAGGATACGTCAATCGAGGAGACGCTGGACGCGCTGACGTATCTCGTCGACGAGGGGCTGGTCCGCTACATCGGCGCGAGCACGATGGCAAACTGGCAGTTCCAGAAGGCGCTGTACACCGCAGATATCGAGGGGTACGAGCGGTTCGTCTCGATGCAACCGGAGTACAACGCTGTCGACCGGCACGAGGAGGCGAACCTCCTACCCGTCTGCGAGATGGAGGGGGTCGGTGTCATTCCGTGGTCGCCGCTGGCCGGCGGCTTCCTCGCCGGGAAGTACGACCGCGACGACGACCTATCCGAGGGGCGGGCGAGTACGGACGAGTACACAGCAAACCGGTTCAGCGACGAGAACTGGGCGGTCCTCGACGAGGTGCAGTCGATTGCTGACGAAAAGGACGCAACGCCGGCACAGGTCAGCCTGGCGTGGCTTTGTCATCAGGACGTTGTTGACGCACCGATCATCGGGCCGCGGACGATGGACCACTTGGAGGAGAACGTCGGTGCACTTGACGTCGACCTAACCGACGAGGAGTGTGCCCGAATCGAGGCTCCGAAACAGCCACAGTGGCCGGTCGAGGGCAAGGACTGACCGATGATCTCGATGGATAACCATGCACGTTAATTGCGTTCTCAGTTTCCCTGTACACACATGGACGACAGCGAACTAACCGATGTCCTCGAAGATGCCGGTCTCTCTCCGTATCAGGCGGAGGCCTACGTGGCGTTGCTTGGGCTGGGGACCGCATCGGCGACCGACATCGCGGACTCCTGTGACGTTCCGGACCCGCGGATTTACGATGTGCTCCGGGACCTGGAAACGAAAGGGTATATCGAGACGTTCCAGCAGGACAGTCTGACCGCTCGCGCCCGCAACCCAGATGTAGTCCTTGAAGACCTGCGGTCCCGGTCGAGCAAGTACCTCAACGCGGCAGAGACGATCGAGGAACGCTGGAACCAGCCCGAGATATCCGACCACGAGGTCAGTATCGTCAAGCGGTTCGAGACGGTCGTCAGCCGGGCCCGAGAACTCATCGAAGCGGCCGAAAACCAGATTCAGGTCGGCGTAGACCCGGAGCAGTTCTACGCGGTCCGTGAGGAACTCATCGCCGCCCACGACCGCGGCGTGAACATCAAACTCAGCATCTGTACGGGTGCTGGTGAGGACGTACCGCCGCTTTCCGACATCGAAGGCACCTGTACAGAGGCCCGGAACCGCGAGATTCCAGCCCCGTTTTTCGTTCTCGTCGACCGGACCTGGACGTGCTTTGCCCCACACCACGACTCGGTCAACGAGTACGGCGTCCTCGTCAAGGACCGGACCCACACCTACGTCTTCCACTGGTTCTTCCTGACCTGCCTGTGGGAGATCTGGGACACATTGTACACTGAGCGGACGCCGGAAACCCCGACGACGTACGTCGACCTCCGCCACGCTGTCCGGGATATCGAACCGCTGTTAAACGAGGAGGCGACCATCGAGGCCGTCGTCGTGGGGTACGACACGGAAACCAAAGAATCGGTTGAGCTGACAGGGCGCGTCACCGGCATCGACTACACCGGGAGTAACATCGGACGGACGGACCCGGTCCCACTGGCACAACTGGCCGGCCGAATCAGTGCGACGCTGGTCACTGACGACGGGACATATGAGGTCGGTGGCTGGGGGGCTGTCATCGAGGAGGTCGAGGCCACCGAAATTACGATTACGAACGTCGAGTACGAGTAACGAGACGCGATTTTCTCGGGACGAATAAACCTTCCCTCAGTTTGTGCGTTTGAGGTCTTCTGTGTGGCAAACAGCTGTTTGACCTATCCCTGCGTATATATACTGAAAGATTTATACAGTGGCGAATAGTCAATAAAGTATCACTATCGCCGGGCTGCCGACGGTAATTAACAACACCTGTGGTTAATTATGGACAACCTTTAAGGTGTGTCCGGGATAGCTCAGAATAGATATGTCGGACAATGGCACAAGCGGCGAGCGGAACTCAACAGGCGTCTCCCGGCGACGGTTCGTCCGTGCTGCCGGAGCAGCAGGTGTCGTCGGTGGACTGGCAGGCTGTGCTGACTTCGTCGGCGGCGGCGACGGCGGTAGCGGTGACGGGAGTGACGGTGGATCGACTGGTGACGGGAGCAGCAGCGAGACCACGACGGTCCAGTGGGGCTTCGACCCGGTGGCCGTCCAGAACAACGGCGACGCAATCAAGCAGGCACTCCACGACAACGGCCTGTCGGACGACATCGAGATAGAGTTCGTCCCGCGTGACCAAGACACCGGTGCGGCCCGGTCGAACTACAACCGACTGCTCTCGGCCGGCGAGACGAACCCGGACATGTTCCTGATGGACAACGGCTGGACGAATATCTTCATCCAGCGAGGGCAACTCCAGAACCTCTCCGAAACGCTACCAGAGGACCTCCTCTCGGACGTCTCGGACAACTACTTCTCGGCGTTTACGGACACGGCACGAAATCCGAGCAACGGGAACCTGTTTGGTGTGCCGGTGTTCCCGGACTTCCCGACGATGCAGTACCGCAAGGACCTCGTCGAGGAGGCCGGCTACAGTCCCGAAAGCAACAACTGGGCGACCGAGCCGATGACGTGGGAGGAGTGGTCGAACATCGCCGCGGACACCTACGACAACGCCGACGTTGACTTCGGCTTTACGACCCAGTGGGATATCTACGAGGGCACCTCCTGCTGTACGTTCAACGAGGTCATGTCCTCGTGGGGCGGTGCGTACTTCGGCGGCCGCGACAACCTCTTTGGCCCGATCGGGGAGCGACCGATCACGGTGAACAACGAAGAGGTCATCAACTCCCTCAACATGATGCGGAAGTTCGTCCACGACGAGGACTTCGGCGGTCAGTTTGAGGGCTACGGCGGCGGCTTCACCCCGACCGAAATCCTCGGCTGGAAGGAGGAAGACGCTCGCGCGCCGTTCGTCAACGGTAACGCTGTCTTCCACCGTAACTGGCCCTACTCGCTGGCGCTTGGCGGCCGTAACCCGGAAGAAACCGAGGACCCGGCGCTCGGCGAGAACCTCGGCGCAATGCCGATTCCGTACGCGGTGCCCGAGAGCGAGGCAGCACAGCCCGGCACGGGTGGCTCCACAGCCGCGCTCGGTGGTTGGCACATGACCGTCAACCCCAACAGCGAGCAATTAGACGCCGTGACGCAGGTCATTCGTGCCGCAATGGAGCCGGACTTCCAGCTCACGCTGCTGTCTGTTCAGGGATGGCTGCCGCCGCGGCCTGAACTGTTCAACTCCAGCGAGGCCCAGAACGTGCCCGTCGTTGGCCGGTACATGGACACGCTGCAGGTCGCTGGTAACAACACGATGCCGCGCCCGGTGACGGCCGTTTGGAGCGACCAGTCCAGCAAAATCGCACAGCAAGCGAACCGTGCAGTCGGGCAGGAAGCCTCCTCGGCTGACGCGATGGCGACACTCGAGTCCTCGCTCGAATCGACAGAACAGACCTGAAGGCACAGGCAAGCGTTACAAAACCACCCCTGTGATTATTTACCATGACACATTCAAACGACGGACGGAGGTAACCGAATGAGTACAGAAACCGGCCGTGAATCCAGACGCTCGGGGGCACTCGTCAGCGTGATGCGGTGGATGGAGAACCTCAGCGACACGCAGTACGCGTATCTGCTGTTGGTGCCCGTGTTCGTCCTTCTGGGCATCGTCGCGCTGTACCCGCTGTTGCGCACCTTCGAGCTGTCGCTGTTCGCGCTCTCGGCGGACTTTTCAAGCACTACCTTCGTCGGCGCTGGGAACTACGTCGAACTGTTCACTGGCGAAAAGAACCGGTACCTGCCGGGCGGAACGACATTCCTTCCCGAAGGAGTTGGCACGAGTGCATTGCTGAACAGCGCGCTGGTCGTCACGATAATCTTCGCCGTCGTGAGTGTACTGTTCGAGACACTCATCGGCCTCGGACAGGCACTCATCCTCGACCAGGACTTCTACGGGCGGCGGTGGATTCGCGCGGCCATCATCATCCCGTGGGCTGTCCCTATCGTTATTCAGGGGATGATATTCTTCCTGATGTTCAATTCGAACGTCGGGTTCCTGACGCCACCGCTTGCTGACCTTGGATTGCTCGCGCCGACGAACACGCTCAACGACACGGCAAGTGCGACGTTTATCATCATCGTCGCCGATATCTGGAAGACGTCGGCGTTCATGGCCCTGCTCATTCTGGCAGGGCTGCAAAGCATCGACAGAGGCCTGTACGACGTGGCGAAGGTCGCCGGCGCGACGAAATGGCAGCAGTTCAAGCTCATTACGTTCCCGCTCATTCTGCCGACCATCGGCGTCGCCGTGCTGTTCCGGTCGGTGCAGGCGATGCGTGTGTACGGCATCATCGATACGGTGTCGAGCTGTACCGTCGTGCCGTCGCTGTCATGCATGGTCGTCGCGACGTTCACCACCCGTGAAGGGACGTCCGCGGCCATCGCGTTCGTGACGGCCGCGATTATCGGTATCGTCGTGATGGGACTCATCGTCTGGCAAGGGGAGGACGCGATCTAACATGGCTACGTCAACCGACACTCAGGAGCAGTCGAGCGACGGACCGCTACAGCGCTGGACCCAGAGCGCCATTCAGGACCCCGAAAAAGTGTACCGGGCGCTGTTTTACGCGGCGATGGTGTTTTTCCTGGTGACGACGCTGTTCCCCTTCTACTGGCTCATCGTGCTGGCGGTGACTCCCGAAGGAAACCTGCTCTCGGGCAGTTTCCTCCCGACGGTGAACCTCTTTGGCGTCAGCGGGACGTTCCCGCTGCCAGTTCCGAAGGGCTTCAACCCGGGTGCGTTCGTCACCGTCTTCGAACAGGTGCCGTTCCACCTGTACATGTTGAACAGCTTCGCGCTGGCGGTCACGACGACGGTCATCGTGCTGTTCGTCGCCAGCCTCGCCGGCTACGTGTTCGGCCGCCTTCGGTTCCCCGGCCGCGCACTGCTGATGCTCGGTATCCTGGCGATCAGCTACTTCCCGCCGGCCGCGTTCGTCATCCCGCTGTTTCAGGCGTTTGCCGGTAACGCGCCGATTACGATTCCGTTCACGTCCATTCCGCTGTTTACCCCACCACGGCTGCTGAACACGCCAGGGTCGATGGTGCTGCCGTTCAGCGCGCTGTTCATGCCGCTGTCGATCTTCATCCTGACGACGTTCTACGGCCAGATTCCCGACGGGCTGGAGGACGCCGCGCGGGTCGAAGGAACGACACGACTGGGCGCGCTGTTCCGGGTCATCATGCCGCTGTCCGCGCCGGGCGTGGCGACCGCGGCCGTGCTGACGTTCATCGCCGTCTACAACGAGTACTTCTTCAGCTCGATCATGGCAACCTCGCCGGAGGCGGCGAAATGGTCGCCGATCGTCGGCGGGATTCTCAGCTACCAGACCCAGTACACGACGCAGTTCAACCTCATGGCGGCCGCGAGCATCGTCGGGGTCCTCCCCGTCGTCATCCTCGTTATCGTCGCACAGGAACGCATCGTCAGCGGACTGACCTCAGGCGCACTCAAAGAGTAACACAATGGCAAGAGTACGACTCGAACACGTAACGAAACGCTACGACGACCAGGGTGACGTTGTCACCGCGGTCGACGACATGAACCTCGATATCGCCCACGGCGAGTTCATCTGTTTCGTCGGCCCATCCGGCTGTGGAAAGTCGACGACGATGGAGACCATCGCCGGGCTCACCATCCCGACCGAGGGTGAAATATACATCGGCGACCGCGAGGTGACGAACCTGCCACCGAAGGACCGTGGCATCGCGATGGTGTTCCAGAACATCGCGCTGTTCCCGCACATGGACGTGTACGACAACATATCATTCGGGCTGCGGCTGCGGGACTATCCACAGGACGAGATTGACCGACGGGTCGAGCGAGCCGCGGACATCGTCCAGCTAGAGGGGATGCTCAACCGGATGCCCGAGGAGATGTCCGGTGGACAGCGTCAGCGCGTTGCCATCGCCCGCGCTATCGTGCGCGAGCCCGATGTGTTCCTGATGGACGAGCCGCTGGCGAATCTTGACGCGAAGCTCAAGGTCCACATGCGAACAGAGCTCCAGCGCCTGCACAAGGAGCTGGACACGACTATCATCTACGTGACCCACGACCAGGAGGAGGCGATGACGCTGTCAGACCGGATCGCTGTCCTCGATTCGGGCCAACTCCAGCAGATCGACCCGCCGCTGACCTGCTACAACGAGCCGGATAACCTCTTCGTCGCCGGGTTCATCGGCTCGCCGTCGATGAACTTCGTCGAAGGGACAGTCACTGAGACCACACTGGAGACGCCGAACTTCTCGCTCGAGTTCAATCCGTCGTCTATCGAAGGTGTTGGAGTCGGTGACAATGTGACGCTTGGCATCCGCCCGGAGGACATCTATCCGGGCGACCTCCAGTCGGAGGTTCCCGATCCCTCGGGAATGATTACGGCGACGACAGACATCCTCGAACCCATGGGCGACGAAATATTCGCCTACCTGCTGCTGGGCGACGGCGAAACGTCGATGTCTCAGGAACTGGCGACAAACGACCAGTTGCTGATGAGTATCGACCCCGACTCGGACCTTGAAGAGGACGAAGAGCTGGGGGTCGTCATCGACCGACGGAACGTTCACCTGTTTGACTCGGCTACCGGTGAGGCAATCGTCCACGACCTCATTCCGTACGAGGCCGAAGGTACTGCATCCAGTAGCGAAGTAGAATCAGACGACTGATATGAGTAGCCACCTCGCGATGCTGTATTGGAGCGGGATGCTCGTGCTGTTTTTCTTCTGGGCGTACGGTATCGTGTCGTTCGTCCTCGATCTGAAGAACAAAATCGTCCCCGGAATCATTCAGTATCGGCGCGGTCGGCGGCGAGAGAAGGCGAAACAGGAACAGGAAGAGGAACGTGAAGAGCGTGAACAGCAGTTGTATTAATCCAATTTGGTGACAGATTTTACTAATGACTGAGACCGTTCGAATAGGCATCATCGGATTAGGGAACATCGCGGACATTCACTGTCGGAACCTCCGACAACTCGACCAGCCGGTCTCGATAGCGGCGGGCGTCGACGTCGATGCCGATGCGCGCCGCCGGTTCGCCGAAACGTACGACGCGGCAGTGTACGAGGAAGCCGCGGCGATGTTTGAGACGGTGGATGCCGTGCTGGTGACGACGCCGAACAGATACCACGAGCAGTACGTCGTGGCGGCGCTTGAGGCGGGGCTTGACGTGCTTGTCGAGAAGCCGCTGGCACACACGCTCGAAAGCGCCGAACGGATCGCTGCGGCCGCTGAAGTGGCCGACGGGTTCTGCATGGTCGGCTTCCACAACCGCTTTGCCGACCCGGTCGAAACGCTTGTGGGCTACCGAAACGCGGGCGACATCGGTGCGGTGTCACATATCGAAGCGAACTACATCAGGCGTCGTGGCGTTCCCGGCCGCGGGTCGTGGTTCACGCGCAACGACGTGGCGGGTGGCGGGTCGCTCATCGATATTGGTGCCCATGCTATCGACCTGGCGCTGCACGTCGCCGGCCATCCGGACGTCGTCGAGGTGTCGGGTGACACCCGCGCTCAGTTCGGCATCGACGAGGAGTACGCCTACGTCGAGATGTGGGGCGAGGATCAGGACGCAGCCGAGTTCAGCGTCGACGATTCCGCCAGCGCGTTCATCCGCTGTGGCGACGGCACAACGATATCTCTGGAGGTTGCGTGGGCGACGAACCGACCGGACAGTCAGGAGTACTACGTTCGCGGGACGGACGCAGGCGCGAAGCTCGAGCTCGCAGACCAGTCGCTGACACTGTTCGAAACGGCCGATACTGGCCGGATGCACCACCGGACGACCGACATCGAGACACAGCGGTCTGACCCACAGCGAAAGGAGCAGGCACGGTTCGTCTCGGCAGTCCGCGACGGGACGCCACCATCGATGAACACCGTCGAGCAGGCGCTACGGGTCCAGCGCGTGATGGACGGAATCTACCGCTCCGGCGAAACTGATGCGGCCGTCAGCATCGGTAGGACAGAGACCTGAAGAAAGACTTAATCCCCAGTGTTCTCACTCTCTGCCTGGCATGAAAGTGATTGGTGTTACGCGGGACGACGACGGTCCACAGCTCTTAGAGCAGGAGCGACCGTCGCCTGACCCGGGCGAGGCACTCGTCCGCACACTCCGCGTTGGTGTTGACGGCACAGACCACGAAGTCCTGAACGGGTCCCACGGTGGGTTCCCCGACGGGGCAGACCACATGATTCTCGGACACGAGGCGGTCGGCGTCGTCGAAGAGCCCAATGGCACGGGGCTCGAGGCGGGGCAGGTCGTCGCACCGACCGTCCGACGGAAACCGAACGGCGAAACGAACGAGTACTTCCGCCGGGGTGAGCCAGATATGGCACCGGACGGCGAGTACACGGAACGGGGCATTGTCGGCGACCACGGCTTCATGGCCGAGTACTTCACGTCGCCGGCGGATTTCCTCGTCCCGGTCCCCAAATCGGTCGCAGAGTACGGCTTCCTCGTTGAGCCGCTCTCTATCACCGAGAAGGCCAACGAGCACGCGTATGCGACGCGGGAACCGTTCGACTGGCGACCGGACTCCGCCTGCGTGCTGGGCAACGGGTCGCTCGGACTGTTGACGCTGTGGATGCTCGACCAGGAGTACGACCGGACGTACTGTGTCGGTCGGCGGGACCGCCCTGACCCGACGGTCGACATCATCGACGAGATCGGCAGCACGTACGTCGATTCCCGCGAGACACCGGTGGACGAACTTCCGGATGCCTACGAGGCGATGGACTACATCTACGAGGCGACCGGGTTCGCCCCCCACGCGTTCCAGACGGTCAAGGCACTCGACCAGAACGGGGTCGGCGTGTTGCTCGGCATCCCGGAGCCGTGGGAGTTCGAAGTCGATGGCGGCTCGCTCCACAACGAGATCGTACTGCACAACAAGTGTCTCATCGGCACGGTCAACTCACACGTCTCGCACTTCGAGGACGCCGTCGAGACCTTACAGGAACTTCCGGCGTGGCTGCTCGATGATTTAGTCACGACGGTTACCGACCCGGAACACGTCGAGGCTGCCTTCGAGGATGGGGACGATCAAATAAAAGCAGTCGTCGAGTTCGACTCGCTGTAAGTCCTCGGGTACAACCGCGCCCGAGCTTTTTCGCCGCAGTATGGCCTGGATATACCCCATCCAGAAGGGGATACATCGGGTATATGTAAGATAACAGATGTAAGATAGTGAGGTATTTACTCGCATACGATTAATTTGTTCCACCATTCAGACCCGAAAATTCGGGAGATATAGATGATTTACCGGGATTGATTCGAATGTCAAATGCTGACTTTCGCTATACAGAAGTATTAAGTGCGAATCTTCAATAAGGAATTATGAGGTATTGGTGCAACCATGACTGACGACAATTCAAATAAACGGTTGACGCGGCGTAACGCTCTTCGGATTGCTGGTGCAGCAGGTGCGGCCTCGCTGGCTGGCTGCGGTGGGAGTGACGGCGGCGACGGCAGCAGTGGTGACGGCGGTGACAGTACCAGTGGCGACGGCAGCAGCGGTGACAGCAGTACTGACAGCGGGACACAGTACAGCACACTTGAGGTCGCCCACTGGTGGGGTGAAGGCGACGGACTGGAAGCGATTCAGTCCGTCATGGACGCCTTCAAGGAGCAACACCCGGACGTCCCGTTCGACGAGAACCTCATCGCCGGCGGTGCCGGTGACAACCTGCAGGCGAACATCCGGACACGAGTGCAAAACGGCAACCACCCGAGTACGTGGCAGGCTTGGCCCGGAAACAATCTGATGCCTTTCACCGATGCGAACCTGCTGAAGGACATCGGCGACTCCGTGTGGTCGGAGAACAGCATGGAGGACGCGTACCTTCAGGGTGTCAAAGACGCGGCTCAGCCCGCCGGAAACTACGTGACGGTTCCGCTCAACATCCACCGGATCAACAACCTCTTCTACAACGTTGAGGTTGTCGAGGACGCCGGGGTCGACCCGACATCCCTCGAAACGCCGTCTGACCTCGTCGACGCAATGGCGACGGTCGACGAGGCTGGCTACACCGGAATGGCACACCAGACCGGGTCACCGTGGTCGAGCTTCCAGATGTTCGCGACGGTCCTCCTCGGCGAAACGGACGCCGAGACCTACAGCGCCATCTTCCAGAACGGCGAAGTCGACGCCAACAGCGACGCGCTGGAGTCGGCAGTCGAGACCACGCAGTCCTATCTCGACTACATCCCGAGCGACGCCGGGTCGATTTCCTGGACCGAGGCCAACAACCAGGTCATCAACGGCGAAGCGGCGTTCCTCCACCAGGGTGACTGGGCGGCCGGAACGTACATCACGAACGACCTCACGTACGGCGAGGAGTGGGACCACGTGACATTCCCGGGTACCGACGGCAACTACGCACTCAACATGGACTCGTTCCCGTATCCGGTCAACAACCCGTCCCCGGAAGCGACCACGCTGTGGTGCCAGTTCGTCGGGACGTCAGAGGCACAGGAGATCTTCAACCCGAAGAAGGGGTCGATTCCGCCGCGGACTGACGTGGACACCGACCCGTTCAACGACTTCTCCAAAGACCAGATAGAGGACTTCCAGAACAGCGATGCCCAGCCGCCGTCTGTGGCACACGGCCTGGCCGCACCGCCGGCAGTCAAGTCCTCGCTTGAATCCGCTATCTCGTCGCTAAACTCCGGTGCTGCGCCCGCGGACGTCGTCTCACAGATCTCCAACGCCTACTAATAGCGCATCGCAGCGCGCAGTTTTTTCGCTGTAGCAACTCGAACAATCGGGGTCCGCAGGTGGCCGCTGTGACGGAACAGTGAACAGTAGCGGATAGGCGCGCGACTGGGCCTGAAATTGTCTACTGAGGAGAGTGCCGAAGTTCTTAGTACTCGACTCGCAAACGCCACACTATGTCTAGTGACGACTTGGAAGCATCGCTCGAACAGGTAATTGCGCGGTTCAATCTCGGCGAATACGAGATTTCAGCCTACCTGGCCGTGCTGCAACACGGCGAGCTGACAGCGTCGGAGATATCGGAGAACACGGACATTCCACAGCCGCGGGTGTACGATACGGTTCGAAGCCTCAGCGATGTTGGGCTGGTCGAACTCAAGGAGTCCCGACCGATGAAGGTCCTGGCTATCGACCCGCGGGAAGCGTTCGAGGGCATACAGGACTCGCTTGATGACCTCGTTGACGACCTGTCCTCGCGCTACACGGCGCCCGCCCGAGAGCCCGAAGCTGTTTCGCTCGTCAAATCCCGGCCGACGATACTCCGGTACCTCGAAGACATAATCGAAACGGCCGAGTACGAACTGACGCTGTCGCTGACCCCGGCCCTGTTAGAGCGGTTCGAAGACAGACTGGCAAGCCGGAGGCAGTCCGGCATCGCTATCGAGATCCTCATTTCACCGGGCGTCGACGCTCCCGACCCGGCGCGGTTCGATTACGAATCCATCGCGACCACGGTGAAGGCTCGTCGCGGTATCACGACACCGGTCGTCGCTGTCGCCGATGGAAACTACTCGATGTATGCCACCCGCGAGAGCGTCCGCGGTGACACGGACCGGTACGGCGTCATCTTCAATCGGTCGGAACTCGGATTTCTGGTGTCCGGGTTTCTTAATACGGTGCTGTGGACGACTGCCGAAACGATTGCCAGTGACGGCGAAGCGCTGCCGTTCCCGCGCCGCTACGGAACGATACGGCGCTGTATCTCTGATTTGATGACGCTAGATGGGGAGTTCTACGCGACTATCGAGGGCCGGGACGTAGAGACGGGCGACCACCGGGTCATCGAGGGCAAAGTGGATCAGGCGTCGTTCAGTTCGAACCGCGAGGTCGCGACGCTGGTCGTTGAAACGGCCGATGGGCCGGTTGAGGTCGGTGGACAGGTCGCTGCGTTCGAGGATATCGAGGCGTACGAGATCCGAATCGGGACGGACGAACCGCCAGAGAACTGATCCTGTCCTGTCGGCTGTCGCTGTTTCTCACGATGGCTGCCCGAGTGTAGACAGTCGATACGGGAACAATGGACAGCAGTCCATACTAAACGGACGCGGCTGGACGAGTCGACCGCTGAGACAATGAGCACCGTGGGTGGGCAACCCACGGCGATTGCATGACCCTTCGGGCTGGCGAAGTATGTCAGAGGCACGACATCGCCGGGCCCGAACGTGACAATTCCACGAGACCAGCGTGCTCCATTGCGTACAGCGGGGACGTGGTCTTGCGTGGACAGCAACAGTGTCTGCGTCGTGAGCGGTAAAAAAGATGGACACATTGGCTGCAATAATATCCAGTGCCCGGGAGAATAGTGTCCCATCTGAAGAACATTCCATTACAAATGGAAACTGATATGTACGAAAAATATGAGCTATAGTATATGGGGACAGTATGGGCGTAGAATCGCTTATTCAGTACGTCCGAACGTCGTCCGTCCGGACGGACATCATCGGTTCGCTGTGTCCCGGAGCCAAGGCCACCAACGAACTGCTGTCAGCAGTCACTGCCAGCGAGTCAGCGATCTACGATGCGCTTTCGAACCTCGAAGGCCGCGGTCTGGTCACCTCGATGGATGACGGGTGGCAACTGACCGGCACTGGCCGTCTGATCGCCGATACGATCCACCGCCAGCACCGTCTTGAGGAACTTTTCGCCGTGGCTCCCCAGTACTGGGAGTCCCACGATACGTCAGTGCTGCCACAGCCGTTCCGGTGTCGCCTGCCTGAACTTGACGAATACACGGTCGTCCGCGGCACACAGACTGATATCAACCGTCCCGTCCGCGAAGTCGTCACCCGCGTTGAGAGTGTCTCTAGTTGCGATGTTGTCTCGCCGGTCTACCACCCTGAGTACGAGGCTGCGATGCCAGACAACGCCGATTCGAGGCTGGTAGTGAGCTGTGCTGTCATCGACGAAATCCTCGGCAAGGAGTCCGTCTCACTGGATACGAATCGGTACGAGGAGACGACCGTTCGTGTCACGCCGGTCCCGTACGCACTCGCCGTCGCCGACGACTGGATGATTCTGACGCTTCCAGAACTCGACGGAGCTTGGCCGTCAGCGAAGATAGTCTCGGAAGCGGATAGCGCGATTTTATGGGCAAGAGACCTCTTTGCGCATCTCTGGGAGGATGCAACCCCGATAGAGACGTATCTCGCCGACCGCTGATTTTGGCAAACCTAAACATTCAAGAACCGTGGGTTCTGACGGATGAGCAATGGCTATTCAGGGTTCGCGGACCGAAGGACTGGGCGGCTACACGTTCGACGACCTCGCGGTCGTCATGGGGACGTACAACGAAGAAGAAGCGATCGGCACCGTTCTTGATGATATCGCGACAGTGACCGACGGGCGCGCGGAAGTCATCTGTGTTGACGGGTCCAGCGACCGGACACCGGAGATCGCCCGCGACCACGGTGCGACAGTCATCGAACAGGAACCACAGGGGTACGGCGTGGCGGTCCGTGAAGCCGTGTTGACACCGGATCGGCCGGTCGTCGTCACGACGGACTGTGACGACACGTATCCGATGGAACGCCTGCCCGACTTCCTCGCGGAAATAAACGACGGGGCCGACGTCGTTAGCGGCGACCGGCTGTACTACGGGGCCGAACAGATGCCAGCGATGAACAAGCTGGGGAACGAGCTGTTTGCCCTGCTCGCAAGCGTGCTCATGGGCAAGCGCGTCCACGACACGACCACCGGAATGCGCGCCTACCGCCGTGAGGTCCTCCAGAAAATCGTCTGGACCGAAAACACCGGACTCTCGGCCGAACTCCTCATGCGGCCGCTGATGCGCGGTTACGACGTGCGTGAGCGTCCTATCGAGTACGACGAGCGGAAAGGCGAGACGAAACTCGACCCGTTCTCCGGCGGGGCCGCCATCGCAAAGTCTATCGTTCGGGTTGCGCTCGAAGAACGGTTCCGCTAACGGACCGAGCAATCGCCGCCCGGACCCGGCTTACCGGTCGTTCGGTGGCTGCTGATAGCTACTCGTTCCGCCGGGGTAGCCCTGCGGATTCTCGATGCCGACAAGCTCGCCGCCCGTCGGCGAACTGTACAGCGCAAACAGGAGGTCGTTGACGAGGTAGTATCGCACGCGGTGTCGCGGGTCGCCATGTGGGTCCGGGTCGGAAGCGTTGACACCCATTCCTCGCAGCGTTTCTTCCTGCGTCTCTGTGTCTAACGCAGTGAAGACGGTGTCCTCCCACTCTCTGGTGTAGACGTCCAGATCTGCAACAGCGGTCGCCATGTCCGCCGCCCGCTCGGGGTCTGCCTCGACCCGTCCGGCGAGGTAGCTGTCGACGAACTCCTGTACGCCTGCCACCTCGCTCGGATAGACAATAGCGGCGACGGCGCGGTACGTCTCGCGCTCGTGCTCGCCGAACTCCGATTCGGACGCATCAGCGTCGTCCTCGGCTGACTCGACAGTATCGTCGTCTTCGGACTCGTTCCAGGCGAGCGCCGCCGCGCCACCGGTGACGGCGACACCCGCCGCGCCGAGCGCTTTCAGTGCGTCACGTCTGGTGAGTTCGTAGTCAGTCATCGATTAGTTTCACGTATTTTCCGCCGTCGTGGTTGCGTTCATGCCGATTCCATCGCGGTGCGCGCCCGGGACGTAAGCTGCTTCGCCGTCACAGCGGCGCTGATCCTTACAGACTTCGAGCCGCGGCGTCAGCGTCCGGACGCCGCCGTCCGTCTGTGCAACTGGGAGTTCCGCCCGGTATTCGAACCCTGCGCCAGTGCCGTAGTCGACGAACATGATGAGCGTGACCGACCCGTCTTCCGGCGTCGGCACGCCGACCTGCTCGTCGATGCCGTCGCCGGTGAGCCGTGTCCGATTCTGGTCGGTCGAGAGCTGCAAATCGAGCCTGTCAGCTCCAGTAACCGTCGCATAGTCGTTCTCACCCTCGCTTGTGAGCCGCATCGAAACCAGCGCGGCCTGCTCCGGAACTGACGCCGATACATCTGTCCGAACCGTCTCGCCCTCCGCCACAGACACTGGCTGGAGTCGCGGTTCGACGGGCAGCCCCAGATACGGGACCCACTCGCCGCGGAACACGTAGCGGTAGTAGGTTCGGTCCGGGTAGGCGTCGATAACTTCGAACTGTCTGTGTTGCATCGCGTAGACTGTGTCGCCGTTGAAACCCGGGTCGTTGCGGACTGACTGGAACGGATGATTGAGCCAGTCACCGTACGGCGTTGGGAGTAAGACGAGACTGTTGTCGAGGTCCCGCTCCTCGAACGGCTCGTAGGCCTGTTCGAACTGCTGGGTCACCTCGTAGTTGTCCGAAACCGGCTCGGCCGCCGTTGTGACGGCCGCGCCGCCGCCCAGCGCCGCGCCACAGAGCGCTACCGTGAGTAGGACCGGGCGGACCCGGTCCGCGCTGACCCGCTCTGTGACCAGCCGCCGCGTCCACTGGGCGACGGTCACGACGCCGACAGCACCGAACGCAGTTAGCGGAACAAGCATATCGACGTGGTAGAACGGCCCCAGGAAGGTGACCAGCCCGTCGGTCGGGTCCGAGAGATCGCCGAGCATATTCACCGTGCCCCAGAAGTAGCCATTGCCGAGCGGAACCGTCAGGAGGACGCCGGCCAGCGCAGCCTGTCTACCGTCTATCCCGCGGCGCACGACGGCCCCGAGGCCGATAGCTGCTGCCACCGTCCCAAGCGGCCCGGCGACGACCCACTGGGTGACGAGCTTCCAGAGGAGTTCGGCGTTCGCGTCCAGCGACATCGCTGGCGTGAACTCCCGAGAGTAGCCCAGAATCTCCCGATAGCCAAAGCCCGGCCCGTCCTGCGGGGCGAACACCTCGTACGGGAACAACAGGGCGGAGCCGGTGACGACGTGGTTGTATGCAAGCGTCGCGGCGACGCCGGTGAGCCCGCCGACGGCGGTCAGCGACAGGCGCGTGAATCTCGCTGGGTCAAGCGTCCGAAGTATCCACAGCGCGTGGGCGATGAACGGCGTCGCAAACAGCACGGCCGTGTACGGCCGCGCAAAGAAAGCAACGCCAATCGAGAGCCCGGCGCACGCCGCTGTCTTTCGGCTCCCCGTCCGGTCTGCGTGGAGATATGCCGCGGCGAACCCGAGGTTCCAGAGCGTCGTCGGCACGTACGAGAGGAACACCGAGGCGTCGATGAGGAAAAGCGGCGACCCGAGCATGAGGACACTCGCCACCACGCCGGTTCGAGCGTCGAAAGCCTCGCGGACGGTGTGATACGTCAGCGCCAGCGCGCCGGTCGAAATCAGGCCGAGCGCAACGCGGTACCCGCCTAACAGTTTCCCGACGGCGAACATCGCCGCCGGAACCGGCGCGTACTTCGGATACAGCCGCTCGCCGTCGGCCACGAAGAACCACGGTCGGAACGACTCCTCGACCGGCGGGTAGATGAACAGTTGTCCCTCCAGCAACATCGCGGCCTGCTGGAGGTAGACGCCCTCGTCGTGGTTGGTTGTGTGATGTGGAAAAACGACGTGGGCGAGCGCGAAGACGACGACCCCGCCGAGCAGTGCCACTAGCCCCGCCTGTACCCCCGGCTGGCGCAGTCGCTTCATTCCGTCGGATACCAGGCCAGGTCGTGGTCGGCGACCAAGTCAACCTCGACGGGCTGGCCCGGTTCGAACGTCTCGACGTGGTTGTGCATGCAGTGGACGACATCGCCGCTGTGGAGTTCGACCCGGTAGACGAACGAGGGGCCGTTGTACTGGCGGTGAACGACGTAGCCGTCGGCTTTGGACTCGTTTGTCGGCATCGCCTGCAGGTCGTCGGGCCGGACGAGCACGTCGACCATCGCTCCGTTGTACGCCTCGACCGGCCCGTTCAGTAACTCGACATTGAACGAGCCCAGCCCCGTCTCGATGCGGTCGTTGGTCACCCGGGCGGAGAGGAAACTCGCCTGGCCGAGGAAGCTCGCAACGAAGCGGCTTTCGGGGTTTTCGAACACTTCAGCGGGGTCGCCGATCTGGGCGATAGTCCCGTCGTTCATTATGGCGACGCGGTCGCTTATCGACAGTGCCTCCTCCTGGTCGTGAGTCACGGAGATGGCGGTGACGCCGGCTCGCTTGAGGATTTTGCGAACCTCCTCGCGCATCTCGACACGCAGGCGCACGTCAAGATTCGAGAACGGCTCGTCGAGCAGGAGCACATCCGGCTCCGGAGCCAGCGAACGGGCAAGCGCGACGCGTTGTTGCTGGCCGCCGGAAAGCTGGCTCGGCATCTTGTCGTGATGGGCCGAGAGGTCAACCAGTTCGAGCAGTTCGTCGACCCGTTCCGCGACGGCGTCTTCTTCCATCTCGGTCAGGCCGAAAGCGATGTTCTCGGCGACGGTGAGATGCGGGAACAGGGCGTAGTCCTGAAAGACGATGCCCACGTTTCGCTCCTCTGGCTTGCGGAACGAGGAGCCGTCGGCGATGACTTCGTCGGCGATCGATATCTGTCCGTCAGAGGGGCGTTCCAGCCCGGCAATCATCCGGAGCGTCGTCGTCTTCCCGCAGCCGGACGGTCCCAGCAGTGTCAGTAGTTCGCCGTCTTTCACGTCGAGCGAGAGGTTCTCGACGGCGACTTCGTGACCGTAGTCTTTGGAGACATCGTCCAGTTCCAGCACGGTCCGGTTCGGGTTTGCCACCGCTGCGTCCACGTCGTCGAAGTCCGATGTTTGCTGTGTGCGTGTTTGTCGAGACATTAGCTTGTGTCCTCCCGTCGAAGAATGACCAGCATGGAGAGTCCGGAAAGGCCAACGAGCACGAGGGCCGGAACCGCCGCCTGTCCGTAGTAGCCGGCACCCTGGACGAGCCAGATGTATGTGACGAAAGTTTCGAAGCCCGTCGGGCGTAACATCAGCGTTGCCGGCAATTCCTTCATGGTCGTCAGGAACACCAGCGCGGCCCCGGCGGCGATACCCGGGGCAACGAGGGGCAAGACGACCTTCCGAAACGCCGAAAGCGGGTGATAGCCAAGCGACCGCGCCGCCTCGATGTAACCCGGGTCGACCTGAAGAATCGAGGATTCGGTCGTCCCGACAGCCTGCGGGAGGAATCGAATCACGTAGGCAAACACCAGCAGGATGACGCTCTGGTACAGGAAGGGGACGTACCGGAGGCCAAGGTAGACCAGTGCCAGCCCGAGGACGACACCGGGGACGGCGTAGCCGACATACGTAGCTCGCTCGGGAAGCGACGAGACACCCGACGTGCCGCGCGCGGAGAGATACGCTATCGGGAGCGCCGCCACGACACAAATAGCGGCTGCAGCGGCCGCGAGACCAACCGAGTTCCAGGCGTAGGCCGCCTCGAACGCAAAGCCACCGGCACTGTAGCCCGTGCCGGAGCGCAGGAGCCACTGCAGCAGGATGCCGATGGGTAACACCAGACACAGTGTCGCGATGGCACCGCAAAACAGCAGTGCCGGGACCTTCCAGTAGCCGAGCCTGATGAGCCCGGGCCGGCGCGAGCCGCTGCTGACGTAGGCACCGTCCCGCCCGGCGCTGAGGCGGGACTCGACGGCAAGGATACCGAGCGCCATCACGAGCAACAGCATCGAGAGCACGGAGGCATAGTCAAGCCGGCGAGCGCCGAACTCGTTGTAGATCATCCGGGTGAACACGTCGTACTGCATAATCGCCGGTGTCCCGAAGTCGGAAAGGGCATACAGCGCCACCAGCAGCGCGCCAGCGGCGATACCGGGTGCGATCTGTGGCAGCGTGACGCGGCGGAACGCCTCCCAGCGCGTGTGGTTCAGTGTCCGGGCGGCCTCGACGACGGTCCCGTCGAACGACAGGAGCGACGCGCGCGTGGTCAAGAACACGTACGGGTATGTAAACAGCGTCAGCACCAGTATCGCGCCGTGCAGGCCGTAGATAGTCGGAATTTGCTCAATGCCGAGCGGCGAGAGCAGGTCCGCGAGGACGCCACGGGGGCCAAACGCCGAAACGAACGCGAAGGCCCCGATATAACTCGGGACGACCAGCGGCAGTGCGGACGTAATCGTCCAGAATCGCTTGAACGGCAGGTCCGTCTGGGCGGTGAGAATCGCCAGCGGAACGCCGATAAGAATCGATGCGACAGTGACGCCAGTCACCAGCGCCAGCGTGTTCAGCGTCACCGAGACGGTCGTATCGCTCGTCAACAGTTCGACCGCACGCGCGAACTCGATTTCGCCCGCCCGGAGAAACACCCACACTAGCGGCGCCAGTAACAGCAGCGAGATCGCGAGTGAGACCACTGCGAGCAGCGTGTGCGGCGACGAGTCTCGTTCCGATGTCGTCGCCTGCTCCCGAAGCCGCTCGTACCGGTCTTTTGTGCCCATATTAGAGGACGCCAGCGTCCCGCAATAAGTCAACGGTTCCGGCCACGTCGGCCAGTTCGGTCAGGTTGATCTCTGGCGGGTTCAGTTCGTCGATGCGTGGGAGGTCGCCGACCGGTGCGACACCCGGAATCATCGGATACGCGAACGTCCGGGTGGCGAAGAACTCCTGTGCCTCCGCCGAGAGGACGTGCCGGACGAAGTTCGACGCCAGGTCCGCGTTGTCGGTTCCATTGATAATTTCGAGGCCCGAAACGTTGACGAGTGCGCCAGCGTCGCCTTCGGTGAACGCGAGGCCGATCGGCGAGTTTTCGCGGGCCGACTGGACCCGAAGCGTGTAGTAGTGGTTAGCGAAGCCGGCGGCCAGTTCCCCGTCAGCACAGGAATTGGAGACGCGGAACTCGTCGTCATAGGTGGTGATGCCGTGGTCCTGCATCGCCTGAAGCCACGACATCGTCTCGTCGTTGCCGCGAATGAGTCGCATTGCGGTGACGAACGACTGGAACGCGCCGTAGCTCGGTGCCCAGCCCATGCTGTTTTCGAGGGCAGCCGCCTCGGGGAACTCCTGAACCGTCGACGGGATATCGGATTCGGATATCTGGTTCGTGTTGTACGGGATCGCCCGAGCGCGACCAGCGATGCCCACCCAGCGCCCCTCGCTGTCCTGGTACGCGTCGGGGACCGTCGAAAGCGCCTCGTCGGGGAGGCTCGCGGTCGCGTCGGCGTTTGCAACAGCACCGAGCGAGCCGGCGTCGATGGACATGAACACGTCAGCAGGACTTGCGCCGGCCTCGTTTTCCTCGATGATGGTGTTTGCGAGGTCGCTGGAGGCTTCGAGCCGGTGGTTCGCCGTGAAGTCCGGATAGCGCTGTTCGAGCAGATTGATGAGGTCGAGATAGAGTCCGCCCTCCCCGCCACCTAGATACAGCGTCAGTTCGCCGCTGAGGTCTGGCAGGTCTTCGATCGAGGTGCCTCCGGGAGCCTCCCGCTGTGCGACCAGTGGGCCGGAGCCACGGAAGTCCGACAGGGAAATTTGCTGCCCGGTTGTGGTTCCGGCCTCGCCGTCACTTCCGCCGTCGCCACCGTCACCTCCACTGAGGATGCCGGAACAACCGGCAAGCGCTGTCGCGGCAGTTGCGCTGCCGAGAGCAAGGAAGCGGCGTCGAGACTGCGTCGCGTTACGTCCAGTCATATCGTTAGAATCACTCATTGTTTGATTTAGGGTTGCCTAAACAACTTAGGCCTTTCTAGTCGTCGGCGGTTGCGGGGACCTGTTCTGTCGCAGCGGCGTCCAGCTCGTCGAGACATTCCAGCCAGTCGAGCATGAATTCGCCGCAGTAGTTAAGGAAGGCACCGTTTTCCCAGTCGCTGAAATCGCCGTCGGCCATCGCTGTGGCGATCGCGTCGAACACTTCGGCGTAGGAGTCGGCGTCTGCACCGGCTTCGTCGACGATCTCCCAGACGTGCTCGTTGAGTTCGAGCCCGTGAACCTCGTTGGTCAGGTCCGAAAAGGTCGACCGGGGCGCTTTGTTGTGCTCACACAGCGGGTCGCCGTTGTAGATCTGTTTGCCCAGCACGTCACAGGCCCGCTTGAGGAACACGCCCGACCAGATGTCGTCGAAGCGGCCGACATCCCATTCGTTGTCGTCCATCGGGAGCTGGTAGAACGCCGGGATGACTTCGCGGCGGAATGCGAGGTTCATCGAGCAGACGGTGAGGTACTGGCCCTCCGCGGCGACGAAGTCATCGCCGAAGTCCGCCCCGCTGGTACGGGTCTGCGCCTGCCCCTGCAGGTCGCCGTCCATCAGGATGCGAACCGCGTCAAGGTCGGGCACGTTCGTCCAGAGGCCCTGCGAGGCGACTACGTCGTTGACCTGCGTTGCTTCTGTTGCAACCGTCTCATCCATCGCGGCGTAAGGGTAGCCACGCGGGTAGAGGCCGTGCTCGTCCTCGTTCTGGTAGAGAACGTTGACCCACTGCTCATCGGAGCTGACCGTCTCGATTTCGCCCTCGAAGGCCAGATTCGACATGTGGGTGCCGAAGAAGTCCGCGTCCTCGTGTGGTAGCGTGTCGTCGTCGATGAATACGCCGTACTCGTAGTCGTTGGCCCACATATAGAGGAGACCAAACGATGTCTGGGCGTGGCTCGCTTCGGGGATAAGGTGTGAATACTCGCTCGTGCCGTGGTTCTCAAACCACGCCTCGCGGGCGGTCCCGTCGTAGACGGCCCCGTCGACGCCCTCCTCGTCGAGCATCTGTTCCATCGCGTCGGTGTCACAGAAGTCCTCGGTGATGAGCACGACAAACAACCGGTCAAGGTCGAATCCGTGTTCCCGGGCGTTCTCGAAGTACGAACGCATACATTCATGATTTCGAATCGTCGGCACCATCACGCAGATGTCGGCTGTCATGTGCTGCCTCCACGTCTTTAGGCCATCCTAAAAAATATGGCGTTCTCACTTTGTTTCCCTCGTGAGTCTGTTTTCCAGCTATCACTTCTCCTGTAACTGGTATATCATTATATTCCAAATCTGGCGTTTAATGTTGTATTAGGAGAACTATTATCTGGCTGTGCTTTGCCAGATTAGGTGATGAGCGTACGAAGCAACAGGGCTCCCATCAATCACAAATGAACCTGGACAATCAAACCTGTGTCGTCACTGGGTCCTCACGCGGTATCGGTCGCGGAATCGCCAAAGACCTCGGTGCTCACGGGGCCAACGTCGTCGTTAACTACCGGTCCTCGGAGGCGGAAGCCCGTGCCGTCGTTGAGGATATCCGCGAACGCGGTGGCACCGCTATCGCGGCGCAGGCCGACGTGGCGAAACTCGATGAGGTCCGGGCGATGCGTGAGAAGGTGGCCGACGAGTTCGGTCCCGCGGACGTGCTCGTCAACAATGCCGGCATCACCATCGACAAAAAGTTCGAGAACATGACCCGCGACGACTGGGAGACGGTGATCGATGTCAACCTCGGCGGCGTGTTCAACGGGACGAAGGCTTTCTATGATGATATTCGTGACGCCGACCACGGCCGACTCATAAACATCTCTAGCGTCGTCGGCCAGCAGGGCAACATCGGGCAGGCCAACTATGCGACGACGAAATCCGGGTTGTTCGGATTTACACGGACGCTTGCGCTCGAACTGGCACACACGGGCTCGACCGCGAACTGCGTCGCGCCGGGCTTTGTCAAGACCGATATGCTAGAGGAGGTGCCCGAACGCGTGCAGGAGAAGATTCTGCGGGAGATTCCGCTCGACCGGTTCGCACGCGTCGAAGACATCGCCGGCATCGTGAGGTTCGTCGCCAGCGAGGAATCGAGCTACATGACAGGACAGGTACTTGGTGTTAACGGCGGGATGGAGTGGTAGGATGAGTCAACAGGAAGAACCAGACGACGAGACTGGGGCGCCTGACGACGCGGTCGAAGAGTTGCGACAGAAACGGGCCGAAGCCGAACTCGGGGGCGGTGAAGCCCGTATCGAATCCCAGCACGAGAAGGGCAAGATGACCGCCCGCGAGCGTATCGATTTCCTCGTCGACGACGGCACGTTCAACGAGGTCGATCCGTTCGTCGAGCACCGGTCGACGAACTTCGGCATGGAGGAGAAGCGCTTCGCCGGCGACGCAGTTGTCACGGGCTACGGTGAGGTCGACGGCCGGAAGGTGTTCCTGTTCGCCCACGACTTCACCGTGCTCGGTGGCTCGGTCGGCGAAGTCGTCGCCGACAAGATCTGCAAGGTGATGGACCGCGCGATCGAAAACGGCGTCCCGGTCATCGGCCTCAACGACTCCGGCGGCGCACGCATTCAGGAAGGCGTTGACTCGCTGGTCGGCTTTGCTAAGATATTCGAGCGCAACACCAAGGCCAGCGGGCTCATCCCCCAGATATCCGCGATTATGGGGCCATGTGCGGGCGGGGCCACCTACAGTCCGGCGCTGACTGACTTCACCTTCATGGTGCAAGACACCAGCCACATGTTCATCACCGGGCCGGACGTCATCGAGACGGTGACCGGTGAACAGGTGTCGAAAGAGGAACTCGGCGGCGCGGGTTCGCACTCTACCAAATCCGGTGTTGCCCACTTCTCGTACCCGTCGGAGGAGGAGGCGCTCGAAAATATCCGGCGGCTCCTGTCGTATCTCCCGGCGAACAACATGGAGGACCCGCCGCGGGTCAAGCCGTGGGACGACCCCGACCGGGAAATTCCCGGCGTGACCGATATTGTCCCGTCAGCACCGCGCAAGCCCTACGACATGACGAAGGTCATCGACGCTATCGTGGACGAAGACTCCTTCTTTGAGGTCCACGGCAACTGGGCGCGCAACGTCGTCGTGGGCTTCTCGCGGATGGACGGCCAGTCGGTCGGCGTCGTCGCCAATCAGCCACGCGTGAGCGCGGGGACACTCGACATCGACGCGGCGGAGAAAGCGGCCCGGTTCGTCCGCTTCTGTGACTCGTTTAATATCCCCATCCTCACGCTCGTCGACGTGCCCGGATTCATGCCCGGCACGGACCAGGAGCACAACGGCATCATCCGGCGGGGCGCGAAGCTCATTTACGCCTACGCTGAGGCGACGGTCCCGCTGCTGTCGGTCGTCGTACGGAAGGCCTACGGCGGCGCGTACATCGTCATGTCCTCGAAGTTCCTGGGCAGCGACGTGAACTACGCCTGGCCCGGTTCGGAGATGGCAGTGCTCGGTCCGCGGGGAGCCGTCAACATTCTCTACCGGAACGAGATCGCGGACGCCGACGACCCGGATGCCAAGCGTCAGGAACTGATGGACGAGTTCCGCGACGAGTTTGCCAATCCGTACGGGCCGGCGAAACGGGGCTACCTTGACGACGTTATCGAACCGAAAGAGACGCGCAAGCGCCTCATTCAGGACCTCGACCTCCTGCAGCGCAAGCGCGAGGACACGCCGCCAAAAGACCACGGCAACATCCCACTGTAACATGGCGACTCACGATACACCACAGCCGGATACGGAGACGGCGCTGCCCACTGCCAGCGCGGACCCGGACGACCTGTCGCTGTCGATACCGGCGGACGCATCACACGCAGAAGCAGCGGCTATCACCGCTGCGATCAGCGCTCACCTGACCGACCGCCAGCGGGCTGCTGTGGCCACAGCACAGCGGCAGACGGTCGAATGCGTGGACGAGTGGAGGCTCGCCGGACGGCTGGCGAGCGTGGGCAAACGCCGCCCTCCCAGCAACGTCAAGCGAGGCGATGAGTGGAAGGCAGCGGCGCGAGCGCGGTACTAAGAGTCCGTAAACTCCTGCAGTACTTCCAGATCGCGAGTGGTCCGCATGAACTCCGACAGCGACCGCTCGGCCCCACAGTCGTCACAGGCAAACTGTGTCTCCGGGGCCGGGAGGTCGGACACTTGCTCTTCCCAGGCGACTGAACACGCTGGACATTGGAGTTGAAGCCAAGCCTCCTGCATATTTCGTGTGTGGTTAGCACACACGGATATACTTTGTGTGGATTCTCACTGTCAGGGGCTGTGGTGCTGTTTGGTGATTCGGGGCGCTTTTGGCCTGCCTAAATATGAGAAGATTTAAATTGATTAGGCAAGCCTAAAAAGACATGAACCGACGAGAGTATATCGTTGCGGCCGGGGTCGGATTGGCAGGTACCGTCGCTGGCTGTTCGGGTCAGTCCGAGGCCGGGAGCGGTAGTGACGGTGGGGCCGATGAGTCGACGGCGTCCGGGACGACGGCTGCGGAGTCAACTCCGACGGCGACCACCGAAGCGACGGGTTCGAGCTACGCAGTCTCGATGGAGCCGGTCGGCGAGGTCACCTTCGAGTCCGTCCCGGAGGTCTGGGTCGCGAACAACGGGAGCTGGGCAGATATGGGGATTGCGCTTGGCCTCGATGCCCCGGAGGGGGTCTGGCTGCCGTCGCGGTATCACACTCAATACTACGACGAAATTCCGGGCGTCAGCGTCGACGGGAGCTCGATTCAGAAGCTGTGGGGGGACAGCGGTGTCGGCAAGGAGCAGTTCTACGAAATAGATGCCGACATCCACGTCATGGACCCGAACTTCCTGCAGAGCCGCGGGTCCTGGGAGCAGTCTGACATCGACGAAATCGAGTCCCAGATAGCCCCCTTCTTCGGGAACAGTATCTTCTCGACGGGGTACGAGTGGCACGATTACACCTACTACACGCTGTACGAGGCATTCAAGAAACTCTCCCAAGCGTTCCAGCGGACCGACCGGTTCGAGGCGTTCCAGTCCCTCCACGAAGAGTTCCGGACGAGTCTGGACGACATTGTCCCGGATTCGGAGTCCGACCGGCCGGAGGTGGCCATCATGTGGGCCGGGAGCGACGAGCCGACAAGCTTCTCCCCGTACCTTATCGAGGACGGAACCAGTTTCAAACAGTGGCGGGACCTTCGCGTTCGCGACGCGTTCGCAAAAACTGAGGTCAGGGACTTCCACGCTGACCGAAGCAGGGTCGACTTCGAGACGTTGCTTGACATTGACCCCGAGTACCTCCTCTTGCGGGGGCAGGAGAATAAGACACGCTCGGAGTTCGAAGACACGGTCGTCAGTTTCCTCGAAGCGGACCAGACTGGGAGCGAACTGACGGCGGTACAGAACGGGAACGTGTACCGCGGTGGGCCGCTGTACCAGGGACCGATAACGAATCTGGTCCTCACAGAACGGGCCGCGTCGCAGGTGTATGAGGTTGACCGAGAGCTCTTCGACCGCCAGCGCGTCGCCGATATCGTCGCCGGAGACCTGTAAGGACCCATGGCCGGAGCAACCCGACTCACTACCGAGGCTGCAGGGGGGCTGGGAGGATGGAGAGACACGGCTCCGGTCGGGCGGCTCTGTGGCTGTGTCGCCATGGCTGGCATTGAGCACGCAGTAAGCGGAGCCGTCGACGCGTATCGGCGCTCGACTAAACACACCGTCACCGATGTACCGGGTTTCGGACCGACGCCGAGACAGACACTGTAGCAATGGTTGGACGCACACTCGCAGACATCCGTGACAGGCTCTCTGAGCTCAGCGTCGCTATCGGGCCGTATCGCGTCGTCAGCGCCAAAACGGGCACGCCGCCGTTCCCGGTGTCGGGTATGCAGTTCCCGGACCGCGAGACGGCTGCCGAAGCGGCCAGCGTAGCGACTGCCTATCGAAGTGCCCTGCGTCGATACGACCCACGTGTCACCGTTCACGGCCTCATCGTCTGTGAAGCGCCGTGGGGGACCGATGCCGTCAGGACCGCCCCGTCGTCGCTTCCGGAGTACTGTCACACGGTCGCCGGGTCGCTGTTCGAAGTGCTGTCGGGTCGCCATCGCTCCGTCGAGCAGGCAGTTATCGACAGCTATCTCGAAGCGGCCGAGGAAACCGAGAACCGCGAGCGACTCTGTCTGGCGATGCTCGAAAGCATGGCCACGGCGATCGCCGACAATCTCGACCCGGAAGTACAGGCGGACACCCTCCGGGAAGCCGCCGGGCAATTGCCGCGAAAGCCAAGCGGACCCGAGCCAGTTCGGGACGCCATCGCCGACCTCGAAACAGCGGGGTTAGTTGACGAGGCAGCAATCGAACCCGCCGCGGTCGGTCCCGGCCGCTGTGCCAGATATATCACATTACAGAACTATCGCCCGACGCTGTCGGACCTCCGTTGTCCGGTGTTGCCGATTGCCGTCGAACTACTGCGCCGGACGAGTATCACGCCACAAATGGCACAAGCGGAGCGAACTGCGGATGGCTGGCGACTGCTCGTCTCACTGGCCGGTGACCAACCCGCCGAGGGGTTATCTGTCGTCACGACGACTGCTTGAACATTCCACTCGTTCTATAGGTCAGACCGTAATACATACACGAGACCCCTGTGACGGCACAGGTATGGGAGTCGCAGTAATCGGCGCGTCAATGACGAAATTCGGGCAACGCGACGTCTGGATCCGTGAGTTGCTCTCGCAGGCGGGCGAGGAGTGTCTCACGGACGCCGGCGTCGCGCCCGACGACGTAGAGCACCTGTACGTCTCGAACATGGCCAGCGGTGAGTTCGAAGGCCAGACGGGAATTATGAACCTGCTGGCCCACGACTTGGGGGTGCTTCCGGCCTACAGCGAACGGGTTGACCAGACCTCTTCCTCGGGTGGGGCCGGCATCTACGAGGCCTGGCAGTCAGTCGCCAGCGGGGCCAGTGAGATGACGCTGCTGGTCGGCGGCGAAAAGATGACCCACAAGACGACGGGCCAGGCGACAGACATCATCGCCTCGATCACCCACCCCGACGAGTACAAACACGGCGTGACGCTCCCGTCCTTTGCCGGGATGACCGCCCGGCACTATCTGGAGCGCTTCGACGCCCCCCGGGAGTCACTCGCCCGGGTCGCGGTCAAGAACCACAGAAACGGCGTGGACAACCCCAAGGCGCAGTTCCAGAAGGAAATCACGATGGAGAAAGCGCTTGAGTCGCCCATCATCGCAGACCCATTGCGGCTGTATGACTTCTGTCCGATTACGGACGGCAGCGCCGCGCTCATGTTCACGACGGAGGAGCGGGCCAAGGAGATAACCGACGAGTACGCGCTGGTTTCCGGTATCGGCGGGGCGACCGACACCCACGTCGTCCACGAGCGCGACGACCCGACAATCATGGGCGGGGTCGTCGAGTCGAGCAAACAGGCCTACGAGATGGCCGGCCTCGGCCCCAACGACCTCGACGTGGCTGAACTGCATGATATGTTCACCATTCTGGAGTTCCTCCAGTTGGAGGGTATCGGTGTCGCCGACCAGGGAACGGCCTGGGAGATGGCGATGGACGGTGCGACGGCCAAGGACGGCGAGTTGCCGATCAACACCTCCGGCGGGCTCAAATCGAAGGGGCATCCGCTGGGGGCAAGCGGCGTCGCGCAGGGCGTCGAAATCTACGAACAGCTCGTCGGCGAGGCCGGGCCGCGACAGGTCGAGGCCGACACCGCACTGGCGTGTAACGTCGGCGGGTTCGGAAACTGTGTCATCACCACCATCATGGAGGCCGCAGAATGACGCTGGAAGCAGGTATGTGTTCGAACGGTCACGTCTCGTACCCCACGCATCCGCTGTGTCCTGAGTGTGGCGAGCCACAGGAAGAGAGCTTCGACCTCTCGGACCGGACCGGCGAAGTCGTCACCTGGACCCACTCGACAGCGACGCCGCCGGGTGTCCGCGAGCCCAACACACTCGCTATCGTGGAGTTCGATGTAACGGACATCGACGACGCGAGCGACGAGTTTGTTCGCGCACTCGGGCAGGTGACCTCCGATGAGGTCGAAACCGGTGACACGGTCGAACCCGTCTACGTCGAGGAACTCCGCGACCCCGACGCGGGTATCAAAGTGCCCGAGAGTCAGGACTGGGACGGCTACCGCTGGGACCCGGTCTGATCAGCTCTCCTCGCTCTGCCTGGTGATGCGGCCCTCCGTCGTCGGCGAAATCGTCCCCTGTTCTTCGATGGTGTTGATGATGAGGTCCGAGAGGAGCGCCCCCTCGTTCGAGGAGACGAGGACGGTCGCATCACTGAGCATACCGTAGCCGTCGCCGCCGCCGGAGACGAAATCGTTCGTCGCAAGCGTGTACGTCGCGTCCGGGTCGATTGGGTCGCCACCGGCAGTCGCGTCGACGATTCGGTCGCCGCTCTCCGCGGTGGGGTCGTACGTGTACGTGATACCGCTCACCTGCGGGAACCGGCCAGCCCCCGCCTCGACGCGGCTCACCCCGTTTTCCAGCGCCGCAAGCAGCGTCTCGCCGGTGACTTCCAGCTCGACTACGTTGTTCGGGAACGGCAGGATGTCGACGACGACACGCCGCGTGATCGCTACCGGATCATCCTCACTTGCGTCTTCGAAATAGAGCCTGTCTGTCCGAATCCCGCCGCCGTTCATTAGCGCTGTGTCCGCTTCGACGTCAGTGCGGATGGTGTCGGCGACGAAGTTCCCCATGTTCGACTCGCGCGCTCGGACGACAGACTGCCGGGTGTCAAGCGGCTGGGTGGTCTCGCCGATGACCACGTCCAGTTGCCGTTCCAGTTGCGTCTCGTAGTGGTCCTGAACGAGACTGACAAACGGGTCCGTTCCGGCCGAAGATTCGCCGACGTTGTGGAGGACGAACTCGTGGTCTGTGACGCCGGACCCGTCGATACCGAGCGCCAACTCCCCGAGGTACTCGTACTCGTCGCCGACAAACGAGAGGACGGTGTCGTTGATGACTTCCGGTTCTTCGAGTAGCGACGCGGCATGGTCCCCGATGATAGCGTCGACGCCATCAACCTCCTCGGCGACAGTTCGAGCGGTTTCACTCGCGAGATGGGAGAGCACGATAACTGCGTCAGCGCCGTCGGCCCGCATCCGTTCTGTTACGTTCTGCAGCGCCGATGCCGGCGCAAGTACGTCGGTGTTCTCTCCGATAGAGGTGACTTCGGGGGCCTCCGGCGTAATGAGGCCAGTAACTCCGAGTGTCACGTCCCCAACATCCGTGAGGACGTACTGCTGGGCGCCTTGCTCGGCGGCGAAAACCGACCCATCTTCGCGGACATTCGCGCTGACCCAGGTGAAGAGACTGTCAGACACGCGCTCGCGGAGGACCTCTGGCCCCATGTCGAAATCGTGGTTGCCGAACGTATCGAAGTCCAGCCCGCCGGCGTTGAACGTCGAGACGACATGGCGTCCGTCGAACACTGCCGACAGGACTGACGATGCAAGGTCGTCACCGTTGCCGACCCTGAGTGTGGTGTCGGCGTCTTCGGTGATTTCGTTCATCAGCCCGAAGTAGCGGGCGACGCTCAATTCCCCTGCAGAGGCGTTGGCAAACCGTCCATGGACGTGGGTGTCATGCAGGAGCGTGACAGTGGTTCCGTCCGTCTGGAGCGCGCCGCTGGCGGTCGTCGAGCCGATTGCGAGGCTGCCGAGGACAGACGCACCCGTCCCGAGTACATCACGACGTGTCACCTGTTCTGTCATACGAATGTGTAGTACTACGAACAGAACTTTATAATTCGTGTCGCGGCAATGGTGGTAGCCGGCCAGAACAACAACGGAACGGACGAGAGCTACACGGTCGAGACAGTCGTCGAACCGGTGTCCGGGAGGGTTCCCGTCTCACCGAGTTCCGCGATACATTCCTCGACTGATTCCGTCCGGCCCGCGTCGGCAAAGGGGGCCACCTGCACGAGAGTGTCGTCCTCGTAGACCGCGAGACAGACGGCCGGCATGACGAGCTCTCGGCGTTTCTCGCCTGTCGTCGAACTGTAACAGAGCCGGGTGTCGAAAAACGGCGCGAGACAGACACCGGACTCGCGGGCCCAGTCCGCGAACTCGTTGTACAGGTCCCGTTCGATCCCGTTACCGGGGCCCTGCAGCGGAACGCGTTTCTCCCATTCCACCGTTTCGATGTCGTCGAGAACGCCGCGGCACACCAGCTCTTGTAGCTCACATTTGATAGCGGTACAGCGTTTCTGTGATGGCGCAGGGAGGTCAGACCGGACGAACAGGGTCGCCCGACGACCGCCCGGAGCGGTAGAGCTGGACATCGGTACTCATACCTGTACCTGTGCAATAATAAATCATTATGTTTGTAGGAGTATATTTTTACACCACACTAGAACTCGTTACTCCTCGCCGTTTCCGTCTCCGTTTTCGGTACCGGTGTCGTCCCTGTCTGGGCCCTCGATATCGTCCTTTATCGACCGCAGTTCGGCATCTACGTCAACAGGAACGTCAGTAACTTCATCAGGGTCGACCTCCTTACTCACTTCAGATTCAGCGGCTAACCTTTCCCGGATCTGACCGCGTAATTGTTGGGCTTCCTGAATGAGTTCGCGGGCCTCCTCGTCTTCCGGAGTGCCCTCGACAGCCTGCTGGAGGTCGGTCAACGCACCGTCGAGGCGGGAGAGCGTGGCCCGACTCAGGTCACTCGCGCGCTGTCGCACCTCACCCGAGGCGGAGCCCGTCGATGTCGGCCGCCCCTCGGCCATCCTGAGGGCTCGCCGGAGTAGCTTCAGTGCCTCGATGTTGCTCTTCAACACGAGGATGACCGCGGGGATAGTTACATCGCTGGTGAACCGGAGGAGTTCGCCCGGTGTCGGCGGCCGCGGAAGACCACTGTCGGTCGTGGGCTCAACCTCCGTCTCCAAGTCCTGTAGCGTCGTAACGAGATCCGTAATCAGGGCGGTAAGGTCGTCGTCCGAGCTCATACCTCTCTCTTGTCGCCTCAGGTACTAAAGGCCGCGCTGTGTCGGCGATCGGTTCCGGGCCATTTCTGCCCTCGATGCAGGGGCTGGCGTCCGCAGATGATTAGGCCAACCAAAATCCTTTTAGCTTTAGGGGTACCTAACTCTGATAATGCCATCACAGACGGACGATGTCGAGACCTCCGAGGACCGCCCGGACGTTGCAGCACTGGACAGCGGTGCTGACAGAACCGTGTTTACTGAAGACGGGAACCGAGACGGCTGGATTTCGACTGACGTAACCGTTGACCTCAGACGGTAGTTCGTCCGCCCCCGCATTGCGTTTCTCTTTCCTCCGAGTCTACACTGTTTTCTGCTGGAACGGTTCACACCACGCTATACACCTGAGCTAGGTAGTGACTAGCCGGCGAAAGAAACTGAGAGAGAAAGCCTTGTGCCGAGTTAGTCCAGCACGAGCGTGTCGTCTTCGAGGTAGTGCTCGATGTGGTGGGCGTCTTCCTCGGTCTGGACGATGATTTCTCGGAGGATCTGGGCCGTGGCGTGGTCACCGAGGTTCTCCGCGAGGTCGATGTGGTCACGGAGCGACTCGATGATGTCGCCGTACATCTCGAGGTCGTTTTCGAGTGATGTCCGGATGTCGTACACGTCCTGCCCCTCCGGTTCGACCGACGCGTGCTCCTCCTGTGCCTTGCCGCTGGAGATGGGCGTGCCACCGAGGGCCTGTGCGCGCTCCGCGAGTTCGTCGGCCGCTTCTTCGGCGTTTTCGGCCGCTTCACCGAGGAACAGGTGGAGGTCACGGAACTCGGCACCCTCGACGTTCCAGTGGTGCTTCTTGACCTGATGGTACAGTGTGTACGTGTCCGCCAGGTCCTGATTCAGCGCGTTGATTACCTGCTCGGACTTCTCCTTGTCGAGGCGGAGTTCGTTCTCTTCGACATTCCCGAACTCGCGTCGGACGTGCTCTTGTGTTGCCATAGTCATCTTATCGTACAGGTGGAAGCCACTTAAAGATTGTTTTGTGAAAATATGTTTTTGGGAACCCAAAAATTATATTCTCAGATGGAAGGGCTGGTTACCTGAACTGAAATATTATCCGCTGATCACAACTGTCGCTTTAGCCCGGGCGCTGCACTTGAGATAACCGGGAATATATCTACTATGACGACGGCCGGGAAACAACGAGCGCAACGGCGTTTTCGTCGATAGTGCTGCTGTCAACCGCTGTTTCGCGGAGGACTTGCTCCTGATGGACTGCGACGACCGCGGCAAGCAGGTAGTCATCGAGTCCGAGATGCGCGCCGTACTCCTCCCAGACGGTCTCCCTGACAGCCATAAAGAACGTCTCGGGCGTGCGGTGTAGCACCGCATCGCCGAATCGCTTTCGCCACTCGTAAACGAGGTCCTCGACGCCCGGATTCTCACGCATCGTTCGCTGGTGGTCGGCGAGCGCGTCCCGCAACCGCTCTTCGTCGACGCTGTTCGTCCCCGCAACGCCACGGACCACTTCGTCGTCGAACGGTGCTAGGAGTGTTGGGTCATTCATTGGACGCCGCTACGGGGGTGGTGAACAAAAGTACCGTCACACCGAAATCGCGGTAATGAATCGTCTAGATTCCCGCTCGCCGGGAGTTCCCCACACATATATTCGGGCCCACCGTAACCACCGAGTAGAGGCATGGGACGATTATCGACGTTGTTTGCGCCGGAACGTGTCGCAGTGGTCGGGGCGACCGATTCGGAGGGATCCGTCGGTCACGCGGTCACCACGAACCTGCTCGATTCGTTTACAGGGGAGGTCGTGGCCGTGAACCCGAACAAAGAGACAGTACTTGGATTGCCGTGTTACGACAACCTCGCCGGCCTGGACGACCCCGGGTCGGTCGACGTTGCCGTCGTCGTCGTGCCGCCGACGGTGGCGGTCGAGGTCATCGAGAACGCTGGGGAAGCGGGTATCGAAAACGTCGTCGTCATCACCGCTGGCTTCGGTGAGACTGGCAGTGATGGGGCCGAACGTGAAAAGCGGCTCCGGGAGGCGGCCAGTGAATACGACCTGAATCTGGTCGGCCCGAACAGCCTCGGCGTGATGTCGACCCCCGTCGGGCTCAACGCCACTTTCGGCAATGAGATGGCCAGCGACGGCGACATCTCCTTTATGAGCCAGTCGGGCGCGTTCATCACCGCCGTGCTGGACTGGGCCGCCGAGCGCGATGTCGGCTTCAAGGACATCGTCTCGCTCGGGAACAAAGCAGTACTCGACGAGAGTGATTTCGTCGCTGAGTGGGGTGACGACCCTGATACTGATGTCATTCTGGGCTATCTTGAGGACATCAATGATGGGTCCTCGTTCGTACAGACGGCTCGTGAGGTGACACAGGAGACGCCGATTGTGCTTGTCAAGTCCGGCCGCACGGACGCGGGTGCGAGCGCGGCCGCCTCCCACACCGGTGCGATGGCCGGGTCGGAGCGGGCCTACGAGGCAGGCCTCGACAAGGCCGGAACGCTCCGCGTTGAATCTGTGCAGGAACTGTTCGACTACGCGCAGATTCTCGCCGGCCAGCCGCTCCCGGATGGAGACGAAATCGCCATCGTCACAAACGCCGGCGGTCCCGGCGTGATGACGACCGACGCCGTCGGCGACTCGGACCTGCAACTCGCGCAGTTCGGTGACAAGACGTTCTCCCGACTCCGCGAAGAGATGCCTGATGAGGCCAACATCTACAACCCGGTCGACATTATCGGCGATGCTCCCGCCGAGCGCTTCGAGACAGCCCTCGAAACAGTCCTTGCGGACGACAACGTTTCGATGGCCGTCGTCGTCGCCTGTCCGACCGCAGTGCTTTCCTTCGAGGAACTCTCGGAACGCATCGTCGAACAGCAAGAGCAGTTCGGGAAACCGGTCGCGGCGACGCTGATGGGCGGGAAGTCGGTTGACGCTGGTGCGAACGTCCTGAGCGAAGCGGGCGTGCCGAACTACTTCGACCCGGCCCGCGCGGTCGGCAGTCTGGGCGCGCTCAAGCGCTACCGAGAAATCAAAGCGACGGAGTACGAGGAACCGACGACGTTCGACGTGGACCGCGAGCGGGCCCGCGAGATACTCGAATCCGGCGCCCGGCGCGGGTCGAACCGGCTCGGCGTGGAAGCGATGGAACTGCTTGACGCGTACGGGATTCCGACACCACAGGGCGATGTCGTCTCCTCGCCCGTCGAAGCGGAGGCTGTCGCCGAGGAAATCGGCGACGACGTGGTGATGAAAATCGTCAGTCCGGACATCCTGCATAAGTCCGACATCGGCGGCGTCGAGGTCGCTGTCCCCGTCGAGGAAGTTCGCGACACCTACGAGGACCTCGTCGTCAGGGCGCGTAACTATCAGGAAGACGCGACGATTCTTGGCGTTCAGGTACAGGAGATGGTCGACCTCGACAACGGCGTCGAGACGATTCTCGGGATGAACCGCGACCCGCAGTTCGGACCGTTGCTGTTGTTCGGTCTCGGCGGAATTTTCGTCGAGGTGCTCGAAGACAACACTGTCAGTGTCGCTCCTGTCAGCGAGACCGAGGCGAAAGGGATGCTCGATGACATCGACTCTGCGCCGCTGTTACGCGGTGCTCGGGGCCGCGACCCCGTCGACGAGGCCACGCTCGTCGAGACAATCCAGCGGCTCTCGCAACTCGTCACTGACTTCCCCGCAATCGTGGAACTGGACATCAACCCCCTCGTCGCGACGCCCGACGGGGTGCAGGCGGTCGACCTGCGACTCACCCTCGACCAGGAGAAACTATGACCGACACGAACACGCTACTCGTCACATCACTGGAGGAAGGTATCGGCAAGACGGCAATCACGCTCGCGCTAGCGACACGAGCCCACGACGCGGGCTACGATGTCGGCTACATGAAGCCCAAGGGGACGCGTCTGCGGAGTGCGGTCGGCAAGACGCGGGACGAGGACCCGATGCTCGCCCGCGAGCTACTCGATCTGGAGACCGACCTCCACGACATGGAGCCCATCGTCTACTCGCCGACGTTCATTCAGGAAGCCATCCGCGGGCGTGAGGACCCGGATGACCTCCGTGAGCGACTGCAAGAGGGCATCGAGACGTGTTCGGACGGAACCGATATGCTCCTCGTCGAGGGGAGCAGTGACCTAGCGACTGGCAGTATCGTCGACCTCACAGACATCGATATCGCGGAGTTGCTCGACGCCCGTGTGCTGTTAGTCACCGGCTACGACACGCCCAGTGACACGGACGAAATTCTGTCGGCGGCCGAAGCGATCGGTGATCGACTGGACGGCGTCCTGTTCAACGGCGTCACCGACGCGACGGTCGACGAACTCGCCGACGACGTGGTCCCGTTCCTCGAAGGCGAGGGCATCCCGGTCCACGGCATTCTGCCGCGTGACCGCTCGCTCGCCGGTGTCACGGTTGCCGACCTCGCCCGGAACCTCGGCGCGGACATCCTCACTGGTGATGCCAACACCGACGTCCACGTCGAGCGGTTCAGCGTCGGCGCAATGAGCGGGAGCAGCGCGCTCGAACGCTTCCGGCGGACGCGCGATGCCGTCGTCGTCACCGGCGGCGACCGGTCGGAGGTCCAGACGGCGGCCCTCGAAGCGTCTGGTATCAACGCATTACTCCTTACTGGTGGGTTCCAGCCCGCCAGTGCGGTCATCGGACAGGCGGCTGAGAAAAACGTCCCAGTGCTGTCAGTCCAGTCAGACACGCGGACGACGATAGACAGAGTCGAGGAAGTGCTCCGAACCGGGCAGACTCGGAACGAGGCAACAGTCGACCGTATGCGGACGCTACTGGACGACGGCGTCGACGTCGAGTCGCTGCTGTCAGTTGACCTCTAGCACCGTCGTTTCGGCTGGGCGTTAGCCCGTTCCTAACGGAACATGGCCCGGTGCTGAGGGGAAATCTCCAGATGAAACGTGCCTTACTATTTTAGTGATCGGTAGTCAATCAACAGATGGAGCCTTACTGGCTCCGTAGTGTCACACGACGGGGGTTTGCCCCCGTTCTATCCCCTTTGTGCTGACACACCGACAGCTACTGCTCGATAGCTGGCCGCAGAACCGATTGTTGGAGATGCGCTCTGAGTCCGTCAATTACGCTCTCAGGTGACTCGATGTCAAGGGGTGGCACCGGCCAGACAGTGCAGTCGGTCATCCGTTCGATACCGTCCGGATTCGTGCGCTCAGCGGTCGTTTCGCCTTCGTACTCGTTGAGAACGACACCGACGACTGGCACGCCTCGTTGCCGGAGCGCCTGAACCGTCAGCGCCGTGTGATTGAGCGTTCCGAGGCCCGAACGGGCGACGACCAGCGCAGGAAGCCCGATATCCGCAACGAGGTCGATGACCTCTCGGTCGTCCGCGAGCGGGACGCGCAGGCCGCCGATACCCTCGACAATAGCTGTCTCGCTTCCCGCCACGACATCGGCGACCCCGTCGCGGATCGACTCGTAGGAAAGCGTGACATCGTCGTCTGCTTCCCGTGCGGCCACTTCTGGAGCCAGCGGTGGCGATAACCGCTGCAGACAGACTGCGGCGTCCGCCGTGCCACAGACGGACTCGACAAACGCCGCGTCGTCGTCCGGCGGGTATCCGGTCTGGCAGGGCTTAACGGCGACAGCCTCGGTTCCTGTCTCCCGCAGCCAGCCCGTCAGCCCGGCGGTCACGACCGTCTTGCCGACGCCGGTGTCGGTCCCGACAACGAAGACGCCGTCCTCGGCGATGCGGCCGGTCCCACGCCCGGGTCTCGAATCATTGCTCGCCTCGCTCACAGCACGCCCACCTCTGTGCCGGCAGTCCGGAAGGCGTCGAGACACTGCGCGATGTCGTCGGCGGTGTGTGTCGCCATCGGTGCGACCCGAATGCGGGACGTTCCTTCTGGCACTGTTGGCGGACGGATCGCCGGCGCGACGATACCGTGGTCGCGCAGGCGGTCGGCCAGTTCGAGGGCGTCACCACGGTCACCGACGATGACCGGGAGGATATGTGTCTCGCCAAGCACTTCGTAGCCCATTGTCTCCAGCCCGTCCCGAAGCGTTGCCACGGTGTCCCAGAGTTCCGCCGCGCGGTCGGTCTTGCGAGCGATTCGCAATGCCTCGCAGGCTGCGGCGGCGTTCGGTGGGGATAGCCCGGTCGAGAAGACGAACGACCGCGCGGCGTTCAGCAGATACTCGATGAGAACCTTGTCACCGGCGATGTAGCCGCCCTGGCTCGCCAGCGCTTTCGAGAGCGTCCCCAGTTGGATGTCGACACGGTGACTCAGCCCCTCACGTTGCACGACGCCACCGCCGCTATCACCGAACAACCCCGTCGCGTGCGCCTCGTCGACCATCAGCCACGCGCCGTACTCGTCGACGGCGTCACAGATGGCCGATAGCGGCGCGATGTCTCCGTCCATCGAGAACACGGAGTCGGTGACCACGAGCCACTGTTCGTCCTCATCGACATCGGCTGCTCGCGTGGCCAGTTTCGCTCGCAAGTCGTCCGGGTCACAGTGGTCGTAGACGACTGTCTCGCTGGCCCCGACGCGACAGCCGTCGATAATTGAGGCGTGGTTCAGCTCGTCCGAAAAGACGACATCCGGGGCCAGCGCGTCGATAGTCCCGATGTTGGCCGCGTAGCCCGACGAGAACACCAGAGCCCGCTCGGTCCCTTTCGAGGCCGCGAGGTCGCGCTCCAGCGCTCGGTGGACCTTCGTGTCACCTGTGACCAGCCGCGAGGCCCCCGCGCCGCTCCCAACGGTTCGTGCGCCCAGTTCGGCCGCTCGCTGGACTCGGCTGTCATCGGCGAGTCCGAGGTAGTTGTTCGCGGCGAAAACGACTTTCTCGTCGCCGAACTCCGGGGGGTCTCCTCTAGGGTCATCGGCAAAGCGGGTCCGCACCGAAACGGATTCGGCGACTTCCAGATGGCGCCGGAGGTTCTGTGCGTCGCGCTGTTCGAGTCGCTCGTTCAAATCGAAGCCGTGAGTCATGAAGCGTAGAGTCAGGCAGTCTCAGAAACCAGGCATCAGGTCGGCGGGGCCGAACACGCCGTAGTGCCCGGCGCGGTTGTTCCGGACACCGGCTTTCAGATAGCCCAGTGCTGGCCCGTTGACGTTGGCCTCCATACTCGTCGCGTCATCGAGTTCGAAGGTGTTCGTTCCCGTCTCGCCGTCGAATGTCGTGCCCGTCACGCTGACCGTCGTCGTGGTCGGTTTCTCGTCCGAGCGCACGTCGAGGACGCCGCCGACGTGGACGTCCTCGGCATCGCAGATGCCCGCACGCTCCAGCAACACGTCGTCGGCGTGTTCCATGTCGTGGAACTCCAGCACGCCGTCGTGCTCGTCGATGAGCGCCTCGATTTCGGCTTCGCTCATCTCGCGGGCTGCCTCGATGTCGTAGCCGTCGAGGTGCGCGATGTCTTCCCGGACCGTCCCGCGGTTGTCTTCGTAACCGGACTTGAGGCCGACGCCCCACCAGATTTCGACTTCCTCGACCTCAACGAAGGACTGGGCGGCCAGCGCCACCGCCCCCGTCAGGAAGCCGGGGGTCGCGCCAGCCCCACAGACGAACGTGATTCCGGACTCTTTCAGCAGGTCTTCGCGGTCATCGAGCATGCCGATGACACGGGAGCGTTTGAGCACGTCAATCATGACGCCCTCGTAGTCAGCCTCGGCGAAGCGCTCGGCCACACGCGGGATGAAGTCGTGTTCCAGGTTCGGCAGCGCCAGCAGAACGGCGTTGATGGCGTCGCTCTCGGCGATAATGTCGTCGATGGGCGTTTCCGTCGGCTCGCCCTGCGAACTGGCGACGATGCCGGCCTGCTCGCCGTGCTGTTTGACGCCGTCGGCTGTTTCCGCCGTGGCTGTGCCGCCGTCGGCGGCCATATCCGGGTCGTCCTCCGGCCCGCTGTCTCGCGGTTCATCACCGCTCGACTGTTCCGGGCCGCTTTGCGGCCCGCTCGCGATGTTGCCTTCCGTCGCCTCCAGCAGTTCGTCTACGTCGAGGCCATCGTGGTCGAGAGCCACGCCGTTGCGGTCACAGGCCGCGACGGCGGTGAGGCCGTCCTTGTGCTGTGAGACTTCGAGCGTCCGCCGTCCGATTCCACCGGTTCCAAGCACTGCAAAGCGTATGTCGTCCATTGTCAGTCGTCGGATTTGAGCTCTGATTTGGTCTGTGCTGTCCCTGCCGCCGTCTCGGTTTCTGTCTCGTCAGCCGCGCGTTCTTTGACCGCCTCGGGGTCGAACTCGTTGGCCTCGGTGTTCGGCTCGAGTCCGGCCTCCTCCATGATTTCGAGGTCGTCGGCTGCCGTCTGTCCCTCTGTTGTGAGGTAATCGCCAGTGAGGATGCCGTCCGCACCGGCCTCCAGCGCGGCCACCTGTCCGTCCGTGTCGAGATTGACCTCGCGCCCGCCGGTCAGGCGCACGCGGGACTCTGGATGGAGCAGGCGGTACACCGCGATGGTCTTGACGACTTCCTCGGTCGTGATGTCGGGCAGCCCCTGTTCGGCCATGGGGGTGCCAGCGACCGGATTCAGGATGTTCACCGGAAGCGAGGAGATGCCGATGTCCTGCAGGGCCATTGCCGCGTCGACCCTATCGGTCGGTGATTCGCCCATCCCGAGGATGACGCCGGCACAGAGGTCCATGCCGGCGTCCTTGGCGACCCGGAGTGTCTCGACCCGCTTCTGGAAGGTATGGGTCTGGACGACCTCCGGGAAGTATCGGGGTGAGGTTTCGATGTTGTGATTGTAGTGGTTGAGTCCCTCGTCGGCCAGAATCGCGGCCTCCTCCTCCGTGAGGATGCCGAGACTGGCGTCGACCTCCACGTCCGTCTCGTCGCGGACGAGACGGATGGCTTCGAGGACCTCCGCCCACTCCTCAGGTCGATTCTCCTTCGAGACGCCTTTCTCGGCGACGACGATACCGAACCGCTGTGCGCCGTCGCGTTCGGCGCGCTTTGCGGCTTCAAGTATCTTCTCCGGGCCGAGAAAGCCGTAGTTTTCGATGCCGGTGTCGAAATGGACCGACTGGGCACAGAAGCCACAGTCTTCCGCACAGTTTCCGGCTTTGGCGTTTACGATTGAACACGCGTCGACGGTGTCATCACCCAGTTGCGTGCGCACGTAGTCGGCCCCGGCCGCGAGGTCGTCGACCGGCTGTGCGATGAGAGCCAGTCCGTCCCGTCGGTTGAGGCGCTCGCCGTCCAGCACGCGTGCGACGGCATCATCTACCGTTTGGTTGCCCGTCTCGTAAACCACATTCTCGGTGTCGGTTGACGGTTTGATAAAGATTCGGGTGGGTCTCGCAGCTGACGCGCTAATCGCGGGGGTACCGTTTTACCGAACCCACTGCTACGCGTTCACATGGCTGGTTCGACGGAGGCGGGAACCGAACGCGTCGCCGAAGACGGCCACGAACACCGAAGTCGGTGGCCGCTGCTAGCTGCAGTCGGCGCTGCGTCGCTGTACCTGAGTATCGGGCTGGTCTTTGTCGGGCTCGATCTGGTCCCGTCTGTGGTCCCGATTGTCCTCGGTGGTGCTGGTGCGATTGGCTTGCTGACCGGACTCGCCGGGTGGGCTAACGAGGCCTTCATCGCCGATTACCTACGGAACCGCAGCGATGGCGATTCCGACCTGTACGCCACAACGATGATTCTGTTTCTCGTCTCCGACGTGGCGACCTTCTCCGCCGGTTTCGTCTACTATGCCTTCATTCGGGCCGGGTCGTGGCCGCCAGCCCACCTCCCGCCGCTGCTCGGCTCGCTCGTGGTCATCAACACGGCGCTGCTGCTTGCTAGCAGCGTGACGCTCCATTACGGGCACGAGGCGCTCGAAGACGGGAACCGGGACCGGTTCCTCGGCCTGCTCGGGGTGACGCTCGCGCTCGGCGTCGTCTTCCTCGCCGGACAGGTGTACGAGTACTACGAGTTCGTTGCCGTGGAGGGGTTCGGCATCGGTTCGGGCGCGTTCGGGAGCGCGTTCTACGGCCTGACCGGTCTCCACGGTCTGCACGTCGCGCTCGGCGTCCTGCTGCTCGCTATCGCCTTCGGGCGCGCGCTCCGTGGCCATTACGCGCCCGAACGGGACACGGCTATCCGGACCACGTCGCTGTACTGGCACTTCGTCGACCTCGTGTGGGTGTTCCTCGTCGTCGTGCTGTACGTCGGCGCTGCGCTCTGACCATGCTCTGAGTGCGAGACCGCTACTCTGACCGGCCGGCCCGCTGTTCCAGTCGCACCAGCCGCCGGTACAGTGGCGGGGCCAGAACGCCGAGGAATCCGAGTGCAATGGCGAACACTCCAAGCGGGAACTGTAGTGGTGCGGCCGCGAAGCAGGTGTTCTCCGCGACGAGGGTCACGTAGTACTGTTCACCCTCGTAGGTAACGATGGCCCCGCGCCGGAAGGCGTCGGCGTTGGGCACGCTACCGACGACCTGCTGCTCACCAACTGGGTCGTCCACAGCCGTCAGAAACGCCGTCTGTTCGGCCGAGGAGAGGTCCTCGAAGGCTACCTGTGGGAGCCGCGGTCCCGGTTCGGCTCCGCTGAACCGTTCGGCCGTCCGCTCCGGCCCTTCGACGCCGATAGTCGGGTTTCCGCAGTTCTCCAGGTCCGGCTCAATGAGCGCGTAGCCGCCGGGCACGGCTCCGGCGATACCGACCGCGACGAGCAGGACGCCAACGAAGGGCGCGAGATACTGGAAGACGAACGAGTCAGCACCATCGCTCATCCGTTAGCTTCCTCCTCCGCCGCGGCTGCGGAGCGTCTCGTCCGATTTGAGGTACTGGAAGGTCACGGTTAGCCCAATGCCGTACGCCCAGTGAGAGACAAGCACGAACGTGAGGTACCCGATGAACGTAAGCCCGCTCTGGCCGGTGTAAAACGCGATGGCGAACCCGCTAGATATCAGTGTCGCAAACACCAGCCCGGTCTCGAACAGGAGGCGACCGGGGAGATAGTCCGAAAAGGCAAGGAACAGGAGCGGCCAGGTGACGGTCCCGCCAACGAGGAACAGGACCGCGCCGATTGCCGGATTCGCGGGCAGCCCGACCAGTTCGGCGATTTCACCGAACGAAACCGGGTCGAGGACGCCAATGAGTATCGCCGTGATGAGTCCGCCGCTCATCAGGACTGTGCCGACGAACCCGCCGACTGCGGCCATCCAGGCGTTCCGAGAGACCGTCTGGGCGACGGTGCCGACGCCGCCGGCCAGCCCGGTCGGTTCGGCTTCGGGGGCGTAGGAGCGCCGTGTCGTCTCGGGCTCCGTCGGCTCCATGTCGTATTTGTCCATCATGTGCTGTTCGAACCACTGCCACTCGCGGGTGAACTGGCTCGTCGCCTTCAGGCCCCACGGGTCTGTCGTCGTCACGGGCGTCCCCCGCCAGTACGAGACAAGCATGTTATACAGCCATAACAAGGCGCTCAGGCCGATGATGTAGCCGCCCACAGTCGCAATCTGTTGGGCAAGCTGATACTCCGGCGGGTAGATCGCCTGCCGTCGCGGGAGCCCCAGCCCACCGATGACCAGCAACGTCATGAACGTCACGAACGAGCCAAAGACGATCAACAGCGCCTGAAACCGTGCCATCCGCGTGTCGTACCACCGGCCAGTGATGAGCGGATACCAGTAGTAGCTCGCGGCGATCATCAGGAACGGGATGATGCCGACGACGATGAGATGGAAGTGGCCGACGACGTAGTACGTCCCGTGATAGAGGATATCAACCGGGATGACGGCGAGGAACACGCCGGTGACGCCACCGATTATGAACGTCCCGATGCCGCCGGCACAGAGCATAAACGGCGCAGTCAGGCGGATATTCCCCTCCCACATCGTCGTGATCCAGTTGAACACCTTGATCGCGCTCGGAACGGCGATAGCGATGGAAACCGCCATGAACGACAGTTTGACCCGCGGGTCCGCACTCGTCGTGAACATATGATGCGCCCAGACGCCAAAGGAGAGCACGCCAAGCCCCAGTGTCGAGTAGACGATGAACTGGTAGCCAAAGAGCTTTCGCCCGACGAACTTCGGTAAAATAAGACTCATCAGCCCCGTCGCCGGAAGGAAGAGGATGTACACCTCCGGGTGGCCCCAGAACCAGAACAGGTGTTGCCAGAGGATGGCACCGCCACCCTCCGTGGCGAAAAAGGCCGTTCCGAGGTTCCGGTCTAGCAGGAGCATCACGAGCGCGCTCCCCAGCAGCGGAAAGGCGAACAGTGCAATCCCGCTCGTGACGAGCATATTCCACGAGAAGATGTCGAGGTTCGCCCAACTGACACCCTCACCGCGCTCGTAGACGATTGTGGTGATGAAGTTGATGGCCCCGACTGTCGTGGCGATGCCGCTCAGGTGTAACCCGAGCAACAGCAGGTCTATCTGTGGATTGGGCTGTTGCACAGACAGTGGCGCATACAGCGTCCAGCCGACGCTCACCTCGCGCATCGTGAGAAAAAACCGGATAGCGTCCGCCGGGAGCACCAGATTCAGCACCTGTCCAAGCACCTGCATCATCAGTCCCATTCGGACCAGAATCAGCGCCGGCGGCAGGAGCCAGAAGCCAATAGCGTTGACGCGGGGGAACGCCATGTCGTCGGCCCCGATGAGTAACGGCAAGACGTAGTTCCCGATGCCGAAAAAGACAGGCAGGACGAAGAATATCAGCATCGTCAGCCCGTGCGTGGTAAACAGCGCGTTGTACGTCTCCGGGGTCCAGATGTCCGCCGGCGGCGTCAGCAGTTCCGTCCGGAGCATCATCGCGTCGACACCGCCCCATAGGCCGGCGGCGGTGCCGAAAAAGATGTACAGCAAGCCGATGTCCCGGTGATCCGTCGTCGTCAGCCAGCGGGACAGTTCAGACTGGATTCGACCGATTTCGAATTCGACTTCCTCCCGCGTCGTGTAGCCGCCATCGCTCTCCGGTCGCGCCTTCCGTTGCTCCCGGACCCACAGGAAAAGCACTGCCAGGGCCAGCACAGCGAGAGCGGTTCCCTCAACGATAGCTCTGTTTAGCATCTGTGTGTGACGTGCCGTGCCGGAACGGTTGCTCGTGTCGCCATGCTACACGTTACCAATTTCTGACACGCCCACACCCATAAAACTACGCGGGGGACCCGGATCCGGTGGCGGTCACCGCTTTCATGTTCCGGTCTTGGGCAAGTTATTTGACATGGCGATTGGTACAGTGTGACAATGCGTCTCCGAAGGCGCGTGCTTCAGGCGGGCCTTGTCGTGGTCGGGCTCTCGCTACTTGCTGCTCCGGTCACAGCGCAGTCGGTCAACAGGGCTGCTATCGACGACCTCAACGAACAACTCCTGTACGTCGCCCTGCCACTGACGCTATTCGTGGAACTCACGCTTGTGTACGTGATCTACCGGTTCCGAAACAACGACGACCCGAAGCCGACTGTTGACGACCCGGCGCTAGAGGTGACCTGGACGGCCGCGACGGGCGCGATACTCGTCTTCGTCGGTGTTTCGGCGTTCGTGGTGATGGCCAACCCCTACATCACGCCCGCAGCAGCCGAGGCATCCGCCGACGGGGACGACGCGTTCGCGAACGATACGGAGATAGACGTCCTCGCCTACCAGTGGGGGTGGGAGTTCGCCTACGGCGAGGCCAACGTTACGACAGAGGAACGGCTTGTTCTTCCGGCCGAGAAGAACGTCACGTTCAGGCTGCGGACAACAGATGTGATTCACGCCATCTACATTCCGCAACTGGGCGTCAAACAGGACATCTTCCCCGGCCGGACGATGACAGCCCGGACCCACGCCACCGAACCCGGCGAGTACCGGCTGTACTGCGCCGAGATGTGCGGGGCCGGCCACAGTAAGATGGACGCCACCGTCGTCGTCAAGAACCAGTCCGGGTACGACGCCTGGATGGAAAATCAGACGACCGCAGCCGGGTAGGTCGACATACCGACGTGACCGCTCAGTACAGGTCGTCGAGTTCGTCTTCGGTGTGGCTGTGTGACTCGCGCGGGAACTCGCCGGACTCAACGGCGTCGATGTACTCGTCGACAGCGTCGGCCACCTCACCGCGAACGTCGCCGAACTGCTCGGCGAACGGCGGGCTGGACTCCGAGAGGCCGACCACGTCGGTGAAAACGAGCACCTGACCGTCGCAGTCACCGCCGGCCCCAATACCGATTGTCGGGATATCAACGGCCTCGGTGACCTTGGCCGCGAGGTTGGCCGGGATGTGTTCGAGCACCAGCGCGAACGCGCCGGCGGCCTCGTGCTCTCGCGCGAGGTCGAGGATTTCCTCGGCCTCCTCACGGCCCGTCGCCTGTCTCGTGTAGCCGGTCTGGTTCACGCTCTGTGGCGTGAGCCCGAGGTGGGCCATTGTTGGGATTCCGAGCTCGGTCAGCCGTTCGGTCAGTTCGACTGTATGTGGTCCAGATTCGAGCTTGATCGCGTTTGCGCCCTCTTCTTTCAGCATTCGCCCACAGTTCTGGATGCTCTCGCTTTCGTCCGCGCCGAAGGAGAGAAACGGCATATCGGCGACGACCAGCGCGTCGTCCGCGCCGCGTGCGACCGCGCCGACCCGGGAGGCCATCTCATCGAGCGTGACCGGGAGCGTGTCGTCGTGGCCGAGCACGGCGTTCCCCATGCTGTCGCCGACAAGAATGACGTCCACGCCGGTGTCGTCAACGATGCTCGCGGTAACGGCGTCGTACGCTGTCAGCATCGTGATCGGCTCCTCACCAGCCATCGCCTGCAGGTCCCGGACAGTTGGCATATCCGAGCGGGGGCGCGCCTGGGCCTTACCTGTTCGGGTTGCGCACTTCGCCCGGGAAACCGCAAGGCGCTTGCCGCACCTGGCTGTACCATCAGACGTGCCAACAGTCGAGAAAACGGACCCCGACGGCGTGGACTTCGGGTGGGTGATGCAGGTCACGTTCGTGACGACGATTCTGGTCGGCTCGCCGCTCGTCGTGCTCGCGTCGACCGCGGTCACGCTCCAGACTTGGACCGCGCGAGCGCTGTTCGCGGTCCGCGTCGGCGCGCTCATCTGGTTCCTGACGGCCGTCTGCGTCTATCTTTACGCGCGGTACCGGGCCTGATCGAACTCGCTTGCCCACTCGAACGTCATCCCGGCCCGCTGTGCAGCCGTCGCATCGCTCTCCGAATCGCCGACGAACACCGTCGCTTCAGGATCAACGCCGATTTCATCGGTAATCGCTAGTAGTCCCTCCGGGTCTGGTTTCGGTGACTCGACGGTGTCACGGCCGACAACCGGACCGACGTAGCTGTCGAGGTCATGCACATCCAGCGCCGCCCGACACGCCTCCTCTGCGTTGAGCGAGCACACGCCGACGGGGACGCTGTGTGGGAGCCCCTCGGCGAGGGCCAGTCGGTCTGACTCATGCGCACCGGTCCGCTCGTGGTCGGTGATCGCCGCTTCGACGGCGTCACGGTGGCCAGTCTCCGAAGACAGCGTCAGCATCTCCCAGAGGTCACGGCTCTCGGGCTCGACGTTTCGTTCGCGCAGGACCGTCGCCACGTCGCTGGTCACTGTGTCCCAGTCGACGGCCAGCCTGACGAGCGTCCCGTCAAGGTCGTAAATCACAGCGTCGTGTGTCACACCAAGCGGTAGGGCCGACACCCGCAAAACCGCTTCGCCCCGGCCCACTCACTCCAGCAAGTCCTGCGCGATAATGTTCTGCTGGATTTCGCTGGTCCCCTCGTAGATAGTCGTCACCTTCGCGTCGCGGTAGAACCGCTCGACGGGGTAGTCAGTCGTGTAGCCGTAGCCGCCGTGGATCTGGATCGCCTCGTTAGCCACCTCGACCGCCGTCTCGCTTGCGAAGTACTTCGCCATGCTCGCTGCCGCTCTCGCATCCTCGCCGCGTTCCAGTTGCTGTGCGGCGTTCCACGTCAGCAGCCGCGCCGCCTGTACGTTCGTCGCCATGTCCGCGAGTTTGTGCTGAATCGTCTGGAACTCGCTTATCGGCTGGTCGAACTGCTCGCGTTCCTTGGCGTAGTCGAGGGCCTCGTCGAGGGCTGACTGTGCGAGTCCGACAGCCTGTGCAGCGATAGCGACCCGACCGGTGGTCAGAATCGACAGGGCTGCGGCCAGCCCTTTACCTTCCTCTGTCAGCTGGTACCGCTCGGGAACCCGGACGCCGTCGAACTGGAGCGGTGTCGTGTCGCTCGCGCGGAGCCCGAGTTTGTCCTCTTTCTCACCGACGGTGAGTCCCTCTGTGTCTTTCGGCACCAGGAACTGCGTTATCGAATCCGGGTCGTCGGGGTCGGCCTTCGCGAAGACGATGACGACGCCAGACCGTTTGCCGTTGGTGATCCACTGCTTCTCGCCGTTGATGACGTACTCATCGCCATCGCGCCGGGCAGTGGTCGACATCTCCCGCGGGTTCGACCCGGCCTGTGGCTCCGAGAGCGCGAACGCGCCGACCGGGCGGCCGTCGACCATCTCCGGGAGCCAGTCGTCCTGCACTGCCTCGGAACCGAACTGTGCGATACACGAGGTTGCGAGGCAGTGGACCGACAGCGCCGTCGCGACCGCGAGCGACCCGTACGCGAGTTCCTCGTTGACCAGCGCGTACGTCGGTTTGTCGGCGTCGAAGCCGCCGTATTCCGCCGGTGTTGTCAGTCCGGTGATGTCGATATCCGCGAGCCCGTCCCAGCATTCCTCGGGAAACGATTGCTCTCGGTCGGCATCAGCGGCTTTCGGGCGGATGTCCTCGACGGCAAACTCTCGAACGGTGTCACGGATGGCTCGCTGCGCAGCGGAGAGATCCATACCGGCCGTTACACCGGAGTCGGCAAAATATCCGGGGTCAGTTGGACTCGACGAGGTCGATGTCGAGGTACTGCTCAAGCGCCTTGATTGTCGAGCCGCCGACGTTCGCTTGCGTCGCGCGCCCCTGCTCGACAGCAAGGATGTCTGCGTCGTCAAGATCGAGTTCCTCGGCCAGCTCACTCGTCTGGAGTCCCTCGTCCTGTCGCGCCTCCGTTACGCGCTCGCCGTACTTACTGACCAGATACGGGAGCTGGTCATCGTCGTAGTCAGCGCCGTCCTCCCAGTGCGACGTATCGGCTCGTTGCGCGTCCTGCAGCTTCGCCGCGTTCTGTGCGGCTTTGCGTTTCCGGTTCTGTTCGTCGCGCGAGCTGTCATTGCCTGTCGTTCGCTCGTTTTCCCCGTGGTCACGCGCACAGCTGTCACACACTTGGAGGGTCGCACCAGCGACGTTTGCGGTCTGGAGGTCGCCGCCGTCGCTACCGCAGAGCTCACAGCTCCCGCCGGCGCTATCGCCACCACTGCCGGTCGAGTATTTGGCCATGCCCCCCGTAGCGGTTTCGTGATATTTCAAACGTCCGGTTCGACCGAGTGTCACACCCTCCCGGGGCGGCTCTAAACGAAAGCGCTTTTATTTACCCACCGGGAACAGTTGAATGCACTCAGACAGAGCGCGCGTGGGTAGCCAAGCCAGGCCAACGGCGCAGCGTTGAGGGCGCTGTCCCGTAGGGGTCCGCCGGTTCGAATCCGGTCCCACGCACTCTCAGAGTGCAGGTGCATTCCCTTGGGACTGCACCCACGCAAACTTACTTCGGACACAACGCTTCCAGAGCGTTCGCTGTCCATTCTGTCGTCAAGAAATCGATAGACGCGACCTGAGCGAGCCCACCCCTCGCTCACCGCATCTCATCGAGCGCGACGGCGTGTTCGATGTCGACCGAAATCCAGTGGGTTGGGAGCTCATCGTCCTGTTCGCTGAAGACGGTGAGCTCGGTCGGATTATTCGCGTCGTCAACCGCATAGTCGAACCGAGTCGATCCTGCGGGGCGAGCAGACGAGTCACGGAGTGGGTCGTACACTGACATCGTCAGTCCCTCATTTTGAGACAACGCCAACACTCATTATAAGCGGCAGCTGTGATTCCTGCGGTGTGAGAATCTGGCCGGCGTCTCTCGCCCGCGTTTGTAACAAGACCGTGTGGGACCGCATTCGAACCAGAGCAAGAAATGCTCGCTCACAGCAGTTCGCTGTGCGTTCCTTACAGGGCTCGAATTCGCTCCAGCCGCTATTCGTCCTCACTATTATTCGGACAGAATATGCGCGGGACCGGATTCGAACCGCCTGAACATCGCTCACTTCGTTCGTTCCGTGCTTCGAATCCTCGTTC
>Ga0207770_100133_pt1 | contig 63091 bp, 66 predicted proteins | sample A23E2SouthBayCA_FD_187729 | JGI IMG/M metagenome (GOLD analysis project Ga0207770, IMG submission 187729) | Aerobic enrichment media microbial communities from Eden Landing Ponds, California, USA - A23 E2 (SPAdes) | ecosystem: Environmental > Aquatic > Marine > Unclassified | place: Emeryville...
GAGCGCCAGCCGGGGCGTTCACGGCCACCGAGTCGCTCACCCCCTCCGGTCTGCGCACCGCTGCCCGACCGTTCACCGCCGGTAGCCACGCGGGACCTCTCCCTCGAAGGCCGGGAACGTCTCGGGGACGACGAACCCGCGGTTCGCAAGCAGGTCGCCCGATGCGATCGTCTCGAAGGTCCGCCGGGTCGCCTCGTCGTCGGCCCGTGCCCGGACGCCGTAGGCGATGTGTTTCCCCGTCACCGTCTCGCCGCTCGCGAGCGTGTAGGAGGCACGCCGGTAGGCCTCGTCGCGAGCGGGGTCGCTCAGGTCGACCGCGGCCGGCAACTCACGGAAGGGGAAACCCCTGTCGGAGGCCATGCTCCGGTAGACGACGGCCGCGTCGAGTTCGCCCGTCTCGAAGCGACTCAGCAGGCTCGTCTCGGGGTAGACCTGCTCCGGGCGGAGGGCTCGCTCGACCAGTTCCGGCCGGTCGTCGCGCTCGGCGGCCAGCTGGAGCGCGAACACCGTCCGGTAGCCCAGCGGGTCGAGGTCGGGGTCGGTCCGCCCGAGCGTCGCCTCGCCCGCGACGACGGGGTCGAACCATCTCTCGGCGTCCCGGACCGCTCGACCGCCCGAACTCTCGGGGTCGTAGACGATCACGAGAGCGTTCGTCGCGACCTGTGCGTGCCAGGACTCGGAGAGGACGGTCCCGAACAGCGCCGGGTCGGCCAGCGCGACGATATCGGGGTCGCGCTGGCCCTCGGCGAGCAGTCGCGCACACGTTACTGAGCCGTGTGTCTCCACCTGTACAGTCGCGTCCAGCCCGTCTCCCAGGTCTGAGAACGCCCGTGCCAGACTCCCGGCAGCGAGCACCGACACGCGGTCGTCTCGCGCTGTCCCGTCCACCCCGATCCGGCCGCCGACGACGGAGATACACCCGCCGGTGACCGCCGCTCCGGCGGCCGCCAGCACGCCGCGCCGGGAGACCGGGCGTTGTGTCGGCATCGACATATCGACGTTGTGTCGCTCACGACATAACGGTTTTGCCGCCCGGGGCTCAGTGACGGATATGGACGAGAGCGCCGGGGAGTTCGACGCAGGGTTCGAGGCACACCTGCGCGTCGGCGAGGTGACCGTCGACCGTCGCGACGCGGCGCTGTTGCGGGCCGTCGCCGAAGAAGGGTCGCTCAGTGCGGCCGCCGGGAGTCTGGGGCGGTCGTACTCCAGAGCGCACGCCCGCATCGGCGACCTGGAGGCGGAACTGGGGCCGCTCGTGGAGCGCCGACGGGGGGGTGCCGACGGGGGTGGGAGCCGTCTCACCGACCGCGCTCGCGAGTTGCTCGCCCGGTTCGACCGGCTCGCGGCCGCACTCGACGGCACCGCGGCGGTCGAACGCCTCGTCGTCGACGGGGAGGTTCGCGAGCGGGCCGGCGAGGTGGTGACCGTCGAGACGCCCGTGGGCGTCCTGCGGGCGCTCGCGCTCACCGACGACGACCGTGTGCAGGTCTCGGTCAGGGCGGACGCGGTGACGCTCCACGCGCCCGAGGACGCACCGCCCGTCGACGAGACGAGCGCGCGCAATCGCTTTTCCGGGACGGTGACAGGAGTCGACGAAGGAGAAGCGACCGCCAGCGTCGCCGTCGACGTCGGGGTCGACGACCCGCTGGTCGTCACGGTCACGACCGAGAGTCTCCGTCGACTGGCGCTCGCCCCGGGCAGCGACGTCGTCGCCTCGTTCAAGGCGACGGCGACGCGGGCGACGCAAGCCTACACCGGGTCCGAGTCGGACTCGTCCGCCCCGTCCTCGGACGCCGACTCATCGTCCCGAGGTGACTCGTCGTCTCGAACCGACTCGCCGTCGTCCCGAAGTGATTTACCGTCGTCCTGAAGCGGTTTCTCCATGGCGACGTGGTCGATGTTGGCCTCCTCGAAGACGCCGCTGGTGGTCTCGTAGCCCAGGTCGGCGTAGAACGCCTCGACGTGTGTCTGTGCGTGGAGTTTCAGCCGTTCGAGGCCGTGGTCGTTCGCCCACGACTCGACCCGTTGCATGATAGCCTTGCCGACGCCGCGCCGGCGGTACTGCTCGCGGACGGCGACGCGTTCGACCTTCCCGACCCCGTCGTCGGGTTCACGAACTCGTGCAGTCCCGACGGGGTAATCGTCGTCGTAGGCGACGAACTGCGCCGCCTCGTCGTCGCGCCCGTCCATCTCTTCGGCCTCGCTGACGCCCTGTTCCTCGATGAAGACGTCCCGGCGGACGTCGAAGCCGTCCGCGAGGCCCTCGTCCGTCGTGACTCTCTCGACGCGTGTCATGGTTCGAATGGATCGTCTGTCTCCGTCGTTTCGTCCTCGGCCAGCGGGACTTCGACGACGAACGCCACGCCGCCCAGGTCGCTGTCCTCGACGGAGATGTCGCCGCCGAGGCGCTCGACCACGGTCTCGGCGACGTAGAGGCCGTACCCACCCCCGTCGGTGCTGACGCCGCGCTCGAAGACGCGGTCGCGCTCCGCTGCAGGAATCCCGGGGCCGTCGTCGGCGACCCTGACGACGCCCCGTTCGCCCTCGCGACGGGCGGTCACCCTGACCCTGACCCCATCGTCATCCGCGTGTTCGACCGCGTTACCCAGCAGGTTCGAGAAGACTGGATAGAGCGCATCGCCGCTCTCGACCGGTAACTCACCGGAGACGTCTATCTCGACGGTCGCACCCGTCTGTTCGACGCCGAGGGCTTCGACGGCGGCCTCGAGGACGGCACCCACGTCGGTCGTCTCGCCGCTCGTCTCGCCCGTCAGCACCGCGACGATCGACTCGACTTCGGTGACGACCCGTTCGAGGGACTCGGTCTGCCCGCCGATCGTCTCGGCGCTCTCGCGGACCGACTCGTCGTCGTGGTCGGCGAGCACCGACGCGTGGCCGTCGATTATCTGGAGCGCGTTGCGGACGTCGTGGCGCAACAGGCTGTTGGTGAACGCCATCGCGTCGCGAGACTCGCGGGCTTGCTCGGCGAGTCGCCGGGTCGCCACGTACTCCTCGCCGATGACGACCCCAGCCAGGACGCCGATGGTCCCGATGACGAGCAACGGGAAGAGCGGTTCGACCAGCGGTCGGCCCTCCGCGTACCGGACGAGCAGCGTCACGCCGTAGGCCGCCCCGGTGAACAGTCCACCTGCGACTCCGCTCCCCGCCACCAGCCAGTCCTCGCTGGTCGAGTGGTCACTCGCTCTGAGTCGGAGCGCCGCGTAGAGGACGCCGCTCGCGAGCGAGACGCTCATCGCCCCGGCGACGAGCGGGCCGATCCCGACACCGATGGTCCGGACCTCACTCCAGTAGTGCCAGACGGCCACGCACGCCAGGAGAGACCCGAGGGTCGCGAGCACGGCCCACGGTCTCACTGGCGAGAAGCGCGCGAGCCGCCGTCCGGAGGGGGTCACACAGCCTTTACGAACGGATCGTGTTTATGCGTTTTCGAACGTGACACTGGCGGCCGGGCCCGCTCCCGAACGTGTGCGACCGGTCGGGTGTCCGCGCGTGGGGTGTCCGCTACGACCCAGATCAGCTCGAATCGGGGCTGTAGTTGGGCGCCTCGTCGGTGATGACGACGTCGTGGGGGTGGCCCTCCTGCTGGCCGGCCTGTGAGATCCGCACGAACTCGGCGCGCTCTTTGAACTCGGGGACCGTCTCCGCGCCGACGTAGCCCATCCCCGACTTCATGCCGCCGACGAGCTGGTGGAGTTCGCTCGCGAGCGTCCCCTTGTACGGTGTCGCCGCCTCCACTCCTTCGGGGACCATGTCGTCGTCCTCCTCGTCGACGTCCTTCAGATAGCGGTCGCCGCCGCCGGACTGCATCGCACCCACGGAGCCCATCCCGCGGTACTGCTTGTACTTCTTGCCGTTCATCGTGACGACGCGACCGGGTGCCTCGTCAGTGCCCGCGAAGTAGGAACCGAGCATCACAGCGTCCGCGCCGGCGGCGATGGCCTTGATCGCGTCGCCCGAGTACCGGATCCCACCGTCGGCGATGACGGGGACACCCTCGGGTGCGGCGACGTCGGCGACCTGCGCGACGGCGGTGATCTGGGGCATCCCCGCGCCGGTGACGACGCGGGTCGTGCAGATCGAGCCGGGGCCGATCCCGACCTTGATGCCGTCGGCGAAGTCGACGATGGCCTCGGCGGCCTCGCGCGTGCCGACGTTGCCGACGACGACGTCCGCCTCGACCTCCTCGCTGATCACTTCGGCGCTCTCGATGACGTCCAGGTTGTGCGCGTGGGCACAGTCGATGAACAGCACGTCGGCGCCGGCCTCGTCGGCGGCGGTGGCGCGGTCGGCCTCGAAGGGGCCGACGGCCACCCCGACACGGAGGGCACCGTCCTCGTCGCGCGCGGCCGAATCGTACTCGCGGCGCTGGAGGATGCCCTGCATCGTGATGAGACCGATGAGCCTGTCGCCGTCGTCGACGATGGGGACGCGCTCGATCTTGTGTTCGTACATGAGTTCGAGCGCCTCGCGCGGGCTGACGTCCTCGGGTGCGGTGATGACCTCGTCGGTCATCGCCTCGCGCACCTCGTCGCGCTCGCCGACTTCGAGGTACGGGCGGATGTCCGTCCCGGAGATGATCCCCAGGACCTCCCCCTCGTCGTCGACGACGGGAGCGCCCGACACCCCGGCGCGTTCCATCATCTCGTCGACCTCGCTGACGGTCTGGTCGGGGTCGGCGGTGACGACGTCGCGGATGATGAGTTCGTCCGCGCGTTTGACTCGCTCGATCTCGGCGACCATCTCGTCGACCGAGAGGTTGCGGTGCATGACGCCCAGTCCCCCCTCTCGGGCCATCGCGATCGCCATCTCGCTCTCGGTGACGGTGTCCATCGCCGCCGAGAGGACCGGGACCTCGAGTTCGACGTTGCGCGAGACGCGCGTCGCCGTATCCGCGGCGTCCGGTTCGACGCGGCTCTCCTTTGGTCGCAGGAGGACGTCGTCGAACGTCAGCGCCTCGGGTACCCGCAACTTCTCCGAAAAGGGCTCGCGGTCGTTCGCCATGTAAACCGTCTCCCGCGCCAACCCAAAAACGTTGCGAGACGACCCCTCCGTGCGAACCGTTCCCAGCCCGAGAGCCCCAGAAGCGTGTGAATTCGGAACTTTCGGGCCATGTGGGCGCGTCTCACGCAATCCTTATACTGTCTCCGAAAATAATGACAGTTATGCAGTCAGCCAGTCCCACTCCCGCTGGCATCGACCAGCAGACCGCCTGCGACGCCACGAGCGTCGACTTCACAGGCGCATTCAAATGGGACTGGAAACCCTTCGCGAACGCCGGCGCACGTTTCTTCGCGGCCCCGACGAGCGGTCTCGACCGGCTGTATCGCGTCTCGGGACACCCATCGGCCACGGGGTACGGCCACGCGTAGTGGCATGAGTACCTCCAGACACCCGCTCGCACTCAGCGTCGAGCGACAGGTCGGCGGCGCGACGAAGCTCCTCGCGACTATCATGTGCCTCCCGCTCGTCGACGGCATCTTCCCCGCCCTCGTCCTCGCGGGGGCGCTCGACTCCGTCACTGGTATCCTCGAAGTCGGCCTCCTCGTCTTCGGCGGCAGCGCCACGGTCGCCGTTATCCTCGCCGAGATGGACGGCACGCGGCGCGACCAGCTCAAGGCAGTCCTCGGGGTGGGTGCGATACTGATCCCGGTCGCCGCCATCGAGGCGGCGCTCGCGCCCACCATCGAGAGTCTGCTGACCATGGCCGTCTTCGAGCGCTTCGCGGCTATCGTGATCCTCGCCGTCGCCGCCAAGACCGCCAGCGCCCGCGTCGGCGAGTACCTCCCCCGTCCGGCGGTCATCGTCGGGCTTGGTCTCCTCGCGAGTCTAAACCTCTCGGCGCTGGACGTCGCCGTCTCGACCGACCCTGGACTCGTCGCCCGAGCCGTCGCCGCCGCCGGCGTCGGCGTCGGCTTCGCCCTGCTCGTGACGCTTCTGGGTCCGTGGCTCCGTGCAGTCGTCGACATCGACCGTTTCCGCTTCGGCAGTGCGGTCGCCCTGGGCGTGCTTCCCTTCTCCATCTTCGGATACTTCGGGGAGGCGCCGGTCGCACTCGCGGTCCTCGCCGTGACCATCCTCCTCGCGTTCGACCCGGACGGCGAGGGCATCGGCGCCGGCGAATCCGCTCCCGCAGTGGCCGACGGCGGCCGCGGTGACGGCCCCGACGCCGAGCCCGTCGACTCCGACGCGGTCGACCCCGCGCCGCCAGAGGACGACGGCGACTCCGACGAAGACGACGAGGAGAAGAAGACCATCCCCGAGAACGTCTCGAACTACATCACGACCGAGAAGGAACGCGCGCCCTGGCTCTAGCGGGCGGCCAGCACGTCGTTGATCGTCTCTACCGCCGCTTTCGTCTCCTCACGCGTTCCACAGGATATCCGCACACACCCCGGGAGCCCGTGGCCCGAGCAGTCCCGGACGGCGACCCCGCGCTCCAGGCACGCTTCGGCCATCGCGGTGGCGTCGCCGACGGCCGCGAGGACGAAGTTCCCACCGCTCTCCCAGGTCCGAACCGGCAGGTGCTCGCGGAGGTACTCGCGAGACCACCGGACCGTCTGGACTGTCCGTTCGAGGTGAGCGTCGTCGTCGAGCGCCGCGAGTCCGGCGCGACAGGCCAGCGTCGTCACCGAGAAGGGCGTGTTCACCCGCGCGAACGCGTCTGCCCACGCGTCGGGCGTGACCGCGTAGCCGAGCCGCATGCCCGCGAGCCCGTAGGCCTTCGAGAACGTGCGGACGACGGCGACGTCGTCGCGCTCTCTCACGAGTTCGACCGCCGACTCTGCCCCGGTGAACTCGCCGTAGGCCTCGTCACAGACCACGAGTGTCTCCTCGTCCGTGCGGTCGGCGACCGCCCGGACGTCGTCCTGTCCCATCTCCGAACCTGTGGGGTTGTGCGGCGTCGTCACGTAGACGATTCTGTGGCCGTCGTAGCCCTGCAGGACCGTCTCCGGCGTCTGTGCGAAGTCGGCCGCCTTCGAGAGTTCGTAGGTGTCGGCCTCGCCGCTGTGATAGCGAGCGCTCGTCGGGGTATACGAGAACCCGGGTCGGGAGTGGAGGACTCGCTGCCCCGGGTCGAGGAACGCCCGCGCGAGGTAATCGAGCGCACCTGTGCCGCTGTGGGTGAGCCAGACCTGTTCGTCGGCGACGTCCCAGCGCTCGGCGATAGCCTGTGTGAGGTCGGTATGGACGGCTTTCGGATACTCGTGGACCGTCTCGGCGTGGTCTCGGACGGCCTCGATAGCTCTGGGGCTCGCACCGAACGGGTTCTGGTTGAGGTCCAGCGAGCGGACGTCCTCCGATCCGCCGTCGCCGCCGGGGATACCGTAGACGGCGTGACTGGAGAGGTCCCGCGGTTGCATGGTCGCGGGGTGACGCCTGTTGGGGGTAAATCTGCCGTCTCGTCGTTCGGGGTAAGGTTTACCGGTGCGCACGTCGATATGACGGTCGATGTCCCGGGGACCCTCGACGGCCGGATCTACATCCCTCTCGCGCCGCCTCGGCGATCTCGTCAACCACGACCGTGTCGCCGTCAGGTTCCTCGCCCTCTGGACGCTCTGTTTCGGTCTTTTTCTGGTCGCGTGGACCGTGTCGTACCTGTTTCTGCCGGAGGGGTTGCTCCGCCGCGCCGGTGGCCCGGGGCCGCTCTCGTCGACGGCCGACACCGTCACGGCGGAGTTCCTGTCGATCTTCGCCTGGAATCTGGGGTTTGCCCTCCTCGTCGTGGCTGCAAACACGTTCCGGTCGGTCCGGACGCCGATGGGCTATCTGGTCGTGCTCGTGATGTGGGTCCAGGGGGCGGTGATCTGGGGGACGAACTCGCTGACGGTCCAGACCGGGCGGCTCGCCCCGTCGCTATCTGTCGTCCTGGGTCGGAGCGGCGTCTACGAGCTCACGGCTCTCGTCGCGATAGCCGTCGCGACCCGTGGCGTCGTGGTGTGGCACCAGCGGTCGGGGCCGCGCTGGCGAGAGGAGTTCGAACGGACCGGCACTCCGGGTGACTGGACCATCGAACGACGCGAGGTCGTCGTCCTCGCGGGCGGCGTCGTCTTGCTGGCGCTCGCGAACTACCGCGAGGCGGCGATGGTCGTGGCGGCGACGAGTTGAAGACCGACGCCCACTCTGCTGGCGCCCACCGGGACCCCCTTCCCGGCCGTGTTCTCACCGGGTCCGAACCGTCGCCAGCAGTGTCTCGATCCGGCGAGCGCCCTCCTCGACAGACTCCGTGTCGGTCGCGTAGGAGAGTCGCACGTAGTCGGCGGCCCGGTCGCCGAAGTCGACGCCGGGCGTGACGGCCACGCCGGCGTCTTCGAGGAACAGGTCGGCGACCTCGAGGCTGTCGCCGGGGAGGTCGCTCACGTCGACGAGCAGGTAGTACGCGCCCGAGGGCGTGTAGCCGGCGTCGAGCCCCCACGATTCGACGGCCTCCAGCAGGATATCGCGACGCTCGCGATAGGTCTCGCGGATCCCCTCCAGCCGTGTGCCGTCGTCGGATCGCAGGGCGGCGACACCGGCGTCCTGTACGAAATTGGGGGCGCAGATAAGCAGGTTCTGGGCGAGTCGGTTCACCGCGTCGACAGCCCACTCCGGGACGACCAGCCAGCCCAGTCGCCACCCGGTCATGCCATAGCGCTTCGAGAACCCGTCGAGGACGAACGCGTCGTCGGTGTACTCCAGCACCGTGTGCTCGGTCACGTCGTAAGAGAGTCCATGGTAGATCTCGTCGGAGAGGACCGTCACATCGTGGTCCTCGACGGTCTCGACCAGCGACGAGAGCGCCCCGCCGTCCATGACAGCGCCCGTGGGATTGGCGGGTGAGTTGACGAGCAGTCCCGTCGTGTCGGGCCCCATCGCCCGCTCGAAATCGGCGACGCGGGGCTGGAACCCGTCCTCGGCCCGCAGCGGGACCGTCGAGACGCGGCCGCTCACCGTCCGAGCGAAGTTCGGGTAGCAGGCGTAGTGGGGGTCGGTGAGGAGCAGTTCGTCGCCAGGATCGAGCAGCGCCGCGACGGCCAGCAGGAGGCCCGGCGAGGAACCCGGTGTCACGACGACTCGCCCGGGGTCCACGGAGACGCCGTAGACTCGGTCGTAGCGGTCGGCGATGGCGCGGCGGAGCTCTGGTTTGCCGCGGGCGGCGGTGTAGTCGGTGTTGCCGCCTCGCAGTGAGTCGACCGCGGCGTCGAACACCGTTTCCGGCGGGTCGAAGTCGGGTTCGCCGACTTCGAGGTGGACCACGTCGTCCATGTGACTCGCGCGTTCGAGGACGTCCATCGCGATGAACGGCTCGACGCCGCGTGCGCGCTCGGAGACCATCACCCGACCGTAGGGCCAGGTGTGCGATAAATCGCCCGCTGGCACACCGGTGGGGGATCGACGAACGCGGCCGGCCACGGCCCCTTGCCGGATCACGACCGGATTAAATAGCGGGTGTACAACTGTCCGGTATGGTTCGCCTCTCACTGATACTCCCGCCCAAACCCGACGACCGGTGGGACCTCGCGAAGCAGATGGACGTGACCGACGCCGTCATCCACCCGCTGGAGATCGGCGACGGCAAGACCGACTGGTCCTACGAGGACCTGCTCGGCACGAAGAACTGGCTCGAAGACGCGGGCCTCACGTTCACTGTCCTGGAGGGGTCGGTCCCCCTGACTGACCGCGTCCGCCTCGGTCGCGATGGTCGCGACGAGGACCTCGACGTGTTCAAGGAGTTCATACGGAACTGCGGCCGACTCGACGTTCCCGTGGTCTGTTACGACTGGATGGCCGGGGTGCGGTGGGCCCGGACCGAAGCCCACGTCGAGGAGCGCGGCGGGTCCCTCGCCACCGGGTTCGACATCGAGAAGGTCAGCGGCGGCCCCGAGAACGACGCGGCCGACGTCACCCGCGAGCAACTCTGGGAGGCCTACAAGCACTTCATCACCGAGGTCGGCCCCGTCGCCGAAGAGGCGGGTGTCAAACTCGGCCTCCACCCGGACGACCCGCCCCGCGAGGACGTGCGAGGCATCCCCCGCATCGCCAACAGCGTCGAGAACTACGACCGGATCCTCGACATGTACGACAGCGAGTATCACGGCGTCACGTTCTGCCAGGGCAACTTCGCGGCGATGGGCGCGGACATCCCGGAGGCAGTCGAACACTTCGGCGATCGCATCAATTTCGCGCACTTCCGGGACGTCCGGGGCGACGCCGACCGGTTCGTCGAGACGTGGCACGACAACGGCCCGACCGATATGCAGGCGGCGATGGACGCGTTCGTCGACGTCGGCTTCGACGGCCCGATGCGCCCGGACCACGTCCCCACGATGGCCGGCGAGGACAACTCCAACCCGGGCTACCACACCAAGGGCCGCCTCTTCGCAATCGGCTATATGCGTGGCCTGCTCGAGAGTGCACAGGAGGGCGCACGATGACCGAAAACGGACCCGACGCGCCCGGTCAACCCCACGTCGTCGCGGACACGCACTGTCACACCGGCGAGGGCTGTCTCTACCACCCCCACGAGGAGGCCGTCTACTTCCTCGACATCCCGCCGGGCGACCTGTACCGCTACGACCCCGCCGACGGGTCCCACGAGCGCGTCCTCGACGACGACGGCCTCATCGGTGGCTTCACGATCCAGGAGTCGGGCGACCTCCTCCTCTTCTGTGAGGAAGGACGCATCCAGCCCTGGAGCCACGAGGACGGCCTCGGCGACCCGGTCGTCGAGTCTATCGACGGTCAGGAGGGGTTCCGGTTCAACGATGTCATCGCCGACCCGGAGGGGCGCGTGTTTGCGGGGACCATCCACCAGTCCGAACCCGTCGAGAACCCCGGGGAACTCTACCGTCTCGACACCGACGGGACGCTCACGACGATCGAGAGCGACCTGCCGATCCCCAACGGGATGGGTTTCACGCCGGACGGTCAGGGACTGTACTTCACGGAGACCGTCGAGGGGTTCGTCTACCGCTACGATTACGACCGGTCGACGGGTTCGCTGACCGACCGGGCGGTGTTCCTCGACACGGACGACGTGACCGGCAACCCCGACGGGATGACCGTCGACGTCGAGGGCCACGTCTGGTCGGCGTTCTGGGACGGCTCGCGTGTCGCTCGCTACACGCCCGACGGCGAGGAGGTCGACCGCGTCGAGTTCCCCGCGAAAAAGGTCTCCTGTGTCACCTTCGGCGGTTCCGACTATGACACCGCATATGTCACCACTGCGCTCGGTCCCGGCGAGGGCGAACCCGGCACCCGCGAGGAAGAGGGCGAGGGCGCCGGTGCGCTCTTCGAGGTGGACCTCGGCGTCGGCGGCGTCCCCGAGTTCCGCTCGCGCGTCGAGTAGTCGGCGGGAGTTGTCCGGTTCTCGGGCGTCAAATACACACCACCGGAAGACCTTTCATCGGATCCTGACGAACACGTGAAAAGATGGTCGACCGTCGCGCACTCGCGCTCTGTCTGATCTGTGTTCTGGGCGGCTGTACCGCGATCCCGGGGATCTCTTCGGACACGACGCCGTCGGCGGAGCCGAACGGGACCGAACCACCGACGGCGACGGCAGCCCCGAGCGGCGGGACGGCGACCGCGGGTGGGACTCCCACCGGGACGGCGGCGGGCACGACGACTGCCGGGACTGCGGCACCGACCGCGACGCCCGCGGACTTCGCGGTCCAGTACGTCGTCGCCGGCGGGTCACTGCCGGACGGCGTGGCGTCGCTGACGGTCGAGTTCGAGGTGGTCTTCGCCGAGCGCGCCGACGACATCGACTACTGCGTCGGGGCGCTCTTCTCCAGCGAGTACGAACCGACGGCGACGCCTCTTCCGTCACCGGTCGGCGCGTGCCGGTCCGTGTCCGGACTGTCGGTCAACCTGACTGCACTGGACGGAACCAGGAGTCTCGGCCCGTTCGTCGCCCCGGGGCGGTTCGACGGCGCGCACGCGCTCGTGGTGAACGACGCCGTCGCCGTCTACGACAACGGGACGCGAGTCACCGACATCCACGACATCGACTTCGTCGCACACACCCAGGACGGGCGCGACCCCGGGGTCTACGGCGTCCAGATCGGTGTGACAGACCAGACGGCGCCGGGTGAACCGTGGCGGTACGCCGTCGTCACCCGCTCGTTCGACCCCGGGATCGCTGTCGGGTCGCCAACGCCCGCCGAGAACGGTACCGGGACGCCTGCGGCGAACGGCACGGCAGGGAACGGGGGGAGTGGGACGGTGACTCCGACCGAAACCGGGACAGCCACCGGGTAGCACACCGAAGTGGCGTCTTCTGCCGGACGAGTATCCTCCGGGACGACCGTACGGTGTTGGTGAGTCTCCCACGAGGTTATACGCTGGCCCGTCGTCTGTTCATCTATGAACACGAGACAGCGATTCGGTGTCGCGGCGGCCCTCGTCGCCATTTCGGGCGTAGTGAGCGTCCTCGCGTGGCCGTCGCTCCCGGAACAGCTAATCACTCACTGGAACGCCGCGGGTGAACCTGACGGGACCATGGCCAAACTGCCGGGACTCGCCCTGATACCGGCGCTCTCGGCACTGCTGCTCGGCCTCTTCGCCGCGCTCCCTCGCATCGACCCGCTCGGCGAGAACGTCGAGTCGTTCCGGGCCGCCTACGACTGGTTCGTCGTCGTCTTCACCGCGTTCATGGCCGCCCTGCAGACCGGTATCGTCGCCTTCAACCTCGGCTACCGGTTCGACTTCACGCTCTTTATCCTCGTGGCAGTGGCCGCGCTCTTCTACTATATCGGGATTCTCCTCGACGTCGTCGAGCGTAACTGGTTCGTGGGCATCCGGACCCCCTGGACGCTGAGTAGCGAGGAAGTGTGGGACCGCACCCACCGACTCGGCGCGCGACTGTTCAAACTCACGGCAGTTGTCGCGCTCGCCGGCCTCCTCTTCGGCGACTACGCCGTCTACTTCCTCGTCGTCCCGGCGGTGGTGACGGCCCTCGCCACGGTCGCGTACTCGTATTATGTCTACGAACAACTGGACAGCGACGCCGCGACCGAAACCGCGCTCTGAGAACTGGAGGTTGCGGTCAGTCGAACGACGGCATGACCTCGTCCTGCACGTAGTTCGCGAACCGCTGCTGGTCGGGGCTGTGGCTCTGGTAGACGATGTGGTCGAAGCCGGCCTCGACGTACGTCTCGGTCACGTCGAAGATGTCCTGGGGGTCGGTCGTGACGACGTAGGTCTCTTTCATCTGTTTCTCGCCGACGCGGTCGCCGTGTTCCTGGATGAAGCGCGGGTCTGCGATGTCCTCCTGGAAGAACACCGGGAGCAGCGTCCCGCGCCAGGGCAGGCAGGGTTCCAGCGCGGCCTCTTCGGTCTCGGCGAGCGAGACGTGGATGTGGATGGACTTCTCGACGTCGTCCAGGGACTCGTTGTGTTTCGACTTCTGGACGCCCGTCTCGACGGCGGGGAAGAGCGTGTCCTGGACGTACTCGGGTGGCTGGAAGACGGTGACGAAGCCGTCGCCGAGGTCGCCGGCCATCCGCGACGCACCCGGATTGTTGCTGGCGATGTGGATCGGCGGCGACTCGTCTGGACCCGTGTAGAGGTTGGCGTCCTCGACGTCCCAGAAGTTCCCCTCGTATGTGACGAACTCTTCCTGGAACAGTTTGCGGATGATGCGGACGGCCTCCGCGGTGCGCTTCATTCGCTCACCGGGGTCGGGTAGCGGGTTGCCGAACGGCGACTCGTTGAGCGCCTCCCCGAGGCCGAGCCCGAGGAAGACGCGGTCGGGGTACATCTCTTCGAGCGTCGCGAGCTGGTGGGCGACGTTGGCGGGGTGATACCGGCGGATGATCGCGGAGACGCCCGTGCCGATCTCGATGTCGTCGGTGCGTTCGAGCGCGGCAGGCATCCACGACCAGCAGTTACCGCCGTTGGCCTTCGAGCCGTCGGGCATGTGGTCGAACCACGGGTGGAAGTGGTCGTTGACCCAGATGCTGTCGAACCCCGCGCCCTCGGCGATGTCGGCCTGCTCTATACACTCCTGTGGGGAGAACTCCTCCAGCGACGCGAACCAGCCGAACTTGGTCATACCCGCCGTTAGGAGGCTCCCATCTTAAGACCGGTTATCTCCCCGTTCGTTGCCGCAGTCTGGGACGCTCGAGGACCACAGTCTCGCCACGTCGCAAGCGCGCGCCGTCGACGCGACCCGCGCGTTCCGGGGTCGCGTCGCACGTCGGGGTCGATTCACCGAAACGACCCGGCGACGGCGACGATTCAGACGCGGCGCCCAGCCGACGGTCCTGAGCCACGAGTGTCGGATCTCTCCGTCGGTGTGCAATGTCGTCTCGCGCGAATCACGTGGCTTTTTGACGACGGGCCAACCGCCGGCAGACGCCATGACAGGTGCGACAGAGACACTGGGAGCGTTGCGCGAGGACATCGACGAGATCGACCGGGAGATCGCCGACCTCCTCGTCGAGCGCGTCGAGACGGCCGAGTCGGTCGCGGCGGTCAAAGCCGAGGCCGACGACGCGCTGGTCGACGAACGCAGGGAAGCGGTGGTGAAATCCCGGTACGAAGACCGGTTCGACGACGCCGGACTGGACGGGGAGGACGGACGAGACCTGGCAGCGTCACTGGTCGGGATCGCGCTGGATCAGGAACGGCAGGTCGCCGATAGCGCCTGATCGCGGCGGGGGCTTCGCGTCGTTACGCTTCGTCGACCGAGTCGAATCGGAGATTTCCGGGCTCCATCCGGGTCAGGGAGTCGGATCGAACGCCGCTGAGCAGAGCGCAGCGTCCTCGACGAGGCTTCACTCCGTTACGCCTCGTCGAACAGCGTCTCGCCGCTGACCATGTGCTCCTCGACGGTATCTAGATCCAGCGTCAGTCCGAGACCGGGGCGTTCGGGGATCTCGATGGACCCGCCCTCGATGACGTCTTCCTCGACCAAGTCCGACCACCAGCCGAGTTCGTAGGAGTGGTACTCCACCGCCAGCGAGTTCGGCACCGCCGCGCCGACGTGGGCGCTGGCGACCGTCCCTATCGGCGAGGAGACGTTGTGCATGGCGACGGGGATGTAGTACTGGTTGGCGACGTCGGCGATCTTGCGCGTCTCGCGCATCCCGCCGACCTTCGGCATGTCGGGCGCGATGATGTCGACGGCCTGGTCCTCGACGAGTCGGCGCTCCTCGGTGACGCGGTAGCGGTTCTCGCCGACCGTGATGGGCGTCTTCGTCGAGTCCGTGACCTCCTTCTGGACCTCGAGGTTCTCCGGGGGGACGGGGTCCTCGAGCCACCAGACGTCGTAGTCTTCGATCTCGGCGGCGAGCCGTTTCGCGGAGCCACCCGAGAACGTCCAGTGACAGTCGAAGGCGGCGTCCGCGCGGTCCTTGACCCGCTCGGTCACCTGCTCGACGATCTCGGCCTTGTGGCGGATCTCGCCCGGCCGGAGGTGGCGGTTCGCACGGTCCTTCTCGAAGCCCGAGGGCACGTCCAGGTCGAACTTCAGGGCGTCGTACCCCAGTTCCTCGACGACGCGTTCGGCCTCGTCGGCACAGGCCTCGGGGTCTGCCTCCTCCTCTGTGTGGCAGTCACAGTAGACGCGCATCTCGTCGCGGTACTTGCCCCCGAGCAGCTGGTAGGCGGGCGCCTCGAGGATCTTGCCCGCCAGGTCGTGCAGGGCGACTTCGATCCCCGAGATGGCCGAGATAGTGACGCCCTCGACCGAGCCCTCGCCGGACATCTTCTGGACGAGGTGCTCGTAGAGACGGTCGATGTCCAGCGGATTCTCGCCGACGACGAACGGCGTCATGCGCTCGATGAGTTCGGGGACGCCCGCGCCCCAGTAGGCCTCGCCGGTGCCGACGATGCCCGCGTCGGTGTAGATGCGGACGAGCGTCCACGGGAAGTTGCCGTCGACCATCGTGCACTGGACGTCGGTGATCTCGACGTCCCGGCCCCCGCCGCGCTTGGCACGGACGCCCATCGTCTCCGCCGAGAGTTCCCGCATCGTGTACTCCGCGTTCGGGTCGTGTAGATCCGCGTAGTTACGTCCCATACACGCGGCTATCCGGGGCCACCACTAAAGTATAGAGGAAACGGTTCTGCAGCGCTCGAGGAGACCCCTCAGTTGTCGAGCGGCGTCTCGACGCGTTCTGTCTCGTCGACCTGCGTTTCGAGTTCCCGGAGCCGGTCAGCGAGGCGCTGGTACTCCTCGCTGTCCTCGAGTTCGGCCGGGTTCTTCTCGACGCGCAACGCCCCGACCTTCGAGGCAAGCGAGAGGTACTCCCGCACGACGGTGCGCTTGCCGAGCCGGTCGAGCGTCTCCCCGACGGTTGCCTCGAGATTCGCCCCCTTGACGGGCTTGAGCAAGTAGTCGTCGAAGCCCATGTCGACGATGTCGAAGCCCGGGTCCACCGCGGTCACCATGATCACGCCACAGTCGAGGTCGCGCTCGCGGATCGCCTCCAGTACCTCTCGGCCGGAGAGCCCGTGCATCCGACGGTCCAGGAGCACCACGTCGACGTCCTCCGTCACTTTCTCGAGTGCCGTCTCACCGTCGTAGGCCGTCAGGATCCGGTAGGTCGACGAGAGCTGGCTCGCGTACACGTCGGCGACCGCCTCGTCGTCGTCCACCACCAGTATCGTCGGCGTCTCCCCCGTCGTCATACACTATTCGTATCTCCGTTGATGCCTTATGATTTTATACGATAAATTGACACGAACGGGTCGGCGCCGCTTCGAGCGACGCGGTGTGGAGAAGACGAGAAGGCCCGAGAGAGAGGAGAGTCCCGGAGAGAGGGGTGGGACAGGGAGCGTGAGACTGTGCGAGAAGCGTCAGGCCGTCCAGCTGTCCCGGTGTTCGTCGCTACAGAAGTGTTCGGTCCTGACGGCACCGTCCTCGACCCAGGTGACCACCCGGTGGTCGGGGTCGCGAACCAGCGGCTCGTCGCAGACAGCACACCTCGGCGCGTCGTCCTCCGATACGTCCTCGTCGAGATCTGACGTCGGGTCGACCATCGTTATCCCACCGGTACAGACGAACCCACTTAACCGCATACATCCACGCCGAACGCGTCGACGAACGGAGAACCCGGAGTAAACGCACTCAGCCGCCGAGATTCCGGCTATCGGTCGCGCGTCACCGACTCGCCGGGCTCGGTCCGTGCGCCCGCCGACAGACAGACGCCCGGGTTCAGACTCGTGTTGATACCCGTCTTCGCGCCCGGTCCCGCGACGACGCCGAACTTGCGCCGCCCGGTCGAGACGCGGTCCCCCTTGACCGTGAGTTTCACGTCGGCGGCGTCGTGGCGCAGGTTCGCCACCTTCGTCCCCGCGCCGAAGTTGACGTCCGTCCCGACGACGCTGTCGCCGACGTACGACAGGTGTGGTACCGCCGAGCCCGCCATCACGACGCTGTTTTTGATCTCCGTGCCGTTGCCGACGTGCGTGTCCGCTCCCAGCAGGGTCGCTCCGCGGACGTAGGCGTTCGGGCCGAGGTCCGCCCCCTCGCGGACCAGTGCCGGCCCCTCGACGACGACGCCGGCGTCGACGCTCGCCCCCGTCTCGACGACGACGTCCCCGCGCAGGTCGGCGCTCTCGTGGACCTCGCCCTCGATACGGCGGTCGAGCTCGCCGAGTTTCCACTCGTTCGCCTCCAGCAACTCCCAGGGGCGACCACAGCCCAGCCACCGGTCGACGGTGACGGGTTCGACGCGGTGTTCGTCGATGACGCGAGCGAGGACGTCCGTGATCTCGTGTTCGCCCCGCTCGCTCTTCGGGACGTCCAGCCAGTCGCGTGCCGCCGCGGGGAACACGTACGCGCCGACGTTGACGAGGTTCGTCGCGGGGTCGGTGGGCTTCTCGACGATGTCGGTCACCGCGCCGTCGGCGACCTGGACGACCCCGTAGTTCTCGGGGTTGTCGGCGTGGTAGGTACAGATCGCCGGGCCGTCTCTCCCCGCGTCGAGGAGTGCTGCGACGGAGGGTGCATCGTAGAGGTCGTCGCCGTTGAGGACCGCGAAGGGGCCCTCGAGATGTTCGCGGGCACAGTCGACCGCGTGGGCAGTCCCGAGTTGTTCGTCCTGGACGGCGTACTCCACGGGGACGCCACGGTACTCGGACCCGAAGTACGCGCGGACGTCCTCGGCTTCGTAGCCGACGACGAGGACCAACTCGTCGATGCCGGCGTCGACGACGGCGTCGGCGGTGTGTGCCACGAGCGGCCTGTCCGCGACCGGTAACATCGGTTTGGGCGTCGAGACCGTCAGCGGGCGCATCCGCGTCCCTTCGCCTGCTGCCAGCAGCACTGCTTGCATATCCGGCCCCAGTCCCGGCCGACGCATAGAACTGTCGGCACCGACTGGAGCAGCCGTGGCGCCGCCGGGTGTGTCACCACGACACATACTTATGGGGGGCTGTCGTAGTCTCCCGGCGATGCACGGGACCGAACCGACACGGACGACCGAGGAAGCGCACGACAGAGTCCCGGACGAGGTCGTCGCGGATCTCCTGACAGACGACCGCTGTCGCCAGATCCTGAGCGCGCTCGTCGCGACCGACGACGCGCTCGCCGTCGACGACCTCGCGCGGGCCGTACTCGCTCGCGAACGCGAGATAGACCCCGTGGCGGTCGACGACGACGCGGTCTCGACGCTGCGCGAGGAGATCTACCAGCGCCACCTCCCCCGCCTGACGCCGACGGGACTGGTCAGCTACGACTCGATGCTCGGGACCGTCGCGCTCGATAGCGACGACGAGCGTGTGCGTGCTGCGGTCGAGTGACAGCCTCCGAGGGCCGAAGACGGGCACTCGCCGGTCGAGGACGGGCGCAACGAAACACACAAGACCGGCACGGACCGAGGGCCGGGCGTGACGAATACGCAGGTCACGCACGTCCAGATCGACAACTACGGTCCCTGGACGGTGACGCCCGAACCGCGTCGTGAGGTGGACCTCCAGACGCTACAGTCGCGGCTGTTCGCCGACCTCTCGCAACTCGTCGGGAACCGTGGCGGCTACGTCTTCTTCACCCGCTTCGACAACATGGTCGCCGTCACGAACGGTCTCGACACGACCGACCACGAACTGATCCAGGAGTCCGTGGGCAACCGCTACCCCGTGACGATGTCCCTGGGCGTCGCGACGGGCACCACGCCCGTCGAGGCGCTCACGACCGCGACCGAACAGCTCCAGGAGGCCGGGAGCGCACAGGACGAACACCGCCGGGAGATCCTGCGTGGCCGCACCGTCGATAGCGAGTTTCGGACCCCGGAAGACGTCCAGATCGCCCACTTCGACGTCGTCGACGTGACCGGCAAGTACACCGACCAGCTCAACGCCTTCGACACGTTCATCGAGATCGAACAGGCCTACGCCGAGCTGATGCGCCACATGCGCGAGGCCCACGACTCGCTGTCGTTTTTCGTCGGTGGCGACAACGTCATCGCGGTCTGTCCCGACCTCGGGGAACCGGACTACCGCGAGGCGATCGACCACGTCGACGAGGCCATCGACGTGGAACTCCAGGTCGGCGTCGGTCGCGGCGAGACGGCAAACGACGCCGGCATGGCGGCCAAACACGCCCTCGAACGCAGTCGCGCGACGGGTGACCCTGTCCACACCGACTGGGTCGACGCCCAGAGGACTGACTGACGTCGTCGGTAGGGCGCTGTTTCCCGAACCACGAACTACGGAGGAACGGGACATAAACGTACCGTGGGTAGCTTTTAGACGACGACCCTGTTACTTGGTGGCATGGATGGCGACGTACCGGTCAGAGAAGTCATGCACGGCGAGTACGTGGGGGTGAGCGAGTCCGACACCGTTCGCGAGACGGCCGAGTTGCTCCTCGCGGAGGGTGTCGAGAGTGTCGTCGTACTGCGGGGCAGCGACCCGGTGGGACTCGTCACGCGGGGTGACGCACTCCGGGCGTTCGTCGGTGGCGAAGCCGACGCACACGTCTCGGAGGCGATGCGGTCGACGGTACCGACCGTCTCGCCCGGCACGACACTGGGTGAGGCCGCGGACGAACTCGCGGGACTCGACACCGGTCACCTCGTCGTGACCGACGGGTCCGAACCGATCGGGCTACTCACCGAACACGACCTCGTGGCGGCCTCCCCGTTCGCACCGGGTCGTGACCCCGAATCCCCGCCGCAGGCGACGATCGGCCGCTCGGACGACCCGGAGGTCGAGTACGGCGACGAAGCGGACGACCTCGACGCCGACTTCGAGGGCACCGGCGTCACGGAACGACCGTTCGCGGACCAGTCGATCTGCGAGGGCTGTGGGTCGCTGGCGCGAGACCTCTCGACGTTCAACGGCCAGTTGCTCTGTGCGGACTGTCGCGATATTTGAACCCCCCGTCTCCCGACCCGGCGACGTCCTGTTCACACCTCGACCATTGATCGGTACCCCCGGCACAGCCATCCAGAACCTCCCGTTCGGGCCCGTTCCGACATCTCTGTTCCGATATACGAACTCGGGTCGCGGTCCGAGGTACCTGTACTTTTATAAATTACCCGGGGCTACACGGTATCGAGATGCCAGAGAGAGTGAGACGACGACAGATTCTGAAGGGTATCGGGGCGACGGGCATCGCCGGACTGGCGGGGTGTTCGAGCATCGGCGGTGGCGGTGCCGAGCGAACCATCAACGTCGGAATCCTGATGGGTGTGACCGGTCAACTGGCCGAGCTGGGGCCGCCGATCCGGCAGGCAGCCGAACTGGCCGCCGAAAACATGGACGGCCAGAGCGACCGGTTCGCCGTCGACTACCAGTTCGAGGACACCGCGACGGACCCGAACACGGGGATCCCCAACGCGGAGTCGCTCGTCAACGCGGGGTATCCGGCGATCGCCGGGGCGCTCTCCTCGACGGTCACGATCCAGGTAGCGAACAACGTCGCCATCCCCAACGGGGTCGTCCTGTGCTCGCCCGCGAGTACCTCGCCGGCGATCACGGCGCTCGACGACAACAACTACGTCTACCGGACGACGCCGACCGACGCGCTGCAGAGCCAGGTGATGGTCCAGGTCGGCCAGGAGCGCCTCGAGGGCTCGACGACCGGGATCCTCGCGCTCAACAACGACTACGGCCAGGGTCTGGCCGACGCCTACGCACAGAACTGGGAGTCGGCCGGCGGCACCGTCCAGAACCGGGTCAACTTCGAGCCCGAGCAGGGTTCGTACACCTCTCAGCTGAGCACGGTACTCCAGGACGAACCGGACGTCATGATGGTCGTCGGCTACCCGGCCAGCGGCGTCCAGATCTTCCGGGACTTCTACAACGACTACTCGCAGGACTTCTGTGACATCATCGTCCCGGACGGGCTCCAGAGCCAGGACCTGCCCGGCAACGTCGGCAACTCCATGCGCAACGTCTGGGGCACCGCGCCGGCCTCGACCGGCCCCGGTCGGGACGCGTTCGACTCGCTCTACCAGGACGAGTACGACGACAACCCGGCCGACAGTCCGTTTACTGCCCAGTCGTTCGACGCCGTCGCGGTGCTGGGCCTCGCCAACGCCGCCGCCGGCGAGAACACCGGCTCGGCCGTCCGCGACCAGATGACCGCCGTCGCCAACGAGAGCGGCGAGACGGTCACCCCCGACAACCTCGCCGAGGGGCTGTCGATGGCGGCCGACGGCACCGAGATCAACTACCAGGGTGCCGCTGGCGTCATCGAGTTCAACGACGCCGGCGACATCGCGGCCGCTACCTACCAGCTCTATCGCTACCAGGAGGGCGGCTTCGAGGTCGTCGACAACATCAACTACTCGGCCTGAGCCGGGTCGTCGGGGTTCGACGGCCGTCGTTCCAGGCATAAGGCCCCCTTACTCGGGTTCGGGAACAACTCGTCTTGGACCTCGGATCCGTTCTTCGACAGGGCCGTGATACCGTTCTCGGTGGCTGTCGCCACTCGGAACTGGTTACAACAGTCGCAACAGACTGCAACGACTGACTCGTTACTTGGTCCCACCGGGCGCAGCGTCCTCCGGAGGTCACAGACATGCCAACACTCCAGCGTCTCAGAGAGACCCTCTCCGGAGTCGGTTCGACCCAGTCGGACTCCCGGTGCTCCTCGTGTCGAACAGAGTTTATTTCCGATGCGTCGACGACACGGCTGGTCACCTGTCCACAGTGTGGCTCGGGAAACGTCCGCGAACTCCTCTGAGAGACGTCTGCGGTCCTCCTGGCCGCGTGTCGGGCACGCCGGGAACAGTACAGCCGCCCAGGGGCGTTTCTCACCCGCCGAGGAACTGCTGGCGGACGCTCTCGTCACCGAGTAACGCCGCGCCGCTGTCCTCGAAGCGGTTCTCGCCCTGTACGAGCACGTAGCCTCTGTTACAGCGCCGCAACGCTTCCTTGGCGTTCTGTTCGACCATCAGTATCGCAGTGCCGCTCTCGTTGATACCGTCGATCCGGTCGAACATGTCGTCGACGAGGTCGGGTGCCAGTCCCGCCGAGGGTTCGTCGAGCAAGAGGAGGTCGGGGTCGAGCATCAGTGCCCGCCCCATCGCGAGCATCTGCTGTTGCCCGCCGCTCAGCGTGCCTGCGCGCTGACCCGAGCGCTCTTCGAGGATGGGAAAGCGGTCGTACACCTCGGCGAGTCGGTCGTCGGGGACCTCGTCGAGGATGTACGCACCCATCTCCAGGTTCTCGCGCACCGAGAGACCCGCGAAGACGTTCTCGTTCTGTGGGACGTACCCGAGCCCGTAGTGGATAATCTCCTCGGGGTTCAGACCCGTGATGTCCTCGCCGCCGAACGTGATCGTCCCGTCGAAGACCCGCGTGAGCCCGAACACGGACTTCATGACGGTGGACTTGCCGGCACCGTTGGGGCCCACGACGGTGACGTACTCCTCGCCGCGGACGTCGAGGTCGACGCCGTTCAGGATCTGCAGGTCGCCGTAGCCGGCGTCGAGGTCGCGCACCGCCAGCAGCGAGTCGCCGTACGTGGCGGGCGCGTGAGCGGTTCCGGCGTCGTCCGAGTCGCTCATAGTTCGTCCCCCAGGTAGGCGTCGATCACGCGGTCGTCGTTGCGGATCGCGGTGGGTGGTCCCTCTGCGAGCACCTCGCCCTGGTGCATGACGATGACGTGCTCGCAGTGCTCCATGATGAGGTCCATGTCGTGTTCGACCAGCAGAAATGTCAGGTTCTGGGAGTCACGGAGCCCGTGGATGCGGTCGAGCAGTTTCTCCTCCAGTGTCGGGTTGACCCCCGCGAAGGGTTCGTCCAGCAACATGAGGTCCGGGTCGACCATCAGCGCCCGCGCGAGTTCGAGCAGTTTCCGCTGGCCGCCGCTCAGGTTGCCCGCGTACTCGCCGGCGAGGTGGTCGATCTCGAACAGTTCGAGTGTGTCCCAGACTTCCTCGCGTAACTGCCGTTCCTGGGCGTTGACTCGCCCGCGGAGGCCGGGTACCACCGACCGAGTGAGACTCTCGCCGACCTGCCCCCTCGGGGCGAGCATCAGGTTCTCCAGCACGGTCATCTCCTCCAGTTCGCGGGCGATCTGGAACGTCCGGACGAGTCCCCTGTTGGCGATCGTCGACGTCCGCAACCCGGTGATGTCCTCGCCACGGAACGTCACGGTCCCGCCGTCCGTGTCGTGGACGCCCGTGATGCAGTTGAACGTCGTCGATTTGCCCGCGCCGTTTGGGCCGATGAGTCCCGTCAGCGACCCCTCCTCTACCTCGAAACTCGCGCCGTCGACGGCCGTCACACCCCCGAACCGTTTGACGAGCCCGTCGACGACGAGTTCCGGGGGACCGCTCCGGTCGCCGGTCTCGGCGTTGCCGTCCTCGAGGTCGGCTGTCGTGTCCGCCTCGTCCGGGACGTCGTCGACGGGTTCACTCTCGTCCGCGACACCGTCGGCCGCTTCGCTCTCGTCGTCCGGCGCCGATTCGACGGACTGTTCGACCCCTTCGGAGTCACTCATCGCCGTCACCTCCGCCCCCGTCGGCCGCGGCCTCGCGCGGCCGGTTGCCCTTCCTGTCGACGAGCGGGACGCTCGCGGCCACCTCCTTCCGGTGGCCCAGGAGCCCCTCGGGGCGGTTCTGCATCAGGTAGACGAGGACGATCCCCAGGAGGACGAACCGCAGGTCCTCGATGTTGTTCATCGTGTACGCGAGGAAGGGGCCGACCTCCAGTGCCAGCAGCGGCCCGACGGCGTCGGCGAAGGAACTCGGCGCCGACCCGAGATCCAGCAGGAACGAGACGATTCGGCTGACGAACAGCGGCCCCTGGAAGAGGAGACTGGCGAACAGCGCGCCGCCGAGGACGCTTCCCGTGTTCGAGCCCGCACCGCCGATTATCAGCGCGACGAAGATGTAGAACGTCTGTATCGGGCGGAACGTGGTCGAGGTCGGGTCGGTGAACCCGCGCTGTGCCTCCCAGAGGATCCCCCCCAGCCCCATCAGCGCACACCCGAGCATGAACACCTTGATCTTGAACAGGCGGGTGTCCTTGCCCAGCGAGTTGGCGACGAGTTCGTCCTCGCGGATGGCCTTGAGGACGCGGCCGAACGGCGAGTTACCGACGCGGACGAGCAGCCAGTAGAACGCGGCGACGACGGCGATGAGGACGATCGTGTACGCGAGCGAGACGACGACCGTCTCGCGGACGCCCACCGCCTCGAAGACGCCGAGGGCGAGCGACCCGAAGCCAGTCCGTCCCCCCGACGCGGGGTTCGAGGGGTTCGTGTAGAAGAGCGCTTTCACTGGTATCGACGGGTTGACGGGGATGTTGATCCCCCTGCCGGCCCCGGTCCCCAGCGGGACGTCCGGGACGAAATCGACGTTGGCGAAGAGCGTGAACCGCTCGAGTACCGTCGAGAGGAAAGCCAGCCGGATGATCTCCGAGAGCGCGACCGTGACGATGGCGAGGTAGTCCGCGCGGAGTCGCAGCGCCGGCAACGCGGTGACCGCGCCCACCAGCGCCGCCGCGACCATCCCGCCGAGCAGGCCGACCCACAGCGGCAGGCCCAGCCCGGGCGGGTTCGCCGTGGGCGGGACCGTCAGCGCGGCGAAGGCGTAGACGCCCACGGCCATGAAGCCCGCGACGCCGATGTTGAAGAGTCCGGTGTACCCCCAGTGGAGGTTCAACGCGAGTACCATCATCGCGTACAGCGCCGTCCAGAACGTGATCGACTGGAGGTTGTTGACGATCGCGCCGAACGCACCCCTCGAGGGGCCGAGGATCGTGAAAATCGTGAACAGGAGGTAGATACCGCCCATCGTCGCTGCGATCAGTCCGACGTCGACGAGCCACTGGGGCGTGTCCTCGAACCGGTCGAACTGCTCGGCGATCGCGTCGGCAACAGTCATGCGGTGGTCACCTCCCGAGAGACACTGTCGGCGACAGTCATGCGGTGGTCACCCCGCCGAAGAGGCCGTCGGGTTTCAGCAGGAGGACGAAGATCATGATGAGGAACGCCGCGGCCGTCGACAGCGACGACGGGATCCACACGAGCGACATCGAGTTCGTGAGCCCGATCAGGATACCGCCGACGATGGCCCCGTAGATCGAGCCGATCCCGCCGAGGATGACCGCCGCGAAGATCAGAAGGAGGAGGAGCCAGCCGAGGTTGAACGAGAGCGTCCCGCGTTCGAGGGCGAGGAGAAAGCCCGATGCCCCGGCGAGTCCGGCCCCGACCACCCAGGTCGCGCGGACGACCCGCTCGGTGGGGATGCCGGTGACGCGGGCGAGGTCCTGGTTGTCGGCCGTCGCGCGCATGGCCGTCCCGAGTTTCGTCCGCTGGAGCAGCAGGTGGAGGCCGAGCATGAGCGCCAGCGACAGCCCGACGAGCGTCAGTTCGCTGCTCGTGACCGAGAGGACTTCCCTCGAGTACGCACCCAGGTCGACGAGCGGAAGCCGGAGGTAGAACTCGCCGGCGGTCGGCCCACCCTGTCTGGCCGCGGTGAGCGTCTCCTGGTTCGCGGCCACCGCGAGCTTCCCGTTCACTCCGGCCAGGATGAGTTTCGGCCCGCTGGCCGTCAGCCCTCGGTTGGCCCCGCCGAAGATGAAGACTATCACGTAGCGCAGTGCGAGCGCGACGCCGATACTGGCGATCAGCAGTGCGATACCCTCGGCGTCGCGCATCGGCCGGTAGACGACTCTGTCGATGGCGAGTGCGAGCGCGATGGTGAAGACGCCCGCGACGAGGAGTCCGACGACGATGGCCAGCGGTGTCCCGACGACGTTGATGCCGAGGTCGCTGGAACTCGGGGCGCCCGACGTCTCGCCGATGAGCAGGAGGCCGCCGAGGTTACCGGCGAGGTTGCCGGAGGTGACGCCGGCGACGAGCCAGGCGATCGCCCAGCCGGCGAACGCGCCGCTCGTGATGTAATCGCCGTGTGCAAAGTTCGCGAACCGGAGGATGCTGTAGGTCATCGACAGGCCGATCCCGGCCAGCCCGATACCGAGGCCGACGACGACCCCGTTCCAGACGAGTGTCAGCAGGCGTTCGACGGCGAGTTGCCCACCGAGCAGTCCGACCGGGCCGACGAACAGCCGGAACCCGACGAGCCGGAAGAGCAGGTCCACGGCGAGCAGTCCCCCCAGCACCGAAACCAGCGCCAGTTTCGGCCGCTCGACGACGGCCGAACCCACCGACGCCAGTCTGTCAATCTGGGCCCCGGACATACGTTCGTCCGGAGACTCTGGCTCCCGTGATATAAAGAGTGTCCTCGTGACCGCGTGACTCCGCCGTTCGGGGGTGTGGACGGCCACCGGAGTTTTACCGCCGGCCCGCGTTCACTCTACCCGGATGGACATCGTCCCGGGAACGACCGACGACGCCGACGCAGTCGCCGACCTCTGGGTGTCGCTGGCAGAAGAACAGACCGCCTACGGCTCCCGGGTCGACCCCGCCGGCAATCGCGAATCCGTGCGCGAGGCCGCCGCGCGCCACGCCGTCGCAGACGGACTCCTCCTCGCGCGCGAGGACGGCCTCGTCGGGTTCGTCATGTTCCACGTCGAGGATACCGACGGCGGCCAGCGACGGGGTGTCGTCGAGAACCTCTACGTCCGCCCGGCGTATCGCGACCGGGGGATCGGCGGAGAGCTCCTCGCCCGCGCGGAGCACGCGCTGGCCCACCGTGGCGCAGCGTTCGCTGCTCTCGAGGCGATGGCCGACAACGATGACGCCCGCCGGTTCTACCGTCGGCACGGCTACGACCCTCACCGCGTCCACCTGGAGAAACCGCTCGAAAGCGATAACCACTCAAAGGACCGGGGGTAATCAGCATCTGCGCCAGGGGAGCTTGGGTGGTTCAAGCACTCGACTTGTAATCGAGAATCCCTGGGTTCAAATCCCAGCCCTGGCTTTACACCCGGCCTCTCTCGTACTGGATCGTCCGGAGCTTCAAGTACGATCGAGCGGCCACGCCGTCCCGTGAAGTTCGTACTCGGACGGGACGACGGCGACGGACCGACCGCCGACCTCGGCGTCTACCGTGCGCTCGACGGCAGTCACGGTGCAGCGGTCGCGCTCGACGTCGACCGGCCGCACGCAGTCGCCGTCGTCGGCAAGCGTGGCTACGGCAAATCACATACGCTGGGTGTCCTGCTGGAGGAACTCGCAGCGACAGCGGGACTCGCGCCCGTCGTCGTCGACCCGATGGGGACGTTCGCAACGCTCGCCGACCAGAACGAGGTCGGCGCGACGGTCACGACTGACCCGACCGTCGACCCCGCCGCACTCGACCCGGCCTCGTGGTGTCCGCTGGTCGGCCTCTCACCCGAGAGCGGGGCCGGGGGACTCGTCTGGGACGCCGCGCGGGCCGCCGACACGCTCGCGGGGATGACGGACCACGTCACCGTCGCGGACGCGCCGGCGGCCGACGTCCGGGCGGCGCGCAACCACCTCGCGATGGTCGGGGGCTGGGACGTCTTCGACCCCGGCGGACTCGACGCGGCCGCGCTCTCCGGGGGCGACGTGACGGTGCTCGACTGTTCGGGACTGGATTCGGGGCCGATGAACGCGGTGGCGCGGGTCGTCGCCGAGACGCTCTACGCGGCCCGCGTCGACGGACGGGTCGACCGACTACCGTGGTTGCTCGTCGACGAGGCACACGCCTTCTTCGACGGCATCGCGGGTGAGGCGTTCGAGACACTGCTCACCCGCGGCCGCGCCCCCGGGGTCAGCCTCGTCGTCGCCACCCAGCGTCCCGGTGTGCTGCCGCCGGTGTGCCTCTCGCAGACCGACATTTTGGTCGCACACCGACTGACGGCCGAGGACGACATCACCGCGCTCGAATCGGCCCGGCCGACGTACGTGGACGGGACGGTCGCGTCGCGACTCCCGGAGGACGTGGGCGACGCAGTGGTCGTCGACGACGCGACGGAGACGGTCCACGCGGTGCGCGTCCGGGAACGGCGGACGCCTCAAGGGGGCGCGAGTCCGCGCGCGAGCGACGTCGTGGGGGACGAGCTCGACACAGACCGGGACGAGCACGGCGCTCACCGTGACGGGTATGACCCTCACCGGGACGAACACGACATTCGCCAGCGACCGCCCTCAGACGGACGCGACCACGAGAAGGGCTCGGTCAGTACGTCCCGCTGAGAGGGTTGTACGTCCCGTTGATGTCCCAGTCGTGGAGACAGTAGGGCGTGCCGGCCTGTCGGTTGCCGTCCTCGTCGACTCTGACCGTCCAGGCGCCCCGTTCGGAGTCCCAGACGTCGCGGCGACCGCACCGCTCGCAGGTCCGCTCGCCGGGTGCCTTGATCGAGACCATACTCCCCAGTCGAGGCTCCCGGGTAATCAACCTCGCGGCCCACGGTCGAGTGATGCCGACGCTCGCCGACTCGGTAGAGTCCCGGGTGGTCGTGGCTACTCGAAGTCGGGCAGTTCCTCGGGGGGTTCGTAGTCGGCGTCCCAGTCGATGTACTCGGCTTTGAGCACGTCACAGACGGTCTGGCCGAGTTCGGTGAGACCGGCGTTGATAGTCGAGACGCGCTCCCAGGAGTCCAGTTCGGGGTGGATCTCGCGCTCGCGCCAGTCCTCCGGGATGCCCGGCGCGTGGTAGCCGACGCGGTTCGCGAAATCGTCCCAGAAGAAGTCGAAGCGGGCGAGCAACTCGAGGTCGCGGACGACGTCGTAGGTCGCCTCGTCCATCGGCGTCTCCGCCGCCCAGAGGTCCCACGCCTGCTCCCAGGCACCCGCGTCGAGAAACTCGGCGAGTTCCTCGCGCCGGTAGTCCGATACCTCCACGTTCACGTCGTCGTACTCCTCGACGTCGACCTGCGATTCGAGTTCGGGCGGCTGTGGCGTCTCCACGTCGAGTGTCATACCCCGGTGTAGGGCGGGCCCGGGGTTAAGTCCCGCGCGAGTGTTCCGCTGGCTTCCTCGTCAGGCCCCTTCGACGATTCCCGAGACCTTCGTGGCGTCGAGCCGGACGATCTCGAAGTCCATGTCCCCACTCGGTCGGTGGTGGACCTGGAAGTACGGGATGTCGAGGCCGTCGAGCGCCTCGACGATGGACGTGTCGATGTTCGACTCGGAGACCGACCGAACCGGCCCCTCTATGACGACGCTCTTCCACAGTCCGTCCTCGTGTTCGAAGGCGACGAACGACGCCGAGTCGACGGTCTCCAGGAACCGCCGTTTCTGGCTGTCCGGGCCGTAACCGAATCGGAAGAACAGTGCCGACTGGCCCTGGTGGTAGTCGAACGAGAGCGGTATCGAGTACGCGTCGTCGCCGTCTGCCAGCGAGAGGACACCCACGTGACGGGCGTCCAGAAACTCTGCGATCTCGAGTGCGTCCATCTCGTGTCTGGTTCGAGTGGCCATGTGTATTGTTTGTTCGCAACCGACATTAATACAGCAGTCCGATTCCCAGCGGTCTGGAACGTGACGGCGTGGCAGAATTGCATCACGCAATTCTGAGAGGTGTTCGGGCGCGATTCCGGGGGTCAGTCCGGGTCGAGTGCCTCGGACCTGAGTCGGCGCCCTCGCTCGGAGTCGACTGTCAGTTCCGGTACCGGTGTCGGGTCGCCCGCCTCGTCGACGGCGACGTAGACCGCGTAGGACTCGGTCGTGAACTCCCGGTCGCCGGTGCGTGGGTTCTCGCGGTGGACCCTGACGCGGACGCGGACGCTCGTCCGGCCGGCGTCGTAGACGTACGCCTCGACGACGGCGGCGTCACCCAGGGGGATCGGGCGCCGAAACCCGACCTCGTCGACGCTGGCGGTGACGCAGTTCTGGCCCGCAAAGCGCATCGCGGACATCGCGCCGAGTTCGTCCATCCACTTGAGGACGTTCCCGCCGTGGGTGGTCCCCAGCGAGTTGGCGTGGTTGGGCTGGACCAGCCACCGGTTCTCGAGGTAGGTGTCGAGGAGGTCTGGCACGCTCCTGACTGTGGTGGCTTCCGAGTTAACTCTGTTCGGTCGGAATCCGATGGGATTTATACGCCAGCGAAGCGGGTGACAGCGTATGGAAAACGTGGACGTCGCTATCGTGGGTGGGGGCCCCGCGGGCTCGTCGGCTGCCCGGGCCGCCGTGGCGGCGGGCGCCGACGCCCTCGTGGTCGAGAAGGGCGTCCCACGGGCCGACCGCGAGGGGCTGGGCCCCGACTCGACGGACGCCGCAGGGATGCTCGACTACTGGCTCGAGATCATGGGCCTGTCGGCCGACGAGTTCCCCGACGACGTGATACTGAGCGAACTCGACGGTGCAGAGTTCATCGGCCCCTCCCGAAAGATGACCCTGGAGAAGACCGGTATCGAGTCCAGTTACGAGAACTTCGGCTTTGCCTTCCACCGCGCACGCTTCGACGACTGGCTCCGCGAGCGCGCCGAAACCGGGGGTGCCGAGTACCGGATCGGAACCAGCGTCAGGTCCGTCGAGACCGACACGAACGGCTACACCCACCGGCTGACGCTCGCCGACGGCGAGGGGATCGAGGCGGACAAGCTCGTCCTCGCCGACGGGCCCCAGCGGACGATCACACAGGACGTCGTCGACCAGTTCATGCCCGAGGGTCGGTCCGTCTCGGACGTGCTGGGCCCGAACACGGCCAACCACATCGCCTACCAGGAACACCGTCGCATCCCGGAGGAACTGTTCGAACCGGGCTACCTGAAGTTCTGGTGGGGGCTGATGCCCGGCCACACCGCCTACCCGTGGATCTTCCCGAACGACGACGGCGTGGCTCGCGTCGGCCTGACGATGCCCATCGGGGTCGACCTGGACGAGGTCGAAGACCGCGAGTCCTACGAACTCCTGCGCCCCGACGACGAGCAGGTGCCAGCGGGCGCGGAATATCTGCGCCGACTCCTCGAACGCGAGTATCCCGACTACGACATCGAGGACTTCCCGCTGGTCGAAGACAGGGGGAAACGCGGCGGGACCGAAGCTTACCCCATCTCCTCGACTCGTCCCATCGAGTCGCCCGTCGGTGCCGATATCGCCGTCGTCGGTGGCGCGATGGGTGCGACCTCGGCGTTCCACGAGGGTGGCGACCACGTCGCCTACCGCACGGGCGAGATCGCCGGCCGACTCGCCGGCCAGGACCGACTCGACCGCTACAACCCCGAGTGGCAGGCCGCTATCGGCGACGAGGTCCTGCGCAACGTCTCTTTCGCCGAACTCGTCCGCGGGTGGGGGCCCCGAGACTGGGACGCCGCGTTCGCCGCCGGCGACCACATGCAACATCTCGGCGGCTACCGCTGGCGCGAAGCACTTCGGACTGGTCTCACCGGGATCAGGTGCGTCGGGTCCTACAAGTGGCACAAGCGGAAGTTCCGCAACGGCGCGTACGTCCAGATCCGTGAAGAGGAGTACACTGTCTGAGCCGGTGTGTGCCTCGACCCACCGGCTGCCGACCGCGAAACGTTTTAGCCCGGGACTGCAAGGACGGATGCGTGCCTCAGTCCCCGCCCGAGCAGGTCCGTACGGGCGCGATGACCGCGCGGAGAACCCGGGCACGCGATATCCGACCCCTGACGGGGTCAGCGAGGCGGCTGACGCCGTCTCGGCATCCGGGGACGCCGGTCGGCGTCCCCCGCCCGGCACGAGGGTTTCCCGGCCGACCCGGCACGCCGCCTGGTGTGACGCCGGTCGTTAGTGTTCCGGGCGATACACCCTTCCGATACTACCAGTCCCGACTCGGAGAGGGAAACCGATAGGTCACTTCGGCGTGAGATACCGACGATGACCGACTCGTTCTGGTATCCGTCGGTCGAAGACGTCCTCGCTATCCACGAGGACATCGTCTCGGAGTATCCCGACACGAGTTCGGGCGTTCAGAGCCGTGGCGACATCGAATTCGCGCTGGACCACTCAGCCAGGGAACTTCGGGTCAGTCCCGGAGACGATCCACGAGAAGGCGTTTCACCTGCTTTGGCTCCTCGTCGCCACTCATCCGTTCGTGGACGGCAACAAGCGGACCGCGCTCAACGCCGCGACCGTGTTCTATCTGCTCAACGGCTATCAATTCGACTACGACGAGGAGATCAGAGAGATACCGAAGCAGTTCGGGACCGACGAGAGGACTGTCGATCCGGAGCACGGGCTCGAATACCTCCGAGAGCGGACGATGGCGGTAGGTCTGAACGAAGTAGTCGAACAGTGGCGCGGTGACCTCGTCGAGTACGGACTCGACCAGCTCTCCAACGAATCATCGGACCCGAACGATTAACGGGACCGACGGACAAGACACAGTCACGGCGACGGAAGAGGAGACAGGCGACCGCACCCCTCTCGACGACGTGATGGCGGATATCCGTCGAGAACTCGTGTTGCGGGTCGCCAGGGCTGGCCGAGACGAGAATCGCGGGATCTACGACGCCCTCGAAAACGAGTAACGGGTCCGAACGACGTGAGTTTTCACGCGCTAGCACAGCGCGTCTCAGTTTCGATACACCTCCTCCCGTGACCTCGTCGGGAGTGCTCCGGGCGACACGCTCACGCCCAGACGCGTCACTGTGGTCTCGCTCGCAGCAGGCGAGGACGGACAACGGCAGGCTTTACTTGATTACCGCCGTCGCGGGCGGTATGACAGGAGACGAGACCCCTGCGTATCGGGACGAGTCGCTACCGGTCGAGCGGCGAGTCGACGACCTGGTCGACAGGATGACCACCGAGGAACTGGTCGCACAGACGCTGTCGGTCCCCGGCGAGTACCTCGGCATCGAATCCGAGGAGGACAGTGGCGGACAGTTACTCGACGACGACGGGAACTTCGACCGGGAGGCCGCGGCGGACCTCCTGGAACACGGGATCGGTCACCTCACCCGCCTGGCTGGCGGCGGCGGACTCGAACCCGAACGCGCCGCGGAGATCACCGACGAGGTCCAGGAACTGCTCGTCGAGGAGACTCGCCTCGGTATCCCGGCGGTCCCCCACGAGGAGTGTCTGAGCGGCTACATGGGACCGGGCGGGACGACCTTCCCCCAGGGGATCGGGCTGGCGAGCACGTGGAACCCCGCGCTCGTCGAGGAGATGACGACGCGGATCCGCGACCAGTTGCTCTCGATCGGCACGCGACACGCCCTCTCGCCGGTGCTCGACGTCGCGCGTGACCCCCGGTGGGGCCGTACCGAGGAGGCCTTCGGCGAGGACCCGCTGCTCGTCGCCGAGATGGCGAGCGCGTACGTCCGTGGCCTTCAGGGGTCGGACCCGACCGAGGGGATCTCCGCGACGGTCAAACACTTCGCGGGCCACGGCGTCGGCGAGGGCGGCAAGAACCGCTCGTCGGTGCAGGTCGGCGAGCGTGAGTTCCGCGAGGTGCACCTGTTCCCCTTCGAGGCCGCCATCCGCGAGGCCGACGCCGAGTCGGTGATGAACGCCTACCACGACGTCGACGGTATCCCCTGCGCGGCCGACGAATCCCTGCTCACCGGGATCCTCCGTGGCGAGTGGGACTTCGAGGGGACTGTCGTCTCGGACTACTTCAGCGTCCGCTTCCTCCACGAGGAACACGGTGTCGCTCCGGACAGGTACGAGGCCGCCATCCAGGCCCTCGATGCCGGACTCGACGTCGAACTCCCCCAGATCGAGTGTTACGACCTGCTCGTCGACGCGGTCGAGTCGGGCGACATCGCACGCGAGACCGTCGAGACGGCCGCGCGTCGGGTCCTCCGTCAGAAAGTCGAGAAGGGACTGTTCGAGGAGTACGGCGCGGATCCGGCCGACGCCACCGAGGCGTTCGGTCCCGACGCACACCGGGAGTTCTCGCGCGACCTCGCTCGTCAGTCCGTGACGCTCCTGAAGAACGACGACGACCTGCTGCCACTCGACGACGACGCGTCTGTCGCCGTCGTCGGTCCGAAGGCGGACACCACCGAGGGACAGCTCGGTGACTACGCCTACGCTGCCCACTACCCGGAAGCCGAGTCGAACCGTCACGTCGTGACGCCGCTGGAAGCCTTCGAGGACCGCCTCGGCGAGGACAGCGTCACCTACACCGAGGGGTGTACGACGACCGGTCCCGACACCAGCGGGTTCGACGAGGCGGCCGACGCTGCCGCCGAGAGCGACGTTGCAGTGGCATTCGTCGGCGCACGTTCGGCCATCGCGCTCAGCGACGCGGAGGGAGAGGACCGGAGCGACCGCCCGGACGTCCCCACGAGCGGCGAAGGTGCGGACGTGACCGACCTCGAACTGCCCGGCGTCCAGCAGGAACTCGTCGAGCGACTCCACGAGACCGACACGCCGCTGGTGGTCGTCCAGGTCAGCGGCAAACCCCACAGCATCGAGTGGGTCGACGAGCACGTTCCGGCCGTCCTGCACGCCTGGCTCCCCGGCGAGGAAGGCGGTGCGGGTATCGCCGACGTCGTCTTCGGCGACCACAGCCCCAGCGGGCGCCTCCCGCTCTCCGTCCCGAAGAACGTGGGACAGCTCCCCGTCTACTACGGGCGCAAGCCCAACAGCCGCAACGAGCGCCACGTCTACGCCGACAGCGACCCGCTCTACCCCTTCGGCTACGGGCTGAGCTACACCGACTTCGAGTACGGCGAGCTCTCCCTCTCCGACGAGGAAGTCAATCCAGCAGGGACCGTCACCGCGAGCGTGACCGTCGAGAACACGGGCGAGACGGCCGGTCACGAGGTCGTCCAGTGTTACGCCCACCAGGCGTGGCCGAGCCAGGCCCGTCCAGTCCAGGAACTCGTCGGCTTCGAGCGCGTCCACCTCGAACCGGGCGAGTCCGCAACGGTCCACTTCGACGTCGCGACCGCGCAACTGGCCTTCCACGACACCGACATGGATCTGGTCGTCGAACCCGACGAGTACGAACTCCGGATCGGCCGCTCGGCCGCAGACATCGAGACTGCCGACTCCTTCGAAGTCGTCGGTGACCGCCGCGAAGTGCCGCGAAGCGGCCGGGTCTACTTCGGCGAGACACACGTCGAGGACTGAAGCCACTCGACTCTCGTCCGGACGAAAGTGCGTTCCGGGCGTGTTTCTCCCTTTTCCGGACGTCGCAGACCCGTTTCCGGGCGGGGCGGATTTACTAGACGAGTTCGCCGAGTCGCTCGCTCAGGCCGTCGCCGATAGCCTTCATGCCGTGGTCCCCGGGGTGAAGGAGGTCCGAACCCAGTCCCGAGATCTCCAGCAGGTCCGGACCCTCCACGAGCGTGAGGTTGTCGTGTGGCGATTCGTCGACGATAGACCGCAGGGCGTCGCGGTAGGCGGTGGCGTGGTCGGCGTCGCCGGACTCGGTGAAGTCGTCGAAGTAGGGCCAGAGTGTGATACAGACCACCGGTTTGTCGGGTTGCCCGCCGGCGACCGTGTTCACGAACGTCTCCGCCCGCTCGTGGAACGTCTCGGGAGCGAAGCCGCCGGTGTTTGCCATGTTGACCGAGAGCGCGAGCGTCGCGAGGTCCCAGTCGTCGCGACTGGCGATGTACTCGGCCATCACCGCCTCGCAGTAGGCCGACCCCGAGGACCCGAAGTTCAGCGCGTCGAACCCACAGTTGCGGGCGACGTGCGTGACGTAGTCGGTGTGAGCCGCCGACGCCGCAGCGCCCTCGGTGATCGAGGTCCCGTAGGCGAGGTAGCGGTGGTCGGGGAGTTCGTCCTCGCGAGGGGGGCGACAGTCGCCGGCGACGTCGTGGACCGCGACCGCCGGGGTGCGCTCGAAGCAGATCCGACAGACTCGCGGGTCGAACCGTCCGGTCCCGTGCGAGACGGTGAGTTCGGACACTCGGTCGGGAACACGCAGCGTGAGCGTCTCGGGTTCGGGGCCGATCTCGGTCGGTGCCCACGGCTGGAACGCGCCCCAGAAGATTCGCACCTGTCCCGCCTGTGCGGCGGAGAGCGTGACCTCGATCTCGCCGTCGCTCTCGGGGACGAACCGCAGCTCGTCGCCGGTCGCGTGGCGGACTCGGTCGCGGGCCATCTCGTTCAACCCCTCGCCGACGGTCGCGGGGACGCGACAGAGTCGGTCGCCGTCGTCGGCCCACTCGGCTGGTACCGTCTCCGCGACGTTGTGCAACGAAACGGACGGATACTCGGCTGTGTCCATGGTGGTTGGACTATCGGTCCCACACCGCTCACATGACTCTGTTGGTCGCTCGCGGCGCTCGACCGGTCGCCGCGACAAGCGACAGGACGACCCACTGGCACAGTTCGGGACCGCTCTGTGATGACCGATCCTGTTCTGCCGTCGAAAGAAATTTGATACTGCAGTTGAAACTCAGAAAACATCCGCAGTTACCGAATGGCACCGACGTTCTACGGCGTGCTGGGGGTGGGACCCGGCGCCGACGCGGATGCGATCGAACGGGGCTACCGAGAGCGTGTCACGGCGGTCCACCCGGACGTCAACGACGACCCGGACGCCGACGCACAGTTCAAACGGCTGACGACGGCCCGGGAGACGCTTCTGGACGCCGACGAACGGGCACGCTACGACAGACTCGGCCACGCCTCGTACGTCCGACACCACGTCTCCTGTTCCGCCTGGGAGTCGACAGTCTCTGGACAGACGCCGACCGCCGACGCGGACGCCGATTCGACCGACGAGAACGCCTCGTCGGCGAATGAGGCGACGCGGGCGGGGTCGTCGAGCGACCAGCGGCGACACACGAATCGTTCGGGAACCGCTGGATGGTCACGGACCCGCGACTGGAATACCGGGAGGCGCCGGAGCGCCGACGAGGACGCCACGGCCTCGTCACGGACGACATCGAGCGGGAATCGGGACCGTCGTTCGGGGACGACAGCGGGGTCGACGCGGGCTGGCGGGTCGGGTGGAGTGAACGGCAGGTCGCGTGGGGCGAACGGCAGATCAGGCGATGCGTCTGGCGAACCGGCCACTGGGTCCCAGACGGGTGAGGACACCACCAGTTCCGGCTTCTCGGCCGGTGCGGGTACGACCGGTTCTCACCGGTCGACCACCGGTCGCTCGGGCGACGCGGGGGGTGGGGGCGAGTCGACCTACGTGTCCTCGAGTTTCTGGGAGAGCCAGCGCGTCGGACAGCGCTTTGGCCCACAGAGTCGCACCCGAGACCCGACGACGGTGCGGCTGCTCCGGGCGGTCCAGTCGCTTGGTGTCTGGGCGCTGATCCACGTTGCGTTCCTCGCGGCGGCGGTCGGCACGAGCTGGTACGTCTACGCCGTCGTCCTCGACGCGAGTTCGACCTCGCTTCCCCTCCTGGTCGTCCTCGTCGGCGAGGTTGTCCTGGCGGCCGTCCTCTCGTCGATCCACGTCGCCACCCGTGTCTACCGGTGACGGCGATGGGTCAAACGAGCGTGGGGATAGCTCAAACGCGCTTTTGATGCTTGCGAAGTGCCTTTACTGTGGGGGCGGTACATCGAGTGATGAGTCGTCTCCTCCCGTTCAAGTCGGAGCCGACACAGTCGCCGGACGGCCCCCGGGTCCTCTCGCTCGAGGACGATGCGACCGACGAGGCCCTTTCGGCGCTGTCATCGGACACCGCGAGGGAGATCCTCTCGCTCGTCTACGAGGAGCCACGGACGCCGCCGGAGATACGCGACGAGATCGGTAGCTCGCTCCAGAACGTCCACTACCACCTGGAGAACCTGGAGGAGGCGGACCTGATCCAGCCCGCAGGATCGGGCTACTCCGAGAAGGGGACCGAGATGACCGTGTACGCCCCGGCCAGCGAGGCGGTCGTGCTGTTCGCGGGCGCCCAGGACGAGGGCGGACGCCTCCAGACCGCGCTGACCCGGCTCCTCGGCGCCGTCGGACTGCTCGCACTGGCGAGTCTCGTCGTGCGCCGGGTCGCCCGGACGCTGGGCGGGACGAGTCTTGCGAGCGGGGGTGCAGGCGGTGCCGACGGTGGCCACGGCGCGCAGTCGGGCGGTGACGCGGGCGCACCCGCCACGGAGTCGATGGACGGCGGTGGCGACGGCGGAGGGGTGAGCATCGCGAGCGAGGAGACGCAGACGGCGACCGACGCAGCGATGGACACTGCGGAACCGGCCGGGACACCCACTCCGGACCCTGCCGGCACGCCGACACCCCAGGGGACACCGGACCCTGCCGGCACGCCGACGGCCGCACCGTCGGCCTCGCCGACGCCGATGGACACGCCGGCGTCGACTCCCGCGGAGTCCATCGCGACGCCGACGCCGTCACCGACGGCGAGTCCGACCCCGGAACCGACGCTCACCGGGGGTGGCGACCTGGTCGGGGCAGCGGGCGACGGCGGCCTGCTCGCCGACCCCGCGGTGGCCTTCTTCTTCGGTGGTCTGTTCATGATCGCCGTTGGTGCCGCGTGGTTGTACCTGGCACGATAGCAAACTGTTTTGCCCGACTCGGCCGAACCCTGGCTATGAACGTTCGAAGCGTCGAGTCGCTGACGCCGGACGAGCGCCGGTCGCTGTTCGACCGCGACGCCGGGGTTGACGACGTCCGCGGCGACGTCCGCGACATCCTCGACCGCGTCCGGACCGAGGGAGACGTCGCGCTGCGGGAGTTCGCCGAGGAGTTCGACGGCGTCAGTGTCGGCAACATCGAGGTGACTGACCAGGCCGAGCGTGCCGTGGATACGCTGGACGACGAGGTCCGTACCGCGATCGAGGACGCGGCGGCGAACGTCCAGTCCTTTCACGAGCGCCAGGTCCCCGACGACTGGCTGGCGACGGTCGCCGAGGGCCGGGAACTCGGCCGGCGGTTCTCCCCGATAGAGAGTGCGGGGGTGTACGCGCCCGGCGGAACGGCCGCCTACCCCTCCAGCGTCCTCATGGGTGTGATCCCCGCGAAGGTCGCCGGTGTCGAACACGTCGCCGTCGCGACGCCGCCCGCCGACGACCTCCCGCAGGCGACGCTGGCCGCCGCGGAAATCGCCGGCGCGGACGCCGTCTTCCAGGTCGGCGGCGCACAGGCCATCGGCGCGCTCGCCTACGGAACCGAGACGGTCACGCCCGTCGACAAGGTCGTCGGCCCGGGGAACAAGTGGGTGACCGCGGCCAAGGCGGAGGTCCGCGACGCGGTCGCGATCGACTTCCTCGCGGGGCCGAGCGAGGTGCTCGTCCTCGCAGACGAGACGGCTGAGTCGGACGCGGTCGCCGCCGACCTGGTCGCACAGGCCGAACACGACCCCGAGGCGTCCGTCGTCTGTGTCACCGACGACGAACCCACGGCCGAGGCAGTCGTCGAGGCGGTCGAGACACACGCCGCAGGTCGCGACCGGGAGGAGACGATCCGGGCGGCGCTGGCAAACGACGCGAGCGGGGTCTTGCTCGCCCGGTCGACGAGCGAGGCGGTACTGTTCGCCGAGTCCTACGCCCCGGAACACCTCTCGATACAGGCCGACGACGCCGAGGGGTTGCTCGACCGTATCCCGAGCGCGGGGAGCGCGTTCCTCGGGCGGTACAGCCCGGTCGCCGCCGGCGACTACGCCACCGGGACCAACCACGTCCTCCCGACTGGCGGCGGCGCCCGCGTCTTCGGCGGCCTCTCGGTCGATACGTTCCTGCGGTCGACGACCGTTCAGCGCCTTTCCGGGGGCGGCCTCGCAAATCTCAGAGAGACGGTGACGACGCTGGCCGACGTCGAGGGGCTGGAGGCCCACGCACACAGCGTCGACGTTCGCTTCGACGACGAGTAACTGCGACGAGACACCGTTTTCGTGGCCGTCGGTCCGTGTCGGTGTTCGTGGCCGTCGGTCCGTGTCGGTGTTCGTGGCCGTCGGTCCGTGTCGGTGTTCGTGGCCGTCGGTCCGTGTCGGTACGCCTTTGGCGCTCGATGTCTTCGAGTCGCGGTATGGCAGACGACGTCACGGTCCGTGTCTCACACCCGGGAGACGTCGACGCTATCCAGCGCGTCGCGCGGGCGGCCTGGCACGCAGCCTACGACGACCTCCTCGGCGAGGACCTGGTCGACCAGGTCCTCGAGGAGTGGTACGAGGACGACGCCATCGAGGCGGGGATCACCCACGACGCCCAGGACTTCTTCGTCGCCGTCCGCGACGACGAGGTCGTGGGGTACGCACACGTCGGTCCCCATCCGCCCCGGCGAGTCCACCAGCTCTACCGACTGTACGTCCACCCCGACGAGTGGCGACGGGGTATCGGTCGCCAGTTGCTCGCCGAGGTCGAACAGGCACTGTTCGAGCGTGACGTGCAGCGCTACGAGGTCCAGGTCCTCGCCGACAACGAGGTCGGTATCGCCTTCTACGAGGCGACGGGCTTCGAGCGAGTCGACCGCTCCGAGCGGGAGATGGCCGGCGAGTCCGTCACGGAGTACGTCTTCGGCAAGCACATCTGACTGCGTGAACTCTCTGGCAGGTGACGGGGCCAACAGGGTTAACAGGGTCCGGGCGGTACGGAACAGTATGAGTTCCACGTCGGAGGGCGACTCGGGTGGCGACCCCGAACCGGGCGGTGAGAACATCGAGGTCACGGAGTCGGCAGCGTCGGAGGCTCTCTCGCTGTTGCGCGGCGAGGACATGGACACGGACGTCGCCGGACTCCGACTGTTCGTCCAGCAGGGCGGCTGTGCCGGGCTCTCCTACGGCATGCGCTTCGAGTACGAACCCGACGAAGACGACACCGTCTACGAACACCACGACCTGCGAATCTTCGTCGACCCCGCGAGCATGAACTACGTCGAGGGGTCGGTCCTCGATTACGAGGGGGGCCTGCAGGGCGCGGGCTTCCACGTCGAGAACCCCAACGTCGTCAGCGAGTGTGGCTGCGGCGAGAGTTTCCGCACCTGAGCGGTCGTTGTGTCCCGCTGTTGTCCCGAGTCACTCCTCGGGGTCTTCGAGTTCGAACGCTACTTCCACTTCCGCCTGGTACTCCCTGTCTTCGACGCTGGCGATCTCGACGCCCATCTCCTCGACTTCGACCCAGTAGACGTTCTCCAGGGTGTGTTCGGCACGGTCGACGGCGTCGTCGACCGCGTCGTCGAAACTCTCCGGACTCGTGCCGATCAGTGTGATCTTCTTGAAGACCATCCTGTGACTGGTTCGCATGCCGGACACAAAAGCGTCGGTGTCCGCTGGGGACGATAGCGGGGAGGAACGACCGACGGTGGGGATTCAGGACGCTCGCTCGTCGAGTCGGTCGCGGATGTATCCGGAGAGGTCGTTGAGGTGAGCGGTGCCCCAGAGCGAGACGACGACGGCGCCGATGGTGTTGAACACGAGGTCCTTGAGCGAGTCCTCGAGGCCGTACTGGGTGAGGACGGTCCCGGTGCCCAATGCGTCGGCGACGAGGGCGATGCCGAACTCGATGATCTCCCAGAAGACGCCGTAGGCGAGGACGAAAAGCAGGATGAAGACGAGGACGAACTCCCGGGGGAGGTAGATCTCCTCCGAGTGTTCGTCGAGTGCGCGGACGGTCGCGTAGCCGACGCCGGCGACGACCGACGACGACAGCGCGTGGGTCATGTGGTCCCACCACCACTCGGACTGGTAGAGACTCGTCGTCCCCGGCGGGAAGCCGATGGTCCCGAAGGCGTGCAGGAAGACTGCGGTCGTGATCCACAGCGTGATCCCCGCGTCGAGCGGGATGCCGTAGTCGCGCTCCAGGACGGGCACGAGCAACGACACCCCGAGGGCGACGCCGGCGTTGGCGATCACCTTCGGTTCGCCCTGCCAGACGCCGACGCCGACGACGAACAGCATGACGGCTTGCATGGCCCGCACCGCGAGTCGCTGCTGGCGTTCGCCGATGCCCAGGCGGTCGCGGAGTCTCATGCCGACTTGCCCTCCATGCGGTCGTCGACCGACGAGCGCCGGTGGACGTACTCCTCGAAGAGGACCCCGGCGACGAGGCCAGCAACGCCCGACCCGACGAACTCCCACATCAGTCGCTCCTCGATCTGTTCGAGGTCCGCGTCGGTCAGGACGCCGTCGGGGCCGGGGTCTAGCAGGAGTTCGGTCCCGAGATAGAGGTCCGACCCCCAGCGGACGAGCGCCCACAGTCCGGCAGTGGCGAGCGTCGCCACGACCACGAAGACGATGGCGAAGCCGACGCTCATCTTCACGGGGGTGTACAGGTGGATACTCAGGGCGACGAGGAGTGCGAGTGCGGCGATCGAGAGATAGGTCCCGACGGTGTTGGTCACGCGCAGGGTCGCGACGGCCCGCCCGACGACGGGCAGTCCCGCGAGCAGGACCATCTCCCAGGGCGGCATCCGGTCGAACTCGCGGGCGGCCAGCGGCGGGAAGACGACGACGAGCGCCACGACGAGGGCGAAGACCGCCCAGAGCAGGTCGGCGGTGAGCACGCTCTCGACCGCGACGAGGACGAACACGCCGACGAGCACCGACACGAGAACGCGATTGGTCCGTGTATCGGTCAACAGGTCGCCCAGATCCATCGCCATCGATACCAGCGACTCATGCGGTGGGAGAATAAAAACCCGTTCTCCGACGACACGTCGCTGTACACAGCGACCGTCCCCGGTTGGCGCTCACGTGCCGGTCGGGCGTGCCGTTACCTCGTAGTCGCCGTCGTCGTCGACGCCGATGATGGCCCACTCGTAGTCGGGGTCGAAGCGCTCCAGGCGTCGTTCGACCTCGTCGACGTCGTCGTGGTTGGCCACGAAACAGCGATAATCCCCCGAGTCCGGGGGCCGAGAGTCGGCTTCGACTGTCGTGACGCGGACGACCCGCCACTTGCGTTCCGCGAGGAGTTCTGACCCGCGACTGGACACCGTGTATCCGAGGTCTGCGAAAATCGACCGGGCCTGCTCGTCGAGTGGCTTGGTAACAGCCCTCATTCACCCGGTGATACCACTCCCCACACAATAAGTCTTCCTACTTTTTCGAGGGCTGACAGGACGTCGGGTCGTTCAGCACTCGACGGGGCGGTTTCGACGCCCCGGGCTCGCGGCTCTCACTCGTGGGCGGCGTCCCACTCGTCGGGTTTCTTGCGGTTCCCACAGTCGTTGCACTGGACCCTGCCCATCGAGTCCATGGCGGTGTCGAACGACTCGCAGTGGCCACAGAAGTACCCCCAGCGGCGTTCCCCGTCGGGTGTGCGGTAGGTGACGTAGAACGGTCCTTCCGCGCCGATCTCGGAATCGTCGGTGTCGACGTACAGCGTCTCGCCGTCGGGGCCGGTCCGTTCGTCCATGTGGGACCCAGCGGCGGGGGTCGCTAAACGGTTTCGTCGCGAGCGAAAATCGCGAACAGAAAGTTTGACCCGGGGTGCTGTCGAACTGTGAGTCGATGACCCAGGTCGTCGTGCCCGTTCGCTACCCGCTGAGCGAACACTCGGAGGCCACGCTGGCCACTGCCATCGATATCGCGACCGAGCGCGGCGCCGACCTCACGGTCCTGCACGTCAACCAGTACCAGGACGGGAGACGGGCCACGCGGGCCGACCTCAAGCAGGCGGTCGAGGAGACGTTCGGCCGACTCGACAACGCCCGATACGTCGTCCGGAACGGCCTGCTCGTCGAGGAGACACTGCTCGACGAGATCGTCGCCGAGGACGCCGACGTCGTCGTCATCGGCAAGAAACAGGCCGGCCGCTGGCGGGCGATGATCCGCCGCGTCGTCGACGACCCAGACATCGAACACTACCTCCGCGACGAACTCGACTGCGACGTCGTCACCGCCGAGCCCTGAGGCCCCCGCTCAGTCCCCGTCCTCGTCGTCACCGTCGTCCGTTCCGCTCTCGGCGGTATCCTGCGGCGGTTTCGGCGTCTCCTCGTCGTCGAGGTCGCCTTGTTCGGTCGGTGGCGGGCGCACGACTCCGCCATCGTCCGTCCCGGGCGCTCGACGCGCCGGGCGTCCCGCACCGGGATCGTCGGCGATCGAGACCTGCATCGTCCCGCTCGTCTCGTCGAAAACCTGGTGCTGGTGGGGGTAGGCGATCTCGATGTCCTCGTCCTCGATGGCGTCCCACAGCGCCGTCTGGATCCGCGAGCGCATCCGCAACAGCCAGTAGGGTTCCTCGATCCAGTATCTGAGTCTGAGGTTCACGCCGTGGTCCGCGTAGGCGTCGATGTAACAGGTTGGTCCCGCCGGATACCGGGCGGCCCCGACCCGGATCGCCGGGCCGCCCTCGACGATCCCGTCGACCTGGCGTGCCGAGGACTCGAACAGTTCCCGGGCCCGGGCGATGTCGCTCTCGTAGGTGACCAGAAGATCCAGCGTCTGTCGAGTCCGGGTGTCCTCTGCGGAGTAGTTGACGACGTCTCGGTCGCGCATCGACCCGTTCGGGATGACGAGGAAGGTGTTGTCGAGGGTGAATATCTTGGTGTAACGCAGCGTGATGTCCTCGACGAAACCTCGCTGATTCCTGTCGGCGAGTTCGATCATGTCGCCGATCTCGTAGGGCTGGTCGGCCAGCAGGAAGACGCCGCTGATGACACTGCCTACGATCGGCGCGAGGATCACACCGAGCACGGCCGTGAAGACGGTCACCGAGAGGGCGATGTCGCCGAGACCGTAGCCGTAGATGCCGAGGATAGTCAGGAGCGCGAAGACGGCGACGCCGATGCGGATCCCCCGGAGAACGGTCCGGGTGAGGCTCGGGCGCCGGAAGCGACGGGCGATTCGACGTCCCAGCAGCCGTACGAGCAGTCGGGAGACGAGGTATCCGAGAACGAGGACCAGAACCGACTGTCCGATGTCGACGAGCCAGGGGGGTGTCGTCGACAGGATCTGCCGGACGACGGGCGGCAGGTACTCGCCGCCGGCTGCGGGAGCGTCCGTACCCGTGGGCGTCCCGGTCGGGACAGTCGTTTCGCCCGTCTGGCGCGGGCTCACCCCGCCATCACCCGCTCGACCATAGGATGTGCTACGAGGGGTCCGGCAAAAGGATTGCGTCCGGTCCCTCGCCGACACGTTGACCGTCCCGGCGACCGCCCACTCTCTTCACGGAGAGTACCGATAGAGGGGGTATGGACCCGACAGCGACACCGGCCTTCGAGGTCGTCCAGGACCGTGACCCGACCGGCGAAGTCCTCGTGTGTGGACTCTCTTCGTTCGGCCTCGCGGGGCTGACCGCCGTCGATTACCTGGTCGACCAGACGACCCTGGAGCAGTGTGGGCACGTCCGCGCGGACGCCGCGACGATCACGCCCTTCGAGGCGGGACGCCCCCGCCACCCGGTCAGACTGTTCGACTCGCCCGACCTCGCGACGACGGCCCTCGTCAGCGAACTGTGGATCCCGCCCGTGGCGAGTCGAGAGTTCAGCGAACGACTCCTCGCCTGGACGGCCCAGGTCGACATCGACGAGATCGTGGTCCTGCAGGGAGTCCCGATCCCGCACGGTCCCGAGGACCACCGGACGTTCCACGTCGCGACCGACGACTACCGCGAGCGCCGACTGACCGACGAAGCCGGTCCGCCCGGGATGGGCAACGGCTATCTCGACGGCGTCCCGGCGAGTCTCCTGTCGGACGGGATGGATTCGTCGCTCCGCGTCGGCGTGTTCGTCACGCCCGTCCATCAGCAGGTACCGGACGTCGAAGCAGCACTCCGTCTCATCGAGACGCTCGTCTCCGTCTACGACCTGGGCGTCGACATCGGCCCGCTCGAAGCATTCGCGGCCGACGTACAGCAGTACTACGAGAACCTCGCGGCACGCATGGAGCAGGTCCCGGACGAACAGCTCCCCGACGACCGGATGTACATGTGAATCCAGAGAAAACTCGACGGGCTCAGTACTCGCGGACGCCGGCGTCGGTGACGACGCGGTCGACCAGCCGCATCGGCGTGGCGTCGTACGCAGGGTTCTCGACGACGAACCCGTCGGCGGGTTCGCGGATCACCTCGCTGACCGACCGTTCCTCGTTCTCGAAGGCGAAGCCGCCGCCGACGATCTTCGATTCGGCGCCGACGACGACGACCGGGACGCCGATGTCGGCGGCCGTCGCCGCTACCGGGTAGGTGCCGACGCGGTTGTACAGCGTCTCGTCGACGATACAGTCCATCCCGACCAGCACGCGGTCACACTCCTGGAGGAAGATGCCCGCCGCCCCGTCGACGACGAGGTGGACGTCGAACTCGTCGAAGGCGGCGAGCGTCCGTGCCATCTTGCGTCCGAGGTGTCGGGGACGGGCCTCCGCACAGTAGATAGTCAGTGAGACGCCTCCCTCGGCGGCCCGTTCGAGCGCCTCGACGACTGTCGAGGAGTAGTCGTAGGTGAAGACCGTGTCTCCGTCCGAGAGCGACTCGGCGGCGCGCTCGCCGGCGCGTGCCTTCGCGGACTCGACGCGCTCGACGATCTCCGAGATGACCGACTCCGCGCGTGCCTGTGCGTCCGCGACCGAGTCGTGGTCGCTCTCGGCCACCCTGTCGACGATCTCCCGTTGCGTGGTCTGCAGCGTCGCGTGCGACGGGTTGGCCCGCCGGAGCGCGTCGCTGTTTCGCTCCAGCGCGCGCTGGTATTCCTCGACGGTCGGGAACTCTCTGTCAGACAGCGCTCGCAGCGCCCGCGCCGCCTTGATCGCTACCACAGAGGAACTGTGGGTCTGCATCTCGGCGATCTCTTCGACCGTCTCGTCTATCATACTCTGACTGTCTTCACTCGCAATCAAAGGCTTTCCCCCTTCCGTCCCCGACCGCCCCCGTCCCACCGGGCGCTCGACAGCGACGTCCTCGAATCGCGTTCGCTATCGCGTCTGATACTTCCGCCGACAGGCGTTTAACCCAGTCTGGGAAACGAGTCGACGTATGGGAGCGACTGCCGACGACCGCGGCGTCTCGGAGTTCACCGGCGTCGCGATCCTCGTCTCGATGACGGTGCTGGCGACGGCGTCGGTCGGCCTGTTCGTCCTCGTCGGGACCACCGACGAGGGCGGTCAGCCACAGGCGAACTTCACCTTCGAGTACATCGACCAGTCGTCGGTCCTCCTCGTCACCCACGACCGCGGCGACGAGTTCACCGCGAGCAACCTCACCCTTCGCTCGTCCGACGGGCGGGCTCGCTGGTACGAACTCGCCGGCACGCCACCGAACAGGACCGTCGGTCCCGGGGCCACCGTCCAGCTCTCCAGCAACAACGCGTACGGCAGCAACGTCAACCGGGGTGACCGTATCAGCGTCGTCTACGCGCCACCGAGCGGGAACGAGACCGTCCTCGACACGTGGGACGGCGGGTGAGTCCGCTCGTCGTTCTCACCCCTTGATGTTACAGACCGGGAACGTCCGCGCGACCCGGTCGCCGATCCCCAGCGCGTCCGAGACTCTGACCACTTCGTCGACGTCCTTGTAGACGCCCGGTGCCTCCTCGGCGACCGTCGCGCCGCTCTGTGCCTTCACGTAGACGTGTTCCTGGTCGCGCAGGTCGTCCTGGACGTCCCCGCCCCAGAACTCCTGTTTGGCCTGTGTCCGACTCATCAGCCGCCCGGCACCGTGGGCCGTCGACCCGAACGTCTCCGAAAGCGAGTTCTCGCCTCCACGGAGGACGTAGCTTCCCGCACCCATGCTCCCCGGGATGATGACAGGCTGACCGACGTCCCGGTACGCCGCGGGCAGTTCCGGCCGCCCGGCCGGGAACGCACGCGTCGCCCCTTTCCGGTGGACGTACAGTTCTCGCTCCTCGCCGTCGACATCGTGGACCTCCTTCTTCCCGATGTTGTGTGCGACGTCGTAGAGCAACTCCATCTCCTCGGTCTCCAGGCCGAACAGTTTCCCCAGGACCTTCCGGGTCTGGTGCATGATCAACTGGCGGTTGACCCACGCGAAGTTGATCGCCGCACACATCGCCCCGTAGTAGTCCTCGGCGAGCTGTGATCCGGCGGGCGCCGCCGCGAGTTCACGGTCGGGCAACTGGTCCAGTAGCCTCTTGTGCCCCTTCTCGATCTTTCGCAGGTAGTCGGTACAGACCTGGTGACCCAGTCCGCGTGACCCACAGTGGATGAGGACGACGATCTGGTCCTCGTCGAGTCCGAACTCGTCGGCGACACCTTCGCGATACAGGTCAGTGACCCGCTGGACTTCGAGGAAGTGGTTGCCACTCCCGAGGCTCCCGACCTGGTTTTTTCCGCGGTCTTTGGCCTTCTTCGATACCTTCGACGGGTCGGCCTCCGGCCGATACCCCTCGTCCTCGCAGTGGTCGAGGTCGCTCTGGACCGCGAATCCCTCCTCGAGCGCCCAGTCGACACCCCGGCGCAAGATCGCCTCGACGTCGGCTTTCGAGCCCTCGTAGACTCCGCCGCCGCCCAGTCCCGAGGGGACGTTCGCGAAGAGCGTGTCGACGAGTTCCTCCTCTCGCCCACGAACGTCGTCGTAGGTGAGGGTTGTTTTCATCATCCTCACGCCGCAATTGGAGACGACGAACCCGTTTCCGAGGAAGGTGTGTGCCTCGTGGGACACGCCGATGTCGAAGACCGGTTTCTCGCCGACCTCCCGGATCGAGGTGACCTCCACCGGCAGACTCCCGTCCGGGTTGACCGCTGTCTCGGCACAGAACTCCTCGTAGTCCGGGAAGTCGTCTCCCGGACGGGGCCGACCGGAACGCCCACTCCAGATGCTCCGCTCGACGAACCGGTCGTTGATGTCGAATCGCGACCGGATCTCGTCCGTTTCGACCCCTCCGTCGGCCAGCGCTTTCGCCCCCTCGGCGATCCGTTCACGTCGCTCCATCTCGCGTTCTTTTGCGCGGAGATACCGAACGGACTTCATCGCCTTTCGCTGTTTCTCGCCGTGATATCGGTAGCCGACCCGCGTGAAAAACCGTATCAGGTTCTCGGAGTCGTTTTTTACCCCGAGCCGGAGTCGGACGGTCTCGTGGGTTCTGTTGGAGTCTGTCTCAAACTCCTCGATCGCGTTCGTCTCGATACCGAGATCGTCGAGGAACTCGCGCAGGTCCTCCAAGAACACCTTCCCGGCGGCTGCGGTCGCTTTCGTCCGAGTCTGGGTCACTCTGGGACAGTGGAGCGTCTTGTCGTGCTGGGCGGACGGTGCGTTCATCTCGGCTCCGAAGTACGTCGAGTAGAAGAGCGCTTTCTGCCAGTCCGCGAGTCGGTCGAAGTACTCCGGCGTCGTGAACCCGGACTCGACTTTCGGCCCCTCTGGGACACCGAGTTCGACGAACACGCGACGGAGTGACCGCGCCGTCGCCTTGCAACTGTATTCCGTCGTCTCGAAAGTATTGCCGTCGATCTCGTGACTCCGGTCGCGCTCGTAGATCTTCGACGGCTTGAACCCGAGCGCCCGGACGTCCTCTCTGATCCGGTTCAACTCCTCCGGGTCGCCGTAGAACCACGTCTGGCCGTTGCCGCCGTAGGCTCCGTCCCCGAGCAGATAGCCGATGACCTTCAGAAGGTGGTTGAACTTCTCGTCGGTCGATTCGAGCGGCAACAGCCCTCGCTTTTCGAGTGCTCGAATACCCTGTGGATTCATATCGGAGACGTCCTCGCGGGACAGGACCGTGAACTCCTCCGGGTCCTCGTGGTCGACCCCCTCGAACGGATGCACCGTGACGATATCTCCCGGTTCGAGGTCGTCGACTTCGACCATCCCGTCGGGCGTTTTGAAGGGGTGGTCCCCGGTCGCCTCTATCGTGTGCCCGGTCGCGGTTTCGACCTCGTAGACCGGTTTCGTCCCCGATTCGGTGAACAGTCTGATATCGGAGTCGACGAGTTCGTCGCCCGTCGCGACGACTGCTCGTTCGTCCTCGAACCGCTCCCGTAACTGCTCGATCGGCAACGTCCGCCCGTGTGAGAGTCGGACCTCCGTGTCGCCGGGCAAGCAGTTGATGTCGTACCCGATCGCTCCCGGCGAGATACAGCCGTTTTCGGTATCGATGCCGGCCACTCCGCCGACGGGGAAGCCGTAGCCCTGGTGGCCGTCGGGCATACAGAGCGCGTGTTTCTGGATACCGGGGAGATGTGTGGCGTTTTTGAGCTGCTGGAGCGTCTTGTCGTCGCTGATCTCGTCCAGCAGCGACTCGCTGGCGAGGACGCGTGCGGGGACGCGCATATCGCCCTCTCTGGGGAGCTCCCAGACGAACTCGCGGACCCGTTCGAGTGTGACGTCGCCGGCGTCGTACGTGGTCATACAATACTCTGCGCCGGGAGTGCCGGAATAGGTTACGCTGTCGTCCGGCGACGACCTCGAACGTGACCTGCACGTACCCGGTCAGTCGTCGGCCGGTTTCGCACCGACGTCGCCCCGGTCTGCGCGCGGGCTATCGGCCGCCAGCCACGCGTCGAGCGAGTACGGTCCCGCGCCGAGAGTGAACACCGCCGAGAGCATCCCGAAGAGCGTGACGTGGGCGAGGACGGGGTCGTCCGGGAGCCCGAAGAGCGTCCCCACCAGCGTCAGGAAGGCGACGGCGGCCGCACCACGGGTGTAGAGGCCGACGACGAGGAGCAGGCCGACACCGATCTCGGTGAGGCCGGCCCCGACCACCCAGAGGCCGGGGTCGACGGGGACGACGGCAGTGAGGTCGTACTTCTCGACCACATGGAGCGCGCGAGCGGGGTCGGCGAGTTTCTCCACGAGGCCCAAGTAGGCGAAGGCGACGCCAAGGCCCACTCGCAGGACCGTCGGGACGTACACCTCGAAGCGTTCCAGCGCCCCGCCGAACCGCCGGGCGACGCGGTGGACCGGGTCGACTCGCCCGTAGTACGTACCGTCGGTCCCGGCAACCCGCCAGAGCATGTGGTCGGCGCTGGGACGACCGCCGCCGAGGAGGCTCACCGCCAGAAAGCCGGGGACGTACTCGACGGCGAGTATCAGCGCCGGTTCGAACGTCAGTGCGAGGAGATAGGCCCCGAGACCGACGGCCGCGACGACCCGCGTCGCCAGCCCGAAGAGGATGAAAAACCCGAGGCCGACCTGGAGGAGGCGTGCGTCGGCGGGTACCGCGGGACTGAACAGGTACCCCGAGAAGCCGGCACCGACGAGTGGCAGTCCCAGCGAGAGTCTGAGCATCCAGGGAACGGACTCGTCGTATTCGGCCAGTGCGCTCCGGAGCGCGGCGACGTCCGGCACGGCGGGCCGGAATCGCAGGTCGAGTGCGATCAGTACCGCGAGCGTCGACGCACCGCCGCCGAGGAGTGCGGCATTGACCGGCGAGGAGAAGACCTCGGCGAGGAAGGCGAGTGCGTCTATCGCCGCTTCCGGTGGATCGGTCACGTAATCGACGTGTGCTCGGGCGCGGCCGGTCGCGAGTGTGAGCGAGAGGAGCGCGAGCGTTGGAGCGACCAGCGGCGACCAGCGGCGACTGTCCATGTCGGATCTCGGGACGGTACGCACAAAACCCCCGCGACCAGCCGCCGTATCCGATTTTCCGCCTTGGCGACCGTTGCCAGTAACACGGTGTCACACCGTCGCTCAGACGTCGAAGACGACGTAGGCGTGCCACCCCTCGTCGGTCTCCGAGAGGTCCATCTCGGAGTAGGTGACCGCCTTCAGGTCGCGTGCGTCCACCTCCGACAGCGGGACGCCCCTGGCCGTCGCCGAGACGCGCCACGCTCCCTCGTCACTCCCGTCTTGCCCGTTCGCGGGTCCCGAAACCGTCGCCTCGCTGTCGACCGGCAGCACGCCGCGGACGTCACGCTCGTAGATGAGTTCGTCGAGGTAGTCGAAGAGCAGTTGTTCGCGCCCCTCGGCGGCGACTTCGAGCGAGAACCGCGCGCCGCCGCGCTCCGGGACCGTGTCACACATCGCCGCGGCCATCCCGTCTGCGACCGCGCCGAACACTTCGTCCAGTGTCTCACCCGTCGCCTCGACGGCGACGTCGGCCGTGTGGTCACGGAGTTCGTACGGCACGGCGTTCACTCCCGTCCCTCGTCGCTACCGGACTCGGTCTCGGGCGCGTCGCTCGGCGTCTGTGTTGCCTCGTCGGTCTCCCGGGTCGTCTGTTCGATCCGGTAGTGCGTCGCCGACGGTTCCGCCTCGTCGCCGCCGACCTCGTCGGGGTCGCGCTCGGGGTGGACCGAGGCGAAGTCCCGGCGGGCCTGCGTCGTGAAGTCGTCGACACCGTCGACCGCCTGCTCGCGGATCGCCTGCAGGTCGACGAGTTCCCGCTGTTCGTCCCCCGCTTCGCCAGTCGCGACGCCGCTCGTGACGACCGAGCGGATCCCCTCTTCGACCGTCAGATCGACGTCGTACACTCGTTCCCTGGAGACGTGGAGGACGTGCCCGCCCATCACCGGGTTGGGCGCCATCGGGAGGAAGAGCGTCCGCATCCCCTCGTGGTCGGTCGCGTCCTCGATCTCCGGCGGCGAGTCGGCCGTCACGAACGCGAGCGTGTAGGACCCCTCGACGGGGAACTCGACGAGTTTCACCTCCTGGAAGCTCTGTGTCTCGTTCGAGAGCAGCATCTCGGTCATCTCGTTGAAACTCGTGTAGACTGACCCGACACCCGGGATTCGGGCCATGGCCGTATCGAACACCCGTTCCAGTTCGTCGCCCTGCCGGAACTCCGCGACGGCGCCGACGAGAAACACCAGCGCGAGGAACGTCCCCAGCGCGACGAGTTCGAGGACGACCGTGTCGACGTCCGACCCGAGCCCGAAGAACTCCTTGATACCCGTCGCCAGCGGACTGACCGCGCCGAGGATGAAGTTCGCGACGAACCGCAGAATGATCAGCGTCACGATGATCGGGATCGTCAGGGCGAACCCGCTTATCAGGATACTCCGGAGCCGCTTCCGTAACGAGGTCGGTGAGGGCGACCCCGACCCCGGGGGGACCGTCGCCGAGAGCAGCGTCATACGAAATACTGCCACGGCCCCCGTGAAAGCCTTTCGACAGTTCCACGCCGCGTTCGCCTTCCGAACGCTGCCTCGCTTCGCTCGGCAGCACGCCGAAAGACTCGCTCCGCTCGTCTTTCGAGCACGGCCTCACTGCGTTCGGCCGGACGCCGATGGAATTATAATCTCAGATCCGCTATGGGCGGCGTAGTGAGCGTCAACGTCGAACGCCGCGTCGTCGACCCGGGGGACAGGGGCCACGTCGAGGACGCCTGGCAACTCAAAGAACGCATCCGCCGCGACCACGGCGTCCTCAGGCAACGCCGGGGCTTCTTCGAGAGCGCGTACAAACGCTCGACCGTCTACCTCTTCCTCGACCGCGCGAACCGCGGCAAACTCGTCGGCTTCGCCGCCGTCCGCCGCGACGGCTACATCCTCTTTCTCGCCGTCGACCCGGAGTATCAGGGCGAGGGATTCGGCGAGGCGCTCGTCGCCCGCGTCGCCGACGACTTCGGCTCTGTCACCTGTCACGCCCGCACGACCAACGAGGAAGCCCTCGAGTTCTACCAGCACATCGGCTTCACCGTCGAACGTCGCATCGACGGCTACTACGAGGACGGCGGCGACGCCTACTACCTCCGACTCGGGGAGGACGAGGGGCTCGCCGACCGACTCTCTCGCCTCCTCGGCGGGTGACTCCCCGTTCCACGCCGTCACCGTCGTGGTCGCCGAGCGCAAACGCTTTGCACACCCGTTCGCAATCGGTGAGCGTGCAGTCTCAGACGCAGGCGTATCTCCGGGGCCGCTTCGGCGACCACTACCGCCGCGTCGACGTGTCGCCGCCCCCCCAGGCCAACGAGCGCGAGTGGGGCTACGTCCCCTGGACCGAGGGACCCGGCGAGACGATGGTTCGTCACCGCTCGTTGCTCGACCTGGGCGAACTCTCGGATTTCCTCGCGCGCGAGCGGCCCAAACACGTCTACTTCTCCGCCGGCCGCTACGACGACCCCGGCGCGAGCACGATGAGCGGCAAGGGCTGGCGCTGTTCGGACCTCGTCTTCGACCTCGACGCTGACCACCTCCCCTCCGTGACGCTCGGCGAGGACAGTTACGGCCAGATGCTCGAAAAGTGCAAGGACGCGCTGCTTCGCCTGCTCGACTTTCTGGAAGACGACTTCGGCTTCGAGGGCCTCACCGTCGTCTTCTCCGGCGGGCGTGGCTACCACGTCCACGTCCGCGACGAGACGGTCCTCGACCTGGAGAGTGACTCCCGCCGGGAGATCGTCGACTACGTCCGGGGCATCGGCCTGGAGTTCGACCACGTCGTCGACGAGGAGACCGTCGGCGGCGAGGCCGGCCGGAAGTCCCCCGCCACGAACCGCTACCTCCCGGCCGACGGCGGGTGGGGCGCGCGCATCCAGGGTCGGGTCCTCGACCTCGCCGAGACCGTCCGCGAGCAGGCGGAAGACGACGCCATCGAGACGCTCTCGCAGTACGAGGGCATCGGGGAGGGCAAGGCCAGAGCGATGTACAACATCGCCTCGGAGCGCTTCGCGGAGATCGAACGCGGGAACGTCTCGGCACACACTGCCTTCGAGCAGGTGGCACAGCAGTTCGCCAGCGTGACCGTCGAAGAGCAGAACGCCCCCATCGACGAACCGGTGACGACCGACACCAATCGACTCATCCGCCTGCCGGGGAGTCTCCACGGCGGGAGCGCCCTCTCCACACGCCGCATCGAGCGCGACGCTATCGCCGACTTCGACCCGCTGGTCGACGCCGTCCCCGAGACGTTCGTCGGCCACGAGATCAACGTCGAGGTCACAGAACCGGGGCCAGTGGAGCTGCGCGAGTTCGACGACGTGGTCGAGGCGGGCGTAGTCGAACTCCCCGAGTACGTCGGGATGTTCCTGATGGCTCGCGGCCGTGCGGAGAAAGGGCCCGAGTGACGTGCCGGGGAGTCACGGGCGTCCCCCGTCGGGACGTCGCGAGATACCTCCCGGATGCTGACGGGTACGTCCGGGGTGGCACTCGGGCGGTGGCGATACCTTTACAGTGTGGCCGGTGGTTAGTCACGCTTCAGGTGCGACGGGCGGACGTCGCCGGACAGGGACCATGGATCTGAACGAACTCCAGTCGGTACAGAGTCGCGAGCGCCAGACCGACAGCCTCCAGCAACTGCGCGCGACCTTCTACCAGGACGCGGCCGAGTTCATCCAGTCCCTCGAAGCCGAACGCGACGCTGCCGCCGAGCGCGCGGACGACCCGTGGAACGCTCCCGAGGTCGGCCGACTCAACGACGACATCGACACCGCCGAGGGCACCGTCGAGGCCATCTACGAGCGCCGCGTCGGCAAGATAGTCAAGATGGCGTCGCTCGCCGCCGCCGACATGCCCACCGACGACGAGGGCCTCACCGAGGAGGAACAGGCCCTCTTCGACCAGCTCGTCGCCGCGATCGAACAGAACCGAGAGGGCGTCTTCGCCATCCTCGACGGCGAAAAACCCGCTATCGACCCGACGGACGCCCCGCTGCCGACCGGGACCAAGTCTCCTGTACCGGAGCCAGACACGGAGTCGACACCAGCGGACGACCCCCCGGCCCCACCGGCCGAGACCGAGTCGCCAGCAGCGACACCTGACGACGACCACAGGGAAGTTCCGCCCGACGTCGGGCCGCCTGGCGAAACTGGTCCGGACCACGACTCGTCGGAGGTCCAGGCCCCGGACCCGGACGTCGGTGCCGCCGACCTGATGGGGAGTGGCGAGTCGAACGACACCACGGAGCAGGTCGCCAGTGGCAGGTCCACCGACAGTGCTCCGGTCGAGACGGATTCTCACTCGCAGGATCCGCAGTCGAGAGACCCGGCGTCGACAGACACGCAGTCCACGGACACAGCCGGCGGACGCGAGCCAGCCGGGGACGTCGGCAGTGGACAGCCAGTGCGGGACGGCGGCGCGGTCGAATCGCGACCGGCCGACGCGATAGGCGGAACCGAGAGCGCGAGTGCGGGAGCGGATACCCCCGGGACTCCCGGACCGGATTCCGCCGCTCCGGGTCCGGGAGCTGACCTGTCCTCCGATTCAGTCACGTCCTCCGATTCCGCCCCGTCGGACTCCCGAAGTGAGACGACCGGGAGCGCGGCCGCGAGCGGGGACGACCCGGCGGTAGACAGAGCGATGGTCCGCATCACCGACGACGTCGGACCGATCTACGGCGTTGAGGGTCGCGAGTACGACCTGACGACAGACGACGTCGTGACGCTGCCGGAAGCCAACGCCGGGCCGCTGCTGAAACAGGGTGCGGCAGAACGGATGGACTGACCGGACGACTCGGGTGTTCTACGGCGGTTCGGGTCGCGAGCCGAGCGTCAGCTCGACCGTCTGTTCACGGCCGTCGCGCAGGACAGTGACGTCAACCGTCGAGCCGGGGCTGGTCTCCAGGGCGAGAAACGTCGAGAGCGCCTCCTGCTGTTCGATCGGGGTGTCGTCCATCGCGAGGATGACGTCCCCGCCGGTACCGACGCCGGAGACGCCGTTGACCGTCGTGTCGCCGGTCGATCCCTGGAGGACGTCGTCCGAGGGGCCACCGTCGACGACCTGTGCGACGTAGACGCCGACGCCCTGCTCGACGTCGTTTGCCTCGGCGACGAGCGGGTCGACCGAGAGGAGCCGGATGCCCATGTAGGAGTGTTCGTAGTCGCCGACCTCGATCAGCGAGGGAACCACACGGCGGGTCAGCGCGGCGGAGATGGCGAAGCCGACGTTGTCGCCGCTGCCGGCGTTGATGACGCCGACGACGTCGCCGTCGAGGGCAACGAGCGGGCCGCCGGAGTTGCCGGGGTTGACCGCGGCGTCGGTCTGGATGGCGTCGGGGATCGAGAAGTCGTTCGGGAGTCGCAGCGTCCGGTCGACGCCGCTGACGATGCCGGCCGAGACAGACCCCGTGCGCTGGAACGGGTTGCCGATGGCGATGACCTCCGTGCCGACCGGTGGGTCCTCCCGGCGCAGCGTCAGCGGCGTCGCGCTCTCGGGGATGCTGTCGGGCGAGAGCACCGCGAGGTCGCTGTAGACGTCGGTGGCGACGACCTCGCTGCGGGTCCACCCGCCCTCCGGAAAGCGGACGTAGACGTCGTTCGCGCCGGCGACGACGTGTTCGTTCGTGACGAGGTGGTCCTCGTCGTAGAGCCAGCCGGTCCCGCCGCCGGTCCCGTTCGCGGTGTACACCCGCACTCGCGCCACCGAGTCCTCGACGGCGCTGTAGGCTGCGACGTAGGACTGGTCGCCAGCGACCGCTGCCGGCACGGTCGACTCCGTCGACCCCTCCGGAGTCGTACTGGCGGGCTGGCTCCCACCCCCACCGTCGAGGTCAGATTCGTCGCTGGTCGCGACGCTACACCCCGCGACGGCGCTGCCCGTCGCGGCCGCACACGCCGCGAGGAACCCCCGCCTCGTGCGCGTCTCTCTGGTCATGTCCCAGCATAGGTGACGGGACGAATAAATCTGCGGTCCGCCGTCGCTTGCACCGACCCCCCGAACGACCGCGGGGACAGGGCGTCGTGGGAGAGAGAATTTCCCCCTCTCGTGGGTTTTTCAGTGCGTACCGGCAAGCGCGGGGAACCAGATGGCACGCCCCGACCCACACGGCAGTTTCGACGAGATACGCGACGAGATGGACGGCCACCCGATGTGGAACCTCCTGAGCTACGCCCGGCCCTACTGGCTGCCCCTGTCGGCCGGCGTCGTCGCGACGATGATAAACCGGATGGCGCGACTGTTCCCCGCGCTCCTGCTCGCCGCCGCGATCGACCTCGCGGTCAACCCCAGTGGCACGGCGAGCGGCGTCCTCTCGGCGCTCGGAGTCGTCCCGGCCGAACCCGTCCCGCTCGCGGACACCGCCGCCCGTCTCGACCTGCTCTACTACCTCGGCGCGCTCGCCGTCGGCGCCTACCTCGTCCAGTCGGTGAGTCACTTCTGCTCGCGGTACTTCTTCCAGACGACCGCCCAGCGCATCCAGCACGACCTCCGACTCGACACGTACGACCACATGCAACGGCTCTCGCTCGATTTCTTCAACAACCACCAGACCGGCGGCATGATGTCCATCCTCAACAGCGACATCAACAGGTTGGAGGACTTCTTCAACGCCGAGATCCGAGAGATAACGCGGGCGATCATGGTCTTCGGCCTCGTCGGCGGGTGGATGCTCTACACCGCCCCGCGACTCGGCGCCCTGATACTGGTGCCGGTGCCGATCATCGCGCTGGTGACCGCGAAGTTCATCATCTGGATCGAGCCCAAGTACAAGCGCATCCGCGAACTCGTCGCGCTGATGAACACGCGCCTCTCGAACAACCTCGGTGGGCCGGCGATCGTCAAGTCCTTCGACCGCTACGAGGTCGAGAAGGGTCGAGTCGCCGCCCAGTCCGGCGACTACCGCGACGAGAAGATCGACGCCATCACCGTCCGCAAGGCCTTCTTCGCCTCCCTCCGGTTGCTCGTCGGCGCGATGTTCGTCACGACGCTGGTCCTCGGCGGTCGCACCGCTATCACGGCCGGCGGCCTCACTGCGGGTGCGTTCGTGACGTACTTCATGTACCTGCGCTATCTCGACGGTCCGATGACGCGAATCGGCAAGACCGCGAACAACTACCAGAAGGCCAAATCCAGCGCCGAGCGCGTCTTCGGGGTGCTGGGCTACGAGGCCGACGTCCGGACGCCCGAGTCGGGTCACACCCCCGCGGTCGTCGACGGCGGCGTCGATTTCGACGACGTGACGTTCAGTTACAGCGAGGACGGCGAGCAGATCCTCGAGGGAGTCGACCTGGACGTCGAAGCCGGCGAGACCGTCGGCTTCGCCGGGACGAGCGGCTCGGGCAAGTCCACGCTGCTGAAACTCCCGCCGCGCTTCTACGACGTCGACGACGGCGAGGTCGCCATCGACGGGACGGACGTCCGCGAGTACGACCTCCAGACGCTGCGAGACCGCATCGGCGTCGTCGAGCAGGACCCGTACATGTTCTCGGGGACGATCAGAGAGAACATCGCCTACGGCGACGGCGACGCCTTCGAGACGGTACTCGACCACCGCGAGGACACCCCGGAGGCGGCCCCGGCCGTCGAGGAGTCGATCCGCGAGGCCGCACAGGCGGCTGGTGCCGACCGATTCGTCCAGGAGTTGCCCGACGGCTACGACACGATGGTCGGCGAGCGGGGCGTGAAACTCTCCGGGGGGCAGCGCCAGCGCGTCTCCATCGCCCGGACGCTGCTCAACGACCCCGACGTCATCGTCCTCGACGAGGCCACCTCCGACGTGGACACCGAGACGGAGGAACTCATCCAGGAGAACCTGGAGGTGCTGACGGCCGACCGGACGGCCTTCGTCATCGCTCACCGGCTCTCGACGATCCGCGACGCCGACCGCATCGTCGTCATGGAGGACGGCGAAGTCATCGAGACGGGGACACACGACCAGCTCGTCGACGACGACGGCGCATACGCCGGCCTCTGGGCCTCACAGACCGACGACTCGCGACCCGCGGGCGTCGCCGGGGCCGACGACTGACCGCCGACCGGTCGGTCGCTGGTGGCACCACGCCGGGAGTATCACGTCCGGGAGTCCCGGGGCAAGTTACAACACGTCCCTCGTCGAACGGACGGGGTATGAGCGTGCCGCGACCGGGAGACCACGGGCAGACTGACGGGGGCCCGAAGCCCGTCACGGACGGCGGTGTCGACCGGCCGGACTGGGTCGACCCCGCGGCCCGCTGTGGACTGGAGGTGGCGCTCGTACTCCTCATCGCCGCCTACCTCTGGGCGAACGTCGACTCACAGTTCCTGCAGGGAGTGATCGCCGTGTTCGGGATCGTCGGTGCCGTCGCCGTCCTCTTCTACTACGTCAACCAGCAGGCCCTGGCGTGGGTCCGCTACGCCAGCGCACAGAACCGCCGCAGACAGCGAAAACGCCGGCGCGAACGACAGCAGCGCGAACGGCGACGGCGCCAGCAACAGGCCAGCGGCGAGAATCCCGAGGATTGACTGGACGCCATTCGCCCGCACAGTCCTGCGATTCTCTCCCGGCGTGACCCGACTCGGGTGTTCGACGAGTCAGTCATTAAGTGGACCTGCGACGTATGGTCGCGTGTATGGAACTCACCTGGCACGGCCACTCCACGTGGTCGGTTACCGTCGACGGCACAGCACTGCTCATCGACCCCTTCTTCGACAACCCGTTCACCGAGGTCGACCCCGCGGACCTGGACCCCGACTACGTGCTACTCACGCACGCACACGGCGACCACATCGCGGACGTCGGCGAGTTCACCGACGCGACCATCGCGGGCGTCCCTGAACTCGTCGCCTACGTCGAGGACCAGCACGGCGCCGAGGACACTGTCGGGTTCAACATGGGTGGGACGGTCGAACTCGGCGACGCCTTCGTGACGATGCACCGTGCCGACCACACGAACGGTATCGGCACCGACTACGAGTACTCGGCGGGCCCGCCCGCGGGCTACGTCATCTCGGACACGAAGCCGACGCAGGTCAGCGACGCCGAGAGCACGACGTTCTACCACGCCGGGGACACGGCGCTGATGACGGAGATGCGCGACGTGATCGGGCCGTTCCTCGAACCCGACGCCGCCGCCCTGCCCGTGGGCGACCACTTCACGATGGGGCCGATGCAGGGGGCCATCGCGGTGGACTGGCTCGACGTCGACCACGCGTTCCCGATGCACTACGACACGTTCCCGCCGGTCGAGATCGACGTCGAGGACTTCGTCAACGAGGTGGCGGGCACCGGCAGCGACGCCGAGGTCAACGTCCTCGACGGCGACGAGACGTTCGAACTCTGATCAGTCGCGGGGGTCCGACACCCCGGTGACGTCGAAGCGCGCACCGCCCTCCGACTGGTTGCGGGCGTCGAGCGACCAGCCGTGGTCGGTGGCGATCCGGCGCGCGACGAACAGCCCGATACCGACGTCCTCGCCGTCGAGTTCGAATCCGACGTCGAAGACGCGTTCGGGTGGGTCAAGTTCGATGCCGGGGCCGTCGTCGGCGATATAAAAACCCGTCTCGGTGGCACCGAGTGTGACGGTGACGTCATCGCCGGCGTGTTCGAGGGCGTTCGAGAGGAGGATCTCGAAGAGGAGTCGGAGCGAGCGCGGGTCGGCGTCGACCAGTCTGTCGTCGACGACCTCGAGTGTCGCCGCGCCCGAGGAGAGCGACTCCCAGACCTCGCGGGCCGGCGTCGACAGCCAGACTGTTCGCGTACTCGTCGGCCCCGTCTCGGCGTCGGCGAGCGTCACGACGTCGTCGACGATCCGTTCCAGGTTGTCCAGCGACCGTTCGACGACCGCGGTCTGTACGGGGTCGTCCGTCCCGAACTCGAGCCGTCCCGTCGCGACCTGGAGTTCGTTTCTGAGTTCGTGTGCGGCGACGATGGCGATCTTCGCGAGCCGTTCGTTCTGCTGTCTGAGCGCTCGCTGCTGGTCCTTGCGGTCGGTGATGTCTCTCGTGACACCGACCAGTCCGAGCACGTCGCCGTCGGGTCCGACCCACGGCAGTTTCGACGTGAGCGCGTACTCCTCGTAGCTCTCGGTGTACTCCTCGCGCTCGACCAGCGGTTCCCCTTTCCGTATCACGTACTCGTCGTCGCTGATAGTCTTCGGCGAGTTCTCGGCCGAGAGGTCCTCGATGGCCTCGTCGGTCCGACCGATGACGTCGCCCGTCTCGACGGTCCTGTCGCTCGTGAGGACGTGGCGTGCCTCCCGGTCTTTCGCGTAGAGGTGGTCGGGGAGTTCGTCGAACAGCGACATCGCCAGCGTCTCCAGTCGCGAGGGCGGCCGTCCCGCCGCGCCGCTCTCCTCTGTCAGCACTTCCGTCACTGCGTCGGCCACTCGGCTGTCGGTGACCGCCGCGTCGACCACTCGCGTCTTCGCGTCGCCCGCTGCCCCCGTCTCGGGGTCGTCACCGGCGGCGACCACCACCGGCAGGTCGGGGTAGAGCGCCCTGACTCCCCGCAGGACGTCGCCCGAACGGGAATCACCGACGGTGCCGGGAACGACCAGCGCGTCGACCGTCTCGTAACAGAGTGTGTCGAAGAGGTCCTGGAAGTCACTCGTCGACCGGACCGAGACGTCCCGGTGGTCGTACGCCTGCCACGACTCGCCCGCCTCCTCCCCGTCGGTCACGACGACGACGACCGTGTGCTGGTCCATGATCGGTTCCGGTTGGTACAGTGTGGGGAGTCGCGACATTCAGTCTTTCGAAGAGGTCACCGGTCGACGTGGAAAGTCCCAGCGCGGTTGCTCCACGCCGTGGTGCCAGCAGGTGGTTTCGTCCCGTGGGGCCAGCACGTAGTTTCATGCCGTGACGCCCACACAGTGGGTTCAGGCCGTGATACCAGCACAGACGTGCTCGGGGGCCGTCGAACAGTCCTGTCGACGGTCGGTCCGGGTCAGGTATTCTTTAGGCCCTGCCCTCCGACGGTGCAGATGCAATGTCCGACATCGAAGTCACGAGCGTCTGTGAAGCGGGGTACACGACCGAAAACGAGATCGACGGCGAGTGGTCGCTCGTCGTCGACGCCCTGGGTGAGGACGGACCCACGCCCAACCAGGTGCTGGCCGCCGACTACGCCTCCTGTTACATCCCGGCGTTCCGCGTCGGCGCACAGCAGCACGGCTACGACGACATCGGGAGAGTCGAGATCGACGTCAGCGCCGACCTGGACGAGGACGACGACCTCGAGTCGATCGCCTTCGACGTCCGCGTCGAGGCCGCACTCGGCAACGACGCCACGCCCATCGCCGAGGCGGGCGAGGACATCTGTCACGTCCACTCTGCGCTGCGCGAGGGACTGCACGCCGACATCTCCGTCGAAGACGACGCGTTCTGAGTCGGCGCCGCGAGTCTGCCCTCGGCGGTCCGCAGTTCCGCCGCATCGGATCGTTTATTGGCGTAATGCGGGATAGCGGGAACATGACCGAGGAGCCGCTCAGGTACCGCGCGTGGAAGCGTGCGGTCCAGGCCGTCTCGACGCGCGTGGGGGAGCCGACGCAACTCGACAGGCTCGACGACGTCGAGT